>Ga0335071_10004895_pt1 | contig 13990 bp, 15 predicted proteins | sample Lox_Sample_15_FD_206724 | JGI IMG/M metagenome (GOLD analysis project Ga0335071, IMG submission 206724) | Soil microbial communities from Loxahatchee National Wildlife Refuge, Florida, United States - Lox_Sample_1.5 | ecosystem: Environmental > Terrestrial > Soil > Wetlands | place: USA... | reverse complement strand
TGAAGCGCACCATCAGCCATGCGGTCAGGATGCCGATGACGGCCCCTCCCAGGATATCGGAGGGCCAGTGGATGCCGCCGATGACGCGTGCGACGCCCATGATCGTCGCTCCCGCGAAGAGCCACCAGCCCAGACGGCGGTCGTACAGATACGCAGCCATCGCGAGTGCGAAGAAGAACACCGCGTGACCCGAGGGGAACGATTGGAACTCTTCACCCAGCTGCGGGCCGAGGACGTTCTTGATGCCTTCCAGCGCGACATACGGACGCGCACGGTGCACAAACAGGACAACTGCCGTTTTGACACCCAATCGTGCCACAAGGGCGGAAGCGATCGCTGCGATAGCGAGTCGGTAGCGGCGTACCGGCCAGAGCACGGCGATGACGAACACAAGGCCGATGACGTATTGCAGGTACGAACCGAAGAATACGATGAGCCGGTCGGTCCAAATGCCGTGTCCGGCGAACATGTTCAATGCATCGAAGATGGACAGATCCATGTCATTTGCGCTCCTCGAGCTTCACTTCGCAGTCGTGCTCATGGTCGCGGCGCAGATAGGTGAGCTTCACGGAGTCGCCGACGGCGTGTTTCTGCAGAAGGTCCATGAGGTCCATGCCGGCTTCCAGGTCTTTGTCGTCGATCTTCGTGACGATGTCATTCTCCTTGAGTCCCGCCTTGTGTGCCGGGGAACCTGCCAGGACCGCTTCAGCGCCGGGGCGGCGGTCGCGGATGACCATCGCGCCGTGATCGCGGGGAAGTCCGTACCGCTTGGCGATCTCCGGCGTCAGCATGACGTACGTGAGACCCAGGAACGGCTTGATGATGCGTCCGTGTTTGACGATATCTTCGAGGTCGGATTTCGCCCAGTCGATGGGAATGGCGAAGCCGATGTTCTGCGCGCCGAAGATGACGGCGGTGTTGATGCCGACGACGCGGCCGTCCAGATCGATGAGCGGACCGCCGGAATTGCCCTGGTTGATGGCGACGTCCGTCTGGATGACACCCCGGAGATTCTCCATCATTGCGTCAGCTGCGCCGCCGAGCGATGCGGAGATGCTCCGTGCGAGTCCGGAGACGATGCCGCGCGAGACGGTGTTGGAGAACATTCCCAGCGCGTTGCCGATGGCGATGACCGTCTGTCCGAGTTCGATGTCCTTCGAGCTCGCGAGTTCGAGTGCCGGTAACCCCTTCGCGTCTATTTTCAGCACCGCGATATCGTTGATCGGGTCGCGCGACAAAACCTTGGCCGGATGCTCGGAGCCGTCATTGAGGACGACCGTGTATTCGGCATCGGTGTCGAATACGACATGTTTGTTGGTGAGGATAAGACCGTCGGAATTCGCGATAAAACCGGAACCGCCGCCGATCTTCACTTTCTGGCCGGCGCCGTCTTCGGCATTACCGAGCATGAACGGGTCGAAGAGCTCCGCGGGCCCGATATCGCGCATGCGGGGGAGATATTTCGACACTGCGACGCTCACCACGCTGGGCGAGGCTTTTTTGACTACATCGATCGCCATCTTGTCGAATGATTTTGCGTCCATGGACACCAGTATCGCACGTTGCCATCGGTTTTCAATCTGGTACCCTTCCCGGCACAGTCGTTCACTTACAATAAGAGTTGGAGGTGCCGATGCGTCGCGACCTCATGCAGAAGGCCGTCGAGTCGGTCCTGCCGCCGATCGAGTTCGGACCGACCGGCCCGGCGGTGACGAAGCCCTCCCAGGGCAGACAGACCAAGACGACCATCCTGGCGTTCCACTACGCTGACGGCATCATGTGCGCCGCCGACCGGAAGACCACCGGATACGGCTTCCACATCATCAGCCAGGAGTCGGTGAAGATCTACCAGGTGTCCGCGGCGTCGCTGATGCTCGGGTGCGGCTACGTCGGCCAGATACAGCTCATCCGCGACAAGCTCGAATCACGATGCGAGTCCTGGCAACGGGCCTACGAGCTGCCGCTGAGCATCTACGCGCAGGCGAAGTTCATCGCCGCGTGGTGCCGATGGCTGGCCATGTTCACGTACGACTTCCAGTTCGGCGCGCTCATCACGGGCATGGACCCCGACGGATCGTTCAAGCTGTACGAAGTCGCCGAGGACGGCAGCCAGATACGGTTCGACCACTACCAGGCCTCCGGTTCGGGCGGGTACGAGGCGACCGTCATCCTGGACAAGGCGTACAAACCGACGATGGACGAGAAGGCCGCCCAGCGTCTCGCGGTGGAGGCGATCTTCCACGCCGCGAACCGCGACAGCGGCTCTTCGCCCATCCAGGTCGCGCTGCCGACCATCGTGACGATCACCAAGGCGGGCGTGAAGCGCATCCCGGACGCGCAGGTGATGTCCGAGGTCGCGCAGGTGCTCATGGACAAGATGGGCATCCACGTCGACCTTGCCCAAGCCATCGTCAACGAGCAGCAGAAGCGGAGGCGCGTATGAGACGGCATGTCATCAAAAGCGAAGCGCTCGATGCGCTCACCGCCAAGACGGAGCATGCCGAGCGGACCATTGGCAGGTCCTTCATCGCCTTCGTCAGGACTCCGGCGGAGAAGCGGCGGAAGAAGGACCCCGCGGGCTTCGTGTTCTACGGCACCGATTCGTTCATGGCGACCTATAACACGCCGCTGTTCAACGCGTTCGTCGTCGGAAGCCCGGACGAGAAGGTCAAAGAGGTCCGGGCGGTGATCAAGTTCTTCCATGAGCAGACGGCCGAATCGACCAGTCCCGAGGACGTCCACGGGGCGGTCATCGTCGAGATGCTCAAGGACTACAACCAGGCCATCATCGAGGACATCGACGAGCCGCGTGCGAACACGGCGGAAGTGTTCATCTTCGACGCCCGCGCCCACCTCTACTGGATCTCGTATGCCGGCCAGCACGGCGGCCAGGAGATCCGCGGCATCGGCAAGCCGGTCATCGTGCGCGGCTGCTACGACGCCGAGACGCGCCCCCGCATCGACGAGACGCTCACGCGGCGCTGCAGGTCTCCGCGCATGCGCAAGGACCGGCTCCTGCGGGTCTGTGAGGATCTCAAGCAGCTCACCAGGCTCAAGACCGTCAGTTACGTCCCCATCGTGTGATGGGGACGTTTTCTTTTGACAGGAACGTGGGCATATGGTATTTCTGTTTCTCGTTCTTCTCATGGGGTGACTATGGAGCCGACGACGAAACGCATCGTCCAGCTCGACAGCGGTGACGAGAAGGAAGAGATCCTGGCCAGGCGCGGCGTGTTCTTCCTCCAACACGAGATCGAAGACTGCAGTTCGTACATGTTCTGCAACGAGGCGATCGGAAGCAAGCTGAACGGATGCTTCAAGGAACGGTCCATGACCGTGGTGCTCAACACGCCCGGCGGCAACATCCAGCACGGACTGGCCATCTATGACACCATCCGGATGCTCGTTGCCAGCGGGACCGACGTGCACGTCGTCGGTCTGGGCCTGGTGGCATCGATGGGCACGGTCATCATGCAGGCCGCCAGCAGGCGCATCGCGACACCGTACACGCAGTTTTTGGTGCACCAGCTGAGCATGACCATCGACTACTACAAGTCCGAAGAAGTCACGGAAGTCGAGGAACGTGCCAACGAAGCGAAACGGCTCAACGACATCGTCATGGGCATCATCGCCGACCACACAGGCGTCGGCCTCGAAGAGCTCAAGAGCCGCTGCACCAAGAAGAATCTCTGGATGGGTGCGGAGGCGGCGCTGAAGTTCGGCTCCAAGGGACTCATCGACGAGGTCGCGGAACTGCCGGCGTGCATCGCCAGGGCGTTCAAGGACGTACCGTAGGACTCAGGACGGCAGCATCGCTGCCGTCCTTTCTTTTCGCGATTTTCTGGGCTATAGTGGCCCCATGTTCCGTTCGTGGCTTCACGATATCATCACGCGCCGGTACCCCGGACATCTGTTCGACATCCTGGTCCCGCCCGACCCCGTCATGGGGGATTTCAGCACGAATGTCGCGATGGTTGCGAAGCACGATGCCCGCACGGTGTGCGATGTGCTCATGGAGGATGGCGCTGAACGCATCGCGAAATGCGTCGTCGCCGGTCCGGGGTTCGTGAACATATTCTTGCGTGACGACTGGCTGCGCGCGCAGTTGCATCAGCACGGTGTCACTCCCGAAGGTCATGGCCGCACGGTCATCGTGGAATACGGCTCACCCAACGCCGCAAAAGCGCTCCACATCGGACATGTGCGGTCGCTCATCATCGGCGATGCGCTGGCCCGGGTGTATCGAGCCCTGGGGTTCAATGTGATCCGATGGAACTACCCGGGCGACTGGGGCGCGCAGTATGGCCAACTCATCGCGGCATTCAAGAAATTCAACGAATCCATCGAGACCGTTGCCGACATCGAGCGTCTGTACGTGAAATTCCACGCTGAAGCGGCGAATGATCCGGCATTGGAGGCTGCAGGACGCGAAGAATTCAAGAAACTCGAAGCCGGCGACCAAGAGAATCGCGCGCTCTGGGAGCGCCTGCGGGATACTGCCATGGCGGAACACGCCGCACGGTTCGCGACCCTGGGCATCTCGTTCGATGTCCAGAAAGGGGAATCAGCGTATGAATCTGACCTGCCGCGTGCCATCGAGCAATTGCGGACGTACGGCCTCGTGAAAGAATCCGAAGGCGCACTGGTGGTGCCGTTGGAAGAATTCTCCCTGCCGGTCGGCATGGTGCGGAAATCCGACGGTGCGACGCTCTATCTGACCCGGGACATCGCGTCCCTTGAAGACCGGATCAGAACCTACGCGCCCGCGCGAGTGCTCTACGTAGTGGCCAACCAACAGGCGCTGCACCTGGAACAGTTGTTCGCAGTCGCGGAGCTGCTCAAGCGTGCCGGTGCTATTTCAGGCAATCTACCGTTATTGTCACACGTGAAGTACGGTCTGGTGCTCGATGCCGAGGGAAAGAAGTTCTCCACGCGCGAGGGTAATGTCGTGCCGCTTGCCGATGTCTTGGGCGAGGCCATCCGCCGTGCGGGCGAGCGTAATCCGGCATCCGCCGAAGTCATCGGCATCGGCGCGGTCAAATACAACGATCTCAAACAGCACCCGCACACCGATATCGTCTTCGACTGGGACGCGATGCTGGACCTGGGCGGCAATTCAGGCCCGTATATCCAGTACACCTATGCACGGCTGGCGAGTATCGTCGCCAAGTCGGGAACGGCCGGGAATTCGGATCGCACGCTGCTCGTGCATCCCGCCGAGCGGACACTGATGCGCCACATGGTGGACTACGGCTGGGTGGTGTCGCAATGCGCCGCACTGCACGCGCTCAATGGCCTTGCGCTCCATCTCTATGAACTCGCTGTCAAAGCGAACCGGTTCTACGAGGCGGTACGCATCAATGATGATGACGACGCATCGCGCAAAGCCGCACGGCTTGAGCTTGTGAGCGCCGTGATGCAGCAGCTCAAAGAAGGTCTCGGACTCCTGGGCATCGGGACCCTGGAGCGGATCTAGCTACCGTGCCCGCTCGGCACGGTCCAGAGAGGTCAGATTATCGAGGTATTGAACGGCCCAGTTGCGGTCGCGCCGCGAGTTGGTGCGGTCATGCTCGTAGATGAGCTGGAGCACCATGAACAGACATAGGATGACGGCGGTGCCGACCAGCCGAAGCAAGAATACCTGCGGGGTCGATGCGATGATAAGGACGGCGAATGCCAACGACACGAACACGACGACGATCCAGGAGAAGAGGGATATCTGGTCGTCCTTTTTCGCACGGATGAATTCGCGGGCTTCGGTCGCCTGCCCGGTCGCCTCCAGCAGCGATTCGTAGAGCGGAACATCATACTCGTCGACCTGCGAAGGGAGCGAGTAGACCGCATACGTCACGGAGCGGAACAGCGAGTTGCCCAGGTCGTATTCATGCAATGACAGCGTGCGGAACATGCCCAGGTATTCGCGGATACCGCCCCGAACTGCCGAGAACCAGCCGTCGGCTGCGGGTTGTGCCTTGGCGATGTGCCGGGCCAGGTGGTACATGCGGCGGACTTTATTGAGCTCCAGCGAGACGGAGTTGTCGATGTCGCTACGGCGCGTCAATGACTTGTACATCAAAAATCCGACGACGATGGAGAACAGGATGCCGACATTTACGGCGCGGGGTGCGATATAATCCAGCGCTTCCGATCCTGCGTACGGGATGCGGAAGGCCAAGACACCCGCAACGGCAAGCGCGAGCAGTGTGTGGACGTACGTGATCGGATTCGCAGCGGTCGAGTGACGTTTTGCCATATGCACAGTATAGCATGTGCGGTGGTCGGGGCGTGGTAGAATGTGAGGGTATTCTAAACTAGCTTCTCATGAAGGGGGGAACAAAATACCTGTGGTACGTGATCATCGCCGTTGCGGCCGTGATCATCATCGTGGCGGTCGCCAAGGGGCCGAACTCGTATCAACCGTACGCATCACCGTCGCCCAGTGGGTCTCCCAGTGTCTCGGCAAGCCCGACACCCAAGCCGGCGGCGAAGGCATCGCCATCCGCGACCGCACCTGGCACCTACGGGGATGCCGTCACGGCGTATGCGAACCGGCGCATCCAATTCGATCAGTACTGCCAGGCTGTTCCCAGCAGCTTGTCCATCAAAAAAGGTTTAGCTATCATGTTCGACAACCGCTCGGGCGATGCCCGTACGTTCGCGGTCGGTGGCGTGTATTTCACACTTCCAGGCTACGGGTGGAAGATCTACATCCCGGCGGTCACGAAGACTCCCGCAACCCTCTACATCGACTGCGGCTCGGCCCGCAACGTCGGCACGCTCATCGTTCAGTAGTCCGTCCGTATCGTAATAATCAATAACTCCATGAAGAAGGCGCTTTGGGTACTCGTCATAGTGGTCATTGTCGTGTTGGGATGGTGGTACTTCAGTAACCGGCAGTCATCGGTGCTCACGTCGCCGACTCCTGTGCCGACCAACTCGCCGGTATCAGTCAATCCGACGTCGGATTCGGCGTTGAACAGCGACGCAGCTGCGCTCGATGCGCAGTTGAACACTGTGAATTCGGACCTGTCGGCAGTCGATAAGGGTCTGGCGGACACGCCGGTACCGCAAGTACAGTAATAATCGACCCACACATGTTCACCAAAACACGCATAACGGTCGTAGTGGGCTCAAGTCTGTTCGCATTGGCGCTGTTGGCGCCGACGGCCCGCGCCGATGTATCACCATCACCGAGCACGACTCTGGGCGCTCGGGCGCAGGCGGCTCAGACGCAGTTGATCGCACGGATGAAGGCGGCGGCCGATAAGGAGATCGCCCGGCGGATCGCTTCCTTGAGCGGCCTGTCCACGCGCGTAGACGGTATGAAGCGCGTCTCCGATTCGGCGAAATCAGCGACCTTGAGCGACGTGCAGTCGCAAATCACCGCCCTGACGGCTCTGAAGACGAAGATCGATGCCGACACGGATATCGCGACGCTGCGCACTGACGTAAAATCCATCGTCAATGCGTACCGCATCTACCGGCTCGTCATTCCGCAGGGCCAGATTCTGGTTGCCGCTGACCGCATCACGACCACGATCACGGCGTTCAACGCACTGATGGCGAAGATACAGAGCCGTGGAACCGTAGATGCGAGCGCATCGGCTGATTTCACTGCGAAACTTGCTGATGCTGCGACTCAGGCCAAGAATGCTGCGAATTCGGTTGCCGCATTGAAGCCCGACAACGGCAGCACCACGCAACTTCAGGCGAATCAGGCGGTGCTCAAAGCCGCCCGAGCCGACCTCGAAACGGCGCGAAAGGACCTGGTCGCGGCCCGCAAAGACATCACGACGATGTTGAAGGGATTGGAGGGGAGCGCTTCTCCCAGTCCGAGTCCATCAGTCTCTCCGTCCCCATCGCCGACCATTTCTTAGTCCAAAGTCACAAAAGGCCCCGTGAGGGGCCTTTTGATGTTTGTTGCGGGGGCGGGATTCGAACCCGCGACCTTCAGGTTATGAGCCTGACGAGCTGCCGCTGCTCCACCCCGCGATCCATGAGACCCGACCAGTATACATGCGCTCGTCAAGTTCCGCAAGCCGGGAGTTGATAAAACGTCGAAAACGCGATATGATATGCGCGAAACCGCCGACGTAGTTCAACGGTTAGAACGAGACATTCATAACGTCTAGACGAAGGTTCGACTCCTTCCGTCGGCACATCCATGGAAACCGCATTCAACTACCAACTTCACACGCTTCCGTCCGGGCTCCGCCTGGTGACCGTTCCGATGCCCGCGGCGAAGACGGCCACGGTATTGGTGCTGGTCGGATGCGGTTCCAAATACGAACCCAAGGAACTGTCGGGCATTTCGCACTTCCTGGAGCACATGATGTTCAAGGGAACGGCACGGCGCCCCGGCTACCTGGACATCAGCCGCGAGCTGGACGGTATCGGTGCTTCCTATAATGCGTTCACGTCCAAAGAAGTCACGGGATACTACGCCAAAGCCGCAGCGACCAAACTGGACACCATTCTGGACGTCGTGTTCGACATCTTCCTGAACTCCAAGCTCGAGCAGGGCGCGATGGAGATCGAACGCGGACCCATCACCGAAGAGTTGCGCATGCGCCGTGACGATCCGCAGCAGCACATCGAGCGGGTGTTCGAGGAGCTTCTCTATGGCGATCAGCCCGCGGGGCGGGAGATCGGCGGGAGCATTGAGACCATCCAGAAAATGATGGCGCCCGACCTGCGGACCTGGTTCGATGCGCACTATGTGGCGTCCGATACGGTCATCGCCGTCGCGGGCGGCATCGACCCGGAACGCGTGAGAGCGAAGGTCACCGAAACATTCGAGCACATCCGTGAGGCGGCCAAGCCCGAGAAGGCCACGGTCAGCGAGCATCAGAAGGTGCCGGCGCTCAAAATCGTCACCAAAGACGTTGAACAGCTGTATGTGGCATTGGGCGTCCGTGCCTTCGATATGTTCGATGAGCGCCGCTACCCGTTAGCGCTGATGGCGCAGATACTTGGCGGCGGCATGAGCTCGCGTCTTTTTGATGAGGTCCGCAGCAAGCGGGGATTGGCGTACTACGTGTGGGCGGGACCGCAGCTGTACACGGATTCGGGGTATTTCGAGGTCGGTGTTGGGCTCAACCCGGCAAAGGGCCCCGAGGGGTTGTCGGTCGTCCTGAGCGAACTCGCAAAGGTCGCATCCGGCGGCGTCACCGACGAGGAGCTCAAACGCGTCAAAGACCAGGCAGAAGGCCGTATGGCGTTCGTCCTGGAAAGCACCAACGGCACAGCGGACGACTACGGTAGTTCGCTCTTGTTCCATGACCGTATCGTCACGCCTGAAGAGGAGCTGGCGAAGATCGTCGCGGTCACCAGGGATGATATCCGAGCGGTCGCGAACGCACTGTTCACCGACGACCGGCTCAATCTCGCGATCATCGGTCCGCGGGTCCAGGAGGAGAAATTCGCGGACATGCTGAGATTCTGATTATGGCGGAAATCACACAAAAGATTGAAATCTCCACGGCGAGCGTATTTCGCGCTCTGTTAGTCATTCTCGGTTTCTACCTGCTCTACCGGCTTTCCGGAGTGGTATTGGTGTTACTGTTCGCTATCGTCATCGCTTCCGCCGTCCAGCCGTTCGTGCGTTGGTTCGAAGGACGGGGCGTACCGCGCGTTGTTGCGGTCCTGGTGCTGTACCTGCTGATTTTCGCGCTCGGCGTAGTGCTTTCGTCATTGGTCATCCCGTCGGTGTTGTCGGACATGTCTTCATTGTCCAGTTATCTTCCGAAGTTCACCGCTCAACTCTCGACATCACTGGATCAGGCACAGGCCGGCGCACCGCGGTACTTGGATTTCCTGGGCGAGATCCAGAACATCGTCGGGGCGATTTCCGGATATCTCCAGCAGGTCTCACAGTCGGCACTGGATCTCGTCGCCAGCGCGTTCGGCGGTGTCATCTCGTTCCTGGCCATCGTCGTCATCTCGTTCTATCTGGCGACCATGAAGAATGGCGTTGAAGGATTCCTGAAGGCCGTCATTCCCGAGCGCTATGAAGGATACATCGTCAACCTCTGGCAGCGAGTCGAGGCGAAAGTAGGCCTGTGGCTTCAGGGGCAGCTCCTCTTGGCGCTCATCGTCGGTCTCCTGGTGTTCGTGGGATTGTCGCTGCTGCGGGTGAAATTCTCTCTCTTGTTCGCTATCCTGGCGATGCTCCTGGAGATCATTCCGGTCGCCGGACCGGTGCTGGCGGCGATTCCGGCCATCTTCGTGGCACTGTTGCAGTCACCTATCCTCGGTCTCTATGTGCTCATTATGTGGATCATCATCCAGCAGACGGAGAGCCATGTCCTGGTACCGTTGGTGCTGGGGAAGACCCTGGGCATGAATCCCATCGTGGTTATTCTTGCTATCCTCGTCGGCAGCGAGCTTGCTGGTATCCCCGGGGCGCTCCTGGGTGTTCCGGTCGCGACCATCATCGTGGAGATCCTCGATGATATGGCGCGGCTGAAGACCTCGCGCCGCGCGGCCTAGCGATTCATCATGGGCACGCTCTACATCGTCGCAACGCCGATAGGGAACCTGTCCGACATATCGGAGCGGGCGTTGACCGTTCTCGGGACGGTGGATGCTGTCTTTTGTGAGGATACCCGTGTCACGCGCAAACTCCTGGACCACTACGACATCCCGACGCGGGTATTCGCGTACCATCAGCACAGTGACGAGAAGGTCGAGACCGATATCGCGCGAATTTTGAGCGAAGGGAAGTCGTTGGCGCTGGTATCCGATGCCGGTACGCCGGGAATCAATGATCCGGGCGGTAGGCTCATCGCGGATCTCCTCACGCGCATGCCCGACCTTACGGTCGTTCCGATCCCGGGAGCGAATGCCGCGGTCACGGCGCTGTCGGTGAGCGGATTTCCTGCCGACCGATACCAATACTGGGGCTTCATCCCGCACAAAAAAGGCCGGCAGACGTTCTTCTCTGAGTTAGCTGCCTGTGAAGATACGGTCGTGTTCTACGAGTCTAAACACCGGGTCCTGAAGACGCTCCAATCGCTCACAGAGACATCGCCGACGCGCCGATTCGTCGTAGCGCGTGAATTGACCAAGAAGTTCGAGACCCTATATCGCGGCACTCCAGGGGAAATATTGCAGGCGCTAGGCGAAGACCCGCTCGGGGAATTCGTCATCGTTGCAGCACCTCTTCGCTAGTAAAAGCCTGATTCCGGTGGTACGATGCGCCTACTGATGGCGCGTTTCTATATCACGACGTCGATCGTCTACACGAATGCCGGCCCGCACATCGGGTTTGCCCTTGAATTGGTGCAGGCCGATGCGATTGCACGATGGCGCCGTATGCGGGGCGACGAGGTTTTTTTCGTTACCGGTACCGATGAACACGGTACGAAGATCATGCGTTCCGCCGAGGCAGCAGGGATGCCGAGCGGCGAATTCGTCGATGGTATCGCAGCCCAAGTCGGACAACTGGCCGAGCGACTGAACATCTCCAATACCGCGTTCGTACGCACCTCGGATCGGGTCCATCACTGGCCTGCAGCACAGAAAATATGGGCGAAATTGGCAGAAAACGGGGATCTCTACAAGAAATCCTACGAAGGGGCGTACTGCGTCGGGCACGAGGCGTTCATCAAGCCCAGTGAACTCATTGACGGACTCTGTCCGCTCCATAAGACGAAGCCGGAGATGGTTCGCGAAGAGAATTGGTTCTTCAAGATGACCCGCTATGTCTCCCGGGTGAGATCGCTGATTGAGTCCGATGAGCTCCGCATCGTCCCGTCGACCAAGAAAACCGAGCTTCTGAATCTCTTGGATGACGCAGAAGATGTCAGTTTCTCGCGTCCATCAGGGCAGCTTCCATGGGGGATTCCTGTACCGGGCGATGAAACCCAGACGATGTACGTATGGGCGGATGCGTTGACCAATTACCTGTCAGCATTGGGGTATGGCACTGATGACGCGAACATGAAGTTCTGGCCCGCACAAATACACCTGGTAGGCAAAGATATAACGAGATTCCATGCCATGATTTGGCCAGCCATGTTGCTGTCCGCAGGACTTGAAGTACCTAAAGCTATATATGTCCATGGCTTTATAACGGTAGATGGTCAGAAGATGTCCAAATCCCTTGGCAACGTCGTCGATCCATTCGAGGTCCTTGAAGCATGGCCGGCGGACGTCATTCGCCAATTCATGCTCCGTGAGCTTCAGAGCAGCGAAGACGGCGATTTCTCTCTGAAAAACCTGGCAAATCGGTATACATCTGACCTTGCGAATGGCCTCGGGAACCTCGTCCAGCGAACCACCACGCTTATCGCCGCGCTACCCGGTGGCAGCGTTGATCCGAAGGCCGATGCTCCGGAGGTCCGAGCGGTCCTCGATGACACCGCATACGATGAGGCATTCCGACAGTTCCGGCTCCATGACGCGGTGGGAGTCGTTTGGGAGAGAATCGGATTGGCGAATGCCTATCTCAATGGTAGCGAGCCGTGGAAGAAGGGGGAGAAGGAACGGGCCGATATCCTCGGTGTCGTCGCTGCGATGCTTCTGCATATCGCGGAACTCCTCCGACCGATCATGCCGATGACCGCCGAGATCGTTTCTAGGCGAATCCGCTCAGGTGAGGTCGGTGAACCGCTGTTTCCAAGACGCGCTTAGAATATAGGGAATATTCATATTTCATTTCCGTACGTACGGATACAGTGGTTATATATGGAAATTCGAGCATTCGACACGCACTGTCATCCGCAGTTCCCGCAATACGACACCGACCGGGCGGAGGTCATTTCTCGTGCCGTCGCTGCCGGAGTCGGCATGGTCTGTATCGGCACAGACCTTGATACGTCGCGAAAAGCAGTCGAATTGGCCTGGGCAGAGGACGACATGTGGGCATCAGTCGGTCTCCATCCGAACGATACGGCGGTATCAGGATACACTGAAAAAGATTACCAAGGTTTCCTCGAGGACCAGAGGGTGATCGCGGTGGGTGAAATAGGTCTCGACTATTTCCGGCAGTCAGATTCTGCTCATCGACGATTGCAGGAAGAAGTGTTCATCCGGCAGCTTGATCTCGCTGAAGCGAATGATTTACCGTGCATAGTCCATTGCAGAGATGCCCATGAGCAGATGATGAAAATTCTTTCCGCACGATCACGCGCCAAAGGCGTAATCCATTCCTTCAATGGAACCACGTTACAGGCTCTTCTTTATATAGATGCCGGGTGGTATATCGGGCTGAACGGGATCGTCACATTCTCGTCGGATTACGAGGGCATGGTTCGCTCGTTGCCGTCCGATCGGATACTTCTCGAGACAGATGCTCCATATCTATCACCGGTACCATATCGCGGACGACGCAACGAACCGATCCGGGTGCTCGATATAGGAAGAAGGATCGCAACCATCCGTGGAGAAGAAGAGGATGTGTTCATGGCGAATTGTCGTGCGAATACACTACAATGCTTTGTAAGCATTAGTAGGGAGAAATTGTAGGGATTACTATACGTTAGTTCGCCGTTTGATCTGTTCCTGATGATCATCGGCATGGATGCGCTGTCTCGGCGCATTTTTTATCTGATATCCGTGAAAATTTCGTATCACGGTGATGATTTTTTCGACGAGTATCTTATCAACTTTCTCTCCGGATAGAATACGTTTTTTCGCGTGGTAAAATTGATGGGTATATGACATCGCGCGAAGCAAGTGATTCCGCGGAGAAATCGACCTATCCGATACAGTATCGGATAAAGGAGTCGCGAGTCATTGATGGCATCGAATATCTCTCGCTTTCCGATGTCTCAACGGGCACTCCGTACTCTCAGGAATATCTGAGCCTTCTTTCTCGTAAAGGCATATTGGACGCACGTAAGATCGGCCGTAATTGGTATGTCACGCGGGCCGCATTCAATGACTATGTCGCATCTCGGGCAAAGAAGAACATTTCTTCCGTACTTGGCTTGATCGGTTCGTCTCCTGCGCCTGCGACTCCGGTCGCTTCTTCCCTGACGGCGCC
>Ga0335071_10004894_pt1 | contig 13991 bp, 13 predicted proteins | sample Lox_Sample_15_FD_206724 | JGI IMG/M metagenome (GOLD analysis project Ga0335071, IMG submission 206724) | Soil microbial communities from Loxahatchee National Wildlife Refuge, Florida, United States - Lox_Sample_1.5 | ecosystem: Environmental > Terrestrial > Soil > Wetlands | place: USA... | reverse complement strand
TGTCATGCCGTATTTTTTGGCCCATTTAACCATTGGGACCGCGTCCTCGGCGAATTTTACCGAGCCAAGACCGATCTCACCCACCACTTTGACGCCTTCGCGGGCCATTTCCGCAAAATCCTGTTCGGTCAAACCCTTTTCCAATATTACCGATCCGCCGATGACTTTCGCTCCGCCCGGCCTGAAATTTGCGTAACTCTTGGCCGCCAGGATAGCCAAAGCTTTGGTGCCTGCCGGATCCTTGGGCCTGCCAGGCAGGTGCACTTCGCCGGCTGAAATAAAAGTAGTCACTCCGCCGTGTACTTCGCTGTCCAAGTATCCCAACTGGTTCTGCCGCGGAGTGTAGTCGCCCAGTACTACGTGACAATGGGAATCGATCAGTCCGGGTGTGATGGTGCTCCCGGCCGCATCGACAACGGTATCCGCTGCTGCTGCCCCCAGGTCCGATGCTTTTCCAACCTTTTGGATCTTGCCGTCAGCAACTAATATAGCGTCGGCGTTCAAAATCGGTTTGCTTATGTCCCCGCTCACCAACGTTCCTATATTCTTGATCAAGATTCCCGGCATAGCGCCTCCTTGCTATGATTTTTTGGCTGTCAATCCGACTTTCAGTACTCGCTCCAGATTTGCAGGAAGATCGTATATCCGCGTGCCCAGCGCATCGGCGATGGCGTTTAACACAGCCGGAGCAGTCGGGATAAGCGCCGGCTCTCCAACGCCTTTGGCCCCGTAAGGCCCCGTAGGCTCCGGGTCCTCCACTATAATCGGAACAACCTCAGGCATGTCCGCGATAGACGGGATATGGTAGTCCTTCATGGATTCAGTCTTACCCGGAACATATTCTTCCATGAGCGCAAACCCCAGCCCCATTGCCACTCCGCTGTAGATCTGACCGCGCACATTGGACGGATTGATGGCCTTCCCAACATCGTGTGCGGCCACTACTCTCAGGACTCGGACTTCGCCGGTGTATATGTCAACCTCAACTTCGGCCGTGTGCGTGGCGAAAGCATAGGTCGAGTAAGGAATTCCCTGCCCAGTTTCAGGGTCCAGCGTAGAAGTCTCCGGATTGAAGTACCCTTGCCATTTCAACGGCATATTTAACCGATGGGCGCGGCGTGCCACTTCCTTAAATGAGACAGTTTTCTCCGGATGAGACCTAGAGCGAACGTTTCCTGCCTCGAGCACAAGTTCATTACGATCCGTCTTCAGGATCATGGCCGATTCCGTGAGCACCACGTCTCTCAGTTTTCCGGCCGCTTCGAGCACTGCATTCCCTGAAATATAGGTTTGCCGGCTGGCGGAGGTCGCTCCAGCGGAAGTCGTGAGGCCGGTGTCAGCTACAACCAAACGGATGTCTTCAGGCCTGAGTCCCAATTCTTCTGCGGCAATCTGTAACAACACGGTCGAGGAACCCTGTCCTATATCAGCCGCGCCGGTGAATAACGTGACTTGTCCTTGATCGTCCAGTTCGATCTCCGCGGTTGAAGGATTTTGCATTCCGGTGTTGCCGATGCCGTACCCCATGGAAGCCAATCCAACTCCACGCCGAATGTGAGGGGGATAAATTTTTCTCTCTTGTTGAACAGTCTGCTGATAATACGGCTCAACAGCCTCCAATGTGGCACGAATACCTACACTTGCTCTTAATTCTTGGCCTGTTGAGGTTACCGAACCGGTGCGATAACAGTTCCTCAGGCGTATTTCCATTGGACTCATCCCGAGTTCTTTAGCCAACAGGTCCATCTGGGATTCGTGAGCAAACGCCATTTGAGGAACGCCGAACCCTCTCATCGCCCCCGATATTGAGTTATTGGTATAAGCGAACACCGCTTCAACATAAGCATTGGGCACATCGTAAGGTCCGGTGGCATGAGTCGCCGCCCGCGCAAGGACAGCAGGTCCGTATGACGTATAGGCCCCTGTGTCCGCCGAAATCCGTACATCGACAGCAATGAGTCTTCCATCCCTGGTCGCCGCGCTTTTATAATGAATTTTGAGGGGATGGCGCTTGGTAGTGCACAGGTACGCCTCCTCTCTTGTATAGACCATCCGGGCCGGCCTTTTCAAAAGATATGCGGCTAACCCTACAAAACCTTGAACATTAAGATCGAGTTTCGAGCCAAAGCCGCCTCCGGTCGCTGCCTGAATAACGCGCACGCGGTCCTCTTCAAGTCCCAGGAGATCTGCCACATCCTTACGGTCGTAGTGCGGATTTTGTGTGGACGCATAAATGACGAGGACGCCTGAGCTGTCCAAATAAGCGACGCCTGCATCGGGTTCGAGATAAGTATGTTCTATATGAGGAGTGGTATAGGTCCTCTCCACAATTACATCCGCTTCTTTGAAAGCGGCTTCGGGGCTCCCGCGTTTCGTCACTCGCCTGCCCAAAAGATTGCCGCCCTCATGAATCTCGATCGCGCCCGGCCGCAATGCCTCTTCCGGGTCAAAAATCGCAGGAAGGTCTTCGTAGCATATACGAATCGCTCGAAGCGCCTCCTCCGCGGCGTTCAGGTCCTCAGCGGCAACCAGCGCAATGGGATCGCCCACACAACGGACTTTATCTTCCGCCAGCAATTGCTGGTCCTTTATGATGATTCCGAGCCGATTTTTTCCCGGTATGTCCGACTGCGTGAACACTGCTAAGCATCCCGGCACGCGAAGGGCATCGGCTATGTCCAGTTCGAGAATTCGGGCATGGGGACGATCACTTCGTAGTGCCAGCAGAGTGACAGCGTCTTCGACGTCGATATCCGCGGCAAAGAGCGGAAGTCCGACGAGCTTTTCGCGCGCTCCGATCCTCTGCTCGCTTTTGCCGACGGTTGCTAAGGTCTCGTCACGCATGCTGTTTTTCTTCCAGAAGTATTTCCGTAAGTGCCTTCATGACAAGGCCTTCCACGGCCGGCCTTTTGTATTCGGTCGTGGGCCGTACACCACTGAGGTGGACCATCTCGGAAGAGACTTTTTTCGCTGCCTCCCATATAAGTTCGCGATCGGGAACCCTGCCTTTCAGGATTTCTTCGGCACCGGTCATTCTAGCGGGTTGAGGTAAAATCGAACCCACACAAAGTCTCAGATCGCCAACAACCCCATTTGGATCAATTATAGCAAGAGCCGCAGCGTTTGCTCTGGCTATGGCAAGCGTCCTGCGGCGGGCAATACGCTGGAAGCTCCATTTGTATTTTTTCGTCCGGGCCGGGTCGATAATGAATCGCACAATAAGCTCATCCGGCTTCAGATTCGTGCGATAAGGCGCTGTGATAAGTTCTTCCACAAGCGGGGTTCGTTCAGAGGACGAACTCTGAATGTGCACCCGGGCCTGTAGAACGACCAGAGGCGGTACGCCATCCGCGGCCGGGGAAGCGTTGGCCACGTTGCCACCCACGGTCCCGACGTTACGAATCTGGAGACTCCCAACATACCGGGCCGCTCGTGCCAGAACAGGAGCACATTCCAACACTTCCTGTGAGTTAGAAATTTCAGTGAATGTGGCCGCTGCGCCCACCGTTAAAACTTCATCATTTTTTCTTATGGCACGTAACTCATCCAGTCGTGAGACGTCCATCACGAACCGGCTGGTTGTCTCGCCATTTCTGACCGCGATCATCAGGTCCGTCCCACCCGCCAGCACGGAAGTCTCATGGCCGTAACTTTCAAGAAACTCCAGAGCTTCGACAAGGGATTGCGGTCGAAAATATTGGAACCTGGATCTCATTTTTCAGGCTTTGTTGACTTCGCGTTTGCCACCGCCTCAGCGGCAGACTCTACGGCCTCTACTATTTGAACGTAGCCGGTGCAACGGCACAGATTTCCGGACAGCGCTTCCACTATATCTTCCGGGGTCGGTCTAGGATTGCGTTCCAGGAGCGCTTTGGCCGACATGAGCATCCCCGGCGTACAAAAACCACACTGAACCGCTCCGTCGGACAAGAAAGCCTCTTGTAACGGATGAAGCGATTTCTCGTTTTTCAATCCTTCCACAGTCTGTATCTCTCGGCCATTCAACTGAGGCGCGAACATAAGACAGGAATCCACCGCCTGACCGTCGACCAAGATAGTGCACGCGCCACATTCGCCAATGCCGCAACCCTCCTTTGTGCCTTTAAAGCCCAATCGGTCCCTTAGAACGGTGAGGGCACTGCTCCAGGGCTCTACTTCCAGCTCTACGGGCTCGCCGTTGAGCATAAAGGAGATCTTCACGCGCGATGAGAATTCCTGACCGTCGGTTTGAGACATCGACAATCCCTATTCACAGAGCCAGATATGATTTTCTTATGTGATCGTTGTTCATAAGTTCCGGACCCGAGCCTTCCATCACTACACGGCCGTTCTCCAATACGTAGGCCCGATTGGACAGCTCCAGCGAGAAGTGAACGTTTTGTTCGACAAGCAGCACAGTAAGGCCCGCAGCGGCTATGTTTTCCACGGCTTGAAAGACTGAATTGACGAGCATCGGGGCAAGGCCCAGCGATGGCTCATCCAACAACAGCAAAGTGGGCTTGGACATCAACGCACGGCCTATGGCCAGCATCTGTCGCTCACCGCCGCTGAGGGTGCCGCCTTTCTGATCTACACGTTCGCGCAGTCGCGGGAATAGATCGAAGACCAACTCGAGACTCTCTTCCCTGGTCGCGCGCGCGGATTTTATATACGACCCCATCTTCAGATTGTCCAAGACGCTCATGTCTGCAAAGACCCGGGCCCCTTCGGGAACAATGGTCAATCCCAGACGCACGGTTTTTTCCGGTGGAAGAAAGTCAATGCTTGTGCCGTTAAACGATATTGAACCTTTGCCCGGATGCTCGAAACCGACAATTGTCCTGAGAAGAGTGCTCTTTCCTGCTCCATTGGGACCGATTACCGTGACAATCTCACCCTTTTGAACGTTCAGGCTCACATCGTGCAAGACCTGAACATCCCGATAGAAGACGTCGATCCCGGAAACATTCAAGAGAGTTTGATCCATCCTACTGTGCTCTACAGATTCGACATTCAGGAGGCCTTGCGACCCAGATAGGCCTCAATGACATCCTCGTTGTTGGCGACCACTTCGGGAGTGCCCTCAGCAATCTTTGCCCCGTAATTCAGCACGATGAGTCGGTCCGATATGCCCATGACCGCCCGCATTATATGTTCGACTACAACTATAGATTTTCCTGAATCACGAATTTTTCTGAGCAGCTCCAATGCCTCATCGATCTCGAACGGGTTCAGGCCGGCCATGTTTTCGTCCAGGAGCAAGACTTTCGCGCCGGTAGCCAAAGCCCTGGCCAACTCCAGCCTTCTGCGTGCAGGGACTGAAATGGCAGCAGACGGCTTGTGGCTGTGTTGAGTAAGCCCGACAAACCCAATCACCCGGTCGGTCTCTGTACGGGCTTCCTTCATGCTCATTTGGCCCCCATGCAGCGCCCCAATCAGGACGTTTTCAAAGACGCTCATGGTCCGAAAGGGTTCCATGATCTGAGAAGTTTTCGCTAACCCCATTCGACAAATCGTGTACGGCTTGAAGCCGGCAATATCTGTCCCGTCAAGAATCACACGGCCATTGCTGGGAGGGTGTATCCCGACAATGCAATTGAACAGCGTGGTTTTGCCGGCGCCATTTGGACCTATCATACCAAGGATTTCGCCCCGGTTGAGGGTGAAGCTCACCGCTTGGACCGCTGCCAGGGCGCCGAAGTTCTTGCTGACATTTTTACATTCAAGAATCGTCATTGTGTTATATGAACCTGATGCCTTTTCGGGCCTTCAGCGTTCCTATTATGCCGCTGGGCAACACTAGAATGATCCCGATGATAACGGCACCCACCATTATCAAATAGTATTCCACAAACTTGGTGCCGAGCACCTCCGACAACAAGGTGAAGAACGAAGCCCCCACAATCGGTCCCAGAAAGGTCCCCATGCCGCCCAACAAAGTCATGATCACCATCTGCACAGTCTTTTGCACGCTGAAAGCGTCCGCAGGGGTTATATATGTGATCCAGTAAGCTTCGATTCCACCCAGAATTCCAAGGAAAAACGCGCTGGTAACGTAAGCTCTGAGCTTTACTCCCGTAGTATTCACGCCGGCGATCTCAGCGGATGCCTCGGCCTCATGGATCGCTTTCAGCCCGTACCCGAACTTCGAGTGTTCGATGGCATAGTGCACCAGCACAATGGCCAAGGTGACGGCAAATACACAATAAAAAAAGAACATGTTGTCATGACCGCTTATGGGTAAGGTGATACCGTGGCTGCCTTCGAAAAACTTCACCCCAAACGTGCGATCAAATTCCAGGGCCACCTGTTTCATGGTTTCCGCGAATGCGAATGTTGCAATTGCGAAATAAGCGCCCCTGAGGCGAAGCGTCGGAATCCCGATAGGCAAGGCTATCAACGCTGAGACAACACCGGAGAGGATCGCGGATGGAAAGAACAGGGCGCCGAACCGAGTCATGCAAATCGCCGTGGTATATGAACCTATGCCGAAATATACTACCGGTCCAAAATCAATATAGCCTGTATAGCCGCTCATGATGTTCCAGCAACCGGACATACCGATCCAAAAGATTACAAGGGCACTTACGCGCAAAGTATATTCGGAACTTATGAAGAGCGGGATCAGGGCCACAGCAATACAAGCTGGAATAAAAAAGAGCCAAAACGTTTTTGCGGTGCTGATTTGGTGCATTGAGAAATTCACTGTTCCAGGGAAGTCAGGCCACAAGGCCTTTGCCTACGATCCCGGCAGGCCGAAAGATCAGCATGAAGAACAAAATAAGGAACGTAGTTGCAACTGAAATCCCTGCGCTGAGATAAGCCGCGGTTAAAGATTGGGCCAATCCGAGTATGACACCGCCCCACAGGGCGCCGGGCATATAGCCCATGCCTCCCAATACGACCACACAGAATGCTATTATCGTGTAGTTAAGTCCCATTTCCGGAAAAATTATGACAAACGGGCTGATCAGAGTACCGGCGAGTCCGCTGATCGCCGCTCCAATGCCGAACGTTATCGCGTAAATTTCGCGAATGTTGACACCCATGATTCGAGCCACCTCTTTATCCATTGACGTGGCACGAATCGCCCGCCCTGTCTCGGTTCGCGACATGAAGAACCACAGTGCTCCGATAATCACCAGTGCTAGAAAAAAGGTTATTAATCGAGCATATGGTATATTGAGGCCCCAAAAAGCCGCATTCGCCCCGGAATAGGAGGTCGTGATGGTCCTAAAATCATGGGTCCAGAGCTGCAAAGCCGTGTTGGCTACCATCAAATGTATTCCGAATGTCAGGATGTAACTCATTATATGAGGTAACTCGATGACACGATTGATTATGTATTTTTGGATTATGTAACCGAATACAAACAGTGCCGCCATGGAGAACGGGATAGTAATGTAAGGATCCATGTTGAACCACACAAACAACCAGTACGAGGTGAACGCGCCAAGCATAATCAATTCGCCGTGAGCAAGATTCACCACTCCCATCACGCCGAAAATCAGTGAAAAGCCGGCGGAATAGGCAGCGTAAACCCCGCCCAACAGCAGGCCGTTAATTATTGCTTGAATCAATACGGTGTCCATGGCTTAAAACACTGCGGAACGGGTTTCTGTCCACCCGAAGTCAAGAGAATGAAAGGGGAACCAAATTAGTTCCCCCTCCAGTAATTGCTCAGATTCTTCTCGCTTCCCTGCTGCCTCTATCGCTCTTTCCAAGCCTTAAATGGATACCAGATTTTGGACTCTGCAAACTCCAGGGGGAACACGTTCATAAGTTTCCCGTTCTGAATCTGGACCGCTACCGGCGGATGGGCCACATTTGCGCCGTCGGGGCCGAAGTGGATCTTTCCATAAAATGTGTCAAAGGTCTCCGCATGGAGTTTCTCCATAATGGATTCTCGATCCTTCTTGGAGAGCGGCGGTTTCAGACCGAGCTTTTCTATTACCATCTGTTGAGCCAAAGCGCCTCCGTCGGAAGCTGCTTCCACGTAGTCAGGGTTCCGTTTGAACTTTTCGGAATAAGCGTTGTTGAAGTCACGAGCGGACCCCAGGACCGGACCGGTATACGGCATGTTCGGTGTCCACTCGGACGCAGCCAGCACGTATTCCGCATCACCTTTCAGCTCTTCGATGAACTTCGGGACCGTGGGACCGTAGCTGAACGCCACAGCCTTGGGGCTGAAATCGATCTCCTTCAGGGCCTTCATCGTTTTCATGGCCACCAGAAGATGGGAGCCGACAAGGAGGAGATCGGGGTTCTTGCTTTTAACCTTCAGAAGCAACGAATTGTAATCCTCCAGCGTCATGGGAAACAGTTCGTAATGAACCACCTCTATCCCATTTTCGCCGCAATATTTTTTGAATCCCTCGCAGGCCAGCGATGTGAATAGAATGTCAGCTCCGACTATCGCCGCAGTCTTGGGTTTGGGCTGCACTGCCTGGGAAAAATCCACACAGCCCCGGACTTCTTCGGTTGCTTTACCCAGCGTAGAGAAATAGTACTTGAAGCCTCTCTCGAACAGTTTGTTGGAACTTGCGCCTCCACTGATGAGGGGATAGCCGCGTTTCTCAGCCACCGCACTGGCAGCGAAGACCGCATCACTCCCGAACCCTCCCAGAAGCAGGTCCACCTTGTCACTCTCTATAAGCTGCTCAGTCAGCTTCGCCGCGGTGGGTGCGTCACTTTTGTCATCATAGAAAATGATCTCCACCGGGTGTCCATTGATGCCGCCCTGTGCGTTCACCTTGTCCATCCAGAGCGTGTAGGCGTCTTTTACAAGAGTACCATCCTTACCGAACCTGCCGGTCAACGAAACAGCCACACCGATTTTAAACGGCTTGGCTTGTTCCGCCAGGATAGCCGCTTGCGACAGAAAACAAAACAACAACGCCGTTGCCAGTAGAATGATTCCTTTACGCTGCATGCTCCCCTCCTTCATGTTGGGAACGTTCATATTCAGACTTAAAGACTACTGTACGCCGCGAAAAATGTTCAAAAGGTGGGTGGGCTGATCACCCACACCACGATTGTCTCCACGTTGCCCGGATTGGTCCAACTGTGGGGTTGGGACGAGTTATAATAAAAAGTCTCAGACTCTTTCACCCGATAAATCGTGCCGTCCAGATCAATCTCCAGTTCACCTTTCAAGATGATGCCGAATTCTTCGCCGACGTGGCTGTAAAGCCCGTGCGAGCCCCCACCGGGCTGTATCCTGGTATAGAAAGGGTGCATCCGCTTGTTTTTAGGGTTTACCACGAGAGACTCAATCTTGGCGTTCCAGCGTTCGAGTGTCAGGGTAGTCCTGCGGTCACGGCTCAGCACCACGGGCTCGTCGTCCTGCGATTCCGCGAAGAAGTCCATGATTTTCGTCTGAAGTCCATCGGCTATTTTCTTGAGACTGGCAATAGACGGGGACACCTTCCCGTTCTCTATTTGAGAAAGGTACGCCTCGGTACAACCGACCTTCTCAGCCAACTGCCTTAAGGTAAGGTTGTTACTCTGGCGCTGTGCCCTTATCCGCTGGCCTATTTTTCCTTCTAAGCCCAAGAGAAATCCCGTGGTCAAAGACTATGTTAAGTATTCTTTAAGATAAAAAGTATTATTTAATATTTATTTGGCTTGTCAACCAAAATTTCCAACCAAAGGAGATTTCGCGAACCGCTACACCCAACGGGCCGTCACTGTCTTCTCGTCCAGAAAGAGCCTCATGGATGCCATCCTGCTCTTCGCACCGCCAAAAAAGGACTTTCGCTTCGAACCCAATGGGAAAAAGGCATATGGTTGCGGCACTCCAACGTTGATGCCAACATTGCCGACGATGACTTCACGCGCGAACTTCCGCGCATTCTGACCGCTGCTCGTCATGATGCAGGCAGAATGCCCCAGGTCAGTCTTGGTGTTGATCCATTCAATGACTTCATCGAGGCTGTCCGCCCGAATCAGGCCGGCAACGGCGCCGAATGCCTCTTCCTTGGCGATCTCCATGTCCGGATGGACGTTTTCGATGACGGTGGGGCCCAGAAAAAAGCCTTTGGACAACTCCGACCCCAGGACCCGGCCGTCATGCACCATACTCGCTCCCTCGGCCAGGCCGCGTTCCAACCATGCTCCGACCTTGTCCCGACCTGCAGCCGTACAGTACGGACCCATGTCTGTCGATTCGTCCAGTCCGTAACCGAGCTTCATGCTTCCGGCTTCGTCCGCGAACCGTTGCTTGAATTCATCGTAAATGTCGCCAACTACCACTACGTTGTCCGAGCCCAGGCAGCGCTGGCCTGTCATGCCGAAACATCCCTGGCGAACATAGGGAACGACGGTTTTAGCGTCCGCATCGGGCATAATGACCACAGTGTTTTTGCCATTGCCGTTGATCGATGAGTTCTTTCCGAGTTCTCCGCACAGTTTGAAAAGTTCCCAGCCCGCGTGAGTCGAGCCGATGAAGCCCAGTCCCTGAATTTCCGGTTGCTGAAGAATGTACTTATTGATTTCCCTACCACCGTGGATCATGTTGATGGTTCCCTTTGGCCAACCAGCCTCCAGTGCAGCCCGGCATATATACTCAGCCGCTACCGGGTCCTGTCGACTGGGACTGACTACCACCGAACAGCCAGCGGCAAGGGCGTAGGGAACGAACGAAGACCAAGCATGCATCGGGATGTTGCCCGGCGTGACGATGAGGAAGGCGCCCAGGGGCTCCCAGGTTAGCCACATGTCAATCCCGTTCGCCAGCTCATCAAGGTGCTCGTTCCTGGCGACCAGACCGTAGGCCGCGGAGCACGCGGACTCGATGTTCTCAATGACGCGTCGCACTGAACCAACAGACTCTTTGATTGTCCGGCCGTGATCTTGAGTCAGGACCCGCGTCAGTTCGTCAAAACGCTCCTCGAATCTCTGGCGCATGTCGAAAAGCATCCTGGCTCTCTCTCGCAAAGCGATTTTCTTCATGGCTTCGAAACCGCGTTGTGCCGCTTCAACTGCCTCACGCGCTTCTTCTTTCGTAGCAGTAGGAAACTCCGCTATGACCTCCCCGGTGGCCGGATTCACGTTTTCGTGGGTCTGGGTGGATTTGGAATCTACCCACTCACCGCCGATCAGCAGTTTGAGTTTTCCATAATGCTTTTTGACTTCCGGTAGCAGAGCCATGTGGTTGGATCTCCTTCCCCCGAACAACGCGGCACGGGCGACATGGGAATTATTAAGTATTTATTAAGAGAATAAGTATATTTTAACACGTGCAGTGTCAAGAGATTTTCATAGCGATTTTTCTTAACCACTTGCGCCGTGCGGATGCGACGACTGCGGCACCCAACAATCATTGTTAATGCAGATTGACTGAAGATAGGCGGTTATGCTAAGATTATATAATACAAACGCTAAGTTGAGAGCTTCACACAATGAAGAATCTATTTTTGGCTGTTAACCTTCTGCTCCTCATTGCAGTGCCATGTATGGCGCCGGGAGAAGAACAGGTTAGAGACGGCACAGGACGCGTCATCGAAATAAGGCAGCTTCATGGAACGACCACGTACGCGTATGATAATTATAGAAATCCAATCTACATAGCTGTCGAAGTGCCCGGGGGAAAGGGCGCTATTGACTACCGAAACCATTATGGTGTGCACGTTGGGATGGGTGTGCCGGGCACTGCACGAGATTTTCGTGGGCCATGGGGTCCAAGGCCGCTAAGCATACGCTGATTGTCACGGGTCTTAGCCGATCAGCTCGGCAATTCTAGCGGGCTTTGGGAGCGGGCCGGCATCCCGGAATAGTTATGTCTGCCGGGGTTCGGGCCATGGCCAGTTGTATCTGACAGGCCCTGCGCGATGCTTCGGCTGTTATCACGTCTGTTCGCTGTTTACGGTCTTTTGCCTGTATCTTGGTCTGCTCCAAATGCCTCTTGAGATTCCATTCATTTATTATTTTCCGTTGCGCTTGAGCCTTTTGGAGCAATGCATACAAAGCCTTATTAATTCTTTCCGGGTCCTGCAATTTTTGAGTCTTACCCGAAACGGCCATGCCGGTATTGCCCGCCTGCAACGACGCAGGCATTAGGAAAATCCCCAGCAGGAATATCGGAATAATAAGGGCGGTCTTCTCAAAGAGTCTGTCTACTGTTCTTTTCATTCCCTCGCCCCCCTGGAACGTTCTCAAAGTCCGTTTGACATGATTGATGCACTAAATCGCTTTTCGGTTCAGATAACCAGTTCAGTTTTTTGATTCGCATGACTAATTCTGAACGTTCCGCCTTTTCATTTCAGGAAGTGTGCTCAAAATAATGAAGGAGGTGATGATCATGGAAGAAGCTTACGTGAGTAGTTCTGTACGGATGCGGGGAGATCCTCGGGAACATATCGAATCCGAAGAAATTTCCGGGAAGTCCCGAAAGAGAGTTGAGTGCTACAAGCAATGCATGGAGGACCCGTGGGACCTCAAAGATGAGACAACTTGCGCTTCAGTGTGTGGAGTTTGAGCTTTGTCCGGCTGAAATCATACAGCCCTAGTCCTGGTATGCCGGGCAAGGTGTCCCGGCTTTATTTTGGCAGGAGTAGCGGTGGAGAAGCGCTATTAACCATTCCACATTGCTAAGGCTAGTGTCTGACATCCAATTTTGCGCTATTCCAGGCGGCCTGATGCGCCGCCGATTATCCGCACATGCGAAACGGGCAATCGGATGGCAGTGTTTTTCTTTGCCAATCCTGAATTGTGTGATCTATACTTTCGTTGAAAGGGCCATCATCAAATCTTCTGCAATCTTGGTCTACCGAACACGTTATAGCAACGGCAGCCTTGCTCTCGCATAGCGAGAATGACTTAGCCGAATAAATGGGGGGTGCAACGTGACAATGGGAATTATTCATGGGAGCTTTTCAAACCAACATGATTACGTCTTTTCGGCCATGCGAGGCGAAAATAGCGCCCCTCCCAATGCTCGGTCGGCAAGCGTACGAACAATTATTCGATGGTCCTCGAAATTGGTCCTGGTGTGCATTGCGGTTATACTCGTGTCTGGATGCGGGAGGTACAAGGAGGAACTCGAAAATGCCAAACAGCAAGTCTCCAATTTAACGGTTGAAAATAAGAAATTGACCGATCTCTCAGCTAGTTTGAACCAGGAAAAAGGCCGTTTGAACGACCAAATCAAGGAGCTTTCGGACAAATACGCCAGGGCACAAAAAGAACTGAACGATGCAAACAAAGTCAAGTCAGATCTTTCTGACGAGAATTCAAAGCTCAAACAGCAACATGCGGCAATGAAAGAGGAAATTGCCTCTCTAAAAACCGAACGAGATGACCTCTCAATAGAGGCAAAGGAGCTAAAACAACGCCTGAGCGAAGCTCTGGAGCTTGCCGGGCCGTCCTTGTCAGTTCCTGCCCGGACCGCTTTGGAACGAAGCGCCAAAGAAATGGCTCCCGATTCACGAAAAACCCTTAGTGCGTGCGACGCGGTAATAGAATTCATGAAGAGGAGCGAAAGCATCATTAGGCGGAATAAAGGCCAAGAGCGCGCCGAGTTACTACAACAGGTCAAGCAGCAGTATTCTTCTCTAATGCGAGATGCGCCGGAAAGGGCCACAAAGGCCGCTCAAGATTGGGTGAACGAGGGACCTGGATTTTGGGATGAATCGTCTGACAATGATTCGGTGTTCCGGCTCCTTCAGTTAAGAAACATCGTGCTGGATGCTTGTGGCAAGACGCCAAGCGAAGCGGGTTTCGACTGATATTAACGGTAATTTGGGTCTTCTCGCCTTATATAGTTCAGAACGCCATTGCGCATCTCGGAATCAAGTTTGATTTGTTCGTAATCGATCGGAACGTTGTTCAGATACTGCAAAATGAGTATCTCTCCGTTGGATGTCCCCGGCAGGATACCCGAGAAAAAGAACCCTAGTTTCTCGAATTCCTGAGTCAGGTGAAATGTACCGGGGTCCATCATGTTCAGATATATCAGAATCAGATCAAATTGTTTCAGGCAGAGTTGCTTCAGAACGTGTTTGACCTCCTCG
>Ga0335071_10004893_pt1 | contig 13993 bp, 16 predicted proteins | sample Lox_Sample_15_FD_206724 | JGI IMG/M metagenome (GOLD analysis project Ga0335071, IMG submission 206724) | Soil microbial communities from Loxahatchee National Wildlife Refuge, Florida, United States - Lox_Sample_1.5 | ecosystem: Environmental > Terrestrial > Soil > Wetlands | place: USA... | reverse complement strand
ATACGCTCATCGCCGACTGATGCAGGTCCTGATCCTCAACGGCCCGAACCTCGACGTGCTCGCACGGCGCGACCCGAAGCTGTACGGCGGGCTGAGCCTGAACGAGCTCGAGAGCCGGATCTACACCTGGGCGCACGCGCTCGACATCACCGCCCGCTGCCGGCAGACGAACAGCGAGGGCGAGTTCATCGAGTGGATCCACGACGCGCTCGACAACGTGGACGGCGTGATCGTCAACCCGGGCGCGTGGACGCACTACAGCTACGCGATCCGCGACGCGCTCGAGCTGCTCGAGGTGCCGTTCGTCGAGGTGCACCTCTCGGACATCGAGCACCGGGAGGAGTGGCGGCGCCACAGCGTCGTCGCCGACCTCGCGTCGCACCGCGTGATCGGAAAAGGCCCAGACGGCTACCGCGAGGCACTCGAGTTCCTCGCAGGAAAGGGGGCGGAGTGACGCGCCTCGAAACCCTCGCCGAGCAGCTCGAAGAGCCGCTGCTCGTCACGAACCTCGTCAACGTCTACTACCTCACCGGCTTCGAGAGCTCGAATGCCGCCGTGCTTCTCCGTCCCGGCGGGGAGGCGACGCTCTACACGGACTTCCGCTACGCCGAGGCGGCGAGCAGGGTGCCGGGCGTCCACGTCGAGACGGCCCGGCGCGACCTGATGATCGCGGTGGGCGAGCAGATCGGCTCCGGCCGCCTCCAGTTCGAGGCCGACGTCCTGCCGTACCTCGAATGGCAGCGTCTCGGGGCCGGCGGCGCCGAGCTCGTGCCGACGAGGGGCATCGTCGATGCGCTCCGCGCCGTGAAGAGCGAGGAGGAGGTCGAGAAGCTGCGCCGCGCCGCCCGCAGCGCCGACCGGGCGCTCGAGGCGCTGACCGCCGAGACCTGGGTGGGGCGGACCGAGAAGCAGATCGCCTGGCGGCTGCACGAGCTCGCGCATGCGCACGGGGCCGACGACCTCTCGTTCGACTCGATCGTCGCCTCGGGAGCGAACGGCTCGCTGCCGCACGCGGACCCGACGGACGACCTGGTCGAGAAGAGCACGCTCGTCACGATCGACTGGGGCGTGCGGGTCGACGGCTACTGCAGCGACTGCACGCGGACGTTCTCGACCGGCGGCGTCCTGCCGGAGCGGCTGCGCGAGGCGTACGACGTGTGCCTCGACGCGCAGAAGCGCGCGGTCGCAGGCATCCGCGCCGGGATGACCGGGATCGAGGCCGACGCGCTCGCGCGCGACCCGATCGAGGCGGCCGGCTTCGGCGAGAGCTTCGGCCACGGCCTGGGGCACGGCGTGGGGCTGCAGGTGCACGAGGCGCCGCGGCTCTCCCGCGAGTCCGAGGACACGCTGCAGGCGGGGCACTGCGTCACGATCGAGCCCGGGATCTACCTGCCCGGCCTCGGCGGCGTCCGCATCGAGGACCTCGCGATCGTCCGCGACGACGGCGTCGAGGTGCTGACGAGCTTCCCGAAGGAGCTGATCGAGGTCGGCTGATACCCTGCCGCGCCGATGGCCGAGGTCGTCTCCACCAACCAGTTCCGCAACGGGATGCACATCGAGCTCGAAGGGCAGACGTGGCGGATCGTCGAGTTCCAGCACGTGAAGCCGGGCAAGGGCGGTGCGTTCGTGCGCACGAAGCTCAAGTCGCTCGGCTCCGGCTCCGTCGTCGACAAGACGTTCCGCGCGGGCGAGAAGTTCCCGCGCGTGCGCACCGAGCAGAAGAACATGCAGTACCTCTACGACTCGGGCGACGAGGTCGTCTTCATGGACGGGGAGACGTACGAGCAGCTCTCGCTCCCGCACGTGGACCTGGAGGACGAGCTGCCGTTCATGCTGCCGTCCTCGGTCGTGCAGGTGATGTTCGTCGGCGGCAGCCCGACCGGCGTCGACCTGCCCGCCTCCGTCGTGCTCGAGGTGACCGACACCGAGCCGGGCGTGAAGGGGGACACCGTCTCGAACGTCACCAAGCCGGCGACGCTCGAGACGGGGGCCGTCATCCAGGTGCCGCTCTTCGTGAACGTGGGCGACAAGCTGAAGGTCGACCCCCGCGAGAAGCGCTACATCCAGCGCGCCTGAGCCCCGCCGCCCGAGCCGGGGGCTGCGCCCCGGTAGTCTCCTGTGCCGTGCCCCGTCTCGTCGACACCTCGATCCGCGTCCTCTCGCAGGAGCCGCTCGCCGGGCTGATTCCGACCGCCGAGCTGCTGCGGCTCGCAGAGATCCTCGACAACGCCGGCTTCGCGTACCTCGAGGTCTCCGGGGGCGGCGTCTTCGACAACGCGGTCCGCCGCGGCGTCGAGAGCCCCTGGGAGCGGATCCGCGCGCTGAAGGCCCGGACGACGACGCCGCTCGCGCTCGCGCTGCGCGGCCGCTTTCTCGTCGGGTCACGCCCGGTCAGCGCCGACTTCGCGCGCCGCTTCGTGGCGAGCGCCGCGGCGAGCGGCGTGGACGTCTTCCGCCTGCACGACCCCCTGAACGACATCGACAACCTCCGCGAGGCGGCCGAGGCGATCGTCGCGTCGGGCAGCGAGTTCGAGGCGGGGCTGCTGTACGGCAGCGGCCGCCACGAGGCGCTCGTCGACGCGGCCCGGCGGCTGCCCGAGCTGGGAGCGGCGCGCCTGCTCCTGAACGACCCGGCGGCGCTCCTGCAGCCGCACCGGGCGGGCGAGCTCGTCACCGAGCTGCGCGAGGTCTCGGGCCTCCCGGTCGGCCTCTACGCGCAGGGCGCGGCCGGGAACGCGCTCGCCGCGGCGATCGAAGCGGCCCGCGCCGGCGCCGACGTGATCGCAACCGCCGTCTACCCGGTCGCCCTCACCATGCACCGCGTCTCGTCGGAGGCCGCCGCCCAGGCGCTGGCCGGCCTCGGGCTCGGCGCAGGCGTCGACATGAACCTGCTGTGGGAGGCCGCCGACCTCGTCGACGAGCACATCGGCGACGAACCGGTCGCGCCCGTCGCGCCGCGGATCGCGGTGCGCGCAGCGCAGCAGAAGCTGCCGGTCGGTCTGGTCGGCGCGCTCGACGTCCAGCTCCGCTCGCAGACCGCGGGCGACCGGCTCGACGAGGTGCTCGCCGAGGTGGCGAAGGTGCGCGACGAGGTCGGCTCGCCGCCGCTCGCCGCGCCGATCGGCCAGATCGTCGCCTCGCAGGCGCTCGTGAACGTGCTGACGGCGAACCGGTACTCGACGATGATCGACGAGCTCCACGAGCTCGTCGCCGGCCGCTTCGGGCGCACGCCGGCGCCGGTCGATCCCGCGCTCGTGCGCGCGATCGAGCTGCGCGGGGCGCTCGAGCCCGAGGAGCCGGTCGACCTCGAGAGCCTCCGCGACGAGGCTGCCGGCCTCGCCTCGAGCGAGGAGGAGCTGCTGTTGCTCGCGCTCTTCGGCGAGGAGGCGGAGCCGCTTCTCCGCTCGATCCGCGAGCGCTCCGGCGGCGAGGAGTCGCTGGCTGCGCACGGCGTCGACCAGCGGCGCGCCGAGAAGATCCGCGAGCTCGTGAACATCGTGCAGGAGACGGGCGTGGGGGAGATCACGATCGAGGAGGACGGCATGCGCGTCAGCGTGCGCCGCACCGCCGAGCCGACGTTCGTTCCCGCCGCCGTCGCGCCGGCAGCCCTGAACGGCGACGCCGACCCGCCGCCCGCCGCGCCGCCGCGGAACGACGGGCTGCTGCGGATCGAGAGCCCGATGGTCGGCACCTTCTACCGCTCGCCCGCGCCCGGCGCTGAGGCGTTCGTCGAGGTCGGCGACGCGGTCGCGCCCGGCCAGACGCTCTGCATCCTCGAGGCGATGAAGCTGATGAACGAGGTCAAGGCGGAAATCGAGGCGGTCGTGCGCAGCATCAACGTCGAGAACGCCGAGCCGGTCGAGTTCGGCCAGCTCCTCTTCGAGCTCGAGCCGATCTCCGTACCTCAGGTCGACTGATGTTCTCGCGGGTGCTCGTCGCGAACCGGGGCGAGATCGCGGTCCGGGTGATCCGCGCGCTGCACGAGCTCGGCGTCGAGGCGGTGGCGATCTACTCGACCGCCGACAAGGACGCCCTGCACGTGCAGATGGCGGACCAGGCCGTGTGCGTCGGCCCGCCGGCGGCGTCGGAGAGCTACCTGCGCATCCCGAACGTCGTCGCGGCGGCCGTCACGACCGGCTGTGAGGCCGTGCACCCCGGCTACGGCTTCCTGGCCGAGAACCCCGCGTTCGTCGAGGCCTGCGTGGCGAGCGACCTCGTCTTCGTCGGCCCCCCCGCCGACGTGATGGCGCTGATGGGCGACAAGATCTCGGCCAAGCAGGCGATGCGGGCCGCCGACGTCCCGACGGTGCCCGGCACCGAGGGCGCCACCACGGTGGCGGAGGCGCGCGCCGCGGGCGAAGAGATGGGCTTCCCGATCCTGCTCAAGGCGACCGCCGGCGGGGGTGGGAAGGGCATGCGCCTCGTCGGGTCCGCCGCCGAGCTCGAGGACGCGTTCAGGATGGCCTGGGGCGAGGCCGAGGCCGCGTTCGGAGACGGCACGCTCTACGTCGAGAAGGCGCTCGTGCCGGCGCGGCACGTCGAGATCCAGGTGCTGTGCGACCACCACGGCAACGTGCTCACGCTCGGCGAGCGCGAGTGCTCGATCCAGCGGCGTCATCAGAAGCTGATCGAGGAGTCGCCGAGCGCGGCGCTCACGCCCGAGTCGCGCGAGGCGATGGAGGCGGCGGCGGAGCGCGCCTGCCGCGCCGTCTCCTACCGGAACGCCGGCACCTTCGAGTTCCTGCTCGGCCCGGACGGCAGCTTCTACTTCATCGAGCTGAACGCGCGCCTCCAGGTCGAGCACCCGGTCACGGAGATGTGCACGGGGATCGACCTCGTGCGCGAGCAGCTCCACGTCGCCGCCGGTGAGGAGCTGTCGGTCAGCGGCCGCGCGCCGCGCCGCGGCCACGCGATCGAGATCCGCCTGAACGCCGAGGATCCCGAGCACGACTTCCGGCCCTCGCCGGGGCTCGTCTCGCACTTCCTGCCCGCGCAGGGGCCCGGAGTGCGGCTCGACAGCTTCGTCGAGTCGGGAATGGTGGTGCCGCCGTTCTACGACTCGATGATCGCCAAGCTGATCGTCTGGGACACGGACCGCCCCGCGGCCATCGAGCGGGCCCTGCGGGCGCTCCGCGAGACGGAGATCGAGGGCGTGCCCACGACGCGCGGCCTCGCGCTCGAGGTGCTTGCGAGCGGCCCGTTCCGCAGCGGCGACTACTCGACCTCGACGCTCGAGGAGATGCGGGCGGTTCCCGCATGACGATCTCGCGCCGCCAGGCGCGCCGGCAGGCGCTGTTCCTGCTCTACCAGTGGGACCTCTCCGGCCAGGCGATCGGCTCGCAGTACGCGGGCGAGATCGACCCCTGGGCCCGCGGTGTCGCCGAGCGGGTGGCGGCGCACGCCGGCGAGCTCGACCAGCGCATCACCGCCGCGTCGGAGGGCTGGACCGCCGACCGGCTCGGTACCGTCGAGCGGAGCGCCCTTCGTGTCGCGGTGGACGAGCTCCGGAGCGGGGAGGTCCCGCCCGAGGTCGCGATCAACGAGGCGGTCGCGTTCGCGAAGCGCTATGCCTCCGAGGACGCGGCACGGCTGGTGAACGGCATTCTTGGACGGATCCAACGAGAGGAAGCAGCCTGAGGTGACCAGTGAGTGCTGAGGAATCCCTGAACAAGGCGGAGGACCTGCTGGCGCGGCTGGAAGCGGCGCGCGTGCGGCTCGACGAGACGCAGGATCCCGACCAGGCGATCGAGATCCTGCAGGAGCTCGCCGAGCTCGCCAAGGAGGTCGAGGCGGAGCTCCAGCGCGCCAAGCGCGCCGCAGAGACCGAAGCGGCCGCACCGCCGACGGATGCCCCAGGCGCCTGACGCCCTCCGGGCGCTCGTCGAGCGCTACCTCGACGACCTGGCGCTCGCGTCCGACCTGGGGTCGCTGGAGGCGCCGATGCGCCACGCGCTCGGCGGCAAGCGGATCCGGCCGGTGCTGTGCCTCGCGGTCGGCGACGCGATCGGGGCCCGGATCGAGGATCTCCTTCCGGCCGCGGCGGCGGTCGAGCTCGTCCACTCGTTCTCGCTCGTCCACGACGACCTGCCGGCCCTCGACGACGACCGCGAGCGGCGCGGCGCCCCCTCGGTCTGGGCGGCGTACGGGGAGGCAACGGCGATCCTCGCCGGCGACGCCCTGCTCGTCGAGGCGATGCGGCTCGCCCTCGAGTACCCGACCGGCGCCGTCGCGCGCGAGCTCGCCTCGGCGACGCTCGCGATGATCGGCGGCCAGCAGCTCGACCTCCAGGGCGGCGCCGAGCTGGAGCGGCTGCACGCGCTGAAGACGGGCGCGCTCTTCTCCGCCTCGGTCATGTGCGCGCTCTGGGCGGCGGACGTGCCGATCGCCGAGCATCCCCCCTGGCGCGAGTTCGCGTCCGAGCTCGGCCTGCTCTTCCAGGTGGTCGACGACCTGCTCGACGGCGACGGCTACGCGGTCGAGGTGGGCGAGAGCGGCGCCCGCCGCCTCGCCGAGGAGGCGGCGGAGCGCGCGCTCGCGCGCCTCGCGGAGATCGACGCCGACACCGAGGTGCTGGCCGGCATCGTCGGCGGCCTCGCCGTGCGGACGGCCTAGACGGCCGCGGCGTACCGCTCGCGCAGCTCCTCGAGCGTGAGCGGCTCGTAGTCGCCCGCGTGCCCCGCCTGGCCGAACTGCGTCATCCGCTCGACGTAGACCGCCTTCATCGCGTCGCGCGCCGGGGCGAGGTACTTGCGCGGGTCGAACTCGCCCTTGTCGCCCGCGAACACCTTCCGGATCGCGCCGGTCATCGCGAGCCGCGCGTCGGTGTCGACGTTGATCTTGCGGACGCCGTGGCGGATCCCGAGCTGGATCTCCTCGACGGGCACGCCCCACGTGGGCGCGATCTCGCCGCCGTAGCGGTTGATCTCGTCGACGAGCTCCTTCGGCACCGACGACGACCCGTGCATGACGAGGTGCGTGTCGGGGAGCTTCGAGTGGATCTCCTCGATCAGGTTCATCGCCAGCACCTCGCCGTCCGGCGGCTTCGTGAACTTGTACGCGCCGTGGCTCGTCCCGATCGCGACGGCGAGCGCGTCGATCCCGGTGCGCTCGACGAACTCGACCGCCTGGTCCGGGTCGGTGAGATGCACCTCGCCGGAGCCGTGGCCGTCCTCGATCCCGCCGAGCGTCCCGAGCTCGCCCTCGACGGTGACGCCGGCCGCGTGGGCGCGTTCCACCACTTGACGCGTGACGCGGACGTTGTACTCGAAGTCCGACGGCGTCTTGCCGTCGGCCAGGAGCGAGCCGTCCATCATCACGCTGGTGAAGCCCTGCTCGATGGCGGAGAAGCAGGTGTCGGGCTCGTTGCCGTGGTCGAGGTGGAGGGCGACGGGAACCTCGGGGTAGACCTCCGTCGCGGCCCACATCAGGTGGATCAGAAAGCGGTCGTTCGTGTAGGAACGGGCGCCGCGCGACGCCTGGATGATGACCGGGGAGCGGGTGTCGGAGGCCGCGTCCATCACAGCCTGGATCTGCTCCATGTTGTTCACGTTGAAGGCGCCCACCCCGTAGCCGCCGGCCGCGGCTTCGTCGAGGAGCTGGCGCATCGAGACGAGTGGCATGCGCCTGAGCGTACTGTCAGGGCGTGAAGAAGCGGCTGGACGTCCTGCTGGTCGAGCGCGGGCTCGCCGAGTCGCGGGCGCAGGCGCAGGCGCTCGTCATGGCCGGGCGCGTCCCCGGGCACGCGAAGCCGGGAGAGCAGGTCGACGAGGGCGCGCCGCTCGAGGTCGAGGCGCCGCCGCCGTACGTCTCCCGGGCCGGGCACAAGCTCGCAAACGCGCTCGACGCCTTCGGGATCGACGTGGCCGGGCTCGACGCGCTCGACGTCGGCGCGTCCACCGGCGGGTTCACGGACGTGCTCCTCCAGCGCGGGGCCGCGCGCGTGATCGCGCTCGACGTCGGCTACGGGCAGCTGCACTCGAAGATCCGCGACGACCCGCGCGTCACCGTCCTCGAGCGGGTCAATGCGCGCTCGCTGACGGAGCTGCCCTTCGCGCCGCAGCTCGTCACCTGCGACGTCTCGTTCATCTCCGCGAAGCTCGCCGTTCCGCCGGCGCTCGCGCTCGCGGCTCCCGGCTGGCAGGCGCTCGTGCTCGTCAAGCCGCAGTTCGAGGCGGGGCGGGCGGAGACGCCGAAGGGCGTCGTGCGCGATCCCGCGGTGCAGCGCCGGGTCGTCCGCGAGGTCGCCGAGGCGCTGCTCGCGTCCGGAGGCGAGCCGCTCGGCGTCGTAGACTCCGGTCTCCCCGGGCCGAAGGGAAACCGTGAGTTCGTCCTCCACCTCGTCCAGCGAGAGCAGCCGCAGCTCCCGGCCGGCTTCGACCGGTGGGTCGCCGATGCCGTCGGTTGAGCGCGCCGCGGTCGTCACGATCGAGCGCGACGGGGTCAGCGACGCGCTGGCGCGGCTGCGCGCGGTCGCCGAGCGCTGCGGCGTCGAGCTGGTCGACGGCGCCGGCGCGGACGTCGCGATCGTCCTCGGCGGCGACGGGACGATGCTGCGCGCGCTCTCGCGGTTCCTCGGGACCGGCGTGCCGGCGATCGGGATCAACTACGGCCGCGTCGGCTTCCTGACCGCAATCGAGGCGGACGGGCTCGAGGCCGGCGTCGAGCGCGTCTTCACGGGCGACTACGTGACCGTCGAGCTCTCGACGCTCGAGGTGACGGTCGACGGCGTCACCCGCACCGCGGTGAACGACGTGGTCGTCGCCGGCGAGACGCTCGGGCGGATGATCGAGGTCGGCTACGCGATCGGCGGCGAGGACCTCGGGTCGCAGCCGTGCGACGCGCTGATCTGCGCGACGCCGACGGGGTCGACGGCGTACAACCTCTCGAACGGCGGCCCGGTGCTCGTCTGGGGAGTCGACGCGCAGGTGCTCACGTTCGTCGCGCCGCACACGCTCCACATCCGGCCGCTCGTCGTTCCGCGCGGGCCGGAGATCGCGATCACGAACCTCACCTCGGACCTCGAGACGACGGTGCTCGTCGACGGCCAGCCGGTGGGCGTGCTCGCGACCGGCGAGCGGGCGATCGTGCGTGTCGGCAGCCGTCCGAGCCTGCTTGCGACCCTCCCCGAGGTGACGTTCTTCTCGCGCTACGCGGCGACGTTCGGCCGGTAGGACCGGTGCGTGCGCCGGTGGTGGCGCAGCAGCAGGTAGACCGGGATCGCGACCGGCGCGACGACGATCAGCAGGACGGCCCAGACGATCTTCGCGAAGACCGAGATCGAGTCGGCGACGAGCAGGAACAGCGAGACGAGCCAGAGGATCCCGAGCGCCGTGAGGATCACGATCGAGAGGACGAGCCCCCAGCCGGAGGAGACCTGGAACGCGGCGAGCACGACGGGATCGAACCGCACCGGCGAGGCCGGGCACATCGCCCGCAGAGGGTGAACCAGCCGACCCGGCCTCCATAGTCGAGAGCGTGACGGGGCTCTCCGCGCCGCTCCTCATCGTCTCCTTCGCGGCGGCCGCCGTCGCCACCTGGATCGCGGGCACCTTCCTCTCGAAGGCAACCGACGCGCTCGATGCGCGGCTTGGGCTGGGCGAGGAGATCGGCGGGCTGGTGCTGCTCTCGGTCGCCGGCAGCCTGCCGGAGCTCGCGATCACGATCTCGGCGGCCGCGGGCGGCCATCTCGACCTCGCGGCCGGCAACCTGATCGGCGGCATCGCCATGCAGACGATGGTGCTCGTGCTCTGCGACATCGCAGTCGGCCCGGTGCGGCCGCTCACGTTCCTCGTCGGAGCGCTCAGCCCGGTGCTGGAGGGGCTGCTCGTCGTGCTCTGCGTCTCGGGCGTCCTGATGGGGGCGCTGCTCCCGGAGACGACGACGATCGGCTTCGGTGTCAGCCCCGCGTCGGTCGGGATCGTGATCGTGTGGATGTTCGGGCTCTACGTGATCAACAAGGTGCGCAAGGCGCCGCGCTGGGAGATCACCATGGAGGGCTCGCGCCGGGGGCGGAGGAGCCGGCGTGAGCCGCATGACGTCGCCGCGCACCCGTATGCGGACAGCTCGACCGCCACGGTGGCCTGGATCTTCGGCGGAGCGTGTGCGGTGACCCTCGCCGCGGGCGTCGTGCTCGAGATGGCCGGCAACGGGCTCGCCGACCGCGCAGGCGTGAACGGGGCCATCTTCGGGGCCACCGTGCTCGCGGCGGCGACCGCCCTGCCGGAGATCAGCTCGGGGATCGCCGCGGTCCGGCTCGGCGACAACGCGCTTGCGATCGGCGACATCTTCGGCGGGAACGCGTTCCAGGTCTGCCTCTTCCTGGTCGCCGACCTCGTCGCCGGCATGCCGGTGCTGCCGCAGGCCGGGCCGCTGAACGCCTGGCTCGCCTCGCTCGGCGTCAGCCTGACCGCGATCTACTCGATGGGCGTCATCATCCGGCCGCTCCGCTGCCGTGCCCGTCTCGGCCCGGACTCGGTCCTCGCGATCATCGTCTTCGCGGTCTGTACGACCGGCATCTTCTTCATCCCCCACTGAGCAGGCGCCGCAGCCAGCCGCGCCGAGGGCGCGACGAGGCCGCGGCCTGCTCGCGCTCCAGGTCCGCCTTCGCCCAGGCGCGCTCGCGCATCCGGCGGGTCGCGTAGCGCGGCTTCCAGATGACCGGCCGCGGGGGCATCGCGGCTACCGTAGCGCCATGTCAGGGTTCACGAACGGGCAGTTCGTCGTCGCGTTCCTACTCGCCGGTGCGGCGGGCACAGCGGTCTGGTTCCACGCCGAACGGAACGGGATCAAGCGCCCGTCGGCCTGGGCGTCGTTCGTCTTCCTCTTCCTGCTCGCCGGCCTCCCGAGCTACGTGCTGCACGTTCGTCGCGTCCGCCGGCGGCGCGCGGAGCCGTCGGGTCAGGACACCTGACGCCGACGGGCCGCCTCCCTACGATGGAGGCGTGCTCCTCCGGCTGCGCATCTCGAATCTCGTCCTGATCCAGGAGGCCGAGCTGGAGCTCGCACCCGGGCTGAACGCGATCACGGGCGAGACCGGCGCCGGCAAGACGATCCTGACGAACGCGATCGGGCTGCTTCTCGGCTCGCGCGGCGACGCGGCGCTGATCGGCGCGGCCGGCGACGAGGCGTACGTGGAGGCGGAGTTCGACGGCGTCGACGACGAGCAGCTGGGCGAGCTGGCCGGGCTGCGTCCCGACGGCGAGGACGGGCTCGTGCTCGCGCGGCGCATCTTCGCCGACGGCCGCACGCGCGCGTACGCGTGGGGCCGCGCGGCGGCCCGTGAGGACGTGGCCGCGGCGGCGGAGGCGCTGATCGCGATGAGCGGCCAGTTCGAGCAGCGCCGGCTCGCGCGGCCCGCCTACCAGCGCGGGGTGCTGGACGCGTTCGCCGGGCTCGACACCCGGGCCGCGGCGCGCGCGTGGCGCGAGCTGCAGGCGGCGCGGCGCGCCTACGACGACCTGACCCGGGACGCGGCGGCGGCGCAGGCCCGGCTGGACGAGCTGCGCGCCCTCGCCGCGGACACCGAGCGGGTGGAGGCGGGGCGCGAGGACGATCTGCGGGCGGAGCGCGAGCGGCTCCGCCACGTCGGCGAGCTCGCCGAGGGCGCTGCCGAGGCCGCGGCCGCGCTCTCGCCCGACGACGGGGACGGCGCGAGCGACCTCGTCGCGGCCGCCGAGCGCGCGGTGGCGCCGCTCGAGCGGCTGGCGCCGGAGCTCGCGGCGGCGGGGGACGCGCTGCGCCAGGCGGAGCTTCAGCTGCGCGAGACGGCGTCCGACCTGAAGGCGTTCCTCGGCTCGCTCGAGGCGGAGCCGGGGCGGCTCGAGCTGGTCGAAGGCGAGCTCGAGCAGCTCGCCGACCTGCGGCGCCGCTATCGCGTCCAGACGACCGCCGAGCTGCTCGAGCGCGCGGCGGAGGCCCGCGACGAGCTGGCGCGCCTCGACGGGGGCCACGACCCCGTGCAGGCGGCCGAGGCCGCGCTGGCCGCCGCGCAGTCCGAGCTCGACGGCATCCATGCCGAGCTGCGGGCCGCCCGCCGCGCAGCCGCCGCGCCGTTCGCCGCCGCGGTCGCCGACGAGCTGCGCGGGGTCGGCCTCGGCGACGGCGAGTTCCAGGTCGTCGTCTCCGACCGCGACCCCGGCGCGAGCGGCGCCGACGAGGTCGCGTTCCTGATCCGCCCCAACCCGGGCCTGCCGTTCGGGCCGGTGGCCGAGACCGCCTCCGGCGGCGAGCTCTCCCGGGTCGCGCTTGCGATCGCGGCCGTGGCCGGCGGCGAGACGATGGTGTTCGACGAGATCGACGCCGGCATCGGCGGCACGACGGCGCACGCCGTCGCCGAGACGCTGCGGCGGCTCGCCGAGCGGGCGCAGGTCGTCACGATCACGCACCTGCCGCAGATCGCGACCGTCGCCGACCGGCACTTCTCGGTCGAGAAGGTCCCCGGCGACCCGACGCACACGCGGATCGGGCGGCTCGACGATGCGCAGCGGCGCGACGAGCTCGAGAGGATGCTCGGCGGCGCCGAGTTCCTCGCCTCACTCGACCGATGAGCGAGGCGAGCCTCGAGCTGCTCGCACCGCGCGCGGACGTGTGGGCGTTCCTCTCCGAGCCGTACCACCTGCCCGACTGGTGGCCGGGCATCACGGGCATCCAGCCCGACAGGCGCGGGTTCGCGCCGGGCGCCCGCTGGAAGGTGCACGCGACGAAGCGCAACATCTTCACCGGCCGGCGCTCGGTCGAGACGCTGCTGCTCGTGCGCGCGATCGACCCGTACGAGCGGTTCGCGTTCCATGTGCTCGAGCCGAAGCTCGATGCGGAGATCCGGCTCCGGGCGACCGCGGAGGACCGGACGCGCGTGACCGTCTCGGTCAGCCGCGGAAGTGCCGAGGTCGCCGTGCGCCGCCTCTACGACCTCGTCCAGACGGCCGCGTCCCTCTAGCCCGGCACGCGGGCGACGAAGATCGCCCAGCCGAGCTGGAAGCGCCGTGTGGCGATGTGCCGCTCGACGTGCTGCCGGTGCGTCGCCTCGAGGTCGGCGTCGGGCCATGCGGCGAGCGCCTCGACCGCGGCGCGCCAGTGGAGGCTCTCGTAGCGGTCCCAGTCGTCCTCCGACGCCGCGACGAGACCGGTGATCGCGACCCCGGCCGCTTCCAGCCGCGCGACGGTCGCGGGCAGGTCGACGAAGCCGTCCTCGTCGCGGCCCCGCTCCCGCCAGAACGGCTCGCCGATCGCGAGGCCGCCGCCCGGCCGGACGGCCGGCACGAGCGCCGCCGCGGCGTCGCCGATGTGGCCCCAGACGAAGGCGGCGCCGAGGCAGAGGGCGGCGTCCCAGGCATGCGGCTCGAGCAGCGCCGCGCTCGCGTCCGCCGTCTCGACGTCGACGAGCTGCGCCAGCCCCGCCTGCTCGATCCGCTCGCGCGCGGCGGCGGCGAACGCCTCCCGCAGCTCGATCCCGTGGATGCGGCAGCCGAAGCGCTCCGCCAGGATGACCGCAGGGCCGCCTTTCCCGCAGGCGACGTCGAGGACGCGGTCCTCCGGACCGAGCCGGAGGTACTCGCCGGCGAGCCGGACCTTGTCCGCGCTCGTGGGGTTCTGCAGCTCGTGGTCGCGCTCGACGAGCTCGTGCCAGTCGGTCACCGGTCCGAGGTTACAGCCGACGTGCTCCCTACCATCGTCGAGGTGAATCGGCCGGGGTCACTGGTAGGATGGAGTCCCGTGAGTCGGCTCACGGGGAGACGCGCGTAGGGTGGCGAAGTTCGTGTTCGTCACCGGCGGCGTCGTCTCGTCTCTCGGGAAGGGCATCACGGCGGCGTCGCTCGGCCGGCTGCTGAAGGCGCGCGGGCTGAAGGTCCAGGTCCAGAAGTTCGACCCGTACATCAACGTCGACCCCGGGACGATGAGCCCGTTCCAGCACGGCGAGGTGTTCGTCACCGAGGACGGCGCCGAGACCGACCTCGACATCGGCCACTACGAGCGGTTCATCGACGAGAACGCGTCG
>Ga0335071_10004892_pt1 | contig 13994 bp, 15 predicted proteins | sample Lox_Sample_15_FD_206724 | JGI IMG/M metagenome (GOLD analysis project Ga0335071, IMG submission 206724) | Soil microbial communities from Loxahatchee National Wildlife Refuge, Florida, United States - Lox_Sample_1.5 | ecosystem: Environmental > Terrestrial > Soil > Wetlands | place: USA... | reverse complement strand
CGAGTGCGTTTCTTGATGTCCGGGAAAAACCAGCTTGAGCATCGGCCTCAGGTGCTCGGTTGGAATTGCCGGGTTAGAATGCCGCAAGGACTGCGATGCAAGCAGGAGGAGAACCGCTACGATCGCTACGTGCAGCGCTAGCGACAGAACTTGCGAATGGGTGGAAGGCATGCCGCGCCTGGCAGCAATCCGCAGACCAGGCCGGAAGTCAAGTGGATCGAACGTAAGGGCGATGCACCGCAGCGAACTCTGCCCCACACCTGTGCACGCACGTCACTGGCTGGTAAGTTGCCCCCGCGCCGCGGCCTGTGCCAGTTCGTCACAGCGATTGTTGTCGGCGTGGGACGCATGGCCCTTGGTCCACGACCATTCGGTCTTGTGCCTCGACACTTCTTCGTCCAGTTCATTCCAGAGATCCTGGTTCGCCACTGGTTTCTTATCGCCGGTCCGCCAGCCGTTCGCCTTCCACTTGCGAATCCAACTGGTAATCCCGTTCTTCATGTAATTCGAGTCGGTGACGATCTCCACTTCGCACGGTTCTTTGAGCGCGCGCAGTCCCTCCACCGCCGCTTTCAATTCCATGCGATTGTTGGTGGTTTGCGGCTCAGACCCGTACATCTCGCGCTTCTTGTCGCCGTAGCGCAGAATGCACGCCCACCCGCCGGGGCCGGGGTTGCCGATGCAGGCCCCGTCTGTGATCAGTTGGACTTTTTTCAAGCTGGCGGGCTTCATGCGGGCGTCGCCGCCAGCTCCCGCTCAAAGAACGCGTCCACCTGGTCTAAGATCAGGCCCGCTTCGGTGGACTTGTAGATTTCTACCCGCAGCTTCGATCCATTGCGGACGCCATGCGTGAAGTAGGTCGCGAACTGCTTCATCTTGCCCACCGTGTCCGGCTCAGCGCGGTCGCAAAGCATGGCGTAGTAGGTGCGCATGATGTCATAACGCTGACGTTCGGCGGGATGTTGGTAAGCTCCCGTCGCCAGGTATTGCTCGATTTGGCGAAAGATCCACGGGTTCGAAGAAGCTGTGCGGCCAATCATCACCGCGTCGCAGCCCGTCTCCTTCACCATGCGTACCGCGTCTTCGGGCGTTGCGATGTCACCGTTGCCGATGACCGTAATATGGCTCACCGCAGCCTTCACTTCGGCGATCCGGCCCCAGTCCGCTTTGCCGCTATAGCCCTGCTCGCGTGTCCGGGGATGCAGCGCTACGGCCTGCAACCCGCAGTCCTCAGCCAGCTTCGCCATCTGCACGGCCACCAACTCGCGGTCATTCCAGCCGGCGCGAAACTTCATGGTCAGCGGAATCGAGATCGCAGCACGAACCTTGCGCAGGATTTGCTCCACCAGAAGCAGATCGCGAAGCAGTCCCGAACCGCCGTTGCACTTTACGACTTTGTTCACCGGACAGCCGAAGTTAATGTCCACGATGTCGAATCCGAAATCCTGGCAAGCTCGCGCGGCGTCCGCCATCACCTGGGGATCGGAACCGAACAGCTGCGCCGAAATCGGATGCTCTTCCGGCTCGAACAACAGATAACGAAACGTTCGGGTGGGCTTCTTGGCCTTCAGCGAATTCACCACGCCGTGCGAACTGGTGAACTCCGTCATCAGCAGGCCGCACCCGCCCTGGTTGCGGATCAGGCGCCGAAAGATGGTGTCCGTGACGCCGGCCATGGGCGCAAGCACCGTGGCAGGGGATACCCGCACCGGTCCGATGTGAAATTCGCTGGGAAAAATCGCCACCTTATGCCATTTTAGCGGTTTGAGTTACGAAACGTAAACGAAGTAGGACGCGTTTAACCCTGTAAGGGAACCAGCATGAATGGAAAGCTCGTAGTCGCGTTCGTGTCCGGGGCGCTGATCGCCTCGGGGATCGTGTACGTGGCGGTGCGGCCGGCGCCGGCTCCCCGGATGTCCCCCAAGTCGGCCGAAGCCGCGGTGGTCAGACCCGCCCCCGTCACGCTGCCGCCAGTCGTGCCCGCACAGGCGCCTCAAGTCGCGACCGCGCCCCCGCTTCCGCTTGCGCCTGCTACGGCGCGCCAGAAGCCTTCTCCGTTAGCGCCGAGACACCGCGAAGTTGCGTTCATCGCCCGGAACGAGAATCCTCCAGCGGCCGCTGTACAGACACCCGAACCGCAACCAACGCCTCCGGCTCCCAGCGTGACTCTGCCTGCGCCTGAGCCGGTCGAGGCCACGCCGGCGCAGCCCGCACCCCAACCGCCGCCCACCGCTGAATCCGCGCCGCAGCCTCCGCCGCCTACACCGCCTCCCGCGCCCGTGCCGGCTCCGGAGCAGCGTGTTCCCCATACGGTTACCATCGCGGCCGGCACGGTACTCCCTGTGCGCATCGGGGAAACCATTTCCTCGGCGAAGAACCAGCCTGGCGACAGCTTCCTGGCGACACTCGAACAGCCCTTGGTGGTGGAAGGCTTCGTCATCGCCGAGCGTGGCGCGCGAGTGGAAGGCCGCGTTACCGACGCCGACCCGGCAGAGCACGGGCATGCAACGTCGCGCCTGGGCATCTCACTAGTGCGACTGGCCACCTCGGACGGCCAGAACATCCGCATTCGCACGGAGCCTTACCAGAAAGAAGGCGCCGGCGGTGGAGTGCCGGATGCCGCGAAAATCGGAGCGGGAGCAGCCATTGGCGCCGCGATTGGGGCCATCGCCGGCGGCGGTAAAGGGGCGGCGATCGGCGCCGGAGTAGGTGGCGCGGCAGGCACAGCCGACGTGTTGCTCACGCGACCCAAACCAGCCGAAGTTCGAGTCGAGAGTCGCCTCAGCTTCCGCATCCAGGATCCTATTACCATTACCGAGCGGTTAGATTAGTAAGCGTGAGTGCCAATCCGACGGAGCGGTTTTCCTCCCGCGTCGCTGATTATGTTCGTTACCGGCCGTCCTATCCAGCCGAGCTCGTATCACTACTTACGCGCGAGTGCGGGCTGAATGCGGATTCCGTGATCGCGGACATCGGTTCCGGCACGGGATTCCTGGCGAAGCTGTTCCTCGAGGCCGGCCATGCGGTGCTCGGCGTCGAACCGAATGCGGAAATGCGCGTGGCCGGCGATCTCTTTCTCGAGGCCTTCCCGAAGTTTCGCAGCGTCGACGGGCGTGCCGAGGAGACAGGGCTGCGGGACTCTAGCGTCGATCTCGCCATTGCCGGTCAGGCTTTCCATTGGTTCAACGCCACGGAAGCACGCCGCGAGTTCCACCGCGTTCTTCGCCTGCCACGCCACGTCGCGCTCATCTGGAACGAACGGATCGTGCCCGACGGTGGATTCTTGAAAGGCTACGAAGAGATGCTGCTCCGCTACGCGCCAGACTACGCCCGCGTGGATCATCGCCAAATTGACGGCCCCCGGATCACGGCATTCTTCGGCCATAACGATTGGAAGCTCGCGACGTTCGACAACGCCCAGTACTTCGATTTCGAAGGAGTGCGTGGGCGCCTTCTGTCCTCTTCCTATGCGCCTCCCGCGAGCTCCGAAAGCTACCAGCCCATGCTGGACCAGCTGGAACGCCTGTTCGCCGAACACAATAGCGGCGGCCAAGTGCCGTTTCTTTACGACACGAAAGTGTATTACGGCGATCTGCGCTGAAACGTTCTACCGGAACCCGATGTCTTCTTTCACACGCTCCATCCAGTTGTAGACGATCGGGCAGTAGGCGGCGCGATCCACCATTTGCCACATGCGGCTGTCGATGGATCCGCTTCCCCGCACCAGGTGCGGGAAATTGGCGCAGTTCTGCGGACGCGCGTCGTAAACCGTGCACAGATTGCCCTGAAGAAAAACGCATCCGGCTTCCGTGCGCTTGAGGATCAGCGCGTTTTTCTCGTCGCGTTGTGTGTAATCGCGAATGAACTCGCGGCGCGTCATGCCGAGAAATTTCGCCAGCTTCTCTATATCCCGCTCGGTGATGCCGACCTCGGGCACGCGGCAGCAGTTGGCGCACTGGGTGCAGTCGATCTGCGCCTCGATCTCCTCGGCGAACTGCCGCAGGCGGCGGTCGGAATGCCGGTGGTGTTTTAAGTAAGAACGAAAACGCAGATTTTGTTCCCGGTTCTGTTGCCCCAGGCGGCGGATCTGGACGAGATCAGTGAGCATTCTCTAAAATAGAGTATGACCTCCGCGACTGAGGATTTCTACCGCATCCAGAAACTGCCGCCTTACGTGTTTGCCGTCATCAACGAGATGAAGGCCAAAGCGCGCGCCGCACAACTGGACGTCGTTGACCTCGGCATGGGCAACCCCGACGGCGCAACACCGGAACCGGTGGTGAAGAAGCTCATCGAAGCGGTGCGCAATCCGCGTAATCACCGCTATTCGATGTCGCGCGGCATCCCGCAGCTTCGCCTGGAAATGGTGAAACATTATCGCGCGAATTATGGCGTGGAGCTGGACCCGGAGAGCGAAGCCATCGTCACCATCGGCGCCAAGGACGCGCTGGCTCATCTGCTGTTCGCCGTCATCGGTCCGGGCGATGCGGTCGTTTCGCCGAATCCCGCTTATCCGATCCACCAATACGGAGTGATCATGGCGGAAGGGCACGCCTGTATGCTGCCCATGCCTGACCCGGCGACGTTCCTGAACCGCCTGGAGCACCTCTGTAATACCTCCACGCGCAAGCCGCGGATGATCCTGATTTCGTTCCCGCACAATCCCACGACGCAGTGCGTGGATCTGCAGTTTTTCCGCGATATCGTCGCGCTGGCCGCCCGGCACGGCACCATGATTGTCCATGATTTCGCCTACGCCGACATCTGCTTCGACGGCTATCGCGCGCCCAGCATCTTGCAAGTCGAGGGCGCAAAGGAAATCGCCGTCGAGATTTACTCCATGTCGAAAAGCTTCAATATGGCCGGTTGGCGCGTTGGTTTCTGCCTGGGCAATCGCAAGATGATCGCGGCGCTGGCGCGCATCAAGAGCTACCTGGATTACGGCGTCTTTCAGCCCATTCAAATCGCTTCTATCATCGCGCTGCGCGAATGCACCAAAGAGAGCGAGAAGATCTGCGCGATTTATCAGAAGCGTCGCGACGTGCTGGTGAAGGGACTTCAGCAGGCCGGCTGGCCCGTGGATCCGCCGCGCGGCACGATGTTCTTGTGGGCTCCGCTGCCGGAAAAACATCGTGCCCTGGGATCGCTCGAGTTCGCAAAACTGCTCATGGAGAAAGCCCTGGTGGCCGTCTCACCCGGCATCGGCTTCGGACCGATGGGCGAAGGCCATGTCCGCTTTGCGCTGATCGAGAACCAGCACCGGACGCGGCAGGCGATCAAGTCGATCCAGCAGTTCCTGAAGCAGTGATATCGCTAGTCGTGCGAGCTCAAAGCTTTCTGCTTTGCGAAAAGACGAGCCGCCGTCCGCGCGTGCAGATCGTAAAATCCCCGATCGAAGAGCACAAATAGCGCTTCTCTCACTTCCGCATCGGGTGATTGCAGGTGCTCGGCGACCGTTCTCAGCGCGATCTCCGCTGCTTCTTCCGCCGGATATCCGTACGCGCCCGTGCTGATGGCCGGGAAACTGATGGTGCGGCTTCCGTGTTCTTCCGCCAGCCCCAGGCACTTGCGGTAGCACGCCGCCAGTTGCTCCGGTTCGCCGTGACGGCCGTCGCGGTACACCGGTCCAACGGCATGAAACACGTGCTGCGCCGGGAGCGCGCCCGCCGCGGTTACCACGGCGCTGCCGGTGGGACAGTTTCCCGAGCTTGCGCGAATCTGGTCCAGTTCGCGCATCAGCGAAGGGCCGCCGGCGCGATGAATGGCGCCATCCACGCCGCCTCCGCCACGCAGCCCGGAATTCGCCGCGTTCACGATTGCGTCTACGCGGATCCTGGTGATGTCCCCCGTCACCAAGCGGAGCTTCTTCCCCCGCGGGAAATCAATCTCCATGCCGTCATCATATCAACGCGTCAAGGCTATCATTGAAGGTTGAAACCATCCGAGGCATTGGTGCTCTTTGACATCGACGGCACGCTGATCCGCCGGGCAGGACCGCATCACCGCCAGGCGCTGGTGGAAGCGATCCGGCGGACCGTCGGCGTGGAAACCACTACCGATGGCGTGCCCGTGGCGGGAATGCTGGATCGCGACATCCTGGCCACTATGATGCTTCGCGCCGGCATGCGGCCGGGCGAAATCCGCAAGTCGATGCCCGCAGTCGTCCAACGCGCGCAATCCATCTACGTTCGCACTTCGCCGGATCTGGCGCGAAAAGTCTGCCCGGGTGTCCGCGGCGTTCTACGCCGGTTGTCGAGGCGCGGCGTCGTGATCGGACTGGTCACCGGCAATCTGTCGCGTATCGGCTGGCGCAAGATGGAGCGCGCCGGTCTCAGGCAATACTTTCGCTATGGCGCTTTTGCCGAACTCGCGCGCGACCGTGCTGGCCTGGTGCGCATTGCGGTTCGACAAGCCCGCCGCAGCGGCTGGATCGGCAGGGGAAGCCGTATCTCGCTCATCGGGGATCATCCGAACGACGTACGCGCCGCGCAAGCCGCGGGGGTTCGCGCCATAGCGGTGGCAACGGGTCTTGCGACCATCGAAGAGTTGGAGGCGCATCGACCCGATGTCCTGGTTCCGGACTTGCGGTCCCTGGCGTTGGACCTTCTGCTGTAACTTATTTCGCGCTGAGCGGCTTCAGCCCGAATTCCATGTGCAATCGAATGCTCTCCACCCAGAGCGGGCCGCGATCATGGTTGTACGCGGGGTTCTTGTAATGCTGCGCGTCGAACGTCGCATAGAATCCGCGACACAGACGTGCGCTATAGTAGCTCTCCCAGAGATACTCGGGCGCGTAGTTTAGTTTGCCGTCGCCGATCAGAAAATCGTCGCCGCCGCGCGCGAGATACAGCGCATGCACGCCCGAAAGTCCGGCGGCGCTGAACGAACTCGCCACCACGTCGTCTTTTCGCTTCCACCTCGTTCCTTTCAGGGAAGCGCCGGCGCTCGCCAACCGGTCGATTGCTGTGAAAGCGAACGACTGCGTCTTGCCGTCGTTCCAGCCCAAGCGGGTAAATGCCCCGATGTCGCGGGTAATCTCCTGATCGAAGCTCACACCCGTTCCGTATTTGAGCGTCCCCGCACGATGAACGGCGATAATATCGGGCTGGGTTCCGGTTTGCTCCGCCAAACGGATCGCGTCGCTGTAGCGGCCGGAATCCGAGTGATTCAGATAGCCGAGCAAGCGAACCGCACCCGGATGGTCGTCGATAGAATACCGACGCTCGCCCTCGAATACATCGCCGCGATCGACAAACAAGCGCCGGTCGAAGCGCGGCCCGTTCGCGACTTTCGGCTCCGCCGCGCTGCCATAGCGAACCGACCAGTTGCGCGTGTGAAACTCATGCACCCAGCCCCACGTGTAGCCGCGCGTGTCGGCGGGATAATCCCACGCGCCGTTGTACATCACGCCCCAGGCCATGAACTGCGTGCGCGGATCGTGTGTGTAGTTGTTGTCGTCGAAGAAGTCCGTTAAAGTGAATCGCCCGACGGTTACCGTGTAGCGAACCATGGGACGGTGGCCGGCGAGCTGATTCTCGTCGTCCTCGAAATGTTCCTTCCGGGAGCCAAAGCCGAAGTCGTAGGTCAGGTACAGGCGTGCGATGTAGGGTTTCGGCGTCGCGCTGGCGACTCGCGGAATTTCGCCATTGGAAGCATTCGCCAGGCCATCGACGTTGCTGAAGCCCCGGCCGCCGGCGATCTCCGGGTCGAAATAGAGCTGGAGATTGTCATGCAGGCGAAGCCCGAGAAACAGCGTCGTGGTGAGCGAGGCGTCGTACTCAGAATCGTGTTGCAGGCTGAACGGTCCCTCATAGGGCGCGTTGAACGTGCCGTGATGCTGGCCGATCGAGGTGGCCTGGTAGAAGAGATTCCAATCAGACGTGGATGGATCGCTGGGGCCGCTGGAATCGGTGGTTTGGGCAGCCAAGCGACAGTAACACAATAGTAATATTGCGGCGGTCGTGAGAGGATTCATCCATGACTCGGACTCCAGTGTAGCGAATGGAGTACGCTGTTGGCATGAGCAGCGCCGCCCAGATACCGGTTTCCGATCCCGCGCTTCAATTGTTGCGTCACACGCTGGCCACGCTGGCGTACCGAGGAGGCAAGGCAGTCCGAGGGGCGCCCGATTCATTCGCGGAGTTTCGGGCCGCGGCTGGAAGCCGCTCGGCCGGAGAAATTCTCGCCCACATCGGCGACCTTTTGGACTGGGCGCTGTCCATCGCGCAAGGCCAGCAGAAATGGAACAACTCCCAGCCGCTGGCTTGGGCCGCGGAATCCGACCGCTTCTTCCGCGCGTTGGAGGCGTTCGACGCTTACCTTGCTTCCGGCGCTCTGCACGCGACGCCGGAAAAACTCTTTCAAGGTCCGATCGCCGACGCTTTGACCCATGTCGGGCAGATAGCCATGCTGCGCCGCCTGGCGGGAGTCCCGGTACGCGGTGAGAATTATCACGTTGCCAACATCGCCACCGGGCGCGCTGGGGCGGACCAGCCCACGCCGGTTCGCGAGTTCGACTAGGAGAGTTTCGCGGCCGCTTCCACGGCACGCATCACGCGGAGCAGATTGCCGCCGTAGATTTTGCGGATATCGTCGGCCGAATATCCTTTCTCCAGCAGCGCCCGCGTCAGATTAGGAAACTTGGAAACGTCCTCGAGGCCGGTGGGCGTGCAAAACACTCCATCGAAGTCGCTGCCGATTCCCACAGCGTCGATCCCCGCAATCTTTACGATGTGATCGATATGAGCTAGGGCGTCGGCGAGCGTCGCCGGGGGCACCATCTTCCGGTATTCCGCGATGGTGGCGTCTTCGCCCGCCGCGCCCGGCAGCGTACTATCCTTCACATTCTTCGCGGCTGCGGCTGACTTCTCGGACAAAAAGCCGCAGTTGAAATTCACCTGGACCACGCCGCCTTTCTTCGCCAGCGCCACGATCATTTCGTCGGTCATGTTGCGCGGCACGTTCGTCAGCGCCCGGCACGACGAATGCGATGCGATCATAGGCGCACTGCTTACCGCCAGCGCGTCCCAAAACGTCTTGTCGGCCACGTGCGAAATGTCTACCATCATCCCCAACCGGTTCATTTCGCGCACCACTTCTTTGCCGAAATCGGTGAGGCCGTTATGATGCTTCACCTCCGGCTTGTTGATGTCGCCCGACGAGTCCGCCCAGTCATTTGTGTTGGAGTGCGTGAGAGTCATGTAACGAATGCCGAGCGCGTAGTAATCGCGCAACAGCCTGAGGTCGTCGTCGATCGCGTGGCCGCCTTCGATCCCCATCAGCGCCGCGATCTTGCCTTCGCGATGAATGCGTTCAATGTCGCCGGCAGTCGTGGCCAGCGCGAAATCGTTGGGGTAGCGGCCGACGATGTCGTGGCGTACGGTGTCGATCATCTGCAGCGTCCGCTGGGCCGAGTGGTTTCCGTTGACGTACTTCGAATCGACGTAGACAGCGAAAAACTGCGCGCCCACGCCGCCATCTTTGAGGGCTGCAACATTCGTGTGGCCGTCGTGCTTGTTCTTCCCGATGTCGTAGCCGTCGACCGTGCGGCTGGTGATGTCGTTGTGCGTGTCGATCAGCAGCATAGAACCATGGATACGCTGCACTTCGGCATCCGTCACCGTGCGCGTTTGCGCAACTGCCATGCCTAGAAGAGCGGCCAGCAATAGTAGGGCTCGCATGCCCAAACTATAGCGCACCGTTCGCGCGAAGCTGTTCGAGGGCGGCATCTTCGGCCGCATAGTCAAATTGCTTTGGATCTTGCGGTGGCGCATTGGCGCGTTCCCACTCGATGGTTCGCCGCAGCCCGGCTTCGAAGGGCACGGACTCGGAGTAGCCCAGCTCCCGCCGGATCCGGTCGCTGCTCATGATCCAGTCCTGCGCGGAATTGTACGGGAGGCGCAAATGCGCCGGCGTCATCTCTACCGGAACTTCGAAGACCGAGCCGTTCCAACCCACGATTCTCCCGATGTGATTGGCCCACGCCAACTCGGAAAAAGACAAAGGCTCGGCCAAGTTGTAGATGCGGCCAGAAGTCCGTGGTGATGTGGCTGCTAACGCGATCCCCTCCGCAACGTTCTCCACGTAGCCGCGCGGGCCGCGCCAACCTGCTGCATCCTGCTGGATCAGAATCGCGGGGCGCCCGTCGTCCATGCGCTTCAAGTAGGGATGCAGCCGGTGAAAATGGTCTCCCGGTCCATAGACCATCGGAAGGCGGAGCACGGTGCCGGGAAGTGCGTCGTCGTTCATAATCGCGCACTCCACGGGAATCTTGTCGTACTCGTCGTCCAGCCAGGGAAGGGTGATGCGGATGGCGTCCATCACTTCTTTGCGGTAGGTTTGGCCGCGCGACCGCAAGTCCGACTCCTCGGTCAGCGGCATGGGTTGGAGCGGACCCGGCTCAGTGCCGTGCAGGACACCAGCGGCACGATAGACGTCGCCACTGCTCAAAGCTACAATGCGCCCGGCGATCCCCCGAAAGGCATCCATGCTGGTCTTGGCCTGGCGCTCGCTTGCCAGAATCAGGTCGACTACGACATCCGGTGCGAATCGCAGAAAGTCAGACCGCGACTCGGCAAAGTTGCCCCGGTTGCCCAGAATACGTTCCACCGAAGCGGGCAGGTCCGGCTTCGCCTCGCCGCGATGAAACACCGCCACCCGGTGGCCTTGCTCCACCAGCGCCCGAACCACGAACGGCCCGATAAATCCTGTCCCTCCGATGACCAGGATCTTCATGGCCTTATTGTAGGCCGACAAGCAGGCTATTCTGGAAGACGAGGACCGCAAATCATTGAAAAGCGTATCTTTCGCACTGGCCATAATCTGGTATTCAAGCTCGTTGACGCTTTCGGCGGCTACGAAGATCGACGACCCAAAGGCTTTCGTCGCCGAGGTCTACCAGAAGCTGTCAAAGAAAGATTCGTATGAGCCGCCGAGCGACATCTACACGCCGCGTCTGGCAAAACTTTTTCGCGAAGATGAAAAACGGGCCAAAGGCGAAGTTGGCTGTCTGGAGTTCGTTTTCTGGGTAAACGGCCAGGATTGGAAGATCAGCAGCCTTGTCATCACCAGCACCGAAGACGGTCCGGACCGGAAAACCGTCATCGCGAAGTTCCGAAACATCACCAGACGCGAGGAGATCCACTTCGATTTCCAGCGGAGCGGCGGGCACTGGCTGCTGGACGACGCGCATTCGGTGATTGGTGACCGGTGGACCCTGTCTCAGATCTTGAAGTGCGTCCCTTGAGCTGGCGCGATGAATGTATAAGCATTTTTAATGGCTTCGCCCCCTTGCATTTGCCGAACCACTGATTTACTCTTGATTCAATGACTCAATTCGAGAGCCAACTCGGCCTGCGACCCGCCCAACCGGGCGAGTTTCCGTCTGCCGTTCTTTCGATTGGTCAAGTTCCGAAGCTTCGGCCCATTATTATTCAGGTCGCCGTACCCGGCCCCGCCTGAGGGCTTCGGACCAAGGTATCCGAGAGGCCATCGGCGGGGAGAACAAACCCAGCCCGATGGCCTTTCTTATTTTGGTAGCGTTGTTTAGAGATTGAGAGGGAGCATGTCGACGAACATTGCACGAACCACCGGAATGCCGGAATCCAAGCTAATGTCAGGCGCGCAGATCTTGCTGGAATGCCTGGTGCGCGAAAACGTAGACTGCATCTTCGGGTATCCGGGCGGCGTCACGCTGCCGCTGTACGACGCCTTCTACGATCACCACATCCGCCATATCCTGGTCCGCCATGAGCAAAACGCCGCCTTTGCTGCGGAAGGCTATGCGCGCTCAACGGGCCGCGTGGGTGTGTGTTGCGCGACCTCGGGCCCTGGCGCTACCAATCTGGTGACCGGACTCGTGGATGCGCTGATGGACTCCATTCCCGTGGTCGCGATCACGGGCCAGGTCACCAGCAAGCTGATCGGCAGCGACGCTTTCCAGGAAGCCGATACATTCGGGATCACGCGGTCCTGCACCAAACACAATTTCCTGGTGAAGACGGTCGCGGAACTGCCGCAGGCAATTCACGAAGCGTTCTATCTGGCTTCGAGCGGCCGCCCGGGTCCGGTATTGGTGGACATTCCCAAGGACGTTTTCCAGGCGCAGTCACATTACACGCCGGTGAGTTCGATCCATTTGCCCGGCTATAAGGTTTTCACGGAAGGGCACACGGGCCAGATCCGCCGCGCCGCGCAAATGATGTGGGAAGCGGAGCGGCCGCTGGTGTATGCCGGAGGCGGGATCATTGCGGCCAACGCGTCCGGTGAACTGCGCGAGTTGGTCGAAATGCTGGACGCGCCGACGGTGACTACGCTGATGGGCCTGGGCGGTCTTCCGGCCGACCATCGCAACTTCATCAGCATGCCTGGGATGCATGGGAGCTATGCGTCCAATATGAGTCTGACCCATGCCGACCTGCTGATCGCCCTGGGCGTCCGTTTTGACGACCGCGTGACGGGCCGCCTGGCTGCTTTTGCTCCCCATGCCAAGGTGATCCATGTGGATATTGATCCCGCTGAGATCGGCAAAAATCGCGCCGCGGACCTGCCCATTGTTGGCGACGTCAAGCGCGTGCTGGAAAAGTTGAACAAAGTGGTCGAAGAGTTGGCGCCGGAGAGCCGCGAACGAAAGGCTGCCGCGCGCAGCGCCTGGTGGCAACAGATCCGGGAATGGAAAGCCGAGCATCCGCTGACGCCCGACGTTTCCACTCACGAAATCAAGCCACAGCACGTGATGCGCGAGATCGACCGATTGTCCGGCGGCCGCGCGATCGTTTGCTCCGACGTAGGGCAGCACCAGATGTGGGCGGCTCAACACATCCGCTTCAACGCTCCCCGGCTGTGGCTCAACTCCGGCGGTCTGGGCTCGATGGGCTTCGGCCTGCCGTCGGCCATCGGCGCACAGTTCGCCTGCCCGGATAAGCTTGTCTTCGCGATCGTGGGGGACGGCGGCTTCCAGATGTCGTTGCCCGAGCTGGCCACGGTTGTCAACCACAGCCTGCCTATCAAGATCATCATCGTAAACAACGGCTATTTGGGCATGATCCGGCAATGGCAGGAGCTGTTCTATAACAACCGTCTGTCGCAGGCCGAACTGACCTCGTTCCCGGATGCCGAGAAGCTGGCCGCGGCGTATGGCTTTAAGGGCCGAACGATTGATAATCCGCAGCATCTAGCTTCGGCGCTGGAAGAAGCGGTTCGCGAACCCGGGCCGTATCTGCTGAACATCCGCGTCTCGCGGTACGAGAACGTGTACCCGATGGTGCCGGCCGGCGGCGCCATCAATGAAATGGTCCTGGGACCACCGCAACCGGTGGAGGCATAGAGGCGACGTATGCTGCAAGTCATCTCGCTGTTAGTGGAAAACAAGCCCGGCGCTCTGATGCGCATCACCGGAGTGTTGAGTGCTCGCGGCTATAACATTGAAAGCCTCACGGTCGCTCGCACGCTAGACCCAACGCTGTCCCGCATGACCATTGCGGTTGATGTCGAGCCCAATCTGCGCACACAGGTGATCAAGCAGATGAATAAGCTGGTCAACGTGCTACAGGCGTCCGATCTGACCGATACTCCGGCGGTGAAGCGAGAAATGGTGCTGATGCGCGTTCGCGCGCCTATGAGCAACCGAACCGCGATCCTAAAGGAATCGGAGATTTTTGGTGCGCGCGTGGTGGATTCCTCCACCGAAGGCTTCGCGCTCGAGGTCACTGGCGATTCCGAAAAACTGGACGAATTTATCGATGTGATGCGCAGCTACGGCGATATCGAAGTGACGCGCTCCGGTGTAGTCGCTGTTTCGCTGGAAGCTAAGAAGCTGCGCCTGGCGCCGCCGGTTCCCAAGAACGCGCCCGCCGAAGAACTGAACGAAAAATTGGAGACCAAAAACTAGAAGCATATGGCAAAGCGATATTACGAAAAAGACGGCCAGCTGAGCCGGTTGCAAGGCAAGACGGTGGCGATCATTGGCTATGGCAGTCAGGGCCACGCTCATGCTA
>Ga0335071_10004891_pt1 | contig 13994 bp, 11 predicted proteins | sample Lox_Sample_15_FD_206724 | JGI IMG/M metagenome (GOLD analysis project Ga0335071, IMG submission 206724) | Soil microbial communities from Loxahatchee National Wildlife Refuge, Florida, United States - Lox_Sample_1.5 | ecosystem: Environmental > Terrestrial > Soil > Wetlands | place: USA... | reverse complement strand
CCATTGCCCAATATTCCCTACTGCTGCCACCCGTAGGTGTCTGGCCCGTGTTTCAGTGCCAGTGTGGGGGACCACCCTCTCAGGTCCCCTACCCGTCGTAGCCTTGGTGGGCCGTTACCTCACCAACTAGCTGATGGGACGCAGGTTCCTCCCGAAGCGCATTACTGCTTTAGTCACAAAGCCTCTAACCCTCGTGACCACATGCGGTATTAGCAGTCCTTTCGAACTGTTATCCCACACTTCGGGGCAGATCACCAACGCGTTACGCACCCGTTCGCCACTAAGAAACCTCCGTATTGCTACAAAGGCTCTTCGTTCGACTTGCATGTATTAAGCACGCCGCCAGCGTTCATCCTGAGCCAGGATCAAACTCTCCGCAAAAAATCACCTCTTACGAGGTGTAAGTTACGGAAAAGAACGACAGGCTTACTTCCTATCACTTTTCAGTTGTTAAGGTCCTGAGAACAAAGCGGGCTGAATTCTACCCGCGACCCACATCCCTGTCAAGGCCAGAGAGACGAAACCGCCGATGTTTCTCTTTCAACATCGGCTCGCCAGATTACAAGACTTGCTTCTTTGGGTCCCTGACGTGAGACGTTGTTCAGTTTTCAACGATCTGTCCGCATGGACGAGATCTGTGTGGGGCTTATTGTGCTCGCCTATTATACGCATTCGGCCCAGGTTGTCAAGCAATTAATGGGCCAGTTTGAATATTTTAAGGTTAGGACATTTCTTGGCGTCCCGATAGAGCCCGCAGGAGCGTGTTTTGATCAGCGTATTCCAGGTCGCCGCCCACCGGCAGGCCGCGCGCCAACCGGGTTACCCGGACGCCCAGCGCCTGCAAGCGAGGGTGTAGATATTGTGCGGTAGCCTCCCCTTCCATCGACGGATTGGTTGCCAAGATGACTTCCTTGATCCCACCCCGCTGGATGCGATCCAACAGCGGGCGGATCTTCAAGTTGTCCGGTCCGATCCCCTCGATCGGTGAGAGGACGCCCTGCAGCACGTGATATTTCCCCTGATAGGCGCCGATGCGCTCAAGAGCCAGGACGTCCAGAGGATCCTCCACGACGCAGATGACCGCCGCGTCCCTCTGAGGGCTATCACATATCTCACAGCGTTCCCGCCCGGCCGAAGTAATGTTAAAGCATTCCTGGCAGAAAGCGATGCGTGTCTTGAGATCTGTTAAAGCTTCGGCCAGGGAGACCGGAATTTCCTCTGGAGCGCGCAAAAGAAAAAAGGCCAGCCGGGAAGCCGTCTTTGGCCCAATTCCCGGGAGACGTTCCAGGGCGGAGATCAGGTTCTGAATTGGATCGGGCAGCATGGCGAATTCCGATATCCTGTGTGGGACGACACCCTGTCAAGCCTAGAACGGCAATCCTCCGGCGAGCGGGCCCATCGTCTGTTCCTGGAGCTCGCGGGATTTGTCCAGCGCCAGGTTGACTGCGGTCAGTACCAGATCCTGGAGCATCTCGGCGTCCGCATCCTTGAGCAGCGCCTGATCGATCTCCACCGACCGGCATTTCTGGTCGCCGGTCATGGTAACCTTGACCGCCCCTCCACCGGCAGTCGCAACGACCACTTCCTGCGCCAACTTTTCCTGAGCCTCAGCCATTTGCTGCTGCAGGCGTTGGATCTGCTGCAGCATTCCACTTTGCTGACCGCCTGCGGGTCGATTGTATCCTTTTGCCATGGATCACTCCTGAATATCCACGATTTCACCGCCGGCCTTGAGCGCCGCGGCGACCATCCCGTCCGATTTGACATCCGGAGGTGTAGACTGTTTCGCATTGGAGACCACACAGCGCACCGGGACTTCCACACCCAGGAACGCAGCGAGGGCCTTGCGCGCGATCTCCATTTGCTCCGGTGTATCTGCCTTGGAACGAAGAATCTCGCTGGCGAATCCGAGCACCAGCACACCATCCTTCACATCGAGAAGCTTACATGAATTCAACAGTGCATTCAAAGACGAGCTCTGCTGTTTGACAGCTGCACAGACCTGTTTCCAAACATGCACAACCTGGTCCAGCGTGAAGGAAGGCGAGCCGGCTGCGACTGCCTCGATCGCAGGTTTTTCCACATCCTTCCGGGCCGCGGATTTGGCTGAGGGTTTCTCAAGTTTGCCCCCCTCGGCAGGTTTTTGCGGGGCTACCTGGGCAGGTTTCTTCGCGGGAGGCTCGACCGCAATCGGGGCATTCGCAGGCATCTCGAGGGTTTCCGCCAGGGCGAGTTCCAAGGGAAGAGAGGGCTGCCAGCCGCCGCGTACATCCGTTGCCGCAAAGTTGAAGGCCTTGATCATGCGTAACACGTCGGCGGAAGAAAATGCGTGGGCATGTTTTTCAGCTTGCAGGCGCGTATCAGCAGCCAGGTCAGCCTGGGCAGAATTGCCCATCTGGACCAATAAGACTGCCCGCAGGTAATCCACCACCTGGCGGGCCAAGAGACGCGGATCGGTTCCGGAATCCAGGGCGGTATGAATGGCAGCCATGCCAGCGGCAGGATCACGATCCTGAAGCGCTGAAACCAGCGATAGCACGGTCTGGCTTGTAGCAGTCCCAAGTACTGTCTGCGTCAAACCAAGCGTGATCTCCTTCCCTGTCGAAGCCATCTGGTCGAGTAGGGAGATTGCGTCGCGCATACCGCCGGAAGATTGGCGGGCAATCAACGTCAGGGCTTCCGGTTCGGCAACCAGCTTTTCCGAATCCGCGATGCGCTTAAGTTGACTGACGATGTCTTCCACCGGAACACGGCGAAACTCGTGCCGCTGACAACGCGAAAGCACGGTGGCCGGAATCTTGTGCATCTCGGTGGTGGCAAGAATAAAGATGGCATGCTCGGGCGGTTCTTCAAGCGTCTTCAGCAAGGCGTTGAACGCCGCGGTGGAGAGCATGTGGACTTCATCGATAATATAGACCTTGAAAGTGCCCTGGTTGGGGGTGAAATTGATCTTGTCGCGCAAGTCACGCACGTCCTCCACCGAAGTGTTCGACGCCGCATCGATCTCGATCAAGTCGAGAAAACGATTTTCGTTGACGCCTTTACAGTGGGCACATTCGTTGCACGGGCGTTTTGCCAAGTCGGGATCGAGGCAGTTGACGGCCTTCGCCAGCAGGCGGGCGGCGGTCGTCTTGCCAGTACCGCGCGGACCCGCGAACAGGTACGCGTGGGCAACGCGACCGCCCACGACGGCGTTTTGCAGCGTCTGGACGACGTGCTGCTGTCCAACGATTTCATCCCATTTCTGGGGTCGCCATTTATTGTAGAGGGCCTTGGTCATTTTAGCTTTCAGCCGGTGGCAGTCGATCCATTACGCTCAGGGGATTCGATAAAATGCACGGGCGATATTCTTAGCGTCGTAGAGGACGACCAACTCCCCAGAGCTCCAGATGGGCGCCGTACGACCCCAATAAAGATCAGAGGCGTTATTACTTCCGGATTCCGTATGAACCTGCACCTTGGCACCATGGAAAATGGTCAATTGCGGGAAGGTGTAGGAAACGCCTTTATTATCAACCAGGTACCATCCGGTCAGGACGACCGGGTCGGCGCTGTCATTCCGAATGATGACTTGCTCGTCTGTCAACGTTCCGACGCCGATCACGCCAATGATATTTACGTTAATGCTGGCAGCGCCAGGCAAGGCGGTCGTCCCGCCCGGAAGGGCAATATTGCAATCCGCCAGGTGCGATTGGTTGTAGAAATAAATCATCATCCCCGTCACAGTGGCGGAGACGAAAATGTTGATGAGGATGAAAGAAACCAGTCGCCGGCGTACTTTCATGCTGGCTGAATGATAGCACAAAACCGGATGGTTGTGAGTTTCCGGAAAAGTCCTTCAGGAGAAAGTCGCTGTAGATATCTTCATCACGCCAGCCGGCCATGCTTTTCCACCGTCCATGGCTGTTTTTACCATGTTCTAATATGCAATACAATTACAATGAAAGGATATTTGCATATTATTCTTAGAAGTTGTATCATTAAAAATACAGAAAAAGTATCTTAACACAAATTTTGCAAACAGTTTTTCTCTTTTATTATCTGTGAGGAGGACATAATGAGTGAAAAACCGTGTCCTGTTTGTAACAGTAAAAATGAAGCCACTGCCGCTTTTTGTGCCTTTTGCGGTACATCCCTGGAAGCCAGCCTGACCAGTTCGATCACGACCACCAAACGGATGGATTTGGACGCGAATTATTTTTCGCGCGTCATCGAGGAGGAGTTCGTCCAATCACTGGAGGTCCCGGTCAAGGGAATATCCCTCTTTATATTGGACTACATCAAACCAATTGCAACCATGGAACAGCAGGAGTTCATCCTCGGCCGGAATCGCTTAAACGTCAACTCAAACAAATTCGTCGATCTCACGCCGTACGGAGGGTATGAATTCGGGGTCTCGCACCGGCACGCCTTGATCCGCAAGGAAAGCAGCGAGTACGTCATCATCGATCTGGACAGCACCAATGGTACTCTGCTTAACCGAAAACGGATCATCCCTAACCGGGCTTATCCCCTGCCGACCGGCACACAAATCCGAATCGGAAAACTTTATTTGTACGCAGTCTATCAAAAGATCGAATCACCGAAGTAGACATCGAGTCGCCGAGCGGCCGAGGTTGTACCAGAGGATGAATGCTTAATTCGAGCCAGCCGGGAAATATCCCGCTCCGCAAAGCCGCCGAGCTTATTCGAGGGGGTAAAAAAAACGAAGCCCGGCAGTTGCTGCGTGAAATCCTGGCATCCGATAACAATAACCTTGCCGCATGGGAATTGCTCGCCCGGGCCACCTTCACCGGCGAAGAAGAAGCCTACTGTCTGAAGCGCATCCTGCGCCTGCGCCCCGACCATCCATGGGCCCAGCAGCGGCTGGACGCACTCAATGCCGCCATTACCGACAATCCGCCAATCCCAGCCAGCGAACCGCTCGCCGACACCCAGCCTACCATCCCGCAGCCCATCTCAAAAGACCAGGAGCCATCCAAACCTCGCAAGCGTTCCTTGTTACCTCTGATCGCGGCGGGACTGGTCATCTTGTGCCTCGGGTCGGTTGGTCTGGTCTTCGCCCACTACAACAGTCTGGCTAACCTGCCCCCTGCCGATAAAACCTCCACTGCCCTTGCCAATCACGATAGCGATTGCAAGGCAGTCATCGACCGGGCCATGACTGCCTCCGGTAACTCCTGCAAGAAGTTCGGGTCCAACAAAGTCTGCTATGGGAACAACACGATCCAGGCCGACTTGGTTCCCGACTCCTCGGAAAGCTTTTCCAAGCGAGGCGATATCGTCGACGTTAATCAATTGCTCCGCCTGGCCGTCTCGCCCCTCGATTTGAATAAACAAGATTGGGGTGTCGCGGTTTTCAAGATCATGGCCAACCTGCCGCGGTCCCTGCCCGGGGAGACGGTCACCATGGTCGTCTTCGGAAACACCACCGTCGATAGCAAATCCGCCAACCTCGAAGCATTCTACTTTTCGAGCGGCCTCGGCCAGGTGATCTGCGAAAAGGCTCCTTTCGATGGGATGATGGTCACCATGCCCGACGGCACCGGGATCCATTTCAACGTCAATGGAGCGGATTTGACCTTGATGGGCAATGCCAGCCTGCGTGCGATCAAGGGACAGACCATGGAAGTCAGCCTCTTCAGTGGAGCCGGGAAGATCGTCTCCAACGGACAGGAACAATATTTCGGCGCCGGGCAGAAAGTCACTGTACCACTCGGAGGGCCTAACGGCACGGACGCCGTCGGACCGCCATCCGTACCCACGCTGATCTCACCCGACGAACTCAACGTCGCCTGCACAATGACAGGCGAATATTGCACCCCTAACGACATCAAGGTCACAACTGGGGACCAGGCCAAGCAACTGGTGGACGAAGGTCTCCTCACCCCCACCCCATCCCTGACCTACACGCCGACCCGAAGCAAAACTTTGACCCGTTCGGCTACAATGACTCTCAGCCTCTCCCCGACCAAATCGCCCAGTCCAACCCGGACGGGTACCTTCACACTAACCCCGACAAAGACGGTCACGTCCACTCCCACTAAGACTGTGACTCGGACCAATACTCCCACAAAATCCATCACCCCTACCCGATCGGCCACCCCCACATTGACTCGCACTTTTACCCCCAGTTATACCCGGAGCCTGACGTATACGCCAACGCACACTTACACGCGCAGTTCCACGCCCACGGTCAGCCGTACCTTCACCCGGACAAACACTTTTACTTCCACATTCACACGGACACCGACGTATACCCGAACCAACACGGCATCTGCAACCTATACACGCACCTTCACACCGACATCCACTTCAACTCACACATTCACTCCGTCGTCCACATTTACGCCCAGTTTCACCAAGACAGTCACCCCATCCAACACAAACACCCACACTCCCACCTTCACTCGCACAAATACACCAACCAACACTGCCACCTATACTCCAAGCCTTACCCCCTCCCGTACATCCACGGATACCTTTACACCCTCGTTTACAAATTCCTCGACCTTCACCCCAAGCCCGTCGCTCACATACACAGATACCGACACGCCCAGCCTGACGTTCACCCCAACCTATACTGCTACGAGCACCAATACTTTCACACCGTCCTCGACGCCCACAATTACATCGACGCCCACGCCCTCGGCGACAGAAGCACCTTCGCCCACGAATACCGGCACGCTCTTGGTCGGTCAGGATAATACGAGCGGTCTGAAGCAGGATACCAATCCCATTGGGCAGGCAGAAGCGTTCCAATTCACCGCCGCTGCCAGCGGCCAGGTAAACACCCTGTGGGTAGACTTGCACGCCAATAACAAGGCCACGAGCGTAATCATCGGGCTTTACACAGATGCGGGCGGGAGCCCAGGTACGCTGCTCGCCGACGGGACGGTCAGCTCCCCGGCCAAAGGTTGGAACTCCGTCAGCTACTCCGCAACCACGGTGAACATCACTGCAGGTACAGTGTACTGGATCGCCATCCTGGAGCCGACCACGGCCTCCAACTCCCTCGCCTTCATGGATATCGGATCTGCAACCGGAGGCACCGCATCCCAGACAAGCCTGGAGACCACTCTCGCAGCCTTGCCTGCCACATGGTCATCAGGAACCAATTATGGGAGCGGGCCGATCGCCGCCTATGCCGGGCAATAAAGGAACGGACCTGCCGCCTGCGACGCACCCCAATAAAAATAGAGGCACAACCATGAGCCTGAAAGCTCTTCTCTGATTCAGCCCGATCTCTTCCAAAAAAATAAAACGACAACATGACCGGTAACGCGCCACTCCAACTCAGCGACATCCGTCCCGGAACCCAATTCCAACATTACTCTCTCCTCGAGCAGATCGGCGTGGGCGGGCAGGGCGTGGTCTGGTCGGCATTGGACAAGACCAGGCAGCAGGTCGTTGCCATCAAACTGAACGAAATCTTCGAGACCGATCAAAGGCAGATCGACGACCGCATCCTGGAGCGCCAGGGGGAACGCCTCGCCCTCCTGCACCATCCGCATGTGCTGCCCCTTTTCGAAATGGGAATTTCCGGGCGGTTGCGCTACATGGTCACCCCGTATGTGGCCGGCGGTACGCTCGTGGATTGGCTTCGCTCGGGTCTGTTTACCGTCGACCTCGCCCTGCGGTGCGCTGCCGAGATTGGCAGCGCATTGGACTACCTCCACAAGGAGGAGATCGTCCACCGGGACTTGAAGCCTGGGAACGTGTTCGTCGACCTCGTTCAAAACAGTTACGTGGCCGATTTCGGCCTGGCGCGGGTCGTCACCGACTCCACTCAGGTGATGCACACGGGGCGCGGCACGCCGCCTTATGCCGCCCCGGAACAACATGCCATGTCGAAGATGACGTTCGAGTCAGACGTTTACAGCTTCGGGGTCATGCTCTATGAATTGTTTACCTTTCAGCTCCCTTGGGAGGGCGAACGGGCTCTCGGATTGGAACAGCTGCATACCAACGTGGAAATTCCGGATCCCAAGGATGTCAATCCACGAATGCCGGCTGGCCTGGTTGGCCTTCTCCGGAAGATGACCGCCGTCAACCCGGAGGCACGGCCGGTTTCGGCAACTGAATCGGTCCGGCAGCTTTTCCAGCTTTTCGGGAAGCCCGATTATCCGCCTTCCGAATATTCCGAAGCCGATGAAATTTCCCTCCGCAAGGTCAACGCCCAGGTCCTGCTGTCGGACGGCCTGTCAAGCGAAAATCTGACGACCAGCCCGGCATCGCTCAGCCTGACCAAGTTCGCCTTGATCGATGTAGAACAGAAACGGATCCAACAGAACCTGGCATCTGCCACGGCGCGCAAGTTCATGCTGCGCCACGCGCTAATCTACGGCTTTCACGACGACGCCTGGTGGGATCAGGTGAATGACCCGCAGGAGAGGCTGGAAGTCGCCGCCGGGCTAATCAAACTGAGTAATGAAACGATCGCGACAACCGAGCAGGTGAAGTTGAGCAACGAGGCGATGACGACGGCTGTCATTGGCCACCTGCTCAAGGATCCGGGACTGCGCTCGTCGAAAGACCCGTTGTCTGGCGAACTGAAGTCTTCGCTTTTGACCCTAGCTGGAAAAGCGGACGATCCCTGGCTGCGGGAGGAAAGTCTCGATGTCTTGTTGACCCTGGTGCCTCCCGCGCAGGGATGGCGTGACGTGGCGATCAGCCAGGAACACGATGAGATGCTGGCCGACATGGCCTTGCAGGATAACGCCGAAAGCAAAGCCGTGCAATTGATCGGCCACTTGCGCTCCCGGGCCGCCACGCAAAAACTCCTCCAACTCCCCGAAGGGGAACGGCGGACACAGGTCCTCGAAGTGATCCAGCAATCGGCGGGCGGGTTGCCAGATTCGACTCCGTTGGACACCCGGGCGCGCCTCTTCGCCCAGTGGATCTGGCGGCGTCTCACCGCTCGTCCGCTCGCCTCGCTTGGCAGCTACGGCCTTTCGGTTGCAGGCACGACGATCGGCTTCAGTGCAATTGCCTATCTATCTTATCGCCTCCCTGATTTTCTGGATACCGTCCGAATTGCAGTGTCCCTCGAACGCGGCTTCTTTTTAGGGATCTTTTTCAGCCTGGGTATATTCCTCACCCGCCTGCTCTCCGAGCGATTTTCATCTGCGCCCAAAGGCTGGCCTCTTGTCTTGTCTGCGACCCTGGGTACGGGCCTTTTTTATCTGGCGTTCCTTGCCTATGACGTGATTGTGCTCGACACACCTCCCAGCGGACTCCTGCTCCCGGGAAGCTGTTTACTGATCGCGATCGGTTATGCTCTTGGTTCGCTGTTCAAGAAGCGCTTCTTGAAGATTGGACTGGCATTTTTGACATTGGCCGCCGTGCTCGCCGGATCATGGTATGTGATCCTTTACCTGGGATCCGGGGCGACGACCATTACGCCGCCGATCGCATTCGAAGCGACGCTTCCGGTAATCCAGGTTATCTTGATCATCAGCCTGTCGATGCTGCCGGTAGCGGCCCTGGGCAGCCTGATCGATTTGACCCTACAAAAATAACCCACATCCCTCGATTTGAGGCGCCTCCCGGATGAACAAAGATCTCCCGGGAGGCGTTTTCTTCGTCCAAAGTGCACCCTTCCAAGCCTTGACACAGAACGTATGTTCGTGTATTATCTTATTAGCACAAATGAGCGACTGCTCGAAAGGAAGGTGCGAATGGTACGAACAAGCAAAGGCCTGACAGTTCGGCATCAAAAAATCCTCGAATATCTCGACGATCGGTTGAGCAAAGGCTATCCGCCTTCCATTCGAGAGATTGGCGAAGCAACCGATATATCCTCTACTTCGGTTGTTACCTATTATCTCAAGCAACTGGAGGAATGGGGTTACATCGAACGGGATGCGAAATTTTCGCGCGCCCTGCGTTTGAGCGGGGCGACCGGTCGCAACCTGGTCAAGATCCCCATCCTCGGACCGATCGCGGCCGGCTCGCCCATCCAGGTTCCGGCGCCGGGCGAAACCTATATTGGCGAGGAGCTGGATGGCGTGGATGTGGCTCGCAGCCTGTTGCCGCTCGGTGAAAAAGGCATCGATCTGTTCGCCCTTAAGGTCCAGGGCGAGTCGATGATCGATGCGATGGTCAACGATGGCGACATCGTCATCATGAAACGCACCGAACAGGCCAGCAATGGCGAGATGGTCGCCGTTTGGCTGCCGGCACGGGACGAGACCACGCTCAAATATTTCTACAAGGAAAAGGATCGCTATCGCCTCCAGCCTGCAAATCCGACCATGGGCCCCATCTTCGTCAACAAGGATGAGCCGCTGGAGATCAAAGGCAAAGTCGTGATGGTAATCCGCAGCGTGGAAACGACTGCCATCTGACAATCATTCCACCCAAATTACAAGGGCTTCCGAAAATTCGGAAGCCCTTACTTTTTTGAGATTTGCCCTCCCCTCCGGCCTGCTGTATACTCAACTCAGACTAAGATCAAAGGGAACGAGGATGACCACCATATCACTGAATGTTAATGGCAAGGACTACCGGGTGGATGTCGATCCTCAGACACCGCTCTTGTGGGTGCTGCGGGATACGCTGGGGTTGACCGGCACCAAGTATGGCTGTGGGATCGGGATGTGCGGCACCTGCACCATCCACCTGGACGGAAAAGCTGTGCGTTCCTGCACCCTGGCCGTCGCGTCCGTGGAGGGAAAGAAAATCGTCACCATCGAGGGGCTTTCCCCCGACGGGTCCCATCCCCTGCAGAAGGCTTGGGCAGAGGAACAGGTCAGCCAGTGTGGTTACTGTCAGCCCGGGCAGATCATGACGGCAGCGGCGCTTCTGGCTGAAACTCCCCGCCCAACCGACGAGGAGATCGTCACAGCCATGGCGGATGTGCTTTGCCGTTGCGGGACCTACCAGAGGATCATCAAAGCTGTCCGGCGGGCTGCCCAGGGAGGCGCATCATGAGCGGGCCGATAAGCCGGCGCGACTTCCTGAAAGTGGCTGCGGTTGCCGGGGGCGGAATCCTGATCAGCCTGTACCTGCCCGGGTGTGACCGGCTGCCGGGCGCCGGGTCCGGGCCGGAGCCTACGCCATTGAGTGGGCCGGACGAAATGAAACCCAATGCCTGGGTCCGATTGGCAAACGACGGCACCATCACGATCACCATCCACCGCTCCGAACTCGGGCAAGGGGTACGGACATCCCTGGCAATGATTCTGGCTGAAGACCTGGGCGCGGACTGGAGCAAGGTCCGTGTCGAACAGGCGGTTGCCGATATCAGATACGGCGACCAAAATACGGGCGGGAGTACGAGCATCCAGTCGTCTTACGCCACCTTGCGGCATGCCGGCGCGCTGGCGCGCCAGATGCTCATCGCCGCGGCGGCCCAGGTCTGGGGTTGCTCCGAGGAGGACTGCAGCGCGGAGAACAGCCTGGTCACGAACAAGAAGACTCACGGGAAGCTCTCCTTTGGCCACCTGGTCCCCCTTGCAGCAACGTTGCCGGTCCCTTCGGTGGCAGACGTCGAACTCAAGCCGGCCAGCGAATTCAAGATCATCGGCACCCGCCTGGGGCGGATCGATGATCCAGAAATCCTTACCGGCAAGGCGATCTATGGCATGGACATCCGCCTACCCGGTTTGCGCTATGCAGTCGTTGCCCGCAGCCCGGTCCTGGGTGGAAACCTGGTCAGCTTCGACGACTCGGCTGCAAGGGCTGTCCCGGGCGTCGTCGACGTGGTGCAGATCCGGACAGGCGTGGCGGTCGTCGCCGACAGCACCTGGAACGCCATCAAAGGCAGGAACGCTCTCATAAGCACCTGGGACAAGGGTCTGCATCCCGACCTGAACAGCGCGGACATCGAAGCGCGCCTGCTCGGGCGCGTCACAAGCCCAGCCCAGGACGGCGAACTGGCCGCCTACTATACGCTCCCGTACTTTGCCCACGCGCCGTTGGAAAGCATGAACTGCACCGCGGACGTACGTCGGGACCGCTGCGAAATCTGGGTCCCGACCCAGAACGTCCAGGCGGTGAAACAGCGCGCCACAGTGGTCGCCCGGCTGCCGGGCAGTGCGGTGACAGTCCATGTCACCCTGGTGGGCGGCGGCTTCGGCCGCCGGCTGGAATCGACCAACCGGGGTGGAACGCCAGCGGTGGATTACGTCGAGGAGGCCATCCAGGTCTCCCAGGCAATCGGCGCCCCCGTCCAGCTCGTCTGGACGCGCGAGGACGACATCCGCTATGACATCTTCCACCCGATGAGCGTCACGCGCGTCAGCGCCCGGCTGGACAGCATCGACAGTCTGCAGACCAATCTCCTGGAAGCCGGCGAGGTACCGACCGGCTACTGGCGCGCCGTGACGAACGTTCCGGAAGCCTTCGCCCGGGAATCCTTCGTGGATGAGTTTGCCTTCGCCACGCACCAGGATCCGCTCGAACTGCGCCGGAAGATGCTGACCGGTCGAGCCCGGGCTGTCCTGGACCTGGCGGCAGAAAAAGCCGGTTGGGGAAAACCCCTGCCATCCGGACAAGGACGCGGCATTGCCTACCATGCCAGTTGGGGCGTCACCCCCTGCGCCCAGGTGGCGGAAGTTTCGGTAGACGACCAAGGCAATGTGACTGTCGACCGGGTGGTGTGCGCAGTGGATTGCGGCACCCCTATTAATCCCGGCATGATCGAAGCGCAAATGGAGGGCGGGATCGTCTTCGGGATCAGCGCAGCCTTGAAAAAGGCCATTACCGTGAAGAACGGGCAGATCCAGCAGAGCAACTTCTTCGACTACCCCATCCTGCGCGCCGACGAGTCCCCCAGGATCGAAGTTTACATCGTCCCCAGCACTGAGATTCCAACCGGCGTGGGCGAGATGTCCAACCCGGTCACCATGCCGGCAGTCACGAACGCCATTTTCGCCGCTACCGGCAAGCGCATCCGCCAGCTGCCGGTCCAGACGGAAGATTTGACGGGATAGCCATTTGGTATCTAAAGAGCGACCTCCGCATTTTCTGCAGAGGTCGTTTTTCTATTCCTGGGGTTTCAGCGGTTCACGGAGAGGCCGTTTGGCCTCCAGCACCTGGACGCCGTTCCGCACCTGGGTGAGCAATTGCTCCATGGCATGCTCCAGGTTCGAGAGCGAATCCATTGCGTACTGGTCGGCTCCGACACGGATGTTCTCGGCCTCCGCCTTGGCTTGGTCGATGATCTGGGTCGCATGCCGGCGGGCGTCCTGGACGAGGGCTTCCTTCTCGATCATAGCATCGGCTTTTTCGCGGGCCAGTTGCAGGGTCCGGTTGGCTTCTTCCTGGGCCTGGGCCATGACCCGATCCTTCTTCGTGAAGACTTCCTGGGCCTTCTTGACCTCTTCCGGGATGGAGATGCGCATCTGGTCAATAATGTCCAGGAACTTATCCTCGTCCACAATGACATTGCGAGTCAACGGGATGGGGCGGCTTTCGTTGAAGAGTTCTTCCAGGCGATCTACTAAGTGAAGAATGTCCATCGGCTCCTCCGCATCTACTGGCGGACACCTTGCTGCATTCAGGATATACGCATCTTTATTATACTTTAATACCGAAAGGACGGACCTGTTGGTCGGGGATGTTCTTGATCTTGTCTTTGAGGGCTTTTTCGACGTGTTTCGGCACCATACTGGACACATCCCCCCCCAGCGAGGCGATCTCCCGGACCGTGCTGGAGGAGAGGAAGGTATGTTCCTCGTCGGTGATAAAGGCGACGCTTTCGATGTCCGGCGCGAGGCGGTGGTTGGCAAGCGCCATGCGGAACTCATATTCGAAATCGGAGAAGACCCGCAGGCCGCGTACGATGACCTGGGCGTCGATCTGGCGGCAGAAATCCACGGTCATGCCGCTGTAGCCCATCACCTTGACCTTGGGATGGTCCCTGAAGGCTTCGGCGACCAGGGCAATCCTTTCGTCCGGCAGGAACATCAGCGTCTTGAGCGGCCGATCATAGACGGCGATGACCAACTCGTCGAACACGCGAGTGGCGCGGATGGCAATATCGATGT
>Ga0335071_10004890_pt1 | contig 13995 bp, 11 predicted proteins | sample Lox_Sample_15_FD_206724 | JGI IMG/M metagenome (GOLD analysis project Ga0335071, IMG submission 206724) | Soil microbial communities from Loxahatchee National Wildlife Refuge, Florida, United States - Lox_Sample_1.5 | ecosystem: Environmental > Terrestrial > Soil > Wetlands | place: USA... | reverse complement strand
GTCGATTTTCCGGCGCCCGAGAGGCCGGTGAACCACAGCACCGCCGGCTTGTGGCCCATGAGGGCCGCGCGCCGGGCGCGGTCGACCTCGAATTTCTGCCAGGTGAGGTTCTCGCCCCGCCGCAGCGAATGCTCGATCAGGCCGGCGCCGGCGGTGCGGTGGGTCATGCGGTCGATGAGGATGAAGCCGCCCAGGTCGCGGTTCTCGCCATAGGCGTCGAACGCGACCGGCCGGTCGACCGCCACCTTGACCACCGCGATGTCATTGAGGGCGACGCTCTTGGCGGGCCGCTCCTCGAGCGTGTCCACGTCGATGGCGTTGCGGATCTCGGTGATGGACGCGTTCACGAGGTTGGTGCCCAGGCGCAAGGTGTAGGTGCGGCCGTGATAGAGCGGCTCGTCGTCCATCCACACGAGCTTGGCCGCGAACTGGTCCGACACGGTCGGCGCGGATCGCGGCGACGCGAAGACGTCGCCACGGGAAACGTCGGTTTCGTCGCTGAGACAGATCGTCACCGACCGGCCGGTCGCAGCCACCGCGATATCGCCATCGAACGTCGCAAGGCGCGCCACCTTGCTGCGCCGGCCCGAAGGGCTGACCGCGATCTCGTCTCCCACGGCCACCTGTCCGCCGCTGATCAGGCCCGCGTAGCCGCGGAAGTCGCCAGGGCCGCGCGTGACGTACTGCACCGGCATCCGGAAGGGCCCCCGTGCCTCGGGGGTGAGGGCAGCTCCTTCGAGCGCCTCGAGGAAGGTCGGTCCCTTGTACCAGCCCATCCGCGGGCTGCGCCGGCAGACATTGTCGCCGTTGAGGCCGGAGAGCGGGATCGCCACGGCGGCGGGAAGCCCCGCCTTGGCGGCAAAGCTCGTGAATGCGCCGACGATGTCCGTGAAGTGCTGCTGCGCGTGGTCGACGAGATCCATCTTGTTCACGGCGAGCACGATCTGGCGGATGCCCATGAGGCCCGCGATCACCGCGTGGCGCCGCGTCTGGCGCGACAGGCCCTTGCGCGCATCGACCAGAAGGACCGCGAGATCGGCGCGCGAGGCGCCGGTCACCATGTTGCGGGTGTACTGCTCGTGGCCTGGCGCGTCGGCGACGATGAAGCGGCGGCGGGCGGTCTCGAAGAACCGGTAGGCGACGTCGATGGTGATGTTCTGCTCGCGCTCGGCCATCAGGCCGTCGACCAGGAGCGAGAAGTCCACGCCTTCCGGCCCGACCATGCGGTTCTTGCTGTCGGCGCGCAGCTGCACCAGCTGGTCGTCCGACAGCAGCTCGGAATCGAACAGCAGGCGGCCGATCAAGGTGCTCTTGCCGTCGTCCACGCTGCCGCAGGTGACGAAGCGCAGCAGGTCCTTCGTCTTGGTGGCGCCGCCCTCCATCAGAAATAGCCTTCCTGCTTCTTCTTCTCCATCGACCCGGCCTGGTCGGTGTCGATCAGGCGGCCCTGGCGTTCGGAGGAGCGGCTCGCGCGCATCTCGGCGATGATCGCATCGAGGGTCGTGGCCGCGGAGTCCACGGCACCGCTCAACGGATAGCAGCCCAGGGTGCGAAAGCGCACCGACCGCATCTCCGGCTGTTCGCCCTTCTCGAGCGGCAGGCGGTCGTCGTCGACCATGATCCAGGTGCCCTGGCGCCGCACCACCGGCCGCTTCTTGGCGAAGTAGAGCGGGACCACGGGAATCTTCTCGCGCGCGATATAGGCCCACACGTCGAGCTCGGTCCAGTCGGAGAGGGGAAACACCCGCATGCTTTCGCCTGGATCGATGCGCGTGTTGTAGAGCCGCCACAGCTCCGGCCTCTGGCTCTTGGGATCCCAGCGCTGGGCGGCGGTGCGGTGCGAGAACACGCGCTCCTTGGCGCGCGATTTTTCCTCGTCGCGCCGGGCGCCGCCGATCGCCGCATCGCACCGATACTGCGCCAGCGCCTGGCGCAGCGCCTCGGTCTTCATCACGTCCGTGTGGCGGGCCGACCCGCTGGTGATCGGGTTTATTCCGGCGCGCCGCCCGTCCTCGTTCACGTGGACGATGAGTTCGAGATCGTAGCGCCGTGCAGTTTCGTCACGGAAGGAAATCATCTCCTTGAATTTCCAACCCGTATCGACGTGCAGCAGCGGAAACGGCAGCTTCGCCGGGAAGAAGGCCTTGCGCGCGAGGTGCAGCAGGACCGACGAATCCTTGCCGATCGAATAGAGGAGGAGCGGGCGCTCGAAATTCGCCGCGACCTCGCGGAGGATGTAGATGCTCTCCGCTTCCAATGTGTCGAGATGGTCCATTGGCTAAAAGTTTAGGAGCCTTCGGTAAATATTGGTTAAACGTCTGTAAATGTCGCCAAAACCAAGGCGGATGAAGGGTTTGAACGCGCTCGCGGCGGCTTCAATCCCCCGGATTATCCCCCGGCGGCAAGGCAAAAAAACTCAATGCAGACGTAAATTTCGCCGCCGAATGAGTTCCGTCACTCCCGCGAAAGCGGGAGTCCAGGAGACACGAACCCGCACTCGCCCTGGATGCCCGCGTTCGCGGGCATGACAAAAGAGAGCCCTATTTCGCCGTGGCGTCGGCCGCCACTTTGGCCGTGCTGTCGGCCTTGTGGAAATGCGGCAGGATCTCGGCCGCGATCGCCTCGATGTTCTGCCGGGTGAGATCGGCCGGTGCCGTGCCGAACTGGGTCTTCACCAGCACCGTGCCGAAGCCGGCCAGCGCCTGGAATTCCTCCAGCTTCTCGCGCACGGTCGCCGGGCTGCCGACGATCACCACGCCCGCCTCGATCAAATCGTCGACCGTCTTCGGCTTCTGGCTGGCGGTGAGCTTCGCCTTGGTGATGCGCTTCATCGATTCGAGCGAGGTGTAGCCCGGCGGCAGCAGCATCTCGACCGGCATGCGCAGGAAGTAGTTGTTGAGCGCCTCGAGATGCGGGCCCGCCTCGCGCTTGGCCTTGGCGTCGGTTTCGGCGACGTAGATCGAGGTCGACCACGCGAGCCGGTCCGGGGTGGCCTCGTAGCCGGACTTGCGCGCCGCCTCGCGGTACATGTCGAAGAACCGCGCCACCTGCGCGATCGGCGACAGCGTCTGGCAGTAGACGTAGCGCATCTTCGCCGCCCACTCGATCGTCTCCTGGCTCCCTTGCGAGGGCAGCCAGATCGGCGGATGCGGCGTCTGATAGGGGCGCGGCCACGGATTCACGTAGCGGAAATGATAGTGCTTGCCCTCGTACGCGAACGGGCCCGGCTCGGTCCAGGCGCGGATGATCATGTCGTGCGCCTCGTGGAAGCGCTCGTGCGACTCACCGGGATTGGCGCCCGAGGCGTGATATTCAGCGCCGATGCCGCGCACGAAGCCGGCGATCAGCCGGCCGCGCGTCAGATTGTCGAGGATCGCGTATTCCTCGGCCACGTTGAGCGGATTGGCGAGGAGCGGCAGCGCCCGGCCGAGCACCGCCACCTTCGCCCGCTTGACGCTGCGCGCGAGGGCACCCGCGAGCACGCCCGGGATCGGCATCAGCCCGTAGGCGGTCTGATGATGCTCGTTCACCACCACGCCGTCGAAGCCGAGCCGGTCCGCGAGCTCCATCTCGTCGAGATAGCGGTGATAGAGGTCGGCTCCCTTCACCGGATCGTAGAGCCGGTTCGACAGCGTGTTCCAGGCCGACCCCGCCTTGTCGATCTCGCGCAGGTCGAGATCGGCATAGGGCATGAGATGGAAGTTGAAGAACTTCAGCATGGTCACGCTCCTGCAAAGCCGGTGATGGCGCTCACGAACTCGTCCGGCCTCTCGATGTTCGGCAGGTGGCCGCACGCCGGGAACACCGTGACGCACGATCCCGGGATGAGTCGGTGAAATTCCTCGGCATAGGCGGGCGGCAGCAGCCGGTCCGATTCACCCCACAGGATCAAGCTCGGCACGTCGATGCGGTGCAGCCACTTGTAGAGATGCGGGTTGTAACCGCGCGGCTGCCAGATGAGCTTGGCGGTGGTGAAGCGGTTCTTCAGCGCGATGTCGTCCTGCTCCGGCGAGCGCGGCTGGGCGAGGAGCCGGTCGGCGATGGCCTGGTCATGGAAGAACGCGCGCAGTCCCTGTTCCTCGTTCTGCAGGAACGCGTCGACCTGCGGCACATTCTTGAGGTGGATGCCTGCCGATGAAACCAAGGCGAGGGTCTTGAGGCGCGCGGTGGACCGCACGCCGATCTCCGCCGCGATCCAGCCCCCGATCGAATGGCCCACGAGGTGCACGTGCTCGAGCTCGAGCGCCTCGAGGAAATCGAGATAGAAATATGCGACGTCGGAGATGGTATCGAGCCAGGGCGGCGTGTCCGAGCGGCCGTAGCCGGGATGCTCGGGGGCGATCACGTCGAAGCGCTGCGCGAGCTTGGCGAGGAACGGAAGCCAGATCCCGCCGCCGCCACCGCCGTGCAGGTACAGCAACGGCGGCCCCTTGCCGCCGCGCAGCAGGTTGATCCGGCAGCCGCGGATGTCGACGAACGACTGATGGTGCTCGGGCATTTCCTCTCTCGTCGTTGCCGCCAGTGTAGTCGCCGCGCGTTGGCGTGGGCAACTCGTTAGGCTTTCGTACGGGGTTGCCCCAGCTTGACACGGCAGACATTGTCCCGGACCATCGCGGGCGGGGAGGAACACCGTGCGCACGATCAAGCCGCTCATCGTTGCCGGCGCGCTCGCCGTGGCGTTAGGCGCTGCGGGATCCGCTGCTGCCGCCTATCCCGACAAGCCGGTGCGCTTCCTGGTGCCGGGGGCCTCGGGCAGCGCCACCGACCGGACCGCACGCCTCGTCGCCGACCGCCTGAGCGCGCTGTGGCATTCGCCCGCCGTGGTCGAAGACAAGCCGGGCGCGTCGGGCATGATCGCCGCCGAATACGTGGCGCACGCCGTGCCGGACGGTGCGACCGCGCTGTTCGCGTTCACGGCCCTGGTGCAGGTCCCGGCACTCTACAAGACGGTGCCGTACGACTTCCGCAAGGACTTCGCGCCGGTGACGGCCGCGGTGGTCCTGCCGTCGCTCCTCGCGGTCCCGGAGGCGTCGCCGTATCACAGCCTCGCCGAGTACGTGGCCGCGGCGAAGGCGAAGCCGAACACGATCTCTTACGGCTCCTTCGGCATCGGCACGAGCTTCCATATCTACGGCGAGACGCTGGCACACGATGCCGGCATCAAACTGATCCACGTGCCGTTCAAGAGCGAGGCGCTGTCGCTCACCGACCTGGTCGGCAACCACATCGATTCCGCGTTCCAGTCGGTGGCGGTCAGCGCCGAGTTCATCAAAGCCGGCAAGCTCAGGCCGCTGGCGGTGATCGGGCACGAGCGGTCGTCGGTGCTGCCCGATGTCCCGACCTTCTTCGAGCTCGGCTACAAACGCCTCGACGCGCGCGGCTGGTTCGGCGTGCTGCTGCCCGCCGCCACGCCGCGCGAGATCGTGAACAAGCTGTCGGCGGACATCAATACCGTGCTCAAGCAGCCGGATGTCATCGACATCATCCACGGCTGGAGTGCCGAGCCCGCCGGAATGACGCCGGAGAAATTCGCCGCATTCCTGGATTCCGAGTACGAGAAATGGCAAACCCTCATCCGAGAGGTCGGCATTCCGCCGCAGTGACGGGCGGGCGCGGCCGTGGGTTATCTTTGAAAGCGGAGGAGTGATGAAAGCGTTGCGATGCGCGGTGATGACCGCGGCGGCAGTCCTGGCGGCCATGCCGGCGTTCGCGCAAGAGGAATACCCGAGCCGTACGATCACCGCGATCTGCGGCTACGCCGCCGGCACCGGCGGCGATACGATCAGCCGCTACTTCGCCGAGAAGCTGCACGTGCTCGTGGGGCAGCCCGTGGTCGTCGAGGACAAGCCCGGCGCGCAGACGGCGCTGGCGGCCAGCTTCGTCGCGCATGCGAAGCCGGACGGCTACACGATCTTCATCACCGCCGGCAATTCGACGATGGCGGCCAATCCGTATCTGTTCAAGACGCTGTCCTATGACCCGGTCAAGGATTTCGTCCCGGCCACCACGATCGCGCAGCTTCCGTTCCTCTTTACCGTGGCGCCGAACTCGCCCGCGAAATCGGTGAAGGAGCTCGTCGCGGTCCTCAAGGAAAAGGGCGGCAAGGCGTCGTACGGCTATCCGAACTCGTTCTCGCAGGCGGCGACGGCGCTGTTCACCAAGATGACCGGCACCAATCCGCTGCCGGTCGCGTACAAGGCGACGCCGACCGCCATGACCGAGATGATCGGCGGCCAGCTCGATTTCATCATCATGGACGCGAGCTTCGGCGTGCAGCAGGCCAAGCACGGGACCATCCGGGCGCTTGCGGTCACGACCGCCGACCGCTCGCCGGTCGCCCCGGAATATCCCGGCGCGGCAGAAGCGGGCCTTCCGGGGTACGATCTCAGCGCGTGGTGGGCGATCTGGCTGCCGGCGGCCACGCCCAAGCCGATCGTCAAGAAGCTCGAGACCTTGTTCAACCAGATCGACGCGACCGACGAGACGAAGGCCTTCCTGCTCAACATCGGGGCCGCACCGATGAAGGGCAATTCCGAGATGGCGTCGGCGATGCTCGTCAAGGAGCTCGACAAGTGGGGCCAGATCATCAAGGACGCCGGCATTCAGCCCGAATGATCCGGAGCGGGGCGGGGCCATGCTCGAGGTGATGCTCGAGACCTGGTCGACGCCGCAGACCGGCACGACCTACCGCTGGTCGGTGTGGCGTGACGGCACCCGCATCGCCATGGGCGGCCCGCACGATACGATCGAGGAGAGCGAGGCCGAGGCGCGCACCTTCTGCGCCGACCGTCTGCGCGGACCGCCGGACCGCGTCACGCGGCTTTGACCGAGCAGGGGCTTGCCGATGATCCGGCGGAACAGGCCGGCTAGGCCGTGCGCGTGACGTCGAAGGCGATGCTGATGCGGTCGCGCTTGCCCTCGAAGGGCACCGTGCGGTGCCACATATACGAGGGGAAGGTGATCAGCATCCCCTCGATCGGCTGGATCAGCCGCACAGCGGGCGGGGCCACGGCGCTGAGGTCGTCCGGCCCGCGGCCGAACTCGATCCAGCCTGCGTTTCCCTTCTGTCCTTTCCGTACCACTTCGGGCAGCTGCACGTAGTAGACGCCGCTGAGCCACGCCTTGTGGTGGATATGCGTCTCCTGGTAGCCGGTGCGCCACATCTTCACGCCCCAGGACTTCGTGGTCCATTTGCGCGGCGCCATGGCCGCGAAGGGGTGGGAGGCGGGAAGCGTGCGCAGACGCGCCTCGATCTCGCCGTAGACGAACCGGCGCAGCGCCGCCGTGGCCGGGTTCGGGTAGCCGAGCATCTCGGCGCTGTCGAGCCCGTTGATCGTCGTATGGTCTTCGTGGAGCGAATTCTCGGCGACGATCGCGGCGAGCGACTGGTTGAACGCCTCGAGCGAGGCGGCCCCGTGCGCCTCGCCGATGTGGCGGCAGACGACGAGCCGGTCGAAATCCATCAGCGCGTTGAAGCCATCCGCGTCGCCCACCGTGCCCAGCGCCACGGCCTTCAGCGACAGGAACGTGGCGTTCGGCCCGCCGAACTCGATGGCCAGGTCGAGATGCCGGAGCGCGCCCGCCGCATCGCCCGCGCGCAGCAGTTCCGATGCGAGGCGCTGGTGGATGTCGGCGTTGCGGGGGGCCGCGGCACTCGCCCGGCGGAAGGCGTCGATGGCCTCCGCCCGCCGGTTCAGTTCGCCCAACAGGTTCCCGAGATTGACCAGGAACAGCTCGTTCGCCGGCGCGAGCTCGACCGCCTTGCGCAAGGCGGGCATGGCCTCGTCGTCGCGCTTCTGGGCGTGCAGCACCACGGCGAGGTTGTCGTAGGCCTTGGCACTGTCCGGCGCCAGGCGTATGGCCTCGCGAAGCCGCCGTTCGGCTTCGCCGGTCTGCCCGCGCTGAATGGACAGGAGGCCGAGAAGACGGTGCGCCTCGGCGTGGCCGGGATCGGCCGCCAGCACCCGCTCGTAGAGCCCGACCGCCTCGTCCAGCTGCCCGGCCCTGTGGCAGTCCACGGCCCGGGCGAAATCGGACTCGGCCGCACCGGTCGGGTCTTCGGATGGGGTCATGACCTCGCTTTAGCGCACGCGAATGCCGGAGGTCGAGTCAATCTGCCACGAGGTCGCCGTCCGCGGGTCTGCGGGCCGCGCCTTAGGGAATTCGTAACCCTGTCGGGGCGACTATGATATTGTTTCAACTCGTGAAAATGGACCACAATCCCGGCATCCCAGGGCACCGGGTGCGGCCCGGTGACGTCGGAAAGCCGCGATCATTCATGCGGATTTTGGGGTTTTAGGAGATTGCAGGAGTCCAGGCTATAATTTGCGGACGAGAGGGCGAGGGCGCGGCGACGCGCGCGCCGCAGGGGACATCGAGCGCTTAAATGAACCGACCGACACCGCAGCAGAGGCCGCTTCGCGACCATATCCGCGTGACCCCCGGGACGCGCAATGCGGCGGCGACCCTGCCCAAGGAACAGGAATTCGACGACGCCAAGCTGATGGCGCTGCTGCAGTCGGCCAAAAAGGAGCTGCAGGGGCTGAGGCTCGTCCATCTGCATCTGAGCCTCCTGGAAAACACGGAATTCACCGACACGACCTTGATCACGCGCGTGCTCAGGGAGATCGCCGATCAGTCCGCCTACCTGCAGATCTTCAACATCTCCAACGGCGACATCATCATGCTCTACAAGGGCTTGAAGTTCTCGTCCGTCGAAGAGGTGTGCAAGAAGATCGAGCAGCTGCTACTCGCCAAGACGCGGATGACCGGGGTCAATCCCTACAAGGAGGATGCGCTCTACTCGATCCTCGAATTGTCGCTGAATTTCGTCCACGTCATCCGCTTCCTCGAATCGATCGGCAAGGACGAGGGCGGGCTGGGTGGAGCTGCGGCCGGCGCGGACGGCAAGCCCGCGGTGACCCTGGAAGAGCTGGCGAAGATCGACAAGGCGCTGACCATGTTCGATCTGTCGCCGTTCATCTTCAATCAGCCGGTGGTGAACATCCGCGACGACAGCGACCAGAACAAGGAATATTTCGAGCTCTACATCTCGATCAAGGGCCTCCAGGACCGGCTCAGCCCGGATTTCGATCTCGCGGCCAACAAGTGGCTGTTCAACTACTTCACCTCGAGCCTCGACCAGAGCCTGTTGCGCAGCCTCAACCACGGCCTCGATTTCATCGGCAACGAGACCATCGGCATCAACATCAACCTGACCACGGCGCTGTCGACCGCCTTTCTCAAGTTTGACGAACGGCTGCCGGCGGCGTTCCGCGGCAAGGTCGTCCTCGAGATCAACAAGGGCGACCTGATCGAGAACCTGCCGCTCTACCGCGAGCTGGTCGATTTCGCGATCAAGCGCGAGTACCGGATCTGCATCGACGGACTGAACGAGTTCTGGGTGACGCAGCTCGACTTCGAATCGCTCAGCTGCGACTACGCCAAGGTGTTCTGGTCGAACGAGCTGATGACGCTGGAAGGCGACATGGAACGGGCGTTCCTCGAGAAGGCGGCCGTCGCCAATCAAGGCCGGTGCAAGTTCATCTTGGCGCGCTGCGGGACGGTGACCGGTCTGCTCTATGCGCACAAGCACGGCATCGACCTCGTGCAGGGCCGCGCGGTCGACACGGTGCTGCGCAAGGGCGTCAAGATCACCGAGGCGATCCGCACGGCGATGATGCTGGACGAGTAGGCGTCCCGCACCCGTTCCTCAAGAGCGCCATCGAAGCCGTTGAATTGACACCCTTGGCCGGCTAAACACCATCGCCGGTCCATGGATCCCTTCCTCATCGCCTCCAAGCTCTTCTGGCTCATAGCCGAGCCGGCGAGCTTCCTGTTCACCCTGTGGCTCCTGGGCACCGCCTTGCTGTGGACCGCGTGGCGGCGGCTCGCGCGCTGGCTGGTGACGATCAGCGCCGTCGCCACCCTGGCGGTCGCGGTCCTGCCGCTTGGCCAGCTGGCGCTGAAGCCGATCGAGGACCGGTTCCCGCCCGCGATCACCTTGCCGCCGCGGGTCGACGGCATCATCGTGCTGGGCGGGGTGGTCGATGAATCGGTGATCGGCCGGCGCGGGGTGCCGCGGTCCCTGGCGGCGGCCGGCAGCCCGCGCCTGGATGCGTTCCTCGAGCTCGCGCGCCGCTACCCGATGGCCAAGCACGTGTTCACCGGCGGCTCGATCGAGCTGATCAACGATCGCGACACCGAAGCCGACGTGGTGCGGCGCATCTTCGCCCGCATCGGCCTCGACACGACCCACATCGTGTTCGAGGACAAGTCGCGAAATACCTGGGAGAACGCGAAGTTCAGCTACGAGATGATCAAGCCCGAACCGGACGAGCTGTGGATCGTCATCACCTCGGCGCGCCATATGCCGCGCGCCATCGGCTGCTTCCGCGAGGCGGGCTGGAAGAACCTGCTGGCGTTCCCGGTCGATTACTGGACGAGCGCAAACGGCCCATCGTTCAGTCCCAACTACAGCTTGGGGGCCAATCTTGACGTTCTCGGTGAGGCGATCCGGGAGTATATCGGGCTGGTCGCCTACTGGTATTTCGGCCGCACGTCGGAGCTGTTTCCCGGTCCGTGATCTCGTGGCGTGTTTGCGAAGAGCCGGGCGCTGTGGCAATGAGGCGCCCCCAATCGCCGGATCTTAGAGTCGCCGCCGTGCCGATCGATCGCCGCCGTTTCTTGATGGGCCTGGCCGCCGGAGCCGCCTGGACCGGCGCGCACGCGCGGGCCGACGATGCGCCGGCCACGTCCGCACCCCCCTATAACCCCGCCCAGCCTTCGCCGCCGCCCGGCCCGCAAGCCGCCCCGGTGCAAAGTTTCGACAGCTGGCTTGCGGCGTTGCGCGCCGAGGCGGCGCAGCGCGGCTTCACGCCGCAAACGATCGAACGCTGCCTCGGGCATGCGGTGCTCATCCCGCGCGTCGTCGAGCTCGACCATCAGCAGCCCGAGGTGACGCTGACCTTCGAGCAGTATCTCGCCCGCGTGGTCAACGACGCGCGCGCCGAAAAGGCGAGGCGGCAGCTGGCCGAGAACCGCGCCCTCCTCACGCGCGTGCAGCGGCGCTTCGGCGTTCAGCCGCGGTTCATCGTGGCGCTGTGGGGCATCGAGACCAATTTCGGCCAGATCATCGGCAACTTCTCGGTCATCGATGCGCTTGCGACCCTGGCCTATGACGGACGCCGCTCGGCGTTCTTCCGCCAGGAGCTGTTCAACGCGCTGACCATGGTCCAGGAGCGCGGGCTATCGCCCCGGCAGCTGCGCGGGTCGTGGGCCGGCGCCATGGGGCAGAGCCAGTTCATGCCGTCCACGTACCTGGCCCATGCCGTCGACTTCGACGGCGACGGCAAGGCCGATATCTGGAGTTCACGCGCCGATGTGTTCGCCTCGGTCGCACGCTACCTGTCGGATCTCGGCTGGCGGGCGGACGAGACCTGGGGACGCGCGGTCCGGCTGCCGGCCGGGTTCGATCCGGCCCTGATCGACACGGTGCGGCTGGAGAAGGGGGCTCACCCGCTCGCGCACTGGGAAGCCCTGGGCGTGCGGCGCGCCGATGGCGGGCCGTTGCCGCACAGCGCCATCGCCGCCTGGCTCATCCAGCCGTCCGCGGCCGGGAGCGGGCTCGCCTATCTCGTCTATCCGAACTACCGCGCACTCCTGCAGTGGAATCGCTCACTCTTTTTTGCCACGGCTGTCGGATACCTTGCTGACCGGATCGAGCAGGGATAGTGTACCACCTTTAGTCATCGGGATCCGAATCGCCACAATATGCGGACACATTGATGCGCAACTTTCGGCGGGGGGCGCTGCTTCTGACGACCGCATTGGCCGGAGCCGCGTTGGCGGGATGTGCCGAAACCACCTTCGCCGTGAACGCGGCGAAGGAAGCGACCGCCTCCTCAAACAGGCAGCAGGGCATCTATAAGGTCGGCGAGCCGTACCAGATCAACGGCGTCTGGTATCACCCGGCCGAGGACTACAATTACGACGAGACCGGCATCGCCTCTTATTACGGCGGCGAGCAGACCGGCGTGAATTTCCACGGCCGGCTCACCGCGAACGGCGAGGTCTACGACATGAACTCGCTGACCGCGGCGCACCGGACGTTGCCGATGCCGTGCCTCGTGCGCGTGACGAACCTCGAGAACGGGCGCGCCATCGTCGTGCGAGTCAACGACCGCGGACCCTATGCGCGCGGCCGGATCATCGACATGTCCCGGCGCGCCGCGCAGTTGCTCGGCTTCGAGGGCGTGGGCACGGCGCGGGTGCGCGTGCAGATCCTGGCCCAGGAAAGCCGGCAGTTGAAGGAGGCGATGCTGCGCGGGGCAGCACCGCCCGGCACCGAATACGTCGCTGCCGTTCCCGTCGGCGCTGTCCAGAGCAACGAGCTGGCGCCGCCGCCCGGTGCGCGCAACGCCGGGTTGGTGACCGGCGACGCGTTGCCCCCGCCGTCCGCGACCCTTGGGCCCGCGAGCAACGCCCCACCGCCGGCCAGCAAGAGCGCCAGGCGCGGCAAGCCCGCGGTTCCGGAGACGACCCTGGGCAAGCCCGCGGCTCCGGTCACGGCACAAGGCACGGACGCTCCCTCGTTGCCCGCCGGCTTGCAGCCTGCGGGGCCGGTTGCGCTTCCGTCCGAGGTCGCGGCCCTGCCGGTCCCCGAGCAGGCCAAGGCGCGCGCCACGGTCACCCAGACGCCGGTCCGTCCCACCGCGATGTTCGTCCAGGCGGGCGCGTTCTCCAGCTTCGACAACGCGACGCGGCTGAGCGCGCGCCTGTCGCGGTACGGCCATACGCAGATCACGCAGGTAAACGCGAACGGCCAGCGGCTCTATCGCGTGCGCATCGGACCGGTTGCGTCGGTGCGCGAAGCCGACGATATTCTCGACTCGCTCGCGACCGAAGCTCCGCAGGCGCGGATCGTCGTCGCCGATTGACGTAGGAAACAGTCATGACATGCATCCTGACCCGGCGGCACCTGGCCGCCGTTGCCGTCGCGACACTCGCGGCCGGCACGATCCTGTTTGGCGCGGCCGACGGCTGGTCCGCCGCCAAGCGCGCGAAGCCGGGCGCGACTACGGCACCCGCACCGAGCACGGCCGCCGCACCCGCGAACGTGCCGGCATCTTCGATCGACGCGAGCGGCATTCAGGCGCCCGACGTGCAGGCGCGCCAGGCGATCGCGATCGACTTCGACACCGGCACGGTGCTCTACGAAAAGAACGCCGATCAGCGCATGACGCCGTCGTCGATGAGCAAGATGATGACGTCGTACCTGGTGTTCAAAGCGCTGAAGGAAGGGCGCATCAAGCTCGACAGCATGCTGCCGGTCAGCGAGAAGGCCTGGCGCATGCAGGGCTCGAAGATGTTCGTCATGCTCGGCACGCAGGTGAAGGTCGAGGATCTCCTGCGCGGCATGATCGTGCAGTCCGGCAACGATGCCTGCGTCGTCCTCGCCGAGGGCCTGGCGGGCAGCGAGAGCGCCTTCGCCGAGCAGGAGAATGCCGAAGCCCAGAGGATGGGCCTGACCAATTCGCACTTCATGGACGCGTCGGGCTGGCCCAATCCGGAGCACTACAGCAGCGCCCGCGACCTCGCGACCATCGCCCGCCACCTGATCAAGGATTTCCCGGAGTACTACCACTACTTCAGCGAGATCGACTTCACCTACGGTGTGAACGACAAGGGCATCCCGATCAAGCAGGGCAACCGCAACCCGCTGCTCTACAAGAATCTCAACGTCGACGGCATCAAGACCGGCCATACCGACGACGGCGGCTACGGCGAGACCGTGTCCGCCCTGCGCAACGGCCAGCGCGTCATCATCGTGCTCAACGGCATGGCGAGCATGAAGGCGCGCTCGGAGGAAAGCGAGAAATTGCTCGAGTGGTCGTTCCGCGAGTGGGGCACCTACAAGCTGTTCAACGCCGGCGACGTCATCGACACGGCCGACGTCTGGCTCGGCACGCAGCCCTCGGTCAAACTGCTGACCAA
>Ga0335071_10004889_pt1 | contig 13998 bp, 8 predicted proteins | sample Lox_Sample_15_FD_206724 | JGI IMG/M metagenome (GOLD analysis project Ga0335071, IMG submission 206724) | Soil microbial communities from Loxahatchee National Wildlife Refuge, Florida, United States - Lox_Sample_1.5 | ecosystem: Environmental > Terrestrial > Soil > Wetlands | place: USA: Florida... | reverse complement strand
GCCGCTGAGTCCGGCCTTCGAGTACTTCCTCAGCGAGTCGCAGTGGCTGGAGGTCGGCGCCGACGGTATCGCCACGACCGCCGCGAAGCTCGCCGCGGCGGTGCGGCGCCACCTCGACGCTCTGGCCGGGCCCGGCGGTGAGGCGCTCGCGGCGAGCGGGGCGTTCGCGCCGATCGGGGCCGGTGCGCGCTTTCCCGGCCGCGGCGCGGCCACGACGCGCAGCCGCTCGCTCGTCGCCGCCGTGGCGGGCCTCGCGCTCACCGTGGCGCTGCTCGCGTACGTGGTCTCCGGCCACTCGCTGCTCTCGCCCCGGGGGCCCGCGGAGCCGCGGCCGGCCAGCGTGCCGGCAGAAGTCGATGACAAGTCGATCGCAGTGCTTCCGTTCGCGGACCTGAGCGAGAAGAAGGACCAGGAGTACTTCGCCGACGGCATGGCCGAGGAGCTCGTCGACTTGCTGACGAAGATCCCCGGACTGCGCGTGCCGGCCAGGACTTCCTCGTTCTACTTCAAGGGCAAGCAGGCGACGATCGCCGACATCGCCAAGGTGCTCCGGGTCGCGCACGTGCTCGAGGGCAGCGTGCGCAAGTCGGGCAACACGATGCGGATCACGGCGCAGCTCATCCGCGCGGACAACGGCTACCACGTCTGGTCGGAGACCTTCGACCGGCCCCTCACCGACGTGTTCAAGGTCCAGGACGAGATTGCGGCCGCGGTCGTCAAGATCCTGCGGGTCTCGCTGATGGAAGCGGCGACACCGAAGGGCGCCATGACGACGAGTACTGACGCCTACGCGCTGTATCTGCAGGCACGCGCGCTCGAGCGTAACGCGGGCGAGGGCGATTTCACCGCGGCGGTGGGCACCCTGCAGCGGGCGGTCGCGCTCGATCCGGCGTTCGCGACGGCATGGGCGGAGATCGTCTTCGCGCTGCTCGGCGATCTGTCATGGCACGGCGACGGCCAAGCGCAGGGCGAAACGTGCACGCGTGCCGCAGCAGCGGCCGACCGGGCCCTCGCCCTCGCCCCGCAGCTGGCGGAGGCCCACCGGGCGAAGGCCGCGGTGCATTCAAACTGCGAGCAGCGCTATGCCGACGCGGTAGTCGAGATCAAGCGCGCGCTTGAGCTCGACCCGCAGAATGCCGCCGCGTGGGGCGCCTACTCGTGGCAGATGGTGCGGGCTGGCCGCTATGAGGATGCGATCCGCTACGCGCAGGAGGGCGTGTCGCGCGACCCGCTCAACGTCTGGGCCTATTTCCCGCTTGCCTGTGCCCAGGGATATGCCGGCCAGTTCGCGGCGGCCGAGGCGACCTATCGCAAGGCGATCGAGTTCAGTCCGACGCCGACGCCGGCCGGGCTGCATGCCCTGCACGCGAACTCCCTGCTCGGGCTCAACGACCCGGCAGCGGCGCTGACGGCCAACGCGCTCGAGAGCGACGACCAGTTCCGGCAGATGAACCTGCCGCTCATCTACGACGCGCTCGGCCGCAAGGCCGATGCGGAGCGCGAGATCGCCGTCTTCGAGCGCAAGTACTCGAAGCGCGATCCACTCACGATGGCCGAGTTCTACGCCTGCCGCGGCGACGCCGGCAGAGCGGTGCCGTGGCTGGCGGGATTCGCGTCCCAGCCGCAGCCGATCGACGACGTGCCGAACCGGATCGCGTGCCTCAGAAAGATCGAGACCGACCCCCGCTACCGGGCACTCGCCGCCAGGTGGCGAACGGGCGCACGGCCGCACGCCTGAGCCATCGCCGCGAGGGGTTCAGTGCCGCGGCCGCCGCGCGGCGCAGCCGCGCGCGTCAATTGCCCTTCGAGTACCGGTAGCTGAGCCGCAGCCCGAACACGCGCGGCTCGGTGACGATGTCGTACTGCCCGAGGGTATAGAACGTGTTGTAGTTGGCGAACACGACCGCCCGGGTGTTGGCGACGTTGGTGACGTACGCCTCCGCCTGCCACGTGCCGTGCGGCTGCGAGAGCCCGAGTCGCAGGTTGCCGATCGTGTAGCCGGGCTGCAGCACCCTGTGGTCGAGGCGCAGGTCGTTCCACATGCTGCCCTTGCGGGCCGCGTCCAGCTGGGCGAACGCCCGCGGCCCGCCGCCGACGGGCCATTCGTAGCGCACGGCCGCGCGCGCATTGCAGGCCGGGGCCTCGGCGAGTCGCTGTCCGGGCACGACGACAAACGTGGGGCTCTGCCATGTGTTGCTGACGAGCGTCGCGTCGTCGTAATTCACCGCCAGCGAGATCTGCAGCCCGGCGACCGGGCGTGCCTCGAGGCTCGACTCGACGCCGTAGATGCGCGCACTGCCGATGTTGGTCTGGAACTCGTACGGCGCCGCCGCAATGTGAACCGGAACCTGGTAGTCCTTCCACGGCATGTAGTAGAGCGCGCCGTTCCAGGTGATGCTGCCCGCGCGGAAGTCGCTCTTCCAGCCGAACTCGAAGTTGTTGAGCGTGTCGGGCGCGAAATCGCGCGGTATCGACGGATCGGTGTCCGGCCCGACGTAGTTGAACCCGCCGTCCCGGAAGCCCTGCGCGAACGACAGGTAGAGCAACGTGCGGTCGGCTGGCTTGAAATTGACGCCGGCCTTGAGGTTGGTCTTGGTGGCCGAGGAGGTGCGCAGCACCGGAGTCTTGGCGTTGTAGAAGTACCCCGCCCAGTAGGTCACCTCGGACGAATCCGAATGGAAGTGCTCGAGGCCGGCCTCGATGCTCCAGCGGTCGGAGACGTCGAAGGTGATGTCGCCGAACTCCGTCGTCTGCAGGTACTCGTAGGTCGCGAAGTCGCTGTAGTACTCCTCCGGCAGCGGCGTCGCGACGTTGCCGTACTGGTTGATGTAGGCGACCGCCGCCTGACTCGAGAAATTGATTGCGGGCATGTGCTGGAAGCCCGAGTAGGGCAGCTGCGTCTTCTCCCAGTAGGCGCCGACGGTCCAGTGAGCGCGCCCGCCCGCCTTGGACTGCAGCCGCACCTCGTTGGACCAGCGCGTGAAGTCGTAGTCGACCTGGCCGTACATGGTCGGCACCTTGCAGCCGCTGTAGCCGCTTCCGTTGACCGGGTCCGTCGCGCAGGCGAGGGCGTTGATGAAGGGCGCGTAGGGGCTGTATTGGGCGTACTCGGAATAGTCGTAGAGGCGGCGCACCTGGCTCTCTATGTAGCCGCCGGCGTAGACGAGGTCGCCGATACCGACGTCGCCCTCGACGCGCAGGTCGACGAAGTGGTCGTAGTTGTAGCCGCCCTGCGGCGAATAGAGCTCGAGGTTCAGCGGCCCGTGCGCCGCCGGCTCCTCCTGCCACGAGCCCTGGTATTGCTGGCGCTGGTAATACGCCGTCAGCGTCGCCCGCCAGTCGTCGCTGAAGTTCTGCAGCAGCGCGATCCGCCCGCCGACGATGTCGCGCGTATTGGAGTGCTGGCCCGCCCAGGCCGCGTTCGTCGAGGTCACGCCGTTGAGCCACGTGCGCGTGCCGAGCAGGTTGTCGATGTAGCCGCCGTCGTGCACGCTGTAGGCGGACAGCCGCAGCGCCGTCTTGCCGTCGACAAGCGGCAGATTGGCGAAGCCCTCGACGCTCCAGTTGCTGCCGCCGCCGTCGATCGTGCCGCCGTCGACATCGGCTCCGGCGCTGAACTGCCTGGGATCCGGCCGGTTGCTGATGACGCGTACCGCGCCCGACAGCGCGCCGGCCCCGAACAGCGTCCCCTGCGGGCCGTTCAGCACCTCGATGCGCTCGATGTCGTACAGGTGCAGATCCGGGATGTGGCCGTTGTGGCTCATCGACAGGTCGTCGACCAGGTAGGCGGTGGTCGAGACATTGGAGCTGCCGAAATTCGGGTTGCTGCCGTCGGTCGCGCCGCGAATGAAGAACCGCTGCTGGCCGGGCCCGGTGCTGATGAAGGAGATCGACGGGGTCAGCGTCAGGTAGTCCTCGAGCTGACTGATGCCGAGCGTCTGCAGCTCGCGCGCACCGTAGACGTCGATGTTCTGTGGAACGTCCTGGACGTTCTCCGCGCGCTTGCGAGCGGTGACCACGACCTCGCTGAGGACTGCGGACGTCGAGTCGGCCGCCGCGGCGCGCGCGCCGATCGTGCCTTGCAGCACCGCCGCCACGGCAATGCCGACGCCGGCTCCGGGATATGCGGCCGGCGGTCGATGCAACCGCGGACCCGCACGCCGCCGGGAAGAGAGTTGTTCTTTTGGCGGGCTCACCATGCTCCCCCGGGCCGATAATCCGCGCGCGGCCGGGGGCGGTCAAGGGCCGGCGGGGAACCGGTGCAGGCAGTCGCCGAGGCTCACTCGCAATGGTTCAAGCTCGGCCGCGAACGCGCGCCAGTAGCCGATGCCGGAGTCGTACAGCGGCAGCCGCACCTGCTCCGAGCTCGCCGTCCGGATCGGTCGCTCGTTCTCGTGGAACCTCAGGCAGCGGTCGTCAAACTCGAGACCGCAGTGTGCGAGTACCCTGCGTACCGCGTCCTGCGGCGAGCGGACGAGGTCCTCGTAGGCCAGCGTGAACACCTTTCCGGGCAGCACCGCGTCCCAGTGATCCATGAGCTCCAGGTAGCAGCGGTAGTAGCGCCCGAGCACCTGCAGGTCGTAGCTGAACGCCTGACCCGCAGCGAAGTACTGCTTGAAGCAGCTGAGACAGGCGTCCATCGGATGGCGCCGCACGTCGATGATGCTCGCGTTCGGCAGGATCGCGTGAATGAGGCCGACGTGGCTGAAGTTGTTGGGCAGCTTGTCGATGAAGCGCGCCCGCCCGTTGCGCAGCGGAGCCGTTTCCGCGATGTAGCGGCGCCCGAAGGCTTCGAGCACCGAGGCATCCGCCGGCAGCAGGCTCTCGGGGTACGCGTCGCGCTTGGCGCCGAGGGCATCGAGCTCGCCGACGTAGGTCTGGATGTTCGGCAGCTCCATCGTTCCCTCGACGGCCGGGTGGCTCGCCAGAATCTGCTCGACGAGGGTCGAGCCGGATCGCGGCAGGCCGACGATGAAGATCGGCGCCGGATCGGGATGACCGCCACCGCGCCGGCTTGCGAAGAAGCTGCCGTCCATGCGCGCGACGATGCGCCGGCTCTTGTCCTCGAAGGCGATGGCGTCGAACGGCGCGTTGCGCCGGCGCAGGGCGTTGCCCGCGGCGTAGTGCCCGAATGCCGGCGCGAACTCGCCACGCTGCTCGCGCGCGCGGCCGAGCGCGAAGTGCAGCAGCGCGGCATTGGCGTCGCCGCCGGTCCCGGCGCGCAGCTGGGATTCCATGGCGGCGAGCTCCGCGTCGCTGAAGCGGTACGTCTTGAGATCGGCCAGACTCCAGTAGGCCTCGCCCGACGCCGGCTCGCGCTCGATGCACTCGTGGTAGACGCGCTCGCACTCCGCCCGTCGTCCGAGCGTCTTGAGCACGTGCCCGATCGACAGGTGGATGAGCGGTTGGCGTGGGTCCAGACGTTCCGACTCGCGGTAGGCCGCGAGAGCCTCCTCGGCGCGCATCAGGCGGCCGCAGATCGACGCGCGCACCGTCCAGCTCTGCGCAGCGTGCGGCTCGACGAGCAGGGCGCGCGCAATCGCGGCCTCGGCCTCGGCCAGGCGCCCGCTCTCGAGATACGCCTGCGCCAGCAGGCGCCACACCAGCGGCGCGTGCGCGGTCTGCCCGAGCGCATGCTGCAGCAGGCGCTCGGCGTCACCGGGGCGGCCGACGCCGAGCGACACCGCGGCGAGGCCGCAGAGCGCGCCGATGTGGCTCGCGTCGTCGCGCAGGATGCTGCGGAACTCCATCTCGGCGGCGGCCCGCTCGCCGCCGCGGAAATGATCGCGCGCGCGCGCCAGCCGTGGCGCCAGGGAATCCTCCGCCTGTGCGCGCCTGAAAGCCCGGCGGGCCGCCGCGTGGCTGCCAAGCTCGACCAGCACGTCGCCGAGAGCCGTCCAGGCCGGCGCCAGGGTCGGCGTGCGCTCGAGCAGGGCGCACAGCAGGGCGTGGGCCTCTTGCACGCGACCCGCCGCACGGTACGCACGCGAAAGGTCGATGCGCGCCGTCTCGAACTCGGGCGCGGCCGCCACCGCCTGCTCGAGTTCAGCGACCGCCGCGAGGGTCTTCTGCTGGCCCAGCAGCGCCGCGCCCAGCAGCTGAAGACGCTGCGCCTCGTCCGTGTCGCTCGCCGGCAGCGCGCGCAGCTCCTGCTCGGCGCCGCGGTACTCGCCCGCGCGCAGCCGCATGCGCGCCCGGTCGAGTCTCGTGCGCACGCTGGCCGGCGCGTCCGTCATCGCACGACCGCGGTCGAGCCGCCGGCGCGGGCGCCGCCGGGGTGACAGGCGCGACCTCGCGGCACGCCTGCGCGCGCGGGCCAGGCACGCGTGGAACTCGCGGCTGCGCTTGCGGCGGCGCCGCTTCGTGGCTGCCGCGGCTGCCGCGGCCTCAGGCGGCCGGCTTCGCTTCCTGCCGCCATTTCGCCTGCAGCGCCCGGTAGCGCGGGTCGCCCTCGATGTTTCGAAAGCATGCGATCCGGTTCGGAACGTCGTCGAAGGGGCGCGGCTCGGTCTGCATGCGCGCCAGCCACTGCAGGGCGCGGTCGGCATCCCGGCGGCAGGCGTAGAACTCGGCCATCGAGAACGGGTCGCGCGCGGAGTACTTCTGCTCGAACGCGGCGATCTCGCGGTCGGCGTCCGCTGTCCTGCCGAGGGCGTCGTAGATCAGCGGCCAGTTCATCGTCCGGAACTGGTCGTCACTCTCGAGCTCATTCGCCTTGAGCGCGGCCTCGGGTTGCTTGAGCGCCAGCAGCGAGTTGGCGTGCAGCGCATGCAGTCCGGCCGGCGTCGGCGTCGGACTGAGCTCGATCGCCCGGCGATAGGAGGCCTCCGCCGCCGCGAACTGCCCCGCGTAGCCCTGGCCCCAGGCGACCGGGAAGTGGCTCCAGCCGTTCAACGGGTCGCGGGACACGCCTTCCTGGCCGTAGCGGATCGCCTCCTCCCAGCGGCTGGCCTTGACCATGAGCCACGCGTACTGCGTCCAGGCGGCCGCGTTCTGCGGATCGAGTGCGAGGGCGCGTTTGATCGCGGCCTCGGCGCCGCTCGGGTCCTGAGCGCAACTGGAGAGCACGGCGGCCCTGGACCGGTGGCTCTCCGCCGCCGCCGGCGCGAGCGCGAGCGCACGATCGGCGGCGGCGCGGGCACGGGCGCACAGCGCCTCCTTGCCGTCGCCGTTCTCGTGCCAGCCGAGGTCGCCGAGCAACGCGGTCACGAGCTCGGCCCATGCGGCCGCGAACCGGGGATCGATGGCGACCGCCCGCTGCAGTTCGCCCACCGCCGCCTCGTAGTCGCCCTCGCCGGCGCTGCGCTCGAGCGCCCGCGCCTGCAGGAACAGCGCGTACGCGTCGGAGCTCGTGGTCGGCGCGGCGCCCGCGGCCGGCTTATCGAGCAGCGACACCCTGAGGATCCTGACGACCGCCGCCGCGATCTCGTCCTGGACCTTGAAGACGTCGTTGAGGGGGCGGTCGAAGGTCTCCGACCAGACGTGGGTGCCGCCGTCCACCCGGATCAGCTGCGCCGTGACGCGGATCGTGTTGCCGGACTTGCGCACGCTGCCCTCGAGCACGTTCGCGACGTCGAGCGCCTTGGCGATGTCGGCGATCGTGACCTGCTTGCCCTTGAAGTAGAAGGACGACGTTCGCGCCGGTACGCGCAACCCGGGTATCTTTGCCAGCAGGTCGATGAGCTCCTCGGCCATGCCGTCGGCGAAGTACTCCTGGTCCTTCTTCTCGCTGAGGTCCGCGAACGGCAGCACCGCGATCGAATTGCCGGGGGCGGCGGCGCCGGCGCCGCCGGCGGGCGGCCGCCGCGCCAGCAGGCCCCCGAACGACGTTCCCTCGACCACGGCGTAGGCGGCGAGCCCCGCGATGGCGGCCGCGGCAACCGCCAGCGGCCAGCGCCAGCGGCGCAGCGCGGTCCCGCGGCCGAAGACGCGCGCGTCCGGAATGAGCCGGGCGGCTGGCGGGGCGGTCGCGCCGGTTGCCGGATCGCGCGCCGGCGTGGCGACGGCGTCGAGATGGCGCCGGACCGCCTGCGCGAGCCTCGTTGCAGCCGCCGCGACCTCGCCCGGGCCGGCGTCGAGCCATTGCGATTCGCTCAGGAAGTACTCGAACGCGGGGCTGAGTGGCGCGGCGTCGATGCGCAGCGCGATGATGGGCCGTCGCTTCGACGAAGCCCGCTCGATCTCCTTGCCCACGTGAGGCGAGGCGACCGCATGCTCGGAGAGTACGAGCGCCAGGATCCTGCAGCCGTTGATGGCGCGCACGATGCCGTCGGCGTAGAGGGCACCCGGGACAACGTCGCGCGGGGCGATCCAGCAGCGCAGTCCCTGCTGCTCGAGCGTCGCGACGACCTCGTCGGCCACGGCCTTGTCCTGCGACGCGTAGCTCACGAAGACGTCGGCGTTCGCCGGTGCGGCACTTGCCGAGGACTGGCGGGGCGGCTCGAACTCGGCTGGCGGTACTGGGGGCTCGTTGCTCATTCGGCGCGATGCATCCTGCCGGTCCGCGTCTCGGTGACCGAAGGCGGGTGTCCGCGTCGACGCCGGCCGTATTCGTCCCGCCGGGTCCAGGCGCGACGGATGCCAGGCCATGCCGCGTCACGCGGGCGCCGCGGCGGGGCGGGCAAGCTGGCGCCGGCTCGGGGAATCTCCCCGGCGCGGCGTGGGCTGTTGGCCCCGCGCGGGTCAGGATGCGCCCGGCGTGATCGGCCCCGCAACCGGCAGCGCCGGCATCGCAGGGGGCGTGCGTCCGCGCCTTCGGTCTGCGGTCGCCGACCGCGGGGCCGGGCGTCGCATCGGGAATCGGCGCGCAAAATGGTGCAGCGCGAAATTTCGGCCCCCCCGGACTTTCGCGTCGGACCCGCCGATCCTGTCCGAGCGCGGCCGGTCGGGGCCGGCCGCACCCTAATGGACGATTCGCTTCCGGTAGCGCATCCTTGGAGCCGGTTGATCTCTGGCTCCGTTCGGACCACGTGCGCTCGCGACGGTGCGGCGCGCCGAACGGTTCGCAGCTAACAACAACCGTGCAGCACACTCAAACCAACAGCCCGGGGGAAGTCATGACAAGGATTGCCATTGGAGCCGCGCTCGGAATCTTGGCGGTCGCGTCGGTCGGCAGCATCGCGGTCGCCGACGACATGGGATCGGTGATCGTCCAGGCGACACGCATCGTCACGAAATCGCAGGGCAGGACGGCCAGCGGCATCCCGATCGTGGACGTCTCGCTGAGCTACGGCGTCAGCGCGAAGGGCCTCGATCTCAGCAAGCACGCCGACGTCGTCGAGCTCACCAAGCGCGTCAATGACGCAGCCAAGGCCGCGTGCGCGGAGCTCAGCAAGTCGTACCCGGAGGCGACACCGGCAGACAAGGAATGCGCGAAGGATGCGGCCGCGAAGGCCATGGTCAAGGTCAACGAACTGGTGGCGGCGGCCGGCAAGCCCAGCAAGTAGCGCTCCGTGACCGCCCGGGACCGCCCGGGCTCGGAGAGTCCGACCCCGGCCTCGTGCCGGGGTCTTTCGTTTTGGACCGGCGCTCGAGATCCGGTCCCGGCGCCGGTCGCGCCTGCCCTCAGCTCCCGCTCGCCGGGAACTGCAGGGTGCTCGTGACGACGCCGCCCAGCGAGCTGATCAGCTCGAGGGTCGCCTCGGCCACGTTGCTGGATGGGTTCTTCTCGCAGTGGCTGCGGATCGCCTGCAGCACCGTCGCCGCATCCGGCGGCGTGATCGGGTTCGGCGCATCCTCCTCCTGAAAGGTGGCGGCGAAGGCGGCCCGCGCGTTGTAGGCGCTCATGAATCCCCACGCCCACTGCACGATCAGCCCCATCTGCCCCTCGTTGTTGTGCGCCGCGTCGTACTTGGCGAACTTCGCGCAGGTGAAGGTTCCGGTGCCGATCGTTCCGAGGGTCTTCGTCTGCTCCACGGCATGCGCCGGAACGGCGAGCATCGTCGCTGACAACGCGATGATTGCGAACGGGAGACGAATCGGCTTCTTGGCGTCCTTGGATTGTTCCACGACAGGCACCTCCGGTTGTGAGTGACGCTGCTCGGCCGCGGCGCCGCCGCCGACCGACGCGCTGAAGCTAGCATAGCGCGCTGCGGTCGGTGCCGGCGTGGCCGCAGGTGCCGCGGCCGGGATCCCCCGGCCGGCAGCGCTGGCCGGGTGAGCCGGGCACGGCTGCTAGTGCGCGGTCTTGATCCGAGTCCAGGTGCGGGTGCGGACACGCTCGGTCGCGGCGCTGACCTCGCTGGTCAGGTACAGGCGTTGGGCGATCTCCGGCGTGATGTAGAGCGTCGGGTCGTGCAGGATCGCCGGGTCGACGAGCGGGTTCGCGGCCAGATTCTCGTTGGCGTAGTGCGTCTCGTTGGTGATCTTCGCGATCACGTCCGGTCGCAGCAGGAAGTTCAGGAACTCGTGCGCCTCCGCGACGTGCGGCGCGTCGACCGGGATCAGCATCGCGGAGTAGGTCGCGTTCGCACCCTCCTTCGGCACCGTGAAGGCGAGGCGCACGTCGATGCCGGCCTGCCGCATCCGCGCCATCGACACCGCGTAGTCGCTCGACCAGCTCATCGCGATGCAGGTCTCCTGGTTGGCGAGCGAGTTCAGGTACTCCGACGAGTCGAAGGTCCGGATGTAGGGGCGCACGGTGAGGATCAGCGCCTCGGCAGCCGCGTAGTCCTCCGCGCGCGCGGTATTCGGGTCGAGGTGCAGGTAGACGAGCGCGAGCTGCAGCACGTCCTCGGCGGAGTCGAGGAAGGTGACACCGCAGTCGGCGAAGCGCCGGATGTTCTCCGGCTTGAAGATCAGGTCGAGGCTCTCGACCGGCGCATCCGGCATGCGCTCGCGCACCATCGCGACGTTGTAGGCGAAGCCGTTGATGGCGTGCAGGTAGGGAACCGCGTACTGGTTGCCCGGATCGGCCTGCGCCATCAGCGCGAGCACCTTCGGATCGAGGTTCGACCAGCCCGACAGCTTCGCGCGATCGAGCTTGCGATAGGCACCGGCGCGGATCTGACGGCTGAAGTAGTTGGTGGCGGTGCTGACGACGTCGTAGCCGGAGCCGCCGGCGAGCAACTTCGCCTCGAGCGTCTGGTCGGAATCGAAGGTGTCGTAGTCGACCTTGATGCCGGTGGCCCGCTCGAAATCGGCGATCGTGCTCTTGCCGATGAAGTCGGCCCAGTTGTAGACGCTGACGACGCGCTCGCGGGCGGCGCCGCTCGGCCCGCCGCACGCGGCCAGCGCCGCGCACGCGAGCGCCGCGATGGCCGCGAACGCGCGGCAGCGCTGCATCCGGGCCGTTCGATCGATCTCAGTGGTCATCGTCGTTCGGAATCCGTGCCAGGAAGCCGGGGCGGGCCGCCCCCGGCGGCGGTCACAGTGCCGTCTTGATCCGGGTCCAGGTGCGTGTGCGCAGCCGCTCGGTGGTCGCCCGGATCTCGCCGGGCATGAAGGCGCGGGCCCGCAGTTCCGGCGGCGGATAGAGTGCCGGATCCTCGAGGATCGCAGGATTCAGGAACGGCCGTGAGGCGGGGTTCTCGTTCGGGTAGTGCGTGTCGTTGGTGACCTTGGCGATCACGTCCGGGCGCAGCATGTAGTTGATGAACTCGTGCGCCTCGGCGACGTCCGGTGCGTCGAACGGGATCAGCCAGCCGTTGACCGTGTTGCTGGTGCCTTCCTTCGGGATCGTGAAGGCGAGCGGCAGCACGACGCCTCCCGCGCGTGCCCGATCGACGGCAATCGCGTAGTCGCTCGACCAGCCCATTGCGACGCAGGTCTCCTCGTTGGCGAGCGCGTTCGGATACTCGACCGAGTCGAAGTTGCGGATGTACGGGCGGACCTTGAGCACCAGCGCCTCGGCGGCGGCGTAGTCCTCGGGCCGAGCCGAGTTCGGGTCGAGCCCGAGGTAGACGAGCGCCAGCTGCAGCACCTCCTCGGGCGAATCAAGGAACGTCACGCCACAGTCGGCGAAGCGCATGACGACTTCCGGCTTGAACAGCATGTCGAGGCTGTCGACCGGCGCATCCTTCATCCGCGCGCGGATCTTCGGCACGTTGTAGGCGAAGCCGTCGAAGGAATGCAGGTACGGCACCGCGTGCGCATTGCCGGGGTCGAACGGCGCGATGGTGCGCAGCACCTGCGGATCGATGTACTTCCAGTTCGGCAGGCGGCTGCGGTCGACGGCCTGGTAGGCGCCCGCCTTGATCTGCCGGCTGAAGTAGTTCTGCGAGGTGCTGACGACGTCGTAGCCGCCGCCGCCGGCGAGCATCTTCGCCTCGAGCGTCGAGTCGGAGTCGAAGGTGTCGTACTCGACCTTGATGCCGGTTTCGCGCTCGAAGTCGGCGATCGTCGTCTTGCCGATGTAGTCCGACCAGTTGTAGATCGTGACGTGGCGTTCGCGCGGCGCGCCCGGCCGTGCGCCGCGTTCGCAGGCGCCGAGGCCCGTGGCGAGGCAGGCGAGGGCGATGGCGGCCGCGGCGCGGCGCGTGGTCACGCAGGCAGCTCGAGCGCGGTCTCGTTCAGCAGGCCGACGACGTAATCGGCGAACGAGCGCCACACCTCGACGCGGAACGCGTCCTCGGCGGTGCGCCACAGCAGGATCTCGGCCTTGACGAACACGGTGCGCGTGCACATGCCGACCGGGAACACCGTCGGATCGAGGTCGAGCGGGCAGCCGTGGGCGAGCAGCCACGCCGCGTCCGGGCCCTTGACCGCGAACGCCACCTGCCGGTGGCTGACGTCGACCAGCGAGTGCGGCAGGCCCGCGAGCGCGGCGCCGAGCGCGGCCGCGACCGCGGCGGCTTCGGCCTCCGGTGCGATCAGCAGGTGCTCGTCGGGGCCGAGCCAGAGCGCGGCGCGGTCGCCGGCGGTCGCCGCCCGGCAGGCCGCCGCCGGCAGATCGACGCCGAAGGCGCGCGACGCGGCGGCGCGGGCCTCGGCGCCGCCGCGCAGGCTGTGACGACTCGCGGCGGGCAGCGGCTCGAGCCAGCGCCGCGGCTCGATGCGCGGCGGGGTGCGCCTGAGGATCTCAGCCATGCAGTCGGGCTCCCTCGCGGTCGTAGAACACGGGCCCGACGACCCTGACGGCGACGTCGCCGCCCGGCATCGGCACATAGAGCGTGTGGCCGGCGCGCGCGCGGCCGCCGGCGACGACGCCGAGCGCGATCGAGCGGCCGAGCGCGGCGCTGTAGTACGACGAGGTGACGTGGCCGATCATGCGCATCGGCGCCGGCTGGCCCGGCGTCTCGACCAGCTGTGCGCCTTCCTCGAGCACGAGCTTCGGATCGGCGGTCTCGAGGCCGACCAGCTGCTTGCGGCGCGGATCCTTCATCGTCGGCCGCTCCAGCGAGCGCTTGCCGACGAAGTCCGGCTTCTGCTTGCCGATCGCCCAGGCGACGCCGGCGTCGTCCGGCGTCATCGTGCCGTCGGTGTCCTGGCCGACGATGATGTAGCCCTTCTCGGCGCGCAGCACGTGCATCGCCTCGGTGCCGTACGGGGTGATCCCCTCGGCCTGTCCCGCGGCGTGGATCGCGGTCCACACCTCGGCGCCGTAGTCGGCCGGGACGTTGACCTCGAAGCCGAGTTCGCCGCTGAAGCTGACGCGGATCAGCAGCATCGGGACGTCGCAGATGCGGCCGCGGGCCGCCGCCATGTGCGGCAGCGCGGCGGGCGACAGGTCGACGCCGGTGACGAGCCTGGCCAGCACGTCGCGCGCGCGCGGACCCTGCACGGCGACCACGGCCCACTGCTCGGTCGTCGAGGTGATCCAGACGGACAGGTCGGTCCACTCGGTCTGGATGTAGTCCTCCATCATCGCGAACACGCGCGCCGCACCGCCGGTCGTGGTCGTGACGTGGAAGCGGTCCTCCGCGAGCCGGGCGACGACGCCGTCGTCGTAGACGAAGCCGTCGTCGCGCAGCAGGATGCCGTAGCGCGCGCGGTTGACCGCGAGGTTGGACCAATTGTTGACGTACAGGCGGTTGAGGAACGTGGCCGCGTCCTTGCCGG
>Ga0335071_10004888_pt1 | contig 13998 bp, 13 predicted proteins | sample Lox_Sample_15_FD_206724 | JGI IMG/M metagenome (GOLD analysis project Ga0335071, IMG submission 206724) | Soil microbial communities from Loxahatchee National Wildlife Refuge, Florida, United States - Lox_Sample_1.5 | ecosystem: Environmental > Terrestrial > Soil > Wetlands | place: USA... | reverse complement strand
GCCGCTGAACGAGGCCGAGCCCGGCGACCTGGCCCTGGCCGATCTGCGCGTGGCCAGGTTCTTCGACGGCGTGATCTTCACCTGGTACCGGGACACGTCGGCGGACGGCCTGGCCGCGGTCCTGGACCACGCGCAGCGACTCGGCCGCCTGGGCGGCTGGGAAGAGGATCTCGTCACCGGCACGGTGCGGTGGACCGACTCGGCGTTCGGCCTGTTCGGCCTGACCCCGCGCCCGGGTGCGGAGATTCCGCTGGCCGATCTGCACAGCTACGTGATGGCGGCCGACAAGCCGGTGGTGAAGCGCTTCCGGCAGCGGCTGCCCGAGCAGCGGGACGCCCTGACCGCGACCTTCCGGGTGGTTCACCCCGACGACGGGAGCATCCGCCAGATCCGCGTCTTCGCCGAGCCGGTCGTCGACGCGGCCGGCGCGGTGGTGGCGCTGCGCGGAGCCTTCCAGGACATCTCGGCGCACTATCACACGCAGGTCGCCCTGGCCGCGACCCGCGACCAGCTCGCCGACACCGAGCAGCGCGTCGCCGAGGAGCACCTGCTGGCGCTGCGGCTGCAGCAGGCCATCATGCCACCGGACGAGCAGCCGGTGGAAGCGGCCGGGATCGACGTCGCGGTCCGCTACCGGCCGGTCGGGCAGGGGCATCTGGTCGGCGGGGACTGGTATGACACACTGCTGCTGCCCAGTCAGGACGTGCTGCTGGTGGTCGGCGATGTGGCCGGGCACGGCATCGACGCGGTGACCGGGATGGTGGCGGCCCGGAACTCGCTGCGTGCCCTGGCCATCACCGGGGCCGGCCCGGCCGACTTGCTCCGGATGCTCAACGGGGTCATGTGCGAACTCACCTCGGGGGTCGTCGGGACCGTCGTGTGCGGGCTCTACCACCCCGATACCGGCGTGCTCCGCTGGGCCCGGGCTGGGCACCTGCCGCCGGTGCTGGTGCGTGGCCGGAGCGCCTGCCAGCTCCCGCTGCCCGGCGGCGTGCTGCTCGGCATGGACCCGGACGCCAGCTACGAGGAAGCCACTGAGGCCCTGCAGCCGGGGGACACGCTGCTGCTGTTCACCGACGGCCTGATCGAGCGCCGCGATGAGTCCATCGTCGACGTGCTCGGCGAGTTCGTCACGACCGTGGCCCCGGTCCCCGACGCTCAGGGCAGGCCCGAGCCGTCCGCCGCGGCCCAGGCCGACCGGATCCTCGCCACCGCGGTCTCGGACACCGAGGACGACGCCTGCCTGGTAGCGGTGCGCATCCGCTGACCGGGCCGGCGCGCCGCGATGTTTGATCGTCTTCCGTGCAGCAAGTTAAGAGGCGTGAACGGTAGAGCCAACGGCGCCCCCCGGGGGCCTGATGTCATCGTTTTCGGCCAGATCGCCCGGGACCTGGTGCTCGTCGTCGAGACCATGCCCGGTGCCCGCCAGGCGACGGACGTGTACCAGCGACGCGAACTGCTCGGCGGCAACGGCGCCAACCAGGCCGTGGCCCTGGCCCAGCTGGGCATGCGGCCGGCCCTGGCGGGCGTGGTCGGCGAGGACCAGATCGGCCAGCGCCTGCTCACCCAGGCGCAGCACGACCAGGTGGATACTTCCGCCGTGATACGTCGGCCGGGTGTTCGCACCGCGCTCATCGTGGACATCGTCGACAGCAGCGGCCAGTGGCGTTACCTGGAGGACATCCCGGCCGGGATGCTGCTCACCGAGGGTGACGTGCGGGCCTGCCGGCACCTCCTGCTGCCCGGCCGGTGGGTCAGCGTGCAGCTGCAGCAGCCGCCGGCCGCCGCGCACCGGGCCGGGTGCACAGTTTCCAGTCGGGTCGCGTTAGACACGGTCAGGCGCGGGTAGCGCATCGGGGTCAGCAGGAAGGAAAGGTCAGCCTTCATGGAACGCTCAACCATGCCCCCGCTTCCCGATGATGAGGAGCACTCGATCGGTGAGCTAGTCAAGATGATGTCCGAGCAGGCATCGGTGCTCATCCGCGATGAGCTGAAGCTCGCCCAGCTGGAAATGACCAGCAAGGGAAAGCAGGCGGCCGCCGGCGCCGGGATGTTCGGGGCCAGCGGCCTGGTCGCTCTCTACGGTGTGGGTTGCCTGATCGCGTGTGCGATCATCGCCATTAGCGGCGTCGTGTCGGCCTGGCTGGCCGCGCTCATAGTCGGTGCGGCCCTGCTGGCCGTCGCGGGTCTCGTCGCGCTGCTGGGCAAGGGGCGCATGCGGAAGGCCGCGCCTCCGCTGCCCGAGCAGGCCGTAGCCGACGTCAAGGCGGACGTGGAGGAGATCAGGGAAAGGGCGCGTCGATGACCGAGCCGGAAACCGCACCGCAGACCGCACCGGAAATCCAGCAGGAGATCGAGCAGACCCGGGAGCGTCTCGGGCGGACCGTGGAGCAACTGGCCGCCAAGGCCGACGTGAAGGCCCGGGCACAGGCAAAGGCCGACGAGATGCGGGCCAGGGCGCAGGACAAGGCGGCCGAACTGTCGAGCCGGGTCACGCAGAGCGAGATGGCGCGGTACCGCTGGCCGCTGGCCGTGACCGCCACTGGCCTGCTGGCCGTCGCCGCCGGGCTGATCTGGAGGCGGCTCGAGGCATGACAACGCCCGACCCACTCCCCGCTGGCGGTGGGTCAGCCCGGGCGGCGTCATGGCTACGATCATCTTCCTGCTGGCCTCGCTCAGGTTAGGACGCGTCAGCCAGTGTCCGCAGCAGGTGGCTGAAACCGCGGGGCGCGCGCGCCTGCCGTCGGGCCGACGTCTCTACCGCGATGTCACCCGCCTGCAGGACCGGGCGGCCGGCTTCGGTTGCGGCGGCGAGCAGGGCGTGGTCCTCGGCCGTGTGCAGTGGCGGGAAGCCGCCTGCCGCCCGGTAGGCCGACGCCCTGATGCCGAGGTTGGCGCCGTGCACATGCGGGTGCGGTCCGGCGCCGAAGGCGTAGTGCTTCTCGAACGCGTCCGGAACGTGCGGCGGATGCTCATCCCAGTCGGCCACGATGACGGTCCCCAGGACGACATCCCAGCCCGCGTTGGCGTACTCGAGCTGGCGGCGCAGCCAGCCGGGCGGCACGACGGTGTCGGCGTCGGTGGTGGCCAGCCAGGTCGCGGCGCGATCACAACCTGCCGTGATCCGCAGTAGCTCAGTCATGCCGGCCGCCCGGGCCGCGCCGACGTTGCGGGCGCGGATGCCGATCACGCGGGCTCCGCTGGCCCACGCGATGTCGGTCGTCCGATCGTTACAGGTATCGGCGACTACGAGGACGTGCACTGGGATGCTGACCGCGCTGGCCGCTTGCCGCACCGCCGCCAGGCAGGCAGGCAGCAGAACCTCCTCGTCGTGGGCGGGCACCACGACCCCGGCTGCCTGGATCACCCCGGGCCCGTCGCTCACACCAGGCCCGTCGCCTGGGCTACGGATGCCGGGGCCCCCTCGGTACGGATGAATGCCTCCGCCAGGAAGTCGGGCTCCTCGTGGCGGACCAGCCGGGCCAGCCCGGGCTGCGCCGCCACCATGCGATGGACACCGTCGCCGGACCTCGGATAGTCGCTCACCGGATGCCGCCAGTGCACGGCGAGCAGCGTGCCTTCCGGCTCCAGCGCAGCCACCGCGTTCTTCAGGACCTGCTCGAGGTCGTGGTCGCCGAAGTAGTACAGGATCTCGGAGAACACCACGAGGTCGAAACGGCCGTCCGGCCATTGCCGGGGGATGTCGCGCTGCTCGACCCGGACGTGTGCCAGGCCGGCGGCCCGTCGCGCCGCCGCGCGAACCGCGGCGGCGGCCACGTCACAGGACAGCAGCGCGTCGCAGCGTGCGGCGAGCATGCGGGTGAGTACCCCGATGGAGCACCCGGGCTCGAAGGCGCTGCGGTACCGGGCGGCCGGAAGCTGGGCCAGGCTGATCGCGTACTTGCGCTGCTCGTACCAGCGGTCCTCGAACCCCCACGGATCGGCTGCGGCCTGATACATGGCGTCGACATACGCCGCCGGGAGCGTGGCCGGAGCGGTCATCGGAGCAGTACCTCCTGGTCCCGGGTGAAATGCGCCACGGTTCCCGGCGCGAGCACCGGTCCGGCCCCCGCACGGTCGCTGAGTTGGCTGGCGAACGCGCCGATCGCTGCCCTCTTCCTGGCCGCGACGTCCGGGCCGAGCGGGACCTGGCGGGCCCGCGGCCAGGGGACGCGCCGGTCGCCGGGCCTGGCCCAGTGCCACATCCAGATCGGATAGCCGAGCAGCTGCTGGCCGTTGCGCCGGGCCGCGCGGCCCGCCGCGCGGCCCGCGGCCTCGTGGTCGGCGTGGGCATCGGCCTGCCAGGGGGCCAGGCACACCCCGAAACCGGCGCACAGCTCGCCCAGCCGGTCCGTCAGCTCGTCCTCGCACGCGGCCAGGCCGGTATCCGGAAGACGCAGCCGGATCACCTCGATGTCCCGGACGCCCAGCAGCCGCAACGCCTCTGCGGACTCGGCGGCCCTCGTGCGCGCGGTGGCTTGCGGGTCGGCTCCAGGATGGGACGCCTCGCCGTCGGTGACCGCGATCAGGCGCAGCCGCACGCCCCCGGCGGCCAGGATGGCCATCGTCCCGCCGGCGCCCAGCACCTCGTCGTCGGGATGAGCGGCGACGACTGCGGCGCTGGGCCAGGCCGACGGGTCAGCGGCCGGCAGCTCCCTCAGCCTGGCCCAGCCGTCCCAGCTAACCTCGGCGGTGCCGGGACGGTCGATGCGGTTCGGCGTGGCCCGGCCCGGGTGAGCCCGGTCGCTCACCACGTGGTGCCGCGATCGGACACGAGGGCACCGAGCTCGGCCAGGTCGCGCTCGGCGTGATGCTGGCGCACGTACACCGTGAGGTCAGCGACCCGGCGTGAATGGGCCTCGTCGTGGCTCAGCGGGCCGGCCCCGAGGGCGCGCCCAACCCGGTACATGACCTCGGTAGCCACGGCTTCGACCAGCGCCCGTACCCGGAGGGCACGCAGCCGGCCGCCGTCCCGGATGTCCTCGGGGTCGGCGTCGATCTCGGCGGCGGCCGCGTCCAGCGCCGCCCGCGCGCTGCTCAGCGCGATGTCCACCGCGCCTAGGTGCGCCCGGGCGTGCGGGCCTACGTCGCGTTCGGCCGCCGCGGCCAGCAGCACCCGGCCTACCGCGCGCGCCCCGCCGTACCAGCACGCGGCCACCCCGGCGCCGCCGTGCGCGAAACCGGGCCGGCTGGTGTAGCTGCCCGGGACGCCCACTGGTTCGGCCGGAATATCCGCGAACTCCACGTCGAACGTGTCGCTGGCGGCCATGCCGGTCGCCGGCCAGCTACCGCGCACCGGGCACAGGCCGTGCGTGCTGACCGTGAACAGGCGATTGCCATCCGGCGCGGCCGCGGTTACCAGCGCGTCGGTGAGCGAATGGGCCCCGGAGCAATATTGCTTGGTGCCGTCGAGCCGCCATCCGCCGCTAGTCCTGCTCGCCATCAGGCCCGGGCCGGGCGGCTGCGCGGCCCACACACCCCACCGGCTGCCGGCGGGCGGGCTGGCCAGGACACCCAGTTCAGCCAGGATTGCCAGGGCGTCGGCGTGCCCCTCGGCCAGCCGGGCCAGGGACAGGTCTTCCCCGGCCAGGTCCGCGAGGACGGCCCAGCGCTCACGGGTTCGGCCGCCGCCGGGCAGCGGCAGGTTCAGCCGGCCCGACTCGATCGCTTCGGCGAACGCCGTGGCGGTCGCCGCGCCTGGCCAGGAACCGGTACGGTCGCCTCCGGCCCAAGGCCCAGTTGTGGTCAGCGAACAAACAGAATCGATCATTGTCACCCCCATCGCGGGGTGTCCTGCTGCCCGCAGCCGGGCCAGGCAAACCTGAGCCGGCCAGGCAAACCTGAGCCGGCCAGGCAAACCTGAGCCGGCCAGGCAAACCTGAGCCGGCGGGCGGCTAAGGCTGGAGCACGACCTTGAGGCAGCCGTCGGTCTTGTTCTGGAAGATGTCGTAGCCGTGCGGGGCCTGTTCCAGGGGCAGGTGGTGGGTGGCGAAACCGGTCACGCCCAGAGGATCGCTGCTGTCGGCGACGATCGGCATCAGGTCGTCGATCCACCGCTTCACGTGGGCCTGCCCCATGCGCAGCTGCACGCCGCGGTCGAACATCTCCATCATCGGCATCGGGTCGATCTCCCCGCCGTAGACGCCGCTGACCGAGACGGTGCCGCCGCGGCGTACGGCCTTGACCGCGACGTGCAGGGCGTCCAGCCGGTCTACGGCGGCGACGTCGGTGACCTTCTGCGCCACGCTGTCCGGCAGCAGGCCGGTGGCCCGCTGCGCGACCTCGGCCAGCTTGCCGGCCACGGCCTCGTCATGGCCGTGGGCCTCCATGCCGACCGCATCGATGACGGCGTCGGGTCCCCGGCCGCCGGTCATCTCGATGAGCCGGTCGGCCACCTCCGCCGTCTCGGCCGGGTCCATGGTCTCCACCCCGAACCTGGCCGCGGCGGCCCGGCGCTCGGCTACCGGGTCGACTCCGATGACCCGCTCGACGCCAAGGTGCTTGGCGATCCGGGCCGAGAACTGGCCGATAGGACCAAGGCCGAGCACGGCCAGGGTCCCGTCCTTGGGGTTGTCGGCGTAGGCAACAGCCTGATAGGCGGTGGGCAGCACGTCGGACAGGAACAGGTACTGCTCGTCCGGGCCGTCGTGCGGCAGCTTGACCGGGCCGAACTGAGCCTGCGGAACCCGCAGGAACTGCGCCTGCCCGCCCAGCACCGAGCCGTACAGCGACGTGTAGCCGAACAGCGCCGCGCCCTTGCCCTGCTCGCGGATCTGGGTGGTCTCGCACTGCGCGTACAGCCCGCGGCTGCACATCCAGCAGTGCCCGCAGGAGATATTGAACGGGATGACCACCCGGTCGCCGGGCCTCAGGCTGGTGATGCCCGGGCCGACCTCGGTCACAATGCCCATCGCCTCGTGCCCGAGCACGTCGCCGGGTGCCAGGTACTGATGCGGACCGGTTCCCACCTGCAGGCCCGCTTCACCGGGCAGGCCGGAAAGGAGTACACCTGGTTCGCCCTCGGCGCGAGCCTGCCGCTGGTCTCGATGGACGCCGAGCGGGCCGCGCGCCAGATCATCGCGGCCGTCCGGCAGCGCCGGGCCGAGATCATCCTGACCCCGGCCGGCCAGCTCGCCGCCCGCGCCGCCGGCCTCGCGCCCGGGCTCACCAGCGGGCTGCTGCACCTGCTGCACCTGGTGCAGCGGCTGACGCTGCCGGCGCCGGGCGGCCATGGGGGAACCGTGGCTGCCGGTGAGGGCAACCAGGGAACCGCCGGACACGACCTGAACCCGGCCCTGCCCGCGAAGACGTTCGACCGGCTGACCGCGCTGGGCCGGGCCGCGGCCAGCCGCTTCAACGAGCGCCGCTGACAGGCCTCGCGATTCCGCCGGGGCCTGGCACCGGTTACCGTTCGGGCGGGGGTGCCAGGTCCTTGCGGCCGGTCAGGACGAACCAGAGGATCAGGCCGACGATATCGGCGGGGGCGGCGGGGGTGCCGGGGATCAGTTGCAGCACGATCAGGGCCAGCCCGGCGGCGATCAGGCTGCGGATGGCCAGGCGCAGCGGGCGGCCGGAGCTTATCCGGGCCGGGATCTGCGTCAGGGCCAGCAGCGGCTGCCACGGCGGGACCGGCGGCGGCTCCCCGCCGGGAATCACCGGGATCGGCGAGGTGTCGGGCTCGCCGCTGGCCGGGCTGGCCAGGTCGGCGTAGGCCTCCGAGCGGCCCCACGGGCTACGCAGCTCGGCGTAGGCGGCCGAGGCGGCCGTGTACCGGGCCAGATCGCCGCCGTCGGGCCGGTCCGGATGGGTGGCGGCGGCGATATTCCGCCACGCGGCATGGACCTGCTCATCGGTCAGGTCGGGGCGTTCGGGCAGGCCGAGGGCCTGGAACGGGTTCGGGGTCGTGGTCATCGCGGGGCTTCGGGTCCGAGGATGTCATCCAGGCTGGCCGGGGACGGCCACGGGTCAGGGGCGGCCGCGGGCTCGGTGTGAGGTTCCGGCACCGGTGCGACCGGCGCGACCGGCGGCGCGGGCGGGGGCAGCAAGCTGAGCGGAGAAGGCCTGGGCCGGGCGACCTGGACGAAGGTGGCGGCGCCCCGGTGGATGTAGCAGGCCTGGCCGATGGCCAGGCGGCGGACCAGGTCCGGGTCGGCGGTCCAGGCGCGCTGCTCACGGGTGGTGCCCCCGTCACCCCAGGCGCCGCCGATGATCCTGTGCGCGGTCTCGAGCACCCGCCGCTTTCCGGCCAGGGCCGCGAGCGGCTCGGGGTGGGGGGTGTTCAGGACGAACACGCCGCCGTCGGCGGTGGCCGCGATCCGGTACCGCTCGTCCTCGGTGGCCCCGAGGCCCTGCCAGGACTGGGCCGAGACCTGGATGCCGATACCCAGCGACCGGCCCCGCTCGTACAGGTTGGACAGGGGCACGCGGGCGGAGACGGCGGAGTAGTCGTCGGCGGCCAGCAGCATCGCCCGCGGCTCGCCGTCCAGGCTGGTGGCGACGTGGGCGGTCAGTTCGGTCAGCGCCATGGCCTGGGCTTCGGCCACGGAGCGTTCCCGGGTGCCTTCCAGGATGCAGTACCAGGCGTCGGCTTCGGCCAGCGTGCCGGGACCGTCCAGGGCGGGGCCGAGGCGCCGGAGCAGGGTGGCGTAGCGGAGCTGGATGTCGGGCAGGTGCCGGGCCGCGGCCCGGGCATGCTCGGCCTCGGCCAGGTGGCGGCCGTCGCCCCAGGCGTCGGCCAGCCATCTGGCGTTCAGCCGGTCCAGGAACGCCTGCGTGCTCAGCGGCGGGCCGCAGGGGGCCAGCACGGCGAGGCTGATCACGGCCTGCAGGACGTCGGCGTAGTAGGCGGCGGCGCCGGTGCCCGAGTCGATCATCTGGTAGAGCAGCACCGCCAGCTCGTCCGGGGGCAGGTCCCACAGGCACAGCCGGGCTTCGTCCGGCCAGATGGCGACGCGGCGCGCGCCGGCGCCGTAGAGCAGGCGCCGGGTCCGTTCGGCCTTACGACGGGCGTCGCGGCCGCCCTTGCAGTCCAGCACGACCAGCAGCGGCCGGTCCCCGCGCCCGGCCCGGGCCGCGGCCGTCGTGGCGGTGAACCACCCGGCCCACAGCCGGATCATCAAGTTGGTCTTCCCGCTGCCGGTGGCGCCGACGATGACCATATGGCGGGCGCACGAGGCGGCCGGGAGGGCGAGCACGGGGTGCCAGCGGTGCCCGACGGCGCGGATGGTCCCGCCTACCGGGATCGTCCCGCCGCGCGCCAGCAGCGGGACCGCGCCGGGTGCGCCGGTCAGGCCTTTAGCCGTGCGGACCTGACGTTTCCACTGGCGGGAGTCGAAGGTGATCGGGGCCGAGGCGGTGATGCCGCCCAGGCCGGTGGTGACGGCGTAGATCCGCCACGCCCAGATCAGCCCGGCCAGGGCCAGCCCGGCGGGCATCGCCACCGGGGCGAGCAGCGCGAACGTGCGGGCCAGGCCCGCCATGGTGAGCTGGTCCCAGCCCACGCCCCAGGCCCGGCCTGGTTCCCGGGCGGCCAGGAAGCCGGGGTCGGACGTTTCCAGCGCGGCCAGCCACGCCGCGGTCACGATCAGCGTCCAGGCCGCGGCCCGGTAGAGCCGGACGGGCGGCCAGCCGCGCAGCCAGGCCGCGGCGTACCCGGCGCCCGCCACCGCGGTGACCGGCCAGGCCGCGACCGCGGCCGCGGCCAGTATCAGCCACCGGGCCAGCTTGAAGGCCTTGCGGAGCAGCCACAAGAACGTGACGAACTTCAGCCAGGTCCAGACGCTCATCGCGACGGCTCCGCGGTGAATGCATCGCCGAGGGTATATGCGGTCACGGTCATCCCCTGTCTCTACCGCAGTAACACGAGCCCCGGCTGCCCCGTGTGCCTATATGTGTACGGGATGTGATGATTGTCCCGCGTCCCGTGGCGCCGGGGAGGCCCCGGCCGCTATCCGTAAGCGCATCGTCACAACTACTTTCCGTATGCGCGCATGCCGAATCAGCGCTCCCGGGGTATGAACCGGCCTCCATTGGGCAGGCAGGTGCCGCTGAGGAAGGAGACCCGGGGTGAATATGGTTCTTGCCGCGACGGCGGTTTCCCCCGCCGCGAACACGCTCGGCGGCCAGGGGTGGCTCCAGGCCGCCGAACTGGCGGTGGCGTTGCTGCTGTCGGCAGCCATCGGGCTGGAGCGCGAGGTCCACCACAAGGACGCCGGCCTGCGGACCCATACCCTCGTCGGCATCGGCTCGGCCTTGTTCATGCTGATCAGCAAGTACGGGTTCACCGACGTGCTGGAAGGAAGGCTCGTCGTCCTGGACCCGTCCCGGATGGCCGCGCAGATCGTCTCGGGCATCGGGTTCATCGGCGCGGGCCTGATCTTCGTCCGCCGGGACTCGGTACGGGGCCTCACCACGGCCGCCGGCATCTGGGTCGCCGCCGCCGTGGGGGCCGCGGCCGGAGCCGGCCTGCTCGTGCTGGCCGCGCTGACCACTGGCGCCTATTTCGTCATCACGCTGGTCCTGCCGCTGGCGCGACAGCACCTGCCGCTGACGCCGCCGGGGACGTCGACCCTGCTGGTCCGCTATCCCGACGGGCATGGCCTCCTGCGGCGCGTGCTCAACGAGGCGACCCAGCGCGGCTTCGCGATCGACGAGCTGTCCACCGAGACGGTCAGCGACCATTCACGTCGATCCGGCGCCGGGGAAGCGAACGGTAAGCCCGCTCTGGTGGCGGTCACGATGCGCGTGTACGGCAAGAGGCCGGTCAGCGAGCTGGCCAGCGCGCTGACCGACCTCGATCTGGTCGACGCGGTGGTCGCCAAGAGCCAGCAGGATGCCGATGAGTAGGTCCGGCGGCCGGCGGGCCAGGTGTGGATCCGCCCGATCCGGGCAAGGCCATGGTCGAGCCCCGCGGCAATGGCGCCGCGCGGCCGGAAGGAGGAGACCGTGGCGATCGCGACCATCAACCCCGCGACCGGGGAGACCGTCAAGACCTACGGCGAGATGAGCGAGGCGGACGTCGAGCGGTGCCTGGCCGCCGCGGTCGCGGTGCACGAAGGCTACCGCCTGACCAGCTTCGCCGAACGGGCCGGGTGGATGCGCCAGGCCGCGGCGATCCTGGACGACGAGCAGGACCAGATCGCGGCCATGATGACCACCGAGATGGGTAAGACGCTGGCCGCCGCGAAACAGGAAGTCGCCAAGTGCGCCACCGCCTGCCGGTATTACGCCGAGCATGCCGAACAGTTCCTAGCCGACGAGCCCGCCGACGCCGAGGCCGTCGGGGCGCACGGTGCCTACGTCCGCTACCAGCCGCTCGGCCCGGTGCTGGCCATCATGCCGTGGAACTTCCCGCTCTGGCAGGCGATGCGGTTCGCCGCGCCCGCGCTGATGGCGGGCAACGTGGGGCTGCTCAAGCACGCCTCGAACGTGCCGCAGACGGCGCTGTTCATGCAGGACCTGTTCGCCCGCGCCGGGTTCCCGGCGGGGACCTTCCAGACCCTGCTCGTCGGCTCCGGCCGGGTCGAGGCGATCCTGCGCGATCCCCGGGTGGTGGCCGCGACGCTGACCGGATCCGGTCCCGCCGGGTCGTCGGTGGCCGCCATCGCCGGGAGCGAGATCAAGAAGGTCGTGCTCGAGCTGGGCGGCAGCGACCCGTTCGTGGTCATGCCGTCGGCCGACCTGCCCCGGGCGGCCGAGGTCGCCGCGTTCGCGCGCTGCCTGAACAACGGCCAGTCCTGCATCGCGGCCAAGCGCTTCATCGTCCACGACGCGGTCTACGACGAGTTCGAGCGGCTGTTCACCGAGCAGATGTCGGCCAAAACCGTCGGCGACCCGATGCTGGACGGCACCGACATCGGCCCGCTCGCCTCCGAGCAGCAGCGCGACGACGTGGAGCATCTCGTCGCCGACGCGGTGGCCAAGGGGGCCCGGGCGCTGTGCGGCGGCGCGGCGCCCGAGGGGCCCGGCTTCTACTACCCGCCGACCGTGCTGGCCGGCATCACCCCGGAGATGCGCGTGCACACCGAGGAGGTCTTCGGCCCGGTGGCCACCCTCTACCGGGTCCCGGACATCGACGCCGCGATCGAGCTGGCCAACGGCACGGAGTTCGGCCTCGGCGCTAACGCCTGGACCAATGACGAGGCCGAACGGGCCCGGTTTATCCGCGATCTCACGGCCGGCATGGTCTTCGTCAACGGCAACGTGACCTCGTACCCGCAGCTGCCGTTCGGCGGGGTCAAGAGCTCCGGTCACGGCCGGGAGCTCTACGTTCAGGGCATTCGCGAGTTCTGCAACGTCAAGTCGGTGTGGATCGGCGACGCTGGCCGCGGCTAGCCCGGCGGCCAGCGCGGGCCCGGGGCCTGGGGAGAGGAGTCCAGGCGCCCGGACCCGCACGCCTTCTCACGAGCGCAGCTGCGCGATCTTGTCCCGGAACAGGGTGGTCGCGATCGTCGACCGGTGCGGCTGGCCCTTGAGGAACGCCTCGGCGAACTTCTTCGCCTGCTCGTACTCGACCTTGCCCGGCAGCGGCGGCTCGTCCGGGTTGACGTCCACGTCGACCAGCGCGGGCCCGTCGAAGTCCAGTGCCTGCCGGACCGCCCCGGGCAGGTCACCCGGCTGCCTGACCTTGACGCCGTAAGCGCCGTTGGCCGTGGCGATCGCCGAGTAGTCGACGTTCGAGCCCGGGTAGCGCACCCCGTGTTCGGGGTAGCCGAGGATCATCTGCTCCCACAGGATCTGGCCGAGCGCGTTGTTGTTGTTGACCACGACCTTGACCGGCAGCTGGTGCTGGATCGCGGTGAGGAACTCGGCCATCAGCATGGCGAAGCCGCCGTCGCCCACGAAAGCGATCACCTGCCGGCCCGGGTAGGCGTGCTGGATGCCGATCGCGTAGGGGAGCCCGGGCGCCATCGTGGCCAGGTTGCCCGACAGGTAGAACTGGCGGTCGGCGCGGATCGTCCAGTGCCGCGCGGCCCAGGTCGCGATCGTGCCGCTGTCGCAGGTCAGGATGGCGTCGTCGGCCGCGGCCGCGTTCACCACGCTCATCAGGTACTGCGGTGCGATCGGATCCCGGCCGGAGTTCTCCAGGCTGGCCATCTTCTTGCGCCAGCTGTCCATCTCCTTCTGGTACTTGGTCAGGAAGGACGTGTCGGAGCGCTGCTTGAGCAGCGGCAGCAGGCCGCGCAGGCCCTCACGGGCATCGCCGGTCACCGGCACCTCGGTCGCCACCCGGGCCCCGGCCCGGGCCGGGTCGGCCTCGATCTGGGCGACGCGCGCCTTGGCGGGCAGGTGCTTGGTGTAGGGGAAGTTCGTGCCGACCAGGAACAGGGTGTCGATCTCCTCCATCAGCTCCTCGGATGGCTTGGTGCCGAGCAGCCCGATCCCGCCCGTGGTGTACGGCGAGTCGTCCGGCACGGTCGCCTTGCCCGGCAGCGTCTTGACGATCGGCGCGGCGAGCGTCTCGGCCAGCGCCAGGAGTTCCTCGCGCGCGTGCAGGGCGCCCGCCCCGGCCAGGATGGCGATCTTCTCGCCCTCGTTGAGGAAGTCGGCCAGCCGCTGCAGGTGTTCCTCGCTGGGCCGGCCCGGCGGGGACAGCCACACCGCCGAGGTCTTCGGCGCGGCGGCCGGGGCGACATGCTGCCAGGGGTCCGCGTCCGCGTCCGCCACCTGGATATCGTTCGGCACGGTGATATGCGCGACGCCGCGGCGGGCGTAGGCGGTCCGGATGGCGATATCGACGATCGCGGGCAGCTGGACCGGGTTGTAGATCATCTGGTCGTACTCAGCCACGTCCTGATACAGCTTGTCGAGCGCGACTTCTTGCTGGTAGCCCGTGCCGAGAATCGACGTCTCCTGCATGCCGGTGATGGCGAGGACCGGCATGTGGTCGAGCTTGGCGTCGTACAGGCCGTTGAGCAGGTGGATGCCGCCCGGCCCGGACGTGGCCAGGCACACGCCGAGCTTCCCGGTCGCCTTGGCGTGGGCCGTGGCCATGAAGGC
>Ga0335071_10004886_pt1 | contig 13999 bp, 6 predicted proteins | sample Lox_Sample_15_FD_206724 | JGI IMG/M metagenome (GOLD analysis project Ga0335071, IMG submission 206724) | Soil microbial communities from Loxahatchee National Wildlife Refuge, Florida, United States - Lox_Sample_1.5 | ecosystem: Environmental > Terrestrial > Soil > Wetlands | place: USA: Florida... | reverse complement strand
GCGCGAGAGTTTACCCTCTCGCGCAGCGCGTTCACCGCCGCAAAGCAGATACAATGAATATGCAATTAATGGATGTAATTCGCCCCCTCGTCGGGCTCGCCGTCGGCACCCTCATCGGTCTCGGCTTCGGCTGGGTCCAGAACCTCGCCCTCGCGCGCAACCGGAAGCGCCAGCAAAGCGGCGATTTGCACAGCGGCTGGGCGGTCATGCCCGGCTCGATGAGCCGCGTGGCCTATCTTCTGGTCGCGCTTGTGCTGGTGCAGGTCCTTTGCCCGTTGCTCTTCGTCAATGGCAGCCAATGGTGGGTGTCCGCCGGCGTGGTCGCCGGCTACGGCGCCCTGCTCTTCCGACGGTTGGGCCAGCGCAACGGGCACCAGGCGTGAGCTGCGGGAGGGCGAGCGTCCTCGCGAGCCCAGGCATTTCTGGAAAAGGGGGGGCGGAAGTCAGGGCTCGCGAGGACGCTCGCCCGCCCGACAATCAGATTTCCACCTGCATGCCCAGCTCCACGACGCGCCCCGCAGGGATGCGATAGAACGAGCTGGCGGATTGGGCATTGCGGGCCATGACGGCGAAGAGCCATTGCCGCCAGCGCACCATGGAGCCGGACCGGGTGGGCACGATCGTTTCCCTGCTGAGGAAGAACGTGGTGCGGTGGAGGTTGATCGGCTCGCCGATCAGGGGCGCGCCGGCGAGCAACTCGGGCACATTGGGCTCCTCCATGAAGCCGTAGTGGGCGATGATGCGCTGAAACCCGGCGGCCAGCTTGTCAACTTCCAACCGGCGGGCGGCATCCACCTGCGGAACTTCATCGGTCAGGATGGTCAGCAGGAGGTTGCGCTCGTGGAGGACCTTGTTGTGCTTGAGGTTGTGGAGCAGCGCAATCGGCGTGCCCTCGGGATTGGCGGTCATGAACAACGCGGTGCCCGGCACGCGCTGCACCTTCCGATTCCGCTCGATGTCGTCCAGGAACAGTTCCAGCGGCATGGCGGCGGGGCGGAGCTTGTTCCACACCAGCTCGCGCCCCCGTTTCCAGGTCGCCATGAGGAGAAAGATCGCCAGGCCCATCGCCAGCGGGAACCAGCCGCCGTTGAGCACTTTGAGCAGGTTAGCCGCGAAGAAGGCGGTCTCGACCGCCAGGAACACGCTGCAGGTCAAGCCCGCCCGCAATGAGCTCCAGCCCCACACCCGGCGGGCGGCGAAGAAGAACAGCACGGTGGTGGAAAGCATCGTCAGCGTCACCGCGATGCCGTACGCCGAGGCCATGTTGCTGGAGCTGCCGAAGCCGAGCACCAGCCCGATGCACGCCAGCATCAGCGCCCAGTTAACATGGGGCAGGTAAATCTGGCCGCGCTCGGTCGAGGAGGTGTGCTTGACCGCCATGCGCGGCAGGTAGCCGAGCTGGATGGCTTGAATCGTCAGCGAGAAGGCCCCGGAAATCAGCGCCTGGGAGGCGATGACGGTGGCCGCCGTCGCCAGCCCCACCAGCAGGTAGAGCGCCCAGTGGGGCGCCAGCAGGTAGAAGGGGTTTTGGATGCTGCCGGGGTCGTGCAGCACCAGGGCGCCCTGGCCGAGGTAGTTCAGAAACAACCCCGGCAACACCAATCCAAACCACGCGATGCGAATGGGCCGGGCCCCGAAGTGCCCCACATCGGCATAGAGAGCCTCCGCGCCCGTCACCGCCAGAAACACGGCGCCCAGGACGACGAATCCCGTCCACCCGCTGTGGGCGAGGAAGCTCAGCCCCAGCAGGGGGTCAAGCGACCAGAGGACTTCGGGCAACTTCAGAATGCCGTGGATGCCCAGCACCGCAAGCGAACCGAACCACAACACCATGACCGGCCCGAAGATTGTTCCCACTCGCCCGGTGCCGCGGCTTTGGGCAGCGAACAAGCCGATGAGGGTAATCACCGTCAAGGGGATGACGTAATGCTGGAAGGTGGGCGTCGCCACGTTGAGGCCCTCGACCGCGCTCAGCACCGAGATCGCCGGCGTGAGCATGCCGTCGCCGTAGAGCAAGGCGGCGCCGAACACCCCCAGGCCGATCAGCAGCGCGCGGCGGCGTCCGGCGCCGGGAGTCTGCTTGGGGAACGCCAGCGCCATCAACGCCAGGATGCCCCCCTCGCCCCGGTTGGTTGCCCGCAGGACAATGGCCAGGTACTTCAGCGAGACAATCAGCAGCAGCGACCAGAAGATCAGCGACAGGACGCCCAGGACGTTCGTGCGCGTGGGCGGCAATGGGTGCAAGCCGGCAAAGCATTCCCGCAAGGCGTAGAGCGGACTGGTGCCAATGTCGCCGTACACGACCCCCAGCGCTCCCAGGGTCAAGGTTGCCAGATAACGGCGCGAGGCCGGTTTTGTATCAATGCTCATCAATGCCGGACGGCGATAGACGCCTGCGCAACGCGGCAGGACAACCGCCTGGCGCATGTGTTGCGGGGAAACCTATGATAAGAGGCCACCTTAGTTCAATTCCGCATTTTTGCAAGACGGCGGAGGGGCGTCTTGACCGCCCGGGCGTATCGGGACAGTGCCACCCGCCGCCAGCCGCCAGCCGCCAGCCGCCCAAATCCGAAGGCCGAAGGCCGAGGGCCGAAAGAAGGCCGAAACCCGAAACCCGAAACCCGAGATGTCCAAGCGTCGGTTCGGCCTTCGGTATTCGGTATTCGGCCTTCTGTCGGCCCTCGGCCTTCGGACTTCGGACTTGGGCCTTTCCGTCCGCCGGCGGGCGGCTGGGCTTGCCGGCGCGCCCAAGCCGGGACAGCCGCGCGGCTCAGCGAATGGTGGAGGCGACGACGTTCCAGCCGTCCAAATCCAACTGCGGCTTCTGCTCTGCGCCAGCGAACTCGATACGGAGCGCACGCGACTTGCCCGGGAGGAGCGAAAAGTAATTGTCGCTGTAGTAGGCGGGCAGGATCCGGCGCCCCGTCGTGGAATCGCGCAACGTCAGCTTGATGGCAAGCGCCGGGGTGCCGCTCGAGTTGCTGAGCCTGGCCTCAACCACCCAGCCGTCGCGGCTCTGCTTGGCGCGGAGTTTGCCGGTCAAGGCGGCCCTGGGAAGCTGGTTCAATTGCCGGAGCTGCTCCTCGTCGCGGGCGTGCCAATAGAAGTTATCGGAGAGCAGCCGCCCCTTGCGATCGCGCAGCTCCAATTGAGCCAGGTAAGCCCCGTCGGCCGGCCAATCGAGTGTAAAGGCATCCGTGACGGCATTGGGGCCGGCAGTCAGCTTGCTCCGGCGGTGCTGGACCGGTCGGCCCGCCAGATCATAGAGACTGGCGGAGGCCGTGACGTTGTCCAGGGGCGCGGCGTGATGATTGACGACCGCCACGCGGCAGCCGGGCAGGTTCATCTGGATGTGGACCGGCTCGGCGGCTTTCATCGCTCCGAAGAGGGAGGCATTGGGCTCATAATCCCAGGTATAGAATTGCCAGACCACGCTCGGCCAGGAGGGATGGCTCATCCACACCAGAACGCCGCTGCATGATTTCCAGAGCCGGCTGTTGAAGCCTTCATAGATGGCGCGATAGGTCTCGTAATTGGCCATCTGCGCCTTCCGGCAGAGGTCTTCCAGGTTTTGGGCTTCGCCATAGCGCTTGGCAATGCGGCCAAAGATCGAGCCCCGGTCACCGGAGCCTTTGCTGTGGAGGTCGTGATAGGCCCAGACATCCGCCGGCGGCCAGAGGTCGGCCGCGGGCATCATGGAACGCATGACTTCAGCCGAGGGGATCGAGCTGGCGCCCATCTCGGTGCTGAAGCCCTGGTTCAGCTCCACAAAATACTTTTCGAGCGGCAGGTTGGACCACGGCCCGCTATTGCGCAGGTTCACCAGGCGCGAGTTGGGCTGGTAATAGCGCGTGCCATCGAGCTCGCGGATGCGCCGGTCAATGCCCTCGTGCAACGGTTGCGGGGGCACCCCCTCGTTGCGCGGGCACCACAAGGCGATGCAAGGGTGATTGCGGTAGCGTTTCAGCGTGTCGGCGACGTTGCGCAGAAAGAGGTCGGAGTCCGCGGCGTTGTAGTTCCAGCCTTCGGTGTTGAGCCAGAAATCGTTCCAGACCAGGAGGCCGTATTCGTCGCAGAGGTTGTAGAAGGTCTCGGAAGTGCTCTGGCCGCTCCAGTTGCGGATCATGGTGAGATGGGCGTCGCGGTGCAGGCGCACGTAGGGCTCGAGGCGCTCGCGGGAGATACGCTTCATCGCGTCGTCCATACCCCAGTTGCCGCCCAGGCACTCAATCCGCTGGCCATTGACCTTGATCACCAGGAACGGCCCCATCGCGGGGTCCTGGACGGGCCGGAGCGCGGGGGAGTTTTCCGCGCCGGGCCACAAGCCCACGGTGGTGGCCTGCCTCTCGCCATACCAAAAGGGAGTCGTCGGCGGCTTGGCCTGGGGGTCATTGGTCCGGGCCCGCGCTTCCTGGTTCTCCGCGCCCCACAGCATGGTCGTGCGACGATTATCAATCACCGGCTGGCTTGAGCCGCGCGCCAGGGTCGGACGGAACTCAACCCGTTCGACCGGCCCGGCGGCCGTCTTCACCGCCAGCTCGTAACTCAATTCACGGACGCCAAAGCGCACCGCGGCGCGGTCCGACTCCTGCTTGTCCCGGGTAACGAAGCTTAGCTGGAGATGATAAAGCTCGGGCCGGCCATAGCCGTTGGGCCACCAGAGCCGGGGCTGGCGGAGGGTAAGTTGCGGGAACGCCGCGGGGAGGAAGGTGACGACGCTTGTCTCGCCGGCCTGGAGCGTCACCGGTTGTTCGAACCGCGCGCCTTCGAAGGCGCCCTTGAGAATACCCTGCTGGACCGAGGCGGACGCGTTGCGCAGTTCGGTGCGGATGGCAAGGTCCGCCCGCGTGGTGTCGGGCAGCGGCAGTTCGGTGGTCACCTGCGGGTCAACGATTGTGACGGGTCCGGTCGCCCGGAGCACGACCTCCTGCCATAGACCCGTGCAGCGGTCGCGGAGAGCCGGGATCCAATCCCAGCCTTCCGAGCAGGCAAAGGTCGGCCCGTCGAGGCAGAGCGCGCCGCCATTATCGCCCGGGCCGAACTTTACGGACTGCTCGCTGGGCAGGCCCGGGTCGGGTGGCGGGGCGACCATCACCGCCAGCACATTCCGGGCGCCAGGCCTGGCGAGGCCGCCAACCTGGAACTCGCCGCGAGTGAACGCGCCGGTGATGTGGCCGAGGTACTGCCCGTTGAGCCAGACTTCCGCATAGTAATTGATGCCCTTGAACTGGAGCCAGAGCTCCCGCCCGGCAAAGGCCGCCGGCACCGTAAACTCCGTGCGATACCAATAATCCTGCTTATTCAAGCTCTCGGGGATGGCAAGGTTGTTGAGACCGAAGTATGGATCGGGATAGACTCCTTGCTCCACCAGCGTGGTCAAGACCGTGCCGGGCACGGTGGCGTCATACCATTCCCGGGTATCCACCCCGGGCTGGGAGAGGACCGCGCCGTCGGCCTTCAGGCGCGGAGCTTCGGCCAGTTCCCAGCCGGCGTTGAACACGAGCTCGTTGCCGCGGAGGCTTGGCTCGCCCCGTTTGGCCAGTTTCGCCTTGCGTTGGGCCGTCGGAATCGGCGCGCGGGACTGCGGCAGGGTCTCGGGCGGTTGGACCTTGACCCCGGTCGCACCAGCCTGCTCCGCGGGGTGGCTGACGGCCCTGGGGCGGAACTCACCCGGGGTTTCCGCCCGGGCCGCGGGGAACAAGAGCAGGAGACAACCAGCAATGGCGCAGGCCGGCAGCGAGCCGGAATTAATTGGTCGCATAGAGATTGCCACGTCACCCGGCGCCGCACCGTCAGCGCGACTGGAGCCGGTAGTATCGGGCGGGGCCGGTGGCCGGTGGCAGCGCGATCTGCCACTGGTTGCTCGCCAGCACCGCCGGGTTGGTGACCAGATTCCAGGTAATCGGGCTGGCGAGGTTCGTGGCCGAGTAAAGCGCAAAGCCAACGCCGCTGGCCGGCCAGCTCAAGGCGACGCCCCCGGCCCCCGCCGTCAGGCCCAGCGCCGGCTGCTGCCGGATGATCGCCGCGGGCGCCGCGAAGCTGGTATTCGAGGCGACGGTCATCCAACTGGCCCAAACCCAGTTCGACGAGCAAGTGCCCACGCCGATCCGCGCCTCGTCCAGGGTGCCATTGAAGTAAAAGGCGTTATTGGTGAAACGACCGAGATTGACGGTCGCCGCGAGGGGGAAGTCCGTGACGACCGAACTGGAGCCGCCCAGGTCGGTGCCGTCCACGTACAGCTCGACGCTGCCCTTGCTGCGGTTCACCGATGCCGTCAGCAGATGCCAATCACCAAAGCTCACGGCATTGGCAGCGCTGGTGGTCTCATTTCCGGCGGAGCCATCGCCGCTGGCAAAGTCCAGCTTTTGGTTGTTGGTCTTGTAGGTATTCACAAACCAGGCAAAGCCCGGGCTGGCGTAGCCGCCCTGCTGGTTGGCCCAGATGGCTTGGATATCAAAGGCATTGGTCGCCACGTTCGCCCACGCCGACAGGGTGAAGGCGCTCCCGAGGTTGATGACTCCCGCGTTAAGGTATTGAGAGTGGGAGCCGTTAAAGGAGCAGCCGTGCCCGACGACGCCCGCGACCGAACTGGGCGCGGTGCCTGTGAGCGCCGGCGATTGCAGCGTGCTGTCCGCATAGGGGAAACCGCTCTCCTTGAGGTGATAGACCACGTAATAGTTCGGCGTCCAGACCGAGCCATCGGTGGTGTACGGCGGCGGGCTGGTTGCCGCCGGATTGCCCCAATAGGCCCAGATGTAATCGCTCGCGCTGCCCAGCACCGGCACCCGCACCCAGACGCTCGAGACGCCGTTGGTGTTCCACTCATCTATCTCGTGGAAAAGGGGCACCGTGCCCGAGGCGTCGGTAAACCGCAGATCCCCGCCGCTCGGCGACGCGAATTGGCTGTAGGCAAACCCCGGCTGGCTGGTACTGAAGGTCACCAGCGCGGGAAAGTTAGTCAGCGATCCGCTGCGCGTGTAGCCGCTGAAGCTGATCTTCATGCGCGAGCCGAAGGCCGCCGGGTCAATCGAAGTGGTAAAGGCGGCCGAAACCGGCGCCCAGGCCTCCCCGGTGGCGTTGGAGGCGTAACAGCGGTAGAAGTAATTTGCGGTCGGCACCAGGTTGGTCAGCGTCGTGCTCAGGGTGGCGGGGTTGAAGTTCGTATTCACCGCCACCCGGGCGGCCTGCTGCCAATTGGCCTTCACCGTCCCGCCGTCCTGCGTGCCGAAATACACCCACAGCGTGGCCTGGTCGCTGCCATAGATGCCCTGCGCCACCGTGCCCGCGACCAGCGCGGACGTGCCGGTCACCCCGGTGGCACTGCCATTGGCCACCGTCAGGTTGACCGGCGCGGCCAGCGCCTGGTTCAGCAGCGGGGACATCAGCGCGGAGAACTCCGTGTCGGTCGGCAGCCGGCCGTTGGTTTCCTTGAACTGCGCAGCCAGCATCCGCCCGGCGTTGAAGAAATAATGCTGGAGGTACCACGACGCCACCTTGTTGTCCTGGTAATCCACCAGGCAGAAATTGGTGCCCCCGTTCGCATTGCTGTTGCTGTACATTTCCCAAAAGAGGATGAAGGGCAGGCACTGGCCGTTGTAATTCCAATTCAGCAGCCGCTGGATATAGGAGCGGTTGTAGGGCTCCTGCGCGGCGGTGGTGTAGGTCCCCCAGCCGTATTCGCCAATCCACATCCGCTCGCCGGGCACCGCCGACGCCTTGGCCGTGGGCAGCATGGATTGCATGTAATTGAGCGTGGTGTAGAGGTCCGTGGCGCTCAGGTTCATGGCGTCGTACGACGAATAGGAGAGGTAATCCAGGTTGGTGACATACGGCACGACGGCGTTGATCAAGCGCACGTTGTTGTTCGTGCCGTTGAGCATCGCGTCCCGCACCCGGTTGGCCTCCGCGTAGTAATAAACGCTGACGTTGCTGTAGTGCATGGCGGCCTTGGCGTCATCCACGGCCTTCTGCCGGGTGTTCTCCCAGAGGATCATCCCCGTGACCACCGCCGCGCTGGGATTGGTTGTCCAGTTATTAACTTCCAAATACCCGTCGCCCTCCCAATGCCCAAGGTAGAAGGTCTTGCCCGACCCGGTGTAGTTGGTCAGCAGGTAGCAGGTCAGGTCGTACATCTCCCGGTGATCATTGGCCTGCTCGGTGCTGGTGTAGTTGCCGTCCTGAAAGGGCGCATCCGGATTGGAGAACGGGTACTCCCAGATGATGTAGTGCCGGAACGGCATGCCCAGCACCTGGTGGTAGGAGGGTTCGTCCCGTGCCAGCGTCAGCAGGTTCGTGATGTTGGACCCGAGCGTCACCCCGCTTTGGCCGGAGGTGTTGTGGCCCATGTAAAACTTGATTGTGTCGCTCCCCATGTTGGTAATCGCCTCGGCGGTCTCCACCAGCAGGGTATTGGCGGTGAACTTGTACATGCCGGCGAACGTCTCCGTGCCCACGCGCACGTTATAGCTGTCCACCGCCGGGTCCGATAACGGGGCCGCGGACGAGCGGTTCGCCGCCCCCAGCCCCAGCAGCACGCCGCACAGGCACCAGGTCGCGACCCCGGGGAGCCACGGATGGCGCCCCAGGCCCGAAGCCGCTCGCGGCGCGCCCCTGCGGGCCCGGGGCCGGCGGCGGGATTGCAAGGTCGTTGAGTGCTGGATTTCCGGTCTAAGTTTGGTCATACATTGCTGCGCGAGAGCCTCGCGCGGGGACTAACACGGCGCCGTCAGCGATTCAGGTATTTGACGACCGCCTCGGTGCGGGAATGGACGTGGAGCTTCTCATAGATGCTGCGAATATAGCTGTGGAGCGTGCCGGCGCTGATGCCGAGGTTATCCACGATTTCCTTGTAGCGAAAGCCGCGGGCAAGCTGCTGCACCACTTCCGTTTCCCGCGGGGTCAGCCGCTGCATTTCCGGGGCCGCCTCCCGCTCCTGCTGAAAATAGTGCACCACCTGGCGCGCGATCTGGGGCGTCATCGGCGACCCGCCCTGGTGGGCCTCGCGAATCGCCGCCACCAGCTTGGCCGGCGGCGTCCGCTTTAGCAGGTAGCCGCTGGCGCCGGCCACCAGCGACTTGAACAGCCGATTGCTGTCTTCATAGACCGTGAGCATGACGAACTGCGCCTGCGGCATCTTGGCCTTCAGCTCCCGCACGCACTCGATTCCATCCATGCCCGGCAGATTGATGTCCATCAATACGACGTCCGGCTTGTGGCGCGGGAGGTCGGCCAGCGCCGATTCGGCGTCGGCGTAACTCCGCAGCAACCGAAACCCCGGGTTGCTGCCGATGCGATGACCCAGGTTGGCGCGGATTTCATCGTCATCTTCCACGATGGCGACTTGAATAAGCTTCGTCTCGGCTGAGCTTGTCACAGGCTGACTCTACCTCTTCGTAGCGGCGCCTCCAATCGTATGAACATACGGGCCGGGCCGCGCCTTACGCCGTCCCCGGGACCGGCTGCACTTTCACTCGCATGCTCAGCTTCGTCCCCTGGCCCGGAGCGCTGGCCAGGGCGAGTTCCCCGCCCAGCCCCTCGATGCGGCGGCGCATGTTGATCAGCCCGTTGCCCACCCGGCCGCCGCCATTCTTCTGCGGATCGAAGCCGCAGCCGTTATCCACGATCTCCAGCGTCACCGCCGCTTCGTCGCCCGACACGCGCACCCGGATTTCCGATGCTTGCGAATGCTTGAGAACGTTGTTGAACGCCTCCTTCACCACCAGGAAGAGATCGTGCCGCACGTCCGCCGGCAGATTGAACGCCGGCAGCGCCTCGGGCATTTCCAGCCGGCAGCTTACGCTGGTGTTCTCGAAGAATTCGTCTGCGTAGTGGCTGATATACTGGACCAACCCTTCGAACGTGTCGTTCTCCGGGTTAACGGCCCACACGATTTCGTCCAGGGCCTGCACCGTCCGGCGGGCGGTGGTTACGATTTTGCCGACATGCACCGCCAGGTTCTCCCGCTTGCCCAGGTCCTCCTCGGCCCGCTCGCCCAGCATCATGATCCGCGTCAGGCTCGACCCCAGGTCGTCGTGGATGTCTTTGGCGATGCGCCCGCGCTCCTTTTCCACCGCCACCCGTTGCTTGAACAGCTCCAGTTTGCGCTGCATCCTTCGTCGGGTTGTGTAGAGCACCGCCCCGCTCACCCCGCCCACCACCACGATGACCACCAGCGCCCGCCACCACCAGGTCTGCCAAAAATGGGGCTGCAGCACGACCGCCAGCGTCGCCCCGGTGGTATTCCAGACCCCGTCTTTGTTGCAGGCCAGGACCCGGAAGCGATACCCCCCCGGATAGACGTTGTTATAATGCGCCGTCCGACTGGGTCCGGCCTCCACCCAGTCCGAGTCCACGCCTTCCAGCCGGTGCTTGAATCGGCTGCTCTCCGGCGCCTGCAGGTTTAGCGCCGTGTAATGAAACTCCAGCTCCCCGCGTCCCGGTGGGATGCGCAGGGTCGCGCTCGCACCCTGCCCCGCCGACGCTTCCATGCCCGTCTCCCCGCTGCCGCTCTCAATCTCCGGCCCGCCAGACAATAATGGCTTTCGGTCGGCGAGCACCTGCTCGATATACACCGGCGGCGGCACGTGATTGATCTTGGCCGTGTTGGGGTCCACCGCAATCAACCCCTTGGTAGTCGGAAACCAGAGCCGGCCATCGCGGGTCTTCCAGCCCGCAGGCTTGCCCATGCCCGTGCACTGCGCGCTTTCCATGCCGTCGTTTTTGCCGTAGGCGACGCAGGAGAGGACCGCCAACCTGCCGGCATCCCAGTCGTCCAAGTCTCGTTTGCGCACCCGGAAGACCCCTTTGGAACAGCTCATCCAGAGCCAGCCCTGATCGTCCTCCAGGATTTCCAGCACCTCATTGCTGAACAGCCCCTCTTGCGTCGTGTAGGCCCTGAAGCGCCCATCCCGCAGCCGGTTCAACCCGCCATTGCGCGTGCCGATCCACAGGTCGCGGTCGTGATCCTCGTAGAGCGCCGTCACGGCATTCGTTGATAGCCCGGCCGCGGTCGTCAGATTGGTGAATTGCCCGTTGGCCCAGCAGCTTAGCCCCCCATCGGTCCCAATCCAGAGCTTCCCGGCAGCATCCTCGCAGATGGCTTGAATCGCACCCGGGCCCAGTTGATCCTTCGCCGTGTAGTTGGTGAACCTCCCGTCCGCGAGGCAACTCAATCCCAGGTCAGTGCCAATCCAGAGCTTCCCCAGGCGGTCCTCGTGCAGCACGCGCACCGGGGCGTTGAGCAAACCGTCCCGCGCCGAATAGCGAGTGTATTTGCCGTCCTTCAGTCGCGTCACCCCGCCGTCAAAATCCGCGCCCACCCACAGGCTCCCATCGCGACCTTCGCAAATCGAAAGGACCAGCATGTCCGAGAAGCCGTTGGTGGTCGCGTGGGCCGTGACCTTCTCCCCGTTGAATTGGTTCAAGCCCCCGCCCCAGGTCCCGATCCAGAGGCTGCCGCGCTGATCCTCCAGCACCGACGTAATATGGTTGTGCGTCAGGCCTTGCTGCCGCGTGTAGGTGAAGAACCGCTTGGGGGCGAGCCGCACCAACCCCTCCCCCGACCCCGCCCACAGGTCTCCTTCCCGATCTTCGAACAGCGCATTGACTCTCCCAAACGGCACGCCTTCGTTGTTGAGTTGGGTAAAGAACCGGCCTTCGCGGAAGCGATTGAGGCCGCTGTAGGTGCCCACCCAAAGATTGGCTTCGTGATCTTCGCAGATTGTGCTCACGAAGGTGTCGGACAGGCCATACCGGGTGTTGTAGGCGTAGAAATTCGTCCAATACCAGCTATACCAAAGCATGCCGTTATTGGAGCCGATCCAGACCCGGCCCCCTTTGTCCTGGCAAATGCCCCGCACGGAGTCACCCGGCAACCGGTTCGGCATTGGAAACGATACCATGCGCTCCCCCTGCAGCCGGTTCAGCCCTTCCCCGGTCGCAATCCACAGATTGCCGTCCCGGTCTTCGTAGAGCGAGGTGACCGTGTCCGAGGCCAGCCCCTGCTGCTTGGTGTAGTTGCGGCACCGCTCGTTCTCGTAGCACGTCAACCCGGTGGTCGTGCCGATCCAGACCGAGCCGTCCTTGCGTTCGTAAATCACTCTGATGTGGTCGCCCGCCAAACCGTTGGTGGCGCCAAAATGCGAGAAGTTGTGGCCATCCAACCGCGTCACCCCGCCCCCGTCCGTGCCAATCCATAACCGTCCGTTGCGATCCCGGCACAGCGCGGTAATAGACGAATCGCAAAGCTCCGGCGTGGTCCGCGCGTCGAAGCTGGTGAAATTCACGCCATCGAACCGGGCCAGGCCCCCCCGGGTGCCCACCCAGAGATAGCCGTCCTGCGTCTGCGCGATGGCTTGCACCACGTTGTCGGGCAGCCCTTCATCGGTCTGCCAGGTGCGGGTGCTGTAATCAAACGTCGGATGATCCAGGCTCGACCAGTCCAGCCAGTCGCTCGCCCGGCTGATCTGCCGGCGGTGGTTGATCCGGCTGTGATCGTTGCAGTCAACCGCGAAGACCTCCAAATTCCCGTCTTCGTTTTGCCCTGCCGCCGCGCCGACGGGCGTCGCCTCCCCCATGCTGGCCCACGCCGACCACCGGTCTGACCCGTCAACCATGTTTTCCCAGCGATGCAGCAGGGTCAATTTCTGCGCATCCACCGCGAACACCTCCAGGCGGCCGTCGGCGCTCTGCGCGACCGCCAGGCCCGGATTCACCGATGTAACGACCGGGCGCTCGCGATCAGCCGTACCGCTTGGCTGGGAGAGCCGGGCGAGACCGTTGGTCCCGGGCGGTATCGTATTCTCCGCGGGGGGTTGGGCGGCCGGCGGCGAGTTTGGCCCGGGGGACGAGCGCGTCCCCGGCGATGCGCTCGGGATCGGTCCGCTGAAATCGTGCCAGGCCGTCCAGTTGGTCGTCTCCCCCGGCATGGACTGGCAAATCCGCTCCAGGCCGTTATTGGGCCAGGTAACGGCAAATACCTCGAGTCTGCCCAGCACATTCTCGCCCACCGCAAACCCCGGCTGAATTGCGCCGCCCAGCCCTGTCCACTCCGACCAACCGCTGTCGCTCCCGGGGCGGGTTTGCCAGCAATGCACCAACTGGCGCGAGCCGGCTTCGAGGCCGAAGAGTTCCAGCCGGCCATCCCGGTTTCGCGCGACCGCAAGCTCCGACTCGATGGCGCCGCCCAGGTCCTCCCAGTCCGACCATCCGGTCGTCGCGTTGCTCTGCCGCAAATGCTTTACCCCGTTGCCACCGGCCGCCAGGGCGAAGACCTCGAGCCGCCCATCAGCGTCGTGGCCCGCCGTGAGCGGCGTTCGGACCGAGCCCCCCAGATTCGTCCAACCCGACCACTCGACGCTGTTCGTCGCCTGCTGCTGGATATACTCAAGGGTACTGCTCGCTCGTTCCACGCCGAAGACCTCCATCCGGCCATTCCCGTTGGTAACCACGACGATACCCGGCAGCACCGCCCCGCCCAACCTGACCCACGAGGACCAGTCGCCGCTGGCCCGCTTCTGCCAGCGATGCAGCAACTCGCCATCGGCCTCGACTTTGAACACCTCCAGGTACCCGTCCGCGTTCTTCCCCAACACGGGCCGACCGGCGGCCGCCATTTCCTCCGTGGCCGCCGCCAGGCCGCCGCGCAGGACGACCAATGCGACCACGAGTAGCCGGCTCGCTGCCCCCGGCACCGGCGGGCGGCTTGGAAGACGCCAATTCATCTACTCATTAGTCTAGGGGAGCCGTGGCAGCCTGCCAAGCGTTCCTGTTCCACCCCACAGCCCCCAGCCCGGCTCGCCCGCCCATAAGTTCATACGAGGCGCGCGTTAGCCCGGCCTCGGGCATATTCAGCGGATGATGCACCTATCGTTTGCGCCAGGCGCAATGCTCCGCGGGCTCCGCCTGGCCGGCGTGCTGGTCCTGGCGGGCCTTCAATCGCGAGCCGGCGAAACCCTGAACCGAAATGACGCCGCGCTATGGCGCCCGCGCTTCATCGTGC
>Ga0335071_10004885_pt1 | contig 13999 bp, 5 predicted proteins | sample Lox_Sample_15_FD_206724 | JGI IMG/M metagenome (GOLD analysis project Ga0335071, IMG submission 206724) | Soil microbial communities from Loxahatchee National Wildlife Refuge, Florida, United States - Lox_Sample_1.5 | ecosystem: Environmental > Terrestrial > Soil > Wetlands | place: USA: Florida... | reverse complement strand
CCGCGGAGAGAGTGGCCACCACGTCCTGGCGCTGGTCGTGGACGTTCTCGAGCTCCCTCGGGTCCCGGCGTCGGTCGTACAGCTCCGGCTTCGGCGCGCGGATCGACTTCCACCGCCCCGTCTCCAGGGCGGTCAGCTCGCTCCAACCGTGGTGGAACCGCGGGAACCAGGTCTCGGCGTAGGAGACGGGCCCGGCCAGGGCGTCCGGCGGGTCGTCGAGCGCGTCGTCGTGCGCGACCAACGGGAGCAGGCTCGCGCCGTCGAGCCCGGCCGGCGGCGGCAGGCCGACGAGGTCGAGAACGGTGGGCGTCACGTCGACGAGCCGCGCCAGCCCCCGCACCCGCCGGCCCGCCGGGAGCAGGCCCGCGGCGGGCGACGGCGTGCCGGTCGGCGGGGCGATCAGCATCGGCACGTCGAGGGTGGCCCCATACAGGAAGATGCCGTGCCCGGCCTCGCCGTGCTCGCCCAGCGACTCGCCGTGGTCGGACAGGTAGACGACGGTGGTGTTGCGACGCAGCCCGAGGGCGTCGAGGGTGTCGAGCAGCCGGTTCACCTCCGCGTCCGCGAACATCACCTCGCCCGCGTAGGCGCTCGGCGCGCGGCGGCGGTACTCGTCCGGCGGCGTGTAGGGATCGTGCGGGTCGTAGAGGTGGACCCACAGGTAGAAGGGGCGGTCGCCGCGGCGCTCCCGGCGCAGCCAGTCGACGGCCCGGTCCACCACCCGGTTCGCCGGGCGCTCGATCTCCGTGAGCGCGCGCCGCTCGATGTCCGAGTAGTCGAAGGAGTCGTCGTAGGTCTGGTGGCCCTTGGCCAGCCCCCAGCGCGCGGCGAGGACGTAGGAGCCGACGACGGCGGCCGTCTGGTAGCCGCGGGCGAGCAGCCGCTCGGCGAGCGTGGTCACGTCCTTCCCCAGCGCGAAGCCGGCGTTGTCGCGCACGCCGTGGTGCGGCGGGTAGAGGCCGGTGAAGATCGTCGAGTGCGAGGGAAGGGTCAGCGGCACGTGCGAGACCGCGTGCTCGAACAGCACCCCCTCCCGCGCCAGGCGCGTGGCCGCGGGCGTCTCGAAGGAAGCGCCGTAGGGTGCGAGGTGGTCACGGCGGAGCGTGTCGATGGTGATCACCACCACGTTCGCCCCGACGAAACGCGAGCCCGGGACCGCGGCGAGAGACGGGCTGCGCACGCCGCCCGGCAACGCCCTCGCGGCTGTGGACGCGGCGCGAATCGGTGTCGAACCGTGGAGCCTCGGCGGCCGCGTCCGGTACACCAGGACGGCGGCGAGGCAGGCCATCACCAGGAGCGCCCCCGCCACCCCGGTCGTCAGCCGGCTGCGAGCCCTCATCTTCCTTTCGTCCTCCTCAGCGGATCAGCCCGGCCAGGCAGTGTAGCCCGCCGTTGCGGACGAGAACCTGCTGGGCCGCGACGGGCACGACCGAGTATCCGCTGGGCAGCTCCCGGCCCAGATCACGGAAGACGCGCTCCTCGACCTCGCCCAGGCCGAAGCGGGGCACGAAGACCTGCCGGTCCACCACCAGCGCGTTCACGTAGCTGATGCCGGGCCAGCCGCGCGGGCCCTCGAGGTCCACGCGAAACGCGGGGACGCGCACGACGCGGAAGCCGATCGCCTCCAGCTCGCCGACCTTCTCGAGGACCCGCCGGCGCATCGCCTCCGGCACCGGCTGGAGCTGGCCCTCGACCAGGTCGAGGTGGGCCGCGATCGTCGCCGGCTCTTCCGCGGCGGCCTGGGTGGCGTGGATCCAGTCGGCGAACGTCTCCGGGTCCGCCTCGAGGAGGCGCACCTGGCGCGCGGGCGAGAGGCAGTCGACGCCGGCCGGGCACACGCGGCCGGTCAGGGCCTGCATGCGGGATGGCAGCGTCGGGTCGATCTCCAGCCGCCAGCCGACCGCTTCCCGGCGCGCGGCTGCGAGCGCCTGGCGGACACGGTCCGGCTCCGGCTTCGGCTCGGCCAGCGCGTCGCGCAGGTCGACGAGCGCCCTCGGCTTCCGCTCGCCGACCCGGGAGAGCAGGGCCTCGACCGAGGCGCGGGCAACCCCCAGGTCGCCGGACGTCGGCACGGCCACCAGCGCCACACCGGCCTGGGGCAGGAGGGACACGAAGTAGTCCACGTGCGGGGCCAGGCCGCCGAGGTCGACCGTGCGGTCGGCGCCGAACTCCAGGCCGAGCACGTACTCGTACTCGGCGGCGGTGAGGGTCTCGGCCCAGTACGGCTTGACGAAGTCCCCGTGGAAGAGCACGAGCCGCCGCCGCTCGCGCGGGTCGCGGGCGAACAGCAGGTCCCCGCCTTCCCAGGACAGGCGCGAGCGCACCACGCCGTCGCGCGAGGCGAACCGTTCGAGCATGGGCACAAACGCCTCGGCGTTCTCCGGCCGGCCCTCGAACAGCCGGCGAGGCACGAGGATCACCCGCCGACCGCGCCACGCGCCGGGCTTCACCCAGTCCTGCACCCACCAGAAGGTGCGGGCGACCCCGCGGTCGACGAGCGCCACGTGGTGCGGCGTGTTGCCGAAGTTGCGCTGCGTGGCGCCCTGGTAGGCCGTGTCGTCGTGCACACGGTGGATCAGGACCTCGACGGCCAGCGGGCGCGGGATCCGCTGCAGGACCTCCTTCATCACGCCGACCGGGTCGCCACCGTTCCTCGAGCCCGAAGCGAGGTAGAGCACCGGGTCGGTGTCGAAGTCGAGGCCGGTGAGCGGGTCGTCGTCGGGAGAAGCACGGAAGCCGGGGGCCGTCGGGTGGTAGAGGATGTGGCAGGTGCGATCGCGCCCGCGACGCGCCAGCTCGGAGCGGAACGGCACTCCCTCACGCACGAACACCTCCGCCAGCTCCGTCTCGGTCGACGCGCAGGCGAGGCGCAGCGCGCCCGGCTCCACGGCATCGGCCCAGGTCTTCGAGGCGGGTACCGGCTCGAAGACCACCTGCGGCGTCGCCGCCATCGCGACCGCCAGCACGCCGACGAGCAGGAATGGGAGGGTGGTGCCCGGCCTGGGCATGGTCACGGCTCCGGCAGCCCGGCTATGGCGGCGTGATCGCAAATTCCTGCTTTTCGCTCTCCAGGCGCTCCTCGTGGGCCTTGCGGAACTCCTGGAACGCCTGCAGCGCGGCCGTCGCCTTCCCGGCCTGGCTCGTCTCGCGATACGCGCGGGCGAGCTGGAAGTGGATGCTGCCGTCCTCGTCCGTAGGCAGGGCCGCCTCGAGGTGCTCGATCGCAGGCGCCGGCTGGCCGGCCTCGAGGTAGGCGCGGCCGAGCACGGCGTGCGCCCGCAGCAGCTTCGGGTCGGCGGCCACCGCCTTCTCCAGGCTGGGGATGCCCCTGGCCGGCTCCTTGGTCTCGACCCACGACTCCCCGAGTAGGAGGTTGTACTCGGCGGAGTCGGGCTCCCGCTTCAGCAACTCCTCGAGCAAGGGCCGGGCCTCGGCGTAGCGGCGGGCGATGAACAGGAGCGTCGCCTGCTCGCGCCGCAGGCGCGGGTCCTCGGGCCAGGCGGCGGTCGCCTTGGCCAGCGCTTCCTTGGACTGCTCGTAGCGCCGCTGGGCCCGCAGCACCTCGATGTTGACGAGGGCGGATTCCGGCGATGGCGGCAGAGCCGTGAGGCGGTCGAAGGCTTCGCGCGCGAGCACGTCGGCGGCGCGGGAGGTCCAGTAGCGGCTTTCCGCGGTGCGCAGCGGCCGGGCCGCCTCCAGCACCTCCTGGTAGCGGCCGGCGCGGAACGCGCACTCCAGGCTGGCCGCCTGGCAGTCCGGCGCTGGGACGCCCTTCGCCTTCTCCCGCTCGACGGCGGCCCAGTCGGGGTGGCCGGCGCGCTCGTAGATCCCGGCCAGGGCCAGATGGGCCTCCGCGGGCCGGGTGTTCCTGGCGATCGCCTCGCGCAGGAGGGGAAACGCGCTCTTGTCGCGCTCCTCGGCGATCGCGACCTGGGCGACCAGCAGCGAGAGGTAGGGCGACTCCGGCGCGGTGCTCTCCAGCGTCTCGAAGGCCTGGCGGGAGACACCCTCGTAGCTGCGTTCGAGCCCGTACCAGGCCTTCGGGTCCTGGGGCGCCTGCTGGACGAGCAGGCGGTAGTGGTGGGCCGCGTTCGCCCAGCGCTCCAGCGCCAGCAGCGCGTCCGCCAGCATCCGCCGGGCGTCGTGGTGGTCGGGCTGCGCCGTCACGAATTTCTGCAGCGGCTCCACGGCCTTGGCCGGCTGGCCCAGCTCGACGTAGCAGCCCCCCAGGAACAGCCAGGCCGGGGCCAGGTCCGGCTTCAGCTTCAGGGCCGCCTGCAGCTGCGGGACCGCGTCTTTGGCTCGACCGGCCATGGAGAGCGCGAGGCCGAGGTTCATGCGCATGCCGGCCTCGTTCGGCAGGGCGCGGACGATCTCGCCGTAGAGGGAGGCGGCCTCGTCGTAGCGCGCGCTGGCCATCGCCTCCCGCGCCTGCCGCGCCCTGGCGGCGAGCTCGTCGGCGGAAGGACCCGCGGACGCCTGTGCGGCAAGGTGGACGGCCAGCAGGGCGGACACGAGGAGAGACGACACGCGACGGCCAGTATAGACCGTCGGCGCCGCGACGGGCCTCAGCGCTCGCGCCTGAGAAGCGCGTACCCGCCGGGGATCTCGATGACGCCGCTCACCCCGTCGGGCGGGAGCGCCTCGGCGGCGGCGCGCAGCGGCGGGGCGAGGTCCGACAGGAGCACGACACCGAGGTCGCCGCCCTGCGGCGCGGAGGCATCGACCGAGACGGAACGCGCCAGATCCTCGAAGCGGACGCCACCAGCGAGCTGGCGCAGCACCTCCTCGGCCTGCGGCCGCGAGGCCACCCGGATGAGGCGCAGGTGGGCGGTGCCCTCCCCCGCGGTGACCGTTTGGGCGGCGGCGGGGTCGCGGGAGCCAGGCTGGGCCTGGGCGAGGCGCAGCGCTTCGTCGGCGCCGGGGTAGCCGGGGGAGACCGCCAGGAGCTTGTGCAGCAGCCGTCGCGCCTCGGCGCCGTGGCCCGCGTTCAGCTCGACGGCGGCCAGGTAGTAGAGCGCCTCCGGGTTCTCGGGCGCCAGCTTCAAGGCCGAGCGGAAGGCCTCGGCGGCCTCGGCCTCGCGGTCCGAGGCGGCCAGGGCGAGACCCCGCGCCACGCGCGGCGCCGGCGAGTCGGGGTCGAGCCGTTCGGCTTCCCTGGCCTCCGACTCGGCCCGGGTGAAGTCGCCGAGCTGCCGGAACGCGTCCGAGAGCCCGGCGCGGACGCGGGCGTTGCGCGGGGCGAGGCCGACGGCCTTCTCCAGCGCCGCGCGCGCGCCGGCGGCGTCGTCCTGCCGGAGCAGCAGCCTCCCCTTCATCTCGAGCAGGTCGGGGTTGTCGGGACTCCGCTCCAGCCCGCGTGCCACCGTCGCCGCCGCGTCCTGGTCCAGGCCGGCCGCGAGCTGCGCCTGGGCGAGGTAGACGGCGGTGGTGGTCGCCTGGGGCGCCGCGTCCATCGCCCTGCGCAGGTGGGGAATGGCCTCTCGCGGACGGGCCTTCGCGAGCAGGGCACGGCCCAGGTAGAACTCGACGTTGAACGACCCGGTCTTGCCGCGCGCCAGCTCCTCGAGCAGCGGCAGGGCGCGGTCGATGTCGTTCTGCTTGAACAGGCGCAGCGCCTCGCGCATGCCCTGGCGCTCGCGCTCCACCTCGCGGACCCCGTCCTTGGGGTCCTTGCCGGTGACCGTGACGGCCGAGCCGACACCGCCCACGTAGCCGAGGGCGGCGAGCCGCTCGAGGGCCCCCTGGTCGATCGGGGCGGCCGCGGCCTTGTCCCCCACGCCGCCGCCGAAACGCCCGAGGCTCTGGCGCATCCCGCTCGCCACCGCCTCGCGCGACGACAGCACGTTGCGCAGCTCGCCCGGGTCCTCGCCGAGGTGGTAGAGCTCCGGCCGCGGAGCCTCGATGTACTTCCAGCCCTGCGAGCGCAGCGCCCGCAGCCGCGCCCAACCGAAGTGGATGGCGCCGTACAGGCTCTCGGCGTAGGACTCGTTGTCAGGGATGCGGCCACCGCGGGCGAGCACGTCGGCCCGCGAGGCGCCGCTCGTCTCGACGGCCGGCAGGCCGAGCAGGCCGAGCAGCGTCGGCAGCAGGTCGACGCTGCGGAACTGCCCGCGGACGCGCACGGCCGCCGGCAGGTGGCCCGGCCAGGACAGCACCAGCGGCACGTGCAGCGTCGCGTCGTACACCAGCAGCCCGTGCTCCTCCTCGCCGTGCTCGCCCAGGCTCTCGCCGTGGTCCGAGGTCACGACCACCAGGGTGTTCGCCCGCTGGCCGGAGCCGTCGAGCCAGCCCAGCAGCCGCCGCAGCTGCGAGTCCGCGTACGCCACCTCCCCGTCGTAGAGGCGACCGGCGAAGCGGCTGGCGAATGGCTGGGGCGGGGTGTACGGGGCGTGCGGGTCGAAGAGGTGGACCCAGGTGAGAAACGGCCGGGCGTGTGGGCGGCCGAGCCAGCCCAGCGCACGGTCCACCACCTCCTGCGCGCGGCGTTCGGTGCGGCCGTCGACGGCCTTCTCGAACGGGTCGTCGTAGACGTCGAAACCGCGATCCAGGCCCGAGGAGCGGGAGACGGGATACGCGCCGATGAAGGCCGCCGTGTCGTAGCCGGCGGCCTTGAGCAGGGTGGCGAGGGTGGGCATCCCCGGCGCGATCGGGCCGGCCGCGTTGTCACGGATGCCGTGCTCGTAGGGGTAGCGGCCGGTCAGGATCGACGCGTGCGACGGCCGGGTCTCCGGGACGTGGGAGACAGCGTCCTCCACGAGAACGCCCTCCCGGGCCAGGCGATCGAAGCCGGTCGTGTCGGCCTTCGCGTCGCCGTAGGCGCCCACGTGGTCGGCGCGCAGGGTGTCGATGGTGACCAGCAGGACGTTGGCGGGGCCGGCGGTGGCGGCGAGGAGGGCGAGGGCGCTGAGCACGGTCGCTTATTGTCGCGCGGCGGCGGCGGCGGGCGCGACCGGGCGGGCGGGCAAAAGAAAACGGCGGGTGCGGGACGGACCCGCACCCGCCGCCTTCAGCGACGACGCGTCAGAACTGCATGCGCAGGCCGAGCCTGAACTGGCGCTCGGGGGCGTTGCCGCTGGTGCTGGTGATGGTCATGAACGCCGGATCGGTGACGCTCGAGTCCGGCCCGTTGAAGTGCGGGGTGTTGGTCAGGTTGAAGGCCTCGGCACGGAACTCGAGGTTGAACTTCGGGCCGATCGGGAACCGGCGGAACAGCGACAGGTCGATGTTCCACCAGCCCGGTGAGCGCACCTGGTTGCGGCTCGAGGTGCCCGGACGGACCTCGCTGACCGGCGCCCACGCCGAGGGGTCGTAGTACGTGGCGTTCGCGCCGATGCCGCCCTGCTTGACGATCGGACCCACGAGGTCGGCGTACTGCGGGTCGCCGATCGCGTTGAGCGAGCCGCCAGGGGCGCTGACGGTGAACGGCGTGCCCGTGAAGGCGCTGAAGACACCGTTCAGCGACCAGTCCTTGATGATCGCGTTGGCGGCGCCCGAACCGTGCTTGCCGAAGGGCAGCTCGGCCAGGAAGCCCAGGTCGAAGACGTGGGTCCGGTCGAAGCCCGCCGGCGCGTAGTTCTTGTACATGAGCGACGGGGTGTTCCACTGCACGTAGTCCCACCCGTCGTCGTCCTGGCGGTTCAGGGCCTTCGAGAAGGTGTAGGCGGCCTTCACGAAGAAGCCCTTGCTGAACGGCTTGCTGAGGGCCATCTGCAGCGAGTGGTAGTTGCTGCTCTGCCACCCGTCGAACCGGTAGGAGCCGGACGTCCGGCCGAACGCCTGGTAGAGCGGCGCGCCCGCCCAGCCCGTGCCGGGCTCGGAGTTGTTGACGTTGTAGAACCCGAACAGGTGGGTGGTCTTGGTCCCCACGTAGCCCGCCGACACCGACATGTCCCAGGGCAGCCGGCGCTCGTAGGTCAGGTTCCAGGACTGGATGTAGGGCCGGTTGAGGTGGTCCTCGTACGGCGAGCGCATGTCGGCGTTGAGAGGCAGGTCCACGACGCCCGAGCTCTCGTCCGGTCCGTAGAACAGCGGGACGCCGTTGGCCAGGCTGCCGGCGGTCTGGTAGCCGTTCGCGCCGTAGAAGGTGTTGGTGATGGTGAGCGGGTAGAAGCCGCGCAGCGGCCGCGACAGGTTCATCGGGCTCACCGTGATGCCGTAGCCAAGGCGGAGCACGTCGTTGTCGGTCAGGCGGTAGGCGGCGCCGATCCGCGGCAGCAGGTGCGGGTACTTCACCTTGATGTTGAAGGTCTCCGGGTTGCCGCCGAGCCCGCCCAGCAGGACCGTGTTGTTGGCCATGTCGTAGTACTCGATGCCCCGGTTGGCGCGGGTCATCATCGGGTACAGCTCATAGCGCAGGCCCAGGTTCAGGGTCAGCTTGTGGTTGACCTGCCAGCGGTCGCGGACGTAAAGGGCGTACTGCCACTCACGCCCGGTCATCGTCTCGTACTGGAGGCTCTTGGAGATGGTGTCCGCCTGGCCCAACAGGAACTCGGCGTAGGCGTTGTACGGGTCGGGTGAGCCGGTCGGCCCCAGGGTCGTCCCCTGTCCGTAGAAGCCGAAGTAGCCGCGCGGCGAGTAGCCGAGCTCCGGCTGCCAGTGGTTCAGCTCCATCCTCACCAGGTCGAAGCCGAACTTCAGCTCGTGCTTGGTCAGGGTGTAGGTCAGGTTGGTAGAGAAGTTGTAGCTGCGGTCGTTGCGAAAGGCGGGGGCCCAGCTGTTGACGTTGCCCCAGGCGTTGAAGCCGCTGACGGAGACCGTCGGCATGCCGGAGTACTTGATGTCGCCGTTGCCGCCGCCCGCGCCGTTCGTGCCGGGAATGCCGAACACGTCGGTGCCGTAGTTCGTGCCGTAGTCCTCGGGGATGTTCGACTGGTCGAAGCGGGTCGCGCCGAACACCGCGTCGAGCACCATCTTGGGCGAGAGCGTCCAGGTGAGGCCGACGGTGCCGATCCTCACCCTGGTGTCGGCGCTGCCCGGCATGCCGCCGCCGAACCCGCTGCCCTCGGCGCCGCCGTTGGCGGGGTTGCCGAAGTACGAGGTGGTGCTGACGGTGGCGTTCATCTGGCTGAACTTCGCGAAGATCTGCGCCGAGGAGCTGATGTTGTAGTTCAGCTTGGCGTCGTAGTTGTTGCGGTTGAAGTCGGTGGTGCCGCTGGTGTTGTAGTTGCTGAAGTTCCCCGGCTGGTTCGGCATCGGCACGCGCGACTGGTAGGCCTGCGCGATGGAGCTGATGCGGTTGGCGGGGATGACGTTGTTCGGGAACGGCGTCTTGCCCGAGCCGTCCGGGTTGCCGGTGTTCGGGTCGTAGATCGTGGTGCCGAAGGCGCTGAAGTCGCCCGCGCGCATGGCCGCCGTCGGGACCGAGAGGATGTCGGTCTCCGGCGTCGTCGTGTAGTGGCCTTCCCAGGAGGCGAAGAAGAACAGCTTGTCCTTCACGATGGGGCCGCCCAGGGTGGCGCCGCCGATGTTGCGCTTGCTGTCGGGCTTGGCGCCTTCGGTGTTGAAGAAGTTCCTGGCCCGCAGGCTGGCGTTCTCGTTGAAGTAGAAGCCGGACCCGTGGAACTCGTTGGTGCCGCTCTTGGTCAGCACCGTCACCGAGGACCCGCCGGCCATGCCCTGCTCGGCGTCGAAGCTGGCCGAGGTCACGTTGACGGTGGCCACCGTCTCCGCCGGGGCGATGTAGACGGCGTGGTGCGGCAGCCAGACGAAGATGTTGGTGGCCCCGTCGAGCCGCTGGTTGTTGCTGTTGCGGGCGGTGCCGTTGACGTTGGTGCTGAGCGAGCGCTCCGGCGTGTCGGTGATCGAGTTCTGGAACCGCGCCGGCGTGGCGCCCGGCATCAGGTTCACCAGGCTCTGGTAGTTGCGGTAGTTGCCCAGCGGCAGGCTGGTGATCTCCTGGCTCTGGAGCTGCGTGTGGACGTCGCCGGTGTCGGTCTGGAGGATGGAGACCTCGGACTGGACGGTGACCGCCTCGGTGAGGCCGCCGACCTCGAGCGGGACGTCGACGCGGGTGACGGTGGTGGAGTTGATGGGAACTCCGTCCTTCACGTACTCCTTGAAGCCCGTGAGCACGACCCGCACCTTGTAGGTACCGGGCTGGACGTTCACGAAGCGGTAGCCGCCCTCGGCGCTGGTGGTCGTCTCGCGCGCGAGGTTCGTGCCGGTGTTGATGAGCGTGACCGTCGCGCCGGGGACGTTGGCCCCGCTTGTATCGGTCACGTTGCCCACGAGCGTGCCGTACAGGACCTGGGCGCCGGCGGGCACGGCGAGCGCCAGCAGCCCGAGGGCTACCAGCGCGAGCGACAGGGGTGTACGTCGATACGAAAGCCGTCTCATGGTGCGCACCTCCTTGTAGACGGAGGCCGTACGGGTCGCGGGGGCGCGTGGGCACGCCCGTCGGTCTCGCGCTAACTGGGACGACGGAGAATCTAGCCCAACGCTGGCACATGGTCAATTTTTTTTGATCTTCACTTGCTTTTTATGATCCTGGATCCGGAAACCCGAATCCCCTACAACGTCTTGGATTTACACAGGTTAAGAATCCCTGCCTCGCATGATGGTGCCCGGTGGGTGTGGCAAGTGGTGTATGCTGTTATGTTTGGTGAGGGCGATCCCAGGTTCACGAGCCATGTTGACTTTTCTTTCTCGTTCTTTGCTTGCGATATCTTGCGTTGCCGTCCTAGCATCGGGCGCCCACCCGCAGGGCGCCTCCCCCGCCCAGCCGCCGACCACGTTCCCCGCCCAGGTCGAACAGGTGACGGTGGACGTCGTGGTCATCGACGGCAAGGGCAGCCCCGTCACAGACCTCAAGCCGGAGGACCTCGAGATCTACGAGGACGGCGTGCGGCAGACGATCGCCGCCTTCGACCTCGTCGCGGTGCCGGTCGCGCCCGCACCTCCCCCCGAGGCCGCCCAGGCGGCCGGCGCGGCCCCGGTGCTCGCGCCCGTCTCCACGAACGCCACCGCCGCGGGCCAGCGCGGGCGCACGTTCGTGGTCGTCTTCGACGACGCCCACCTCGGGATCCACGAGGCGCGGCGGGCGAAGGCGGCGATCGCGCAGTTCCTGAACAGGGAGACGCGCGAGGGCGACTACGTGACCCTGCTGGCGGCGGGCGGCGGCGCCTGGTGGACGGCGCGGATGGAGGCCGGCCGAGCCGAGCTGATGGAGCTGCTGAAGCGGCTGGAGGGCAAGCGGCTGCCGGACACGCGGCGCGACTGGATCTCGGACTACGAGGCGATGCGCATCCACGTGTACCACGACAACGAGATCTACAACCGCGTCCAGCGCCGCTTCGAGACCTACGGCATCCAGACCGTCACCCAGCAGGGCGAGCACGAGCGAAACCTCATGGCCACCGAGGACCCGGTGGTGACCACCCGCGCCATCGAGGTCTACAACTCGGCGATGGCCCGCAACCACGTCACCCTCGCCGCCCTGGACCGGGCGCTCGCCTCGCTGGCCGGCGCCAAGGGCCGCAAGTCGCTGGTGCTCGTCTCGGAGGGCTTCATCTACGACCCGGCGCTGACCGAGTTCAAGCGCATCCTCGACGACGCGCGGCGGGTGAACGCCACCATCTATTTCCTGAACGCCCGCGGGCTGGAGGGCCTGCCCGACGTGCTCGGCGCGGAGTACAGCACGGCGGTGCCCGAGGAGGACATGGGCAGCCTGTTCGCCCAGGAGGCGGAGACGCAGGAGGGCGCGGTCTCGCTGGCCGCGGACACGGGCGGCTTCACCCTGCGCAACTCGAACGATCTCGCCAGCGGGCTCAAGCGCGTCTCGGACGAGAGTCGTGCCTACTACCTGCTCGGCTACAACCCCACGAACGCAGCGCACGACGGCTCCTACCGCAAGATCGCGGTGAAGGTGCGCAACCGCCGCGGTCTGCAGGTCCGCGCCCGCCGCGGCTACTACGCGCCCTCGGACACCCGGACTGCGGCCGCCACTCCCCGCGGCACGGATCCCGCGTTCCAGGCGGCGCTCGACTCGCCCTACGAGGTCGAGGAGCTGCCGCTGCGGATGACCCACGTGGTGCGCGAGGAGACGACGATCGACGAGGCGCGCGTCTACCTGGCGGCGGAGGTGGACATCGCCCACCTCACGCTGCGCGAGGAGGGCGGCGAGGCGAAGGGCGGGTTCGAGTACCTGATGGTGACGTTCGGCCGCGACGGGGGGCAGCTCTTCCGGGCCGACCAGGCGCTGGAGCTGGCCCTGCCGCCCGACACCCGGGCGCAGCTCGCCCGCACCTGGCTGCCGATCGTGCGCGAGTTCTCGCTGCACTCGGGCCGCTACCGCGCCAAGTTCGTGGTGCGCGACAGGGCGAGCGGCCGGCTGGGCACGGTGATCCACGACTTCGAGGTCCCCGACCTCAGGCCCTTCCGGGTCTCGACCCCCGTGCTCAGCGACGTGCGCGAGACCACGGCCGAGGGCGCTCCCGCCGACCGCCTGGCCATCCTGGCCCGCCGCGATTTCCCGCAGGGCGACCGGCTGTTCTGCCAGGTGGAGGTCTACCGGGCGATCAAGGACGAGTCCTCCGGGCTGCCCAAGGTCAGCATGGGCTACGAGGTCCGCCGCAGCGACGGCGCCCTGCTGACCCGCGAGCCGCCCAGCGTGATCACCACCTCCCCCGACGGCGCTATCTCCCGCATGATCGGATTCTCGCTGGCCGGCGCTCCGCCCGGCCAGTACGTGCTGAAGCTGCGGGTCAGGGACGAGTTCTCCGGCGAGACGATCGAGAGGAGCGAGCCGTTCACCGTCACCGCCGAGGCCCAGGCCCAGGCAGCACGCTAGGCCCACAGCCGCTGCCGCGACGGGCCGCCTGCGCCTATACTCGCCGGGCATGCGCCGAACCAAGATCGTCGCCACGGTCGGGCCCGCCTCGCGCAGCCCCGAGATGCTGCAGAAGCTGCTGGAGGCGGGGGTCGACGTCTTCCGCCTCAACTTCTCCCACGGCACCCACGACGAGCACCTGCAGGTGATCCAGGCGGCGCGCCAGATCGCCGCCCGGCTCGAGGGCCGCCTGGCGCTGCTGCAGGACCTGTCGGGGCCGAAGATCCGCACCGGCCTGATCAAGGGCGGCGAGGTGCTGCTGGTCGCCGGCGCGCGCGTCGCCATCACCACCGACACCTCGGTCGAGGGCACGGCCGACCTCATCGCCACCACCTACGCGGCGCTGCCCCGCGACGTGACGCCGGGCGAGCAGATCCTGCTCGACGACGGCAACCTCGAGCTCAGGGTGCTGGAGGTGCAGGGCGAGCGGGTCCTGTGCGAGGTGGTGGACGGCGGCCCGCTGCGCTCGCACAAGGGCATGAACCTGCCGGGGGTCATGCTCTCCACCCCGGCCATCACCGCGAAGGACCGCGACGACCTCGCCTTCGGCATCCAGGCCGGCGTCGACTACGTGGCGTTGTCGTTCGTCCGCCGCGCCGCCGACGTGCTGGAGGCGAAGCAGCTCATCCGCTCGCTGGGGAAAGACACGCCGGTGATCGCCAAGATCGAGAAGCCGCAGGCGCTCGACGACCTGCCGGCCATCCTGCAGGCGACGGACGGGGTGATGGTCGCGCGCGGCGACCTGGGGGTGGAGATCGGGACCGAGGACGTCCCCATCCTGCAGAAGCGGATCATCGCGGAGGCCAACGCGGCAGGGAAGGTGGTGATCACCGCCACCCAGATGCTGGAGAGCATGATCGAGAACCCGCGGCCGACGCGGGCCGAGGCCTCCGACGTGGCGAACGCCATCCTCGACGGCACCGACGCGGTGATGCTGTCCGGCGAGAGCGCCGTGGGCAAGTACCCGGTGGAGGCCGTGCGCACCATGGCTCGCATCGCCGAGTACACCGAGGAGCACGGCCTCGCCGAGATCCGCACCCGCGCCGGCGAGCGGCACGACGGCGGCACGGGCACGCCGATCACCCGCAGCCTGGCGCGCGTCGCCACCTCCGTCGCCGAGGAGCTCGGCTGCAAGCTGATCGTGGCCTTCACCGAGTCGGGCACCACCGC
>Ga0335071_10004884_pt1 | contig 14000 bp, 14 predicted proteins | sample Lox_Sample_15_FD_206724 | JGI IMG/M metagenome (GOLD analysis project Ga0335071, IMG submission 206724) | Soil microbial communities from Loxahatchee National Wildlife Refuge, Florida, United States - Lox_Sample_1.5 | ecosystem: Environmental > Terrestrial > Soil > Wetlands | place: USA... | reverse complement strand
CTGCTGAGCTAACCGGGCCTGGTGGGGGAGCCAGGATTTGAACCTGGGTAGGCTGCGCCAACGGATTTACAGTCCGCCCCCTTTAACCACTCGGGCACTCCCCCGGGAGCCGTGGAATCGTAGCCCAAAGGCGGGGCGCATTTCAACCGCGACGGAAGCTCGTGCCACGCACGCTCGGCCACGCTCGGCGCGTGTGCCCACGGACCGGCGAAGACGAGGGCGGCGAGGAGGCAGCCGGGGCCGTCGGGGGTGACGGCCCCGGCTGGAAAGGTGTGCCGCCCGGCCAGGGGAAGCGGGCGGTCACGGGGGACTCGCAGTGTCATCGGCGGCCTGTGGCTGGAGGGGGATCCAAATCCACGGCGCTTGTGATGACAAGCGCATTCTATCCGAACTGCGGACGCAGACAACCGCTGTGCGGACCAATCACAGAAGGCCGCTTATACGGTTTGTCCATCTTGACAGACGCGGGCTCTGGCGTGAGCAAGCGGGGTTGCCACGCTCGTCACACGCCCAGAAGTGCACCCGTTCCATCGCCTTGGGGACGGATTGAGCGTGCCTGAGCGCTGTGGTACCGTAGGCATCCGCCGTGGCGGCGTAGCTCAGTTGGTCAGAGCAGCGGAATCATAATCCGCGTGTCGTAGGTTCGAGTCCTACCGCCGCTACCACTCTCTTCCAGCGGTCTCCGTCTCCAGGTGCCTCGGTCGGCCGGGCCGACCTCCGTCAGCGGATCGAGACGGTGACGACGCGGCTCCAGGCCGCGAGGTGGGTGCTGGTGGCCTCGATGTGCGCGCGCAGGTGATACGTCTCGCGCTTGGGGGTGCCGAACGGACGGCTCGACCACGTCCGGCCGCCCTGCAGCGATGCCCACGAACCGAGGGTGACCGGACGCCAGCTGCCTCCGCGGTCGGTGTACAACTGCACGCGCTCGCCCTTGAGCTGCGGGGCGACGCTCCCCGAGAAGCGGAAGACGTCGCCGCGGCGGAGGTCGTAGCGCGCTCGCGCAGTGTGGACCTTGGGGGCGACCTCGACGCTCACCGGATCGGTGAGCGCGACGAGGGCGCCGCCGTAGCGGAAGTACAGCGCGTACTCCCGATCGAGCGTCGGGGTGAGGCCGACGGTCAGGCTGCGGCCCCAGTCGGCGCTCGTCCAGGCGACGGAGCGCAGCGTGGTCCAGGACTGGCCGGGCGCGCGGCTGCGCACGAAGAGCGTGCCCGGCGCGCCGACGTTGGCCGTGATCGAGAGCTTGGTCGATCCGCCGGCGGTGAGGGTCGACTTCTTGAGGGTGGCCGTCGCGGGCACGCGGCCGGCGCTCAGCGTGCGCATGAGCCGGCCGTCCGTGCCGAGCAGGTAGCAGACGCTCTGGTCGGCGGGAGCGGCGGCGACTGCCGTGTCGCTCAGCCCGGACGACCCGGAGGTCCACTGTTGACTGGCCGTGTCGAAGAACCCCGCGTGCACGGCGCCGGCGATGAGGAGGGTGCCGTCGGGCACTCCCGTCCACGCCACCGTCGACCACGGCTGCGTGGCCGCGTCCGGCAGTCCGGGCAGCGTCGCGAACGTGAGCTGGTCGTCGCTGCCCAGCACGTCGGTACCGGCGGCGGCGACGAGATCCGGTCGGCCGTCGCCCCACGTCGGAGCCCGGGAGGCGGTGACCGACGTCACGGGGCCGGCCGCCGTGCCGGCCGCCGACCAGGTCCCCGCCTTGTCCACGAGGATCTCGCCGGAGGCGGCGCCGGCGACGGCGGTGCCGTCCCCGGCGATGGCGACGCACGTGACGGCGCTGGCAGTGGGGGAGTCGGCGCGACTCCAGGTCGCACCGGCGTCGTCGCTGGTCATGATCAGCCCGCCGTCGCCGACGGCGATCGCCTGGGACCCCAGGATCGCGAGGTCGTTGATCGCCCCGTCGGGTGCGGGGCCGACGTAGACGGCCTGCGTCCACGTGGCGCCGTCGTCGGCGGTGACGAGCAACAGGCCGCCGGAGGCGAGCGCGCCCATGCCTGAGGCGTTCATCGCGACGGCGGTGAAGCTGGTGGCGGTCTCTCCGGGGACGACGACGTCACGCCAGGTGCCGCCGGCGTCGTGCGACACGGCCACGTGGCCGCCGTCGCCGGCGATGGCGAGTCCTCTCGTGCCGAAGGCGAAGGCGTCGTGGACGGACCACGACGTGTCTGCCGTCAGCGGCACCGGCGACCAGGGCGTGAGGCTGCCGACGGCGAGGGCGGCGTCCGCCCAGGCGAGGGTGACGCATGCGACCGCGGCGGCGAAGACGCCGATCCTGACGACGCGACGGAAGCTGCGGCGGTCCACGTTCACTACTTCACCTTCACGGTCTTGCTGGGCGACGTCGCGGCGGCGTTCCAACCGGCCGGGGTCGCGGACGCCGTGAACCGATACTTGCCCTTCTTGACGAGCTTGATGCGGAGCCTGTAGAGGGACGCGTCGCCGCTGTCGACGTTCACGGCGGCCACCGTCTTCGTCGGCCTCCAGTGGCCGCCGCGGAAGCGGTACACCTTGACGCTTACGGTGTTCCCGCCGGCGACGAAGCGCGGCTCGAGCGCGCCCGTCACTACGAAGTACCTCCTGGCGCGCACCGACGACGGACCCGTGGGTCGTCCGAGCTTCGGCCTCATGCCCAGCTTTTGGACCTGGCTGACCAGGCTGCCGTACTGGGAGCCGCTCCCGGCGACGAAGCGCAGGCGGTAGTACGTCGGCGCTGAGGGTGTCAGCGTGAGGGAGAACTCTCCCAGGTGGGCGGGGTCGGCGTCCGTCGTGGTGGTGTCCTGCGTCACCCACGGCCCCGTCGATGAGGGGGCGGTCTCGACGCTGACGTCGTAGCCTCCGAGCCCGACCGGGTTGAGTGGATCGCCGTAGTCGAGCAACTGGCCGGTGAAGGTCGCGGAGGCGCCATATGTGAGCGCGCTGCTGGCGGTGCTGAAGTCGAGCTTGGTCTGCTTGCCGGGCGCGAAGCTCGCCGCGATCGTGTGGTCCGCCGTCACGTTCGTGAACTTGTACGAGAGGGACGCGCCGGCCGATGCGCCGTCCACGAGCACGTTGGCCACGTAGTAGCCGGTGGCCGGCGTGATGGTGAGCGTGAAGTCGCTGCCGTAGTCGACGGTGGTGGTGCCCGCCGGGCTGATGGATCCGTGGGCGCCGGCCGAAGCGCTGATCGTGAAGGTGTCGATCGCGAAGGTGGCGCTGATCGTGTGGTTGGCGGTGACGCTGGTGAAGGTGTAGCTCGTCACCGCACCGACCGACGAGCCGTCGACGAGCACGTCGGCCACGTGGTAGCCGGTCGCCGGCGTGATCGTCATCAGAAGGTCCGAGCCGTAGTCGACGCTGGTGTCGCCGTCCGGCGAGATGCTGCCGTTGGCGCCGGCCGAAGCGCTGATCGTGTAGGTGACGATCGCGAAGGTCGCGCTGATCGTGTGGTTCGCGGCCACGTTCGAGAAGGTGTAGGTCGTCACGGCGCCGACCGACGAGCCGTCGACGAGCACGTCGGCGACGTGGTAGTTGGCGTTCGGCGTGATCGTGAACGTCTGGCTCCCGTTCCAGTTCACGGGCTGGGCCGTGGCCGGCGAGATGCTGCCGTGGGCGCCGGCGCTCGGGGTGATGGTGTAGGTGTCGATCGCGAACGTGGCGCTGATCGTGTGGTCGTCGGCCACGTTGTCGAACGTGTAGGAGGTGACGGCGCCGACCGACGAACCGTCGACGAGCACGTCGGCGACGTGGTAGTGAGCGTTCGGAGTGATCGTGAACGTCTTGCTGCCGTTCAAGTTCACCGTCTGGACGGTCGACGGCGAGATGCTCCCGTTGGCGCCGGCCGAAGGCGTGATCGTGTAGGTGTCGATCGCGAAGGTGGCGCTGATCGTGTGGTCGTCGGCGACGTTGTTGAACGTGTAAGAGGCGACGGCGCCCACCGACGAGCCGTCGACGAGGACGTCGTCGACGTGGTACCCGGTCGCCGGCGTGATCGTGAACGTCTGACTGTCGTCCCAGTTCACGGTCTGCGGTGCGGACGGCGAGATGCTGCCGTGGGCGCCGGTGCTCGGGGTGATGGTGTACGTGTCGACCGCGAACGAGGCGCTGATCGTGTGATCTTCGGTCACGTTGTCGAACGTGTACGAGGTGACGGCGCCCACCGACGAGCCATCAACGAGCACGTCGGCGACGTGGAAGTGTGGGTCGGGCGTGATGGTGAAGCCCTGGCTGTCCCCGTCCGTCACAGGCACGGCGCCGGAGGGGTCGATGCTGCCGTTGAGGCCCGCGTCGGCCGTGATGGTGTGCGTGCCGCTGTCGAGCGGAGCGAGCAGGAGGGCGCGCAGCGACGCGGGCGCACCGGCGGCGCCGGCGGCGCTCGCCGAGATGCCGGAAACGGCAAGCACGACGAGGCCGACTGCGAGGAGGAGGCGGGACGTGCGCTGAGTCATCATCGACCTCCTGGTCGCGGAGTCTCGGAGTCGAGCCGCGGTCCCGCGAGGCGGGTGCGGCGCAAGAAAGCGGCGCTGATCATGGCGGAGCCGGCTGCGACGGGGACGTGCCCGAGGAACTGCTGCCCGAGGTCGACGTTGACGGAGTCGTCGGCGTCGTCGCCTGGTGCGTCGCCGCCGGCTTCGGCTTGGGCTTGAGAGCGGTGCGCGCGTCGGCCACGAGTGTCGCGGCTCCCGGGAAGTCCTTGTGCGCGGCCAGCACGGCGAGCGCCAGCCGGAGCGCCTGGCGCCAGTGCCCGTGCCTCGCCGCGTCCTGGGCCGTCGCCAGCTTCGCTCGGAGCGCGGCACCGGCCTCTGCCGACGCCTTCATCGCCGCGGCATCCTTGTCCGTGGGCTTGAGGAGCAGCAGTGCCGTGGCCAGCTTGGTCGCTCGATCCCAGGCGGCGTTCTTGAGCGCCTCGCTCGTGGCGGGGGAGAGATCGGCGATCAGCCCGTTGAAGTCCTGTCGCGCCGTGGCGTCGCGGGTCACCGCGAGGCGGAGATCTCCCGGCACGATCGCGCCGAGCGCATGGAGCAGCCCGGAGGCGTCGCTCGCGGAGAGGCGGGCCTTGGCCCGCTGCAGCTGCGTGACCACGGCCGCCGTCCGGGCCGCCTGCCGCGCCTCGGCAGCGTTCTGGTCCGCCATCGCGGCACGCGCCTCGTCCTCCAGCTTGCCGGCGTTGCGATACGGGATCGTGAGCACCTTGGCGCGGTCGAACTCGCTGGCGGCCAGGCTGTACGAGTGGTCGTTGAGGGCCGCGACGCCGCGCGAGTAGTGGAGGGCGGCGAACGCCACGAGGCCCGCGAGGACCGCGGCGACCGCCACGGCGGCGAGACCGGCGCGGAGGGCGATGCGCCGGCGTCTCGCCCTGGCCTCCTCGCGCGCCCAGTCGTCGTCCTCTGCGTAGTGCCAGCCTTCGGGCAGCTGCTGCCGCTCCGGCAACGCCTGGAGCTGCGGCGCCGCCGGACGCGGAAGCGGAGTACCTTGTGAGGGACTACCCACTGTGCCTTGGCTCTCTCTCGTCTGCGCTGATGAGGTCTGTCCCCTATCAGTCTCGTGGATGAGGGTGGCACGGATGCCGGGTCGGGGCAACCGGTCCACTGCGATTAATGTTGTCAGATCCGCACTCTCTAACAGCGCCGGTCGTTGAGGAGATCCGCCGCGCTCGCCGCCGCGCCGGCCGGGACGACCGGCCGGACGCCCCGCCGCGACCTGCTACGCGGCCAGGCCCGACCGCGTCACGGCCGGCTTCGGGGCCGGCACCACGACGGTGCTCACCACGGGACACGGGTAGTCCGCCGTGCTGAGCCAGCCGTAGCAGGGCGTCTGCCAGGCGGGGACCAGGGAGAAAGCCGCGTCTTTGCACCGGCACCGGCTGAAGCACAGGCCGTCGAAGCGATACAGGGTGCCGCGCTCGTCGCGCGCCCAGGCCGGGTCAGCCGTGCTGCGCACCTGGTACCTGCTCTTGCGCGCCTGCTCTGTCATCGTCGCGTTCATCTCTCCGCCTCATGACCGTCGTCATCGGGCTCGAGTACGGATTCGTGCCCCATGCGGCGCTCCGCGCAGTAGCGGCAGTCGCAACGGTCCTCGTGATGCCAGCCGCTCCACGGCAGCTCGTGAGGCGCGGCGAGACGCATGGAGTAGACACGTTCGTCATCGCGGTGCGTGACCCAGACCTGGCCATCCTCGTACCGCCATTCGCGGTACACCGCGTGGTCGGCGCGGTCCTCGCCGGCGGCCATGGTCTTGCACACCGCCGGTCGGCGTGCTTCGACGACCACGTCGTACGTGAGTTCTGGCGAACTCATCGTTGCCCCTCTCCCAGCCCTCCGGCATCAGTCTCGACCCTGGGGCCGAAGAGGTCAACGTCAGATGTGCGCCGACCCTCAGAGGGGCGGGGGACCGGCCGCCAGGTCTTCGGGCGTGAGCGCCTTCAGGTCCTGGGTCACGTCGAGGTGCTGGGGAGCGGCGAGCGCGAGCCTGACGCCGAGTCGCCCCTCCTCGACGCTCGTCACGCTGCCGACCTGACTCTGTACGTGGTGCCACCCGCCGCTGACCACGGCGCGGCAGACGCCGCGACTGCTTGAGCCGGCCCACAGCCGGCCCAGCAGCGACGCGTAGGCTCCCGCGCTCTCGCGCGGCAGATAGCCGACCTTGCGACCGTCGACGTACACCGCGACAGCGTTGCGGTCCCACGGGTTGTCGGGCTCGGGGATGAGGTGCGCCCACTTCTCGACGTCCGGCGCCGAGCCGGCACTGCCGCCGGCGACGGTCTCCAGCGCCTCCTGATAAGGCGCCGTGCCGACGACCTCCACGATGTCGCCGCCGGGGACCAGGACGTCGCGCACCTGGTCGGTCGGCTCTGATGCGGGCCCCGCCGGCGCGGCCGCCTCCGCCGCTGCGGCCGGTTCTCTCGCCGCGGCAGGCCCGGCCGGCGGCTCCGTTGCCGCCGGTTCCGCGGCCGCGAGCTCCGAGGGCGAGAGCTCTGAGGCGACGGTCTCGGCCGCCGCGGGGCTCGCCAACGCATCCGCGGCCGCGGGCGCCGCGCCAGGCTGTACGGCCGCGGACCCGCCGAACACCGCCGTCCCTGCCGTCGTCGCCTCCGAAGCCGCCTGCCCGGCCGCTGCCTGCCCGGCCGCCACCGGCTCGGACGCGACCGCCTCGGTGGGGACCTGCTGGGGCGCCGCCGGCGTGACCGCCGCGGAGGCAGTGACCGCCTGCTCCCAGGAGAGCCGGGCTGCCGCCCAGGACCTCATCTCTTCCGAAGGCCAGTCGAGGTGCCCCTGGCGGTCGTAGTGCATCACGTCGGCGGCGGCGATCACGCCGTGGCCGTCCAGCACGAACCGGTCGTCCTGCCAGGTGATCTGTCGACCGGCCCAGCCGGTCGTGGCGTTGAACGTGGCGACGAGCATGGTCCCTCCTCGTTGGTCGCTGCGTGCCCAGTATTCCCCGGCGTGCCTCAGCCGCGCGCGATGTTGACGGCGCGCGCCACGATGACCGCCAGTGTCGCGAACGAGAGCAGGTTCTCGGCCGCCATGACCAGCTTGGCGCGACGCGTGTAGGGCATGGCGTCGGTCGGCGAGAAGGCGATCGAGCTCGTCAGCGACACGTAGAGGTAGTCGTAGAAGCTGGGCTTCCAGTCGTCCGGGGAGAGCTCCTCCTGGTCGTCCTGGTGCTGGGGGAACACGAGGTCGGGGTAGCGCCCCGGGTAGCCGGCGGCACGTGCTTCGGGACCGCCGCCGTCGAGCTCCCAGTAGAAGAGCGCGAAGATGGCGACGTTGACGAGCCACAGCGCGAGGCCGGTGAGCAGCAGGTTGGGCGGCGCGAGGTCCGTGCCGACGAAGACGCCTCGCACGAGGAGCACGAGGCTCACGGCGTTGGCGGCGATCACCAGGGCGATGAACAGGAACGAGAGCGTGCGCGCGAGCCTGCCCGGCTCGCCCGGGCGCTCGTAGACGGCGATCGATGCCACCAGCAGGACGGCCGAGACCAGCGGGAAGACCCAGAACGGGTCGACGCCGAGGCTGCGACCGACCCAGGCCTGTCCGGCGACGATGACGGCGGCGGCGACGAAGATGGGCCGCCGTGACTCCGGAGGCGTGACCGTACGCCAGCTGAGTGCGCCTGGCCGGAGGTGCCGTGGAGCTGCGGGGCCCGGGGCGGAGGGCATCGTCAGGCCCCCGGACCGCCGGGCCCGCTCACGACGCTCCCGGCGGTCTCGCCGCCGTCCATGACGATGACGGAGCCGGTGAAGTAGGCGGCCTCGTCGCAGGCCAGGTAGGCGAAGAGGCCGGCCAGCTCCTCCGGGGTGGCGTGGCGCCCGAGCGGGATGCGTGCGTTGACCTGGGCGAGCATCTCGGGCGTGTACTCCGCCTCCTGCATCGGCGTGAGCACGTAGCCGGGGCAGACGGCGTTGACCCGGACCGTCGGCGCCCACTCGAGCGCCAGCGAGCGGGTGAGCGCCACGAGGCCGGCCTTGGACGCGTTGTAGTCGGCGTAGTAGCGGTAGCCGACCAGCGCGTTGGTGGAGGCCGTGAAGAGGATGGAGCCGCCGCCCGCCGGGATCATCCTGGCGGCGGCCGCCTGCGCCGTCCAGAACGCACCGCTCAGGTTGGTGCCGATCACCTGGTCCCACTGAGCAGGGTCGATCCCGGCGGCCGGATTCCGCGTGCTCACGCCGGCGTTGGCGATGAGCACGTCCAGCGCGCCGATCTCCGCGAAGGCTGCCTCCACCTCCGCTCGGTCGCTCACGTCGCAGCGGACGACACCCGGCGCGGGGGTGCGCGCGAGGATGACGACATCGCAGCCCTCGTCGCGGAACCTCCGGACCGTCGCGGCGCCGATGCCGCTGGTCCCGCCGGTGACCACCACCCGCTTGCCCGCAAGACCCTTCACCCGCGCCTCCTCGCACGTCCGTGTCAGCCTGTATCCTATCCGCATGCCACAGGCCCGGAAGCCCTTCATCGGCGTCGTCAGCGACACGCACGGCTACTACGACCCGCAACTGGACGAGCTGCTCGCCGGCGCCGCACGCATCATCCACGCCGGCGACATCGGCACCGCCGATGTGCTCGCGCGCCTGCGTGCCCTCGCGCCCGTCACGGCGGTGCTCGGCAACACCGACCTGCCGTACTGGGACGACGGTCTGCCGTGGGAGACCGAGGCGGAGGCGCTCGGTCTGCGCATCCTGCTGTGTCATATCGGCAAGAGCCTGATGGGCCGGCACGACCCGGTGGCCGAGGGGTTCGACCTCGTCGTCAGCGGCCACAGTCACAAGGCCGCGGTGGAGTGGCGCGGGCGGACGCTGTTCCTGAATCCGGGCGCGGCGGGCAAGGGGCGGTTCGGCATGCCCCGCACGCTCGCGCGCGTGACCGTCGGCAGGTCCGGCCGGCCGGTCCCGGAGATCGTCTCGCTCGACCGGCCGGACTCGCCCTGAGCGCTTCGGGCCCTCCCGGGCGTGGCTCTAGCGTGCCTGCACCGTCTCGTAGGCGGCGAGCGCGCGCAGGCGGGCCTCGCCGTGGTCGACCACCCGCTCCGGGTAGGTCTCACCCAGCACGACACCCGCGGCCGCCAGCTCGAGCGGCCGCGCCTCCCAGGGGGCCTGCGCCAGCTCCGCCGGCAGGCCCCCCACCTCCGGCACCCAGCGGCGCACGTACGCCGCGTCCGGGTCGAACCGCAGCCCCTGCGTCGCCGGGTTGAAGACGCGGAAGTAGGGCGCCGCGTCGGCTCCACATCCGCCGACCCACTGCCATCCCAGCGTGTTGTTCGCCAGGTCGGCGTCGACCAGCGTGTCCCAGAACCACGCCGCGCCCACCTGCCACGGCAGCAGGAGGTCCTTGACGAGGAACGATCCCGCCACCATGCGCGTGCGGTTGTGCATCCAGCCCGTGACCCAGAGCTGGCGCATCGCCGCGTCGACGATGGGGTAGCCGGTCCGTCCCCGGCGCCAGGCCTCCGACCCCCCGGGGTCGTCGCGCCAGGGGAACGCGGCGAAGCGCTCGTGCAGGGGGGCGGAGACGGTGTGCGGGAAGGAGGCCAGCAGGTGGTGGCCGAACTCCCGCCAGCCGAGCTGGCGGAGGAAGGCGCCGGCGGACGCACGCGGGCCCGGCGCCTGCTGCTCGTCCCAGCTCGGCGGAACGACCGCCGCCTCGACGTCCGAGCCGCTGTCACGGAGCACGCCGGCGACCGCCCACCAGACCTGGCGCGCGGTCAGCTCTCCCCAGCGAAGGTGGGGAGAGAGGCGCGAGCTGCCGTCCAGGTCGGGACGGTCGCGGTCCGCGGCGTAGCCTGCGAGCGGACCGTGCAGGAACGTCTCGAGCCGCTCGCGCGCGCCGCGCTCGCCGGGCCGCCAGACCTCGCCGAAGCCGTCGGCCCACGGGCGCACGGCTTCGGCGTGCAGCTCGTCGAGCGCGAGTCCGGCGGGGTGCGACGGCGCCGCGGGCAGGCTGTCCGGCGCCGCCGCCGGCTCGTCCGGCGCACCGGCCGCAAGACGGGCGCGCCAGAACGGCGTGAACACGGTGTAGGCGCCGCCGTCCTTCTTCCGCACCGACAGTGGTGCGGCGAGCAGGTTGGCCTGCGGGACCGCGACGGCGTCGACGCCGGCCCGGCCCAGCGCCGTACGGAGGCCGGCGTCGTCGGAGAGCTCGTCCGGCTCGAGGCCCTCCGCCCACACGACCGCGCCGGCGCGCAGCTCCGCGGCCAGTGCGCTGAGGACGTCGACCGGATCGCCTGGCCGGACGAGCAGCCGGGAGCCGAGCCCGCGCAAGTCGGCGTCGAGGCTCGCCAGGGAGTGCCACAGCCACCAGCGCGCCGCGCCGCCGGGCGCCCAGGCGCGGCGCTCGCGTGGCTCCCAGACGAAGACGGGGAGGAGCGCGCCTCGCTCCCGGGCGGCGCGCCCCGCCGCCTCGAGCAGCGCCGGGTTGTCGCCGAGCCGCAAGTCGCGCCGCAGCCACAGCAACGTCGCCGGGCCGCCGGGTGCCCCCGTCCCTGTCTCGGGCTCGCGGTCGATGCCGTTCCCTCCGTCGTGCGCTTGCGCGCGGCCGCATGAGCACCCGCCCGCGCGTCGTGATGGAATATGACCGGACGCGGAGGCGTCCAACCGCGGGAGAGCGCCTGACGCGGAGGACCCGGCCGCGGGCGGCGCAAGGAACAGGGAGGAGCCGCGTGGTCCTTGAGGATGCGACCGCGGGCATGACGCCGGAGCGCCGTTCGTCCCTTGATCGCCTGCGCTCCTCGTGGGGTCGCATGGACGGCAGGAGCGCCCTCGTGACGGGGGCGACCCGGGGCATCGGTCTCGAGACGGCCGTGCGACTCGGCGGCCTCGGCGCGGAGGTCCTCGTCCATGGTCGTGACCCGGTGAAGGGCGCGGAAGCCGTCGCCGCCGTCCGCGCCGCGTCGGGACCGGGAGCTCGGGCGTCGCTCTTGCTCGCCGACCTGAGCACGCTCGACGGCATGCGCGGCTTCGCCGCCGAGGTCCTTCGGGACCGGCGGCGGCTCGACGTGCTGGTCGCCAACGCGGGCGTCTTCATGGGCGAGCGGCGCGAGACGGCCGACGGCCTGGAGCTCACGTTCGCCGTCAACGTGGTCGCGCCGCTCGTGCTCGCCGGCGAGCTCCTGCCGGCACTGCGAGCCGCGGCGCCCGCGCGCATCGTCATCCTGAGCTCGGCGTCGCACTGGACGGGCGAGATCCACTGGGACGACCTGCAGCTCGCCCGTCCCGGCGCCTGGGCGGCCCTGCGGGCCTACGACCAGTCCAAGCTCGCCGTGCTCATGCTCACGCTCGCCCTCGCCCGGCGCCTGGAAGGGAGCGGCGTGACGGCCGTCTGCCTCGACCCGGGCGACGTGGCCACCACGATGCTGGCGGCCGGGTGGCCCGACCTGACCGGCATCTCCGTCGAAGACGGCGCCATCACCGGCGTCCACCTGGCGTCGTCGCCCGAGGCCGCCGGCCTCTCGGGCGTCTACCTGGAGGGCGGCGAGGTCACCACGCCGCTCGCAGCCGCCCTCGACGAGCGTGCGCAGGAGCGTCTCTGGACCGCCGTCGAGGCCGTCACCGGCCCGTTCGCCGTCTGACGCGCGGCGCTCGACGTGTCGTGCCGGGTATACACGTGGACGGACAGATACGAGCACGGCCGCGCGGCGTCGTCCGCGCGCGGAGGACCCCATGAGCAAGACCCCACCGGTGACCATCTACTCGCTCACCACCTGCGGCTGGAGCCGCAAGGCGAAGGACTACTTCAAGCAGCGAGGCATCAAGGCGTTCGTCATCGAATACGACACCGTGGGTCCCGACCTGCGGCAGAAGATCTCGGAGGAGATGCGCAAGGCGGGAGCGGACGGGTTCCCGTTCGTGCGCATCGCCGGCAGGGTGGTCAAGGGCTACGACCCGGCGGCCTACGAGAGGCTGCTCAAGGGCGCCTGACGGCCGGGCACACCGGAGGATGAAGGGGAGCGAGGGAAGTGGCTGAGCAGATCAGGGTCGAGCTGTACACGCAGAGCACCTGCCCGTGGAGCCGCAACGCGCGCGCCTGGCTCGACAACCACCACGTGGCGTACGAGTTCGTCGACTACGACCTCGCCGACGAGGGGATGCAGCGGCAGATCCAGGAGGAGATGGTGGGCCGCGGCGCGGCGGCGTTCCCGTTCGTCAAGTTCGGCGATGCGGATTTCATCATCGGCTTCAACCCGGACGCCTTCGCCCGCCTGCTCGGGCTGCCGAGGGACGAGCCGGCCGCGGACGCGGAGGGTGAGGCCGGCTCGTGCGACGCGGGGTTCGAGGAGGGCGCGCCCGGGCCGTGAGGGCGAGGCCGGCCGCAGGAGAAGATGATGGTCGGGGTGGGCGGATTTGAACCGCCGACCTCTCGGTCCCGAACCGAGCGCTCTACCAAGCTGAGCCACACCCCGACGCGGGGACGGATTCTATCGGAACGCGGCCGGTGGTGCTACCGTCGGCCGGCCGCATCCTCGTGGTTCCCTCGTTCGCACGAACCATATCGAAGTGGCTGGGCATCACGCCCGACGCTTCGCCTGCGATGGACGGCAAGGCCTACGGCCTGGCGACGAAGTAAGGGGCTGCGGGGCTCCGTCGCTCACGTGACGGACGCCTGAGGGAAGGCGGGCGGGGCGGCCGGCAGGGCCGCCCCGCCCGCCGCACGTACGGACACCGGCGGCCGGCGTCAGGCGGCGCCGCGGCCGCCGGCGCCGGCGCCGGCGGTGCGGCCGAGCGACGAGAGCAGCGTCTGGATGCTCTCGTTGATGGCCTCGGCCGTCTCGTGCACGGCGGCCTTCTCGGGGTAGATCTCGTAGCGCTCGCGTTCTTCGAGCGGCGTGAGGTTGGGCATCACCACGTTGCCGCCGCGCTGCAGCCCGTGGGCGCGGCCGCCGGACTTGTTGACCAGCGAGAGCGCCGTGGTGGCCGGCAGGTTCGCGTCCGGGCGCGCAAGGCGCGTGAGAGCGAGCACCTTGCAGGTCGCGAGCTCGGTGTTGGCGGACTGGTCCGCCGGCCAGTCGCCTTCGGCCTGCCGGCGCGCGAACTCCTGACCCAGCGGCGTGGCGGGGTGGGGCAGGTACGGCCCCAGGCCGATCATGTCCATGTCCATGCCGCGGAAGAGGTCGATGTCGCCGGCGATGCTGGCCCAGGTCTGGCCCGGGATGCCGACCATGATGCCGGTGCCGGCCTCGTAGCCGAGGTCCTGCAGGCGGCGGAGGATACGCATGCGGTCGCTGACCTTGCCCGGCAGGTCGGGGTGGATGTGCCGGTAGAGGTCGTCGTCGGAGGTCTCGAAGCGCAGCAGGTAGCGGTCGGCGCCGGCTTCGCGCCAGGCGGCGAGGTCTTCGTCCGGACGCTCGCCGAGGCTGAGCGTGATGGCGGAGATGCTCGTCTCGCTGCGGATGCGGCGCAGCACGCCGGCCATCCACTCCTGCGTGATGCCGTAGTCCTCGCCGGCCTGCATGACCAGGGTGCCGTAGCCGAAGTCGACGGCCTTGTGGGCGCACTCCAGCACGACGTCCTCGGAGACGCGGTAGCGCTCCACGCC
>Ga0335071_10004883_pt1 | contig 14001 bp, 9 predicted proteins | sample Lox_Sample_15_FD_206724 | JGI IMG/M metagenome (GOLD analysis project Ga0335071, IMG submission 206724) | Soil microbial communities from Loxahatchee National Wildlife Refuge, Florida, United States - Lox_Sample_1.5 | ecosystem: Environmental > Terrestrial > Soil > Wetlands | place: USA: Florida... | reverse complement strand
TTGGCTGAAGGCGCGGGACATCGCCTGGGCGACCGACCTCATCCCCCATCTGCCTGAATTGGAGGGACCGAAATGAACCGCCTCTGTCGTCTCGCCTCTGCCAGCCTGATCGCGATCACCATTGCCGTTGGCGTCAAGCCTGCGTCGGCGCAATTGATCGTGTTCGATCCCAATAACTACGCGCAGAACGTCCTGACCGCCGCTCGCGCCCTGCAGCAGATCAATAATCAGATCGTATCCCTGCAAAATCAGGCCCAGATGCTGATCAACCAGGCAAGGAACCTGGCGACGTTGCCGTTTTCGTCGTTGCTGCAATTGGAGCAGTCGATCCTGCGGACCCAGCAGCTTCTCGCCCAGGCCCAGCGCATTGCCTACGACATCGGGCAGATCGATCGCGCATTCTCCACAACCTACGCACAGGCCTCATCAAGCCTTTCGGATCAGGCGATGATCGCGAACGCGCAAATGCGCTGGCAAAACTCGATGGCAGGCTTCCAGGATGCCATGCGGACCCAGGCTACCGTCGTCGGCAACATCAATACCAATCGTACCCAGATGTCGGCGCTCGTCACCTCGAGCCAGGGCGCGACCGGCGCGCTCCAGGCAAGCCAAGCCGGCAACCAGCTTCTGGCGCTGGCGGCGCAGCAACTCGCGGATCTGACCGCCGTCGTAGCCGCCCATGGAAGGGCACAAAGCCTGGAGTCCGCGCAGCATGCCACGGCGCAGGATCAAAGCCGAGAGCAATTGCGAAGATTCATCACCCCAGGCCAAGGCTATCAACCCACAACCGTGCAGATGTTTCACTGATGAAAACAAAGCTCGACAGATTGCCGATGGCTGGAGCCATGCTGCTCGTCGTCTTCGTTGTTGCAGCCTGTGCAATCCGGCTGCGTGATGACGAAAGCCAAATCTCGTCCGCTACGTCCGCGGCTGAGGCGTCAGACCCGCTGGCGGCAAAGCTCGCGGAGTGCCGCTCTGTGACCTACGAGCAGAAGGACGCGCTGTCCGAATGCCGCAAGGCGTGGGCGGAGAAACGCCGCCAATTCCTCGGGCAGAAGACCCCGGCGCCATCCGACAGTCGGACGCCCCAAGCAGGATCCTCGTTGTTCGTATCGCCGAAGGACGAGAGCCGCCTGCCATCCGGCTCCCCTTTGATCCAGCAGACCGGAAAGGAGTGAACCATGGGCGGCACAGGCATTATCGATCAGTTTCTGGCGACGTTCACTCAATACATCGATTCCGGGTTTGGGCTACTCGGAGGCGAGGTCGGATATCTTGCCACCACGCTCGCGGCGATTGATGTGACGCTGGCAGGCCTGTTCTGGGCTTGGGGGGCGGACGAGGACATTCTCGCGCGCCTCGTCAGAAAGACGCTGTTTGTCGGTGTCTTCGCGTTTCTCATCAGCAACTGGAATAATCTCGCCCGCATCATCTTCGAGAGTTTTGCCGGTCTGGGGCTGAAAGCCTCCGGCACCGGTCTTTCCTCCGCTCAATTTTTGCAGCCTGGCAAGATTGCCCAGGTCGGGCTCGACGCCGGACGACCGCTGCTCGAGTCAATTTGGAGCATGATGGGCTATGTCGGCATTGTCGAGAACTTCGCGCAGATCGCGATCTTGCTGTTTGCATGGATCGTGGTGTTGCTGGCCTTCTTTATTCTGGCGATCCAGCTCTTTATTACTCTGATCGAGTTCAAGCTGACGACGCTCGCCGGTTTCGTGCTGATCCCGTTCGGGCTGTTCGGCAAGACAGCCTTCGCTGCCGAGCGCGTGCTTGGTAACGTGATTTCGTCCGGCATCAAGGTTCTGGTGCTGGCCGTCATCGTCGGCATCGGATCCACGCTGTTTGCGCAGTTCACGGCGGGCTTTGGTGGCAATCAGCCGACGATCGATCAAGCCATGGCGCTCGTCCTCGGTGCGCTTTCCCTTCTCGGACTCGGCATCTTTGGGCCTGGCATTGCCAACGGCATTGTGTCTGGAGGTCCACAACTGGGTGCGGGGGCTGCCGTCGGGACTGGTCTCGCCGCAGGCGGCGCCGTCGTTGCGGGTGCCGGGCTGGCGGCCGGCGGCGTTGGACTGGCTGGTGGCGCGCTTTTGGGCGGCGCTCGCGGCGCAGCCGCGGTCGCAAGCGGGGCAACAAGCGCTTATCGAGCTGGAGGCCTGAGTGGCGTTGCCAGTGCGGGCAGCTCGGCCGTCGTGAGTCCATTGCGACGCTTGGCCGCCAGAATTGCAGGTGGTTCACCAGCGGCTGAGGCGGCTCCTGCATGGGCCCGTCGCATGAAGCGCGCGCAAACTGTCAACCAGGGCATGTCCGCCGCTACCGGGGCCGTCCGCAGCGGCGATGGCGCCGGTGGCGGATCCTCGGTCGATCTGTCCGAGGGAGGGGAGTGATGTTCAAGCGCGCCTCGGTGCATTACGGCCGTACGCCCGGACCGGTGACGCCCTACCAGAAGGCAGCGCAGGTTTGGGATGATCGCATCGGCTCGGCCCGCGTCCAGGCCAGGAATTGGCGGGTGATGGCGTTCGGATCGCTGCTGCTGTCAGGTGCGCTTGCCGCCGCTCTCGTTTGGCAGTCCACCCAAGGCACCATCACGCCGTGGGTGGTGCAGGTCGATCATCTCGGTCAGGCCCAGGCAGTCGCGCCAGCGCGTCCGTTCTATCAACCAAACGATCCGCAGATTGCATTTCACCTCGCGCGCTTCATTGAAGACGTCCGGGCGGTGCCCACGGATGCCATCGTGCTGCGGCAGGACTGGCTCCGCGCCTACGACTTCACGACGGATCGCGGCGCGGCCGCGCTGAACGATTACGCGCGCACCAATGATCCTTTTGCTAAACTTGGCAACACGCAGATCGCAGTCGAGATCTCCAGCGTCATACGCGCCTCGCCGGATAGCTTTCGGGTCGCATGGACCGAACGCCGCTACGACAACGGTCCGCTTGCTGCGACCGAGCGCTGGACAGCGATCATCTCCATCGTCGTCGAAACTCCACGTGATGCTGATCGGCTGCGCAAAAACCCGCTCGGTATTTACGTCAACTCCATCAACTGGTCGAAGGAGCTCGGCTAGTGAAAAACCTTGTTCGCGAGCCTGTGTATCTCGCCCTTCTGCTGACGGTCGCGCTTTCGGCCTGTACGACCTTCAAGCCGCCACAGATCAGCTATGATGACGATGTGCCGCCGTCCCCCGAGCTACCGATGCCGTTGGACGAGCAAGCGAAACCCTTGGTCCCTCCAGCGTGGACGCCGTCCCGCGGCGGTAACAAGGGTGAGGCGGAAGCCAAGGACCCCAGCGATCGCATCGAGGTCGCCAACGAGGTCGCGCGCGTCCAGCCACGGCGCGCGGGATATTACAACGCGGTCCAGGTCTTTCCATTTAGTCCCGGCGCCCTTTATCAGATCTATACCTCGCCAGGGCAAATCACGGATATCGCCCTTGAGCCGGGCGAACAACTGACCGGCTCCGGACCGCTAGCCGCGGGCGACACCGTTCGCTGGATTGTCGGCGACACCGAGAGTGGCAACGGCGATACCAGGCGCGTCCATATCATGGTCAAGCCGACACGCCCTACGATCGAGACCAACCTCGTCATCAATACCGATCGGCGGACATACCTGATCGAACTTCGCTCCCGTGAAAAGCTCTATATGCCGTCGGTTGCCTGGTTCTACCCCGAAGACCGAATTGGCCGCTCGAAAGCACTGCCTCTGACGCCGCTCATCCCGGAGATGAGTGAACGCCGCTACCGCTACCTCATTGACGGCGACAATCCGCCCTGGCGGCCAGTCAATGCGTATGACGACGGCCGGAAAGTCTATATCGAGTTCTCGCCGGGAATCGCCCAGGGCGAAATGCCGCCGCTGTTCGTCATCGGCCAGGATGGCAAGCCAGAACTCGTCAATTATCGCGTCTACAGGAATATCTTGATTGCCGACCACCTGTTCGCGGCGGCCGAACTGCGTCTCGGCGGAGAGAAGCAGCAGAAGGTGCGGATCATTAGAAGCAAGGGGAGGGCATCGTGAACGACATTGGCTCAGACCCCAATACAGATCCGATATCACGAGGCCCGGCATCGCCCGAGAAGGGCACACAGGCCTTGCGTCTAGGAGCTGAACGTCCGCGGATTACACGGCTCTCCAGGAAAGTCCTTGCCGGCGGCACTGCACTGGCCTTGCTGCTCATCTCCGGAGCGGTGCTATGGGCCCTGAGGAGCAATCGACCGCAGAATCCATCTCCGGATCAACTCTACAGTACCGACCATCACAACGTTGCGGATGGGCTGACAAAGTTGCCGAAGGATTATGCTGGGATTCCCCGCGACGTTCCCCGGCTGGAGCCACGATTGCCGAGCGACCTAGGTCATCCGATCGTTGCGGCAGGAAGTCAATCAGTACCGATCGGCCTTGATGGCGAGCAACAACGTGCCAGCCAGGAAAACGAGGCGGCACGGACGAGCAAAGTGTTTGCGTCTACAGCCGCTCCGGTCACGCCGGTACATGCGCAATCTCAGGAAATGGCCACCAACACGGCGCCATCTTCCGATGAAGCCTTTGCGCAGAACGGACAAGATCGCAAACTACTGTTCGTCAACGGCCCGGTCGACCGGCGGACCACGGCACCCGACAAGATTGCGGGCCCTGCGTCGCCATTTGTCGTGCAGGCAGGAACGATCATTCCTGCGGCTCTTATTACGGGCATCAGGTCAGATCTTCCCGGACAGATCACCGCTCAAGTAACATCCACGGTGTTCGACTCGCCAACGGGTCGTGTAAAACTAGTGCCCCAGGGTGCGAGATTAATAGGCATTTACGACAGCCAGGTAGCTTTTGGGCAATCGCGGATATTGTTGGTCTGGACGCGCCTGATTATGCCGAACGGTCGTTCGATCGTGCTGGAACGGCAACAGGGGACCGACGCGGGCGGATATTCCGGTCTCGAGGATGAGGTCGACAATCACTGGGCTGAGCTGTTCAAGGCCGCGCTCCTCTCGACTATTCTTGGCGTGGGAGCAGAGCTTGGCTCTGGTGCGGATACCGGTAGCAACACGGGCATTATTCAGGCATTGCGATTGAGCGCAGCGAACTCTCTGAATCAAACGGGACAGCAGGCCGTTCGACGCAATTTGAACATCCAGCCGACGCTCACGATTCGTCCAGGATTTCCCGTTCGGGTAATCGTCAATCGGGATCTCGTGCTCGAGCCATACAGAGGGTGACAAAGGTGACTAAGCTCAAACTCGCTGTTGTTGACGATGCCAAGCCAGTCAAGATCACGCTTGAGTTGCCAGCAGACATTGACAGAGATCTGAGGACGTATGCTGAGTTGCTTAAACGCGAAAGTGGGCGATCCGTGAGTGACGCGACGAAGTTGATTGCACCAATGCTCAAGCGGTTTATGGCAACAGATCGTGCGTTTACCAAATTCAAGCGCCAATCTGCTCAGGACAGAACTGCATAGCGTTCTTGCAAGAGCTGCAGAAACTTCATCAGGGCCAAGTTTTTGTTTGAATCCTGCCAAAAGGCGGAAAAATCAACGCGTGCGGCACCTGTCCCATCTCTCAATTCCTTGAAGCCGATAGAAGGGACACGAACGCCAACGTCCGACTCCAGCATCAATCCAAGTCCAAGCTTCATACTGATGAGACTCTTCAAAATGCTCCGACTTACATCATGACGTTCAAGCTTGGGCCGATCGTCCGGCGAAAGAAGCTTTGAGGTTATGAGGTCTTCAAATTCCCAGTAGGGATCATACTGACTCATCAAAAGGGTTTCTGAGCGCAGGTCCGTCCAATAGACAATGTCACGACTGGAAAGACGGTGATTATCAGGTAAAGCAATTAGAACGCGCTCACTCCAGAGCGCGATGCGCTCACATTCAACGGGCAATTTGCCGGGCGCAATAATTATGTCTAGCGTACCATTCTTCAGCCTCATCGCGAGCCGAGACCGGCGTCGTTCCAACATCTCGAGCTGGAATTCCGGAAACCGGCTATGAAATTCCAAAAGGTTGGTACGCAATGCCCCTGCTGAGAGCGAGGTACAGAAACCAATTCGTAGGACTTCGCTACGCGATGGTATGGCTTTCGAGAGATCGAACTCGTTTATCTGCTCAAGAACACCCTTAGCCATTCTAATAAAGTCCCCGCCTAAGCGCGAGACAGCTACGCCACCGGGCGACCTCTCGAAGAGACGTATAGAAGTGGCGTGCTCAAGCTGAAGTATCGATCGGCTCAATGTTGACTGCTTTATGTTGAGCGCTTCTGCCGCCTGACGAAAGCTGCCATAATCAGCTGCTGCCACTGCGTGGCGAAGCTGCTTTAGATCAATTTTGCCATTCAGCTGTTTGTAAAGTGGTACGCTCATCCGTCTGCGCTCCCTGTCCGCGAACGTAACGGCGAATGCGACTATTTTAAGTTGCCGAAAAAGTGATCAACTCATATGCCGTCAAAAAACCTTCACGTAGGCAAACGGGAGTAGCGGCATGACTGGGTAGTGTTCGGGAGGACCTTCCTACCCGCTCGCGAAATCTCCTGGTATGTCGAGCCATTATTCGGCTTGTGCGGCGACGGCCATGGACGGCGTGGTGAGGGCGTTGACCTTCCATACGATCGACGACCCATCGCGTTTCCGATCGGCATCAAGCGTCGGCGCCTATCTGGGTCTTACACCTCGACGCAACCAGTCTGGCGAAACTGCCGTCTATGACAAGATATCACGATGGGGCGACGCATAGGAGCGCATGGCGTCGAACACTTTGGGATTCGCCGCGATATGCCGCTAAGGCAACGAAAGCCTTTGCGAGGTTGCCTTCGAAAATGTCGATGCGCCCCATCACACCATCTCGCCGTTTCATACTATTCAATCGATGGCGTAAGCAATCTGGCTCCGGTAGTTGAACTGGTTCGGATCGCATTTGCAACCGACCTAAGGCCCAAGCGAACCGCATTTGGTCCGTCAACTGACAGGAATCGTAAACCGGAACGTGGCGCCGGCCAATTGGTTTTCGTCAATCCACAATCGTCCTCCGTGATCCTCGATGATCGTTCGGCTGATCGATAGCCCCATGCCCATACCGCCGGGCTTAGTCGTGTAAAAGGGCTCAAACAGGTGAGCCAGCTTCTCGATGTCGACCCCGGGTCCCGAATCCCGCACTGTTACGAGCACTCCCTCTGATCGATCGTAACTACTGCTGATGCAAAGTTCGCGCACACCGTCATGGACGGCGCTCAGTGCCTGGACGGCGTTCAAGATCAGGTTGATCATCACCTGCTGTAGTTGCACTTTGTCCCCGAGAATTTGCGGCAAATTGTCTGAGAGCTGCATCTGTGCCGTGATGCCGTGCTTGGCCGCCTCGGCGCGGGTGAGGGCAACAACCTCAAGGATCGCGTCGTTAATACAGATCGCATCCTTGGCAGGAGAAACCTTCCTTACGAGATTATGTATCCGGGTTATCACGTCAGTGGCTCGATTGGCATCCTTGACGGCATCTTCGATCGACTGTCTCGCTTCGTCGATATTGGCCGGAGCTCTAGCGAGCCAGCGCAAGGCAGTAGTTCCGTTCATTTTGGCTGCGGAAAGTGGCTGTCTCAGCTCATGCGCGATGGATGCTGTGAGCTGTCCCATAGCGGCGACACGGTTCGAGCGTGCCAGTTCCGATTGAGTTTCGCGCAGGGCTTCTGCGGCACGCTTGCGCTCGCTTAGGTCAAGTACGAAAGCCACGCCTTGATCTCCCTCATCTTCAAGGGTAGCGGCGCCTACAAGTACAGACACGCGGCTTCCATCCTTTTTCAAATATTCCTTCTCAAACGGTTGTGCTGTCCCCGAACGCTTGAGCAGCGGCACCCATTGTTGTTCATCCCGGTCGAGCCACTCTTGCGGCGTGAGGTCGGTCCAGCGAAGATGCCGTGAGGCGAGATCGGCGCGGTCATATCCCACGATCCGGAGGAACTCGTCATTAGCCTCAAGGATCTCCCCTCCGAAGTTCCAGATCATAATCCCGACAACGTTGGCATCGACCAAGCGTCGAATTTTTGCTTCGCGTTGTTCAAGATCGCGGTACAGGCGGGTATTTTCCAACGAGATCGCCGCCTGCGAGGCTATCAGCTTCAATACTGCGATCCGGGCTGGCGCGAAGGCTCGTGAGGTGAGGTTGTTCTCGAGGTAGAGGACGCCGATGAGCTTGGCTTGGTTGATGAGGGGCAGGCAAAGAAGGGAATGGGCCTGAGCCTCGCGAATGTAGGGGTCCGCGGCAAAGGCGGGTTGGCTTGCAGCATCATCGAGGATTAACGGCTCACCGGTCCGCAGGACATAATGAAGGACCGCTTCCGGCAGTACCGCCGCAGTCACCGACGTATCGCGAAGCTCCACCCACACCTTGTCACCGGATGTCGCGGCCTCCGCGGCGATCCGCATCTCGTCAGAGTGCATCTGCATCAGGAGGCCGCGCTGGGCGCCCGCCTGCGTGATCGCGGTACGCATGAGGGTGTCGATGAGTTTCTCCAGAACCATTCCGCCCGAGACGGCCTGCGACACCTTGATGACGGTCGCGAGGTCGAGGTGTTCGACAGGTGTCGCGATCGTGCCTGTGGGGGCGGGCGCTTGTACCCCCTCTTCCAGCTGGGGATGAAGGTCGTCGAGCTGCCTAACCTTCCCATCTGCACCCCAGCGGAGGTAACAATAGCGCGCCTTTCTCCAGTACAGATGTGCTACGTCCTCCACCTCATGTGCCGCATAGAACCGTGCGGCGAGTTCGTAAGCAAGCGCCTCGATGTGGACGAACCCGTGAGCCCGTGCCGATTGGGCCGCCAGTTTGTAGAGGCGCATGGCCTCTGCATCCCTTCCCTCAATGCGTGCGAGTTCGGCTTCCACCAAAGCGGCTCGGTGCCCGAAGTTCTCCGGACAGTTCTGGGCCCAGACTTTCAGCCGCCTGTGATGCGCGGCGACAGCGTCTATCTGCTGTTGCCGCTCAGCCCCCGACACAGCGGCGCAACAGGCGGCTTTGGTCAAGGCGGCATAAAAATGATATTCTGATTCCTCGAGAATCATGGGTGTCGTCCAAAGCAGCTGTTCCGCTTTCGATGCGACGTCCATGGCCGTGCCGTAGTCCTCGGCCAGATAGCGCGCTTGCATTTTCTGAATCCAATACAAACAGGCCGCCATTGCTAGCCCAGGGGTGCTTGTCAAATGAGCTTCGACGCGAAGCTCATTATACGTCTCGTCGTCCAAGCAACCGAACATCGGTGTCAAGCCGCGAAGCGTGCGAATCAACGCGATCTGAGTGGTGATCCAGTTAATGACAAGGCCGAACCTAGCCTTTTCGGCGAAGGCGAGGCCAATCTCGGCTTCTCGCTGTACCTCGGCGAGCGGATCGCCCGCCACGAGATTGTCCGTGTTTATTACCCATCTGGCGTAAGTCGCGTAAGTGAGGTCGCCAATTTTGTTGGCCGCTTCGAAAGCAGGGAACAGCAGATCGCGGCAAGCCCGAATGTGTTTGGTCCAGCACATCGCAAATCCCGCGAAGCAAACACAAGTGCTCGCCGCAAAGCGTTTCAGCCCGTGTCGCTGGACGAGGTCGTAGCCGAGTTGGCTAAACTGAAATCCGGTCTTGTAGTGGTCAAAGCGCGGTCCGGCGACCCTGCTGAGCATGACATAAGAGACACAGGAGGCATCGCAGTTGCCACGTTCGAGGCTGAGACTGACCGCCTTGCAGGAAGTGAGGGCATTCAGGTTCGCATCCGTAAACGCCGCGGCTGGCAGGAGCTTAGTCAGAACATCGACGGTCGCAAGCGATGCCGCGTCCTCCATCAGCGGCAGATTGACGAGTTCCTCGATCGACCGTCCAGCGAGCAGTAAAAGGATCCGCTCGTATTCATGGCGCACGTCTTCATCTGTAGGATGCGGTGACCACGCGATATCGACATGCCGAAGGTAGTCGAGACAGACCCCAACCGCGCGGTCACTCCGATCAAGAGTGATGCATACATCCATGTGCAGACATGCCACCATTGCGCGTTCGACGGTCGTTCTGGCTCGCTCTGACAGGGCGTCCAATCGCTTGTCTGCGATGGTCAACTGACCGGTCAAAAATTCGCATTCCGCTCGGTTTAGCTCCAAGGCAAAGATCAGATCATGCCGCCGATCACGGCAATCATCGTTTAAGAGATGCACACCCGAATTCAGATAGGTGAGTGCCGAAACATAGGCTGTCGACGCCTTTGCACGTTTGCCGGCGAGCAGGTTGAATTCGGCGAGCTGCTCTCGTTCCTCCTGTCCACTGATCAGTGTGGCGCCTCGATTGAGCTGACCCACGATTTCGAAGATCGCCGCCTCTTGCCGCTCGGGCGGCGTGTGTGTCAACAGTAATCGACCGATCCGCAAATGTGCCGCGGCACGTGATGCTTGTGGAATGAGGGAGTAGGCCGCTTCCTGCACCCGGTCGTGAATGAACCTGTAGGAGGCGTCCAGGCGCTCGACCAGCTCCTGACGCACCGCTGGCCACAGGACCGCATGCGCCTGCTCCTCCGGCATCGCGAGAACGGTAGATAGAATTCCGATTGCGGCAAGGTTGCCAAGGCATGCAAATTGCTGCAGCGCCTCTTGAGTTTCAATAGGCAGACGAATTACCTTGCCGACCATTAAATCGACGACGTTGTCGGTGTAGGCCTTGTTGTGAATGCGATCGAGATCCCAGACCCAGCGCGCCTCGTCGTGATTAAAAAGTAGCAAGGCCTCTTCACCGAGAACATAGAGAAACTGAATAACGAAGAAAGGATTGCCGGCAGTCTTCTCATGCACCAGCTGCGCCAAAGGTCCAACGTGGAGCACGTCGCTTCGAAGCGCATCGGCGGTCAACTGCGCAAGGTCATTGGTGGCTAACGGCGCCAAGTGAATCTCTTGCACCCGCGCTCGGACTTGGCGGATTGAATCGAGCTTGCGGGCCAACGGATGAGCGGTATCGACCTCGTTGTCGCGATAGGCGCCGATCAGCATGAGATTCTGCAAGTCTGACCGGATCAGAAGATCCTCGAGTAGATCAAGCGTCGCTCCGTCAAGCCATTGAAGATCGTCAAGAAAGAGCGCCAGTGGATGCTCGGGTCGGGCAAATACTCCGATGAATCGGCGGAAAACGAGCTGGAAACGGCTCTGTGCCTGCTGCGGTTCAAGTTCTGGGATTGGGGGCTGCTCCCCTATGATCAACTTCAGTTCAGGGATGAGGTCGGTCATTAGCCGCCCATTCGGCTCCAGAGCCTCCAGAAAGGCGTCACGCCAGATCCCCAGCTCGGTATCGCTCTTTCCGAGGAGCGGCCGCACAAGGCTTTGAAAAGCCTGGACCAGCGTCGAATACGGAATATCGCGCTTGTGTTGGTCGAACTTGCCGGAGGCAAAGAGCCCCCGCGGCGGCACCAGCACCTTGTGCAGCTCATTGACGACCGAGGACTTGCCGATCCCGGAATAGCCGGAGACCAGCACTAACTCCGGAGCTCCGCTTCTCACTGTGCGATCGAAGGCGCTAAGCAAGGTCTCGACCTCGCGCGCCCTACCGTACAGTTTTTCGGGGATCAGCAGCCGGTCGGGCGTGTCGTGTTGGCCGAGCGGGAACAAATCGATCTGGCCGTGAGCGTCCAAATCGATCAAGCAGCGCCGAAGATCGCGCTCGACGCCCGCCGCTGTTTGGTAACGCTCTTCGGCGGTCTTGGCGAGCAGCTTCATGATGATCGCTGAGAGGGCAGCCGGGATATCCTCGCGCCGCTCGCTAGGTGCCAGCGGTTGCCGCGCGATATGGGAATGGACCCAATCCATCGGATCAGAGCCCATTAGCGGCAGTGTTCCCGTCAGCATCTGATAGAACGTAACTCCGAGCGAATAGAGATCGCTGCGGGAATCGATTGAGCGGTTCATTCGCCCGGTCTGTTCGGGCGCCATGTAGGCGAGCGTGCCGGCGATGGTCTCGGGCGGTTCGGGGAGTTGGCGCTCGCGCGGAAGCCGCGAGGCGATGCCAAAGCCGGTGAGTTTAACTTCTCCCGTCACCCTATTGACCATGATGTTATGCGGCTTGATGTCCTTGTGCACGAGGCCGCGCTGATGGACCTTGCCAAGGGTCGCCGCGATGTGAATAGCTAGACGCAAGAAATCGTCTACGTGTATGCGTTCGCCGATCAGGCGATGTAGTGGCTCGCCGTCGGTATCTTCCAGCAATAGCATCGGCCGGATCGATTCGTAGACGAGCTCGAGTGGTCGCATTGCCCACGCACTGTCAAGCTGATCCCTCAATCCATATTCGTGAGCAAGACGATGAAGGACGGTAGAAGATGGATGCTCCGCGGAGGGTTGCACCGTCAGCACGGCGCTGCCATCGCCATCCGTGTGTCGGCGCCATCCTCGACAGAAAACGACATCGCTATCCTCCCACAGGACTTTGAGACCGTCTTCTCCGCCAGTGTTGACGCCAGAAGTTCGGTTCATCTTCGACCTCCCCGCCATAGGACCGCCTTTGGGCCATCGATGACCGTACTGTGCCGGACCGGTTGCTGCCTAGTTTGCCACGCGCCGGACGGCCTGGCGACACCCCCTTGTTTGCAATTTCCGGACCTCATCGGTCTCACGAATCGTGCCAGCTTGTGACGCCCAAGCGAGCGTTCTGGGGTGCAATGGGAGTGAGTGGACCATCTTGGATGTGAGTCGCTTGTCAAACGCCGGTCCGTTCTCGGGTCAGTGCGCACTACGACGCATCCAGGTGAGCTGGCACGGCGAATTGAAAAATTGCACCTCGGGGCGCGTTGGCGCTCGCCCAGAGCCGCCCACCGTGGTCATCGATAATGGACCTGCTGATCGATAGCCCTATGCCCATGCCGCCTGGCTTTGTTGTGTAGAAAGCGTCAAAGAGTTGCTCTGGATCTCCTCCTAAGCCCGGGCCCGAATCCATTACCGCAACGAGCACATCTCTCGCCTCTGCCTCTGCGGTGCGGATCATTAACTCTCGCGGGCCATCACCGGAACCGCTCATGGCTTCGATAGCATTCATGATCAGGTTGACCATGACCTGTTGCAATTGGATCCTGTCTCCTAGGATGGGTGGCAGGTTGTCTGCCAGCAGCGTTTGCACAATGACATCGTGCTTAATGGCTTCCGTACGAATCAGTGCAATCACTTCAACGATCACTCCATTGACGTCGAGGTTGTCCCTTTTTGGTGCGCCCTTCATTGCAAAGTCACGAATGCGACCGATGACGTCGCTCGCTCGATGAACGTCGCTGACGATGCTTTCGATGGCTTGTTTTGCCTCTTCGATGTCAGGCGGAAGTTTTGTGAGCCACCGCAAAGCGGTAGCTCCACTCATCTTGACTGCGGAAAGTGGTTGCCGGATCTCATGCGCGATGGACGCCGAGAGCTGTCCCATCGTTGCAACGCGAGCGGCGTGCTCCAACTCCGCGTGCAGTTCGCGGTATCTTCGCTCGCTCTCGCGTGCTTCGGCCTCTGCTCGCTTGCGCTCAGTAATGTCACGTGACACCGAAAGCAACTGCTCGGGCTCGCCGTTTACGTTGCAGATCGGTGTAGTGATGACATCCCACCAGCGCGGGGCTCCTTTTGCCGATGGACAGAACGCCTGAAAATTCCCGATTCCCCCGGCCCTGGCGGCAGCAATGGCTTCCCTTATTCTGGGACGATCTTCCGGCAGCCAGAAGTCGACCCAGCAGCCATTAAGATAGTGATCGATATTATCTATTTCGAGCAACTGTTGACCGCCGCGACTCATGAATAGCAAGTTTCCGTCGAGGTCGAGCACCTTGATACAGTCCGTGCTGCTCTCGATGATTCTTCGCCTGAGCTCTTCGCTGTCCCGAAGGGCTCGCTCAGCCGCTTTGACTTCGGTAAGGTCCTGAAATTCGATGGCTGTACCTACCGCTCTGTCCTCACGAAAGATCGGACTGGCACTGTACTGGACCGGGAAGAATGTGCCGTCCTTGCGTACGAATAAATCTTCTCCGCATACTGTCTTCCGGTGCC
>Ga0335071_10004882_pt1 | contig 14003 bp, 13 predicted proteins | sample Lox_Sample_15_FD_206724 | JGI IMG/M metagenome (GOLD analysis project Ga0335071, IMG submission 206724) | Soil microbial communities from Loxahatchee National Wildlife Refuge, Florida, United States - Lox_Sample_1.5 | ecosystem: Environmental > Terrestrial > Soil > Wetlands | place: USA... | reverse complement strand
ACTGGCGTTCGGCCAAGCGGGGCGCCGGCGGCATGAGCGGCAAGACGGCCGCAGCCCTCATGGCCGCGGGCGCCGGCGTACGCACCGTGATCGCCCGCGGCTCGCGGACGGCGGTGATCGCCGACGCGTTGGCCGGCGCGCCGGTCGGTACCGCGGTGCCGGGCCGTCGCGAGGACGGCTCCGCTTTCAAGCTCTGGCTGCGCTACGCCAAGCCGGTGCGCGGCACGCTCGAGATCGACGACGGCGCCGCGCGCGCCTTGGCCGAGGCCGGCGGCAGCCTGCTTCCGGTGGGCGTCACCGGCGTGCACGGCAGCTTCGCCGCCGGCGATGCGGTCTCGCTCGTGGGCCCCGGACGCGGCGAGATCGCCCGCGGTCTCGCCGCGATCGGCGCTCGCGACCTGCGGCGCGTCGCCGGCCTGCGCAGCGCCGAAGCCCGGCGGCTGGTGCCGCACCTGGGCGAAGAGGTCGTGCATCGCGACCATCTGGTGCTGATCGACGAGGAGGCGCGATGACGATCGACGAGCAGGTCCGCAGGGCGCGCGCGGCGGCGCGGACGCTGGCGGCGCAGCCGCGCGCCGTCAAGGACACGGCCCTCGAGCTGATCGCCGAGGCCCTGCGCCGGCGGGCCGGCGAGATCCTGGCCGAGAACGCCGAAGACGTGGCCCTGGCGCGGGCCGTCAAGCTGAGCTCCGCGCTCGTCGACCGGCTCTACCTGGACGAGGACCGTCTCGCCGAGGTCGCCCGCAGCGTGCGCGACATCGCTGCCCTGCCCGATCCCGTGGGCGAGGTCGAGGACGGCCGGCGGCTGGCGAACGGGCTCGAGCTCACCCGCCTGCGGGTGCCGCTCGGCGTGGTCGCGGTCGTCTACGAGGCGCGGCCCAACGTCACGGTCGACGCCGCCGCGCTCTGCCTGAAGTCGGGCAACGCCGTCGTGCTGCGCGGCGGCAGCGCCGCCAAGCACTCCAACCGCATGCTGGCCGAGGTCGTGCAGGGGGCCATCCTCGAGGCCGGCCTGCCGGTCGAGGCGGTCACCTTCATCGCCGGTCCGCGCGAGGCGCTGCTCGAGCTGGTCGCCCTGAAGGGCCTGATCGACGTCGTGATCCCGCGCGGCGGCGACGAGCTCAAGGAGCTGCTCACCGAGCACAGCCGCGTGCCGGTGATCGCGGCCGCCGGCGGCAACTGTCATATCTACGTCGATGCCGCCGCCGATCTCGACATGGCCCTCGCCATCACCGTGAACGCCAAGTGCCAGCGCCCCGGGGTCTGCAACGCGGCCGAGACGCTGCTCGTGCATCGGGCGGCGGCCGGCGCGTTCCTGCCGGCCGTGGTCGGCGAGCTCTCGCGCCGCGGCGTCGAGCTCGTCGTCGACCGGGCGACGAGCGAGATCGTGCCGGGGCCGCCGCTCAAGCGCGCCAACCGCACGCACTACGAGACCGAGTTCCTCGACCTGAAGATGGCGGTGCGGGTCGTCGAGTCGCTCGACGAGGCCATCGACCACATCGCCGCCTACGGCAGCGGCCACTCCGAGGCGATCGTCACGTCCGACCTCGCCGCCGCCCGGCGCTTCACCCGCGAGGTCGACGCCGCCGCGGTCTACGTCAACGCCTCGACACGCTTCACCGACGGCGGCCAGTTCGGCCTCGGCGCGGAGATGGGCATCTCCACGCAGAAGCTTCACGTGCGCGGTCCCATCTCACTGCGAGAGCTCACCTGCCTGAAGTACGTCGCCTGGGGCGACGGGCAGGTGCGCGCCTGAGGGCGGGTCGCCGGGTGGCGGACCAGCGCGCCATCGGGGTGCTCGGCGGCAGCTTCAACCCGCCGCACATCGGGCATCTTGCGATTGCGTCAGACGCCTGCGCGCTGCTCGATCTCGAGCAGGTGCTGTTCGTGCCGGCGGCGGCCCCGCCCCACAAGGACATCGCCGACGAGGTGCCGCCCGCCGTGCGGCTCGAGATGACCCGCCTGGCGATCGCGGGGGACGAGCGCTTCGCTGCCTCGGAGGCCGAGATCGAGCTCGGGCTGCGCTTCACGAGCGACACGCTGGCCGAGCTCGCCGCGCGCCATCGCGGCCGGGAGCTCGTCTTCATCGGCGGCTCCGACACCCTGCTGCAGTTCGGCGCCTGGCATGAGCCGGCCACGATCCTCGAGCTGGCCCGCCTCGCCGTGGCGCCGCGCCCGGGCGACGATCCGCGGGCGATCGAGCAGGCGGCCGCGCGCTGGGGAGGGGGCCGCGTCGTCGTGCTCTCGAGCGTGTCCCTGGGCGTCTCGTCGAGCATGATCCGCTGCCGCGTGGCCGCCGGCCGGCCCATCCGCTACCTCGTGCCGGGCGCGGTCGAGCGCTTCATCGCCGAGCGCGGGCTCTACCGGCCCACATCAGCCCTCATGAGCGAGCGCCAACGTGCCGAACGAGTGCTCATGGAACGTGGTCTGTCCGACCGTCTCGAGGCGCATTGCCGGGGCACCGCCCTGCAGGCCGAGCTGCTCGCCCGTCGCTGGGGCGCGGCGCCCGACGACGCCGCCATCGCCGGGCTCCTCCACGACCTTTGTCGGGAGCTTTCTCGGGAGGAAGTGCTCGCTCTTGCGCGAAAGCACGGACTCGAGGTCGATCCGATCGAGGAGGAGTTCGCGGTGCAGCTCCTGCACGCGCGCGTGGCGGCAGCGGAGGTCGCCGAGGCGGGCTTTGCGCCGGCGGTCGCGCAAGCCATCGGCCGGCACACGCTGGGCGGGCCGGGCATGACCGTGCTCGACACCTGCCTCTTCGTGGCCGACGCGACCGAGCCGGGGCGCACCTGGAACGGCGTCGAGGAGATGCGCCGCCTGGCGACCGAATCGCTCGACGAAGCCGCCATAGGCCTCGTGGAGCGCGACCTCGACCGTCTGCGCGCCCGCGGTCGCAGGCCCCATCCGCTCATGCTGGCCCTGCTCGAGGAGCGTCGTGGCCGATAGGGGTGAGGGCTATCGCGCGCGCCGCCTGGCCGCCCGGCGCAGCCGGCGCTGGGGCGCCTATCAACACCTTGCCCTCTACGCCCTGGCCGCCGTCGTGGCCTTCGGCGCCGTGCTGGGCGCGGTCCACCTGGCGAACGCCTTGCGCCACCATCACGTCCTGCCCGGCAAGGCCAGCTACCTGACGCTCGTCACGATCGGCGGGCAGGCGGGCACCAGGCCGACGGCGGCCGTGCTGGTCCACGACGCCGCGCAGGATCGGACGACGCTCTACACGCTGCCCACCGACCTGCTGTTGACCGACGCGAACGGCGAGTACGTCATGGCCGGCGACATCGCCGCCGAGGGCGGCCTCAAGCCGTACCTCGAGCGCCTCTTCCACGCCCACCTGAGCTACCGGCTCGATCTCACCTACGCCGACCTCGCGCGCCTCGCCGGAGGCCACGATCTCTGGGTGACGGCGAGCGTCCCCTTCAGCCTGCAGACGGGCGGCGCCATCCGCCTGTTCAACGGTCGCTTCTCGCTACCGGCCGGCCAGCTCGCCACGGTGCTGAGCGCGGCCGGCAAGGGCAACACAGACCAGGCGAACGCCCAGGACGCCTTCCTCTCCGCCGCCCTCAGCTCGGCCGCGCTCGTGCCGGCCCAGCAGCGGGCGGCGACGATCGAGCAGATCGCCGCGCGCCAGCACGATCTCGGCAAGGCCGACGCCCGCGACCTCCTCGCCACGCTGGTCTCGGGCCGTGTGACGGTGACCCGTGTCCCGTCGCAGGGGCAGGTCGCCGAGGGCCAGTTCGCCTGGCGCCCCGACCCGGCCGCGATCACGGCGCAGATCACGCGCGACGCCCGCGACTTCCACGCCCCCTTCACGGTCGCCGTCGAGAACGGCTCGGGCGCCATCCTCGTCGGCGCCGCCGTCGTCGACCGTCTCTCGGGCCTGAACGTCAACCTGCCGGCCGTGCGCAACGCCGCCTCGTTCAACTACGGGGTCACCCAGATCCTGGCAGGGGCCAAGGCCTTCGGGGTAGCCAACCAGGTGCGTGGTATACTCGGCCACGGCGTTGTCCTCACCGGCAACGGGCTGCCCGATACGACGGTGGTCGTCATCGTCGGAAAAGACCTCAAGGCAAAGGATCTGCAGTAGCCGCGAGCGAGCAGAACGAGCGAGCGCTGGGCCTGGTACGGAGGGCCGTGCAGCTCGCCGCCGCCAAGAAAGCCCTCGATCCCGTAGTCCTCGACATGGGCGACGCCGTGGGCTACACCGACTACTTCGTCATCTGCAGCGGCGGCAGCACGCGCCAGACCAAGGCGATCGCCGCGGCCGTGAGCGAGGGCCTGCGCGCCATGGGCGTGCGCGCCGCCCGCTCAGAGGGGGAACGCGAAGCCGAATGGATCCTCCTCGACTACCTCGACCTGGTCGTGCACGTCTTCACGCCGGCGGCGCGCGACTTCTACCGACTCGAAGCACTGTGGCGTGACGTCCCGCGGGTGCCCGTCGACACCGGCGAGACGGAAGCAAGCGAAGCGTCGCGGACTGGTTGAACGATAGGGCGGCCGTCCCCAAGGGGGATTCGCCGGCCGCCCGACGAACTGGTCACCGTCGCCGTGACCGACGACTGGAGGGAGTGACCATGAAGACGCTCATCCTGCTTTGCTGTGTCCTGCTTGCGGCGGTGGCCGCCGAGACGACCGGAGCGATCCAGACAGCTGCCGCGGGCATCCGCCTCACCTCGTCCGAGAGATCCGTCCTCACCATGGTCAACCACACGCGCACCTCGCGCGGGCTGCACTCGGTCCGCGTCGTCGCCTCGCTCGAGAAGGCGGCGCGTTCCCACTCTCGCGACATGATCGCCCGCGATTACTTCTCGCACTCCTCGGCGAGCGGCGCCGCGTTCTCGACGCGCCTGTGCGCGTTCGGCTACTCGCCGGGCGGCTGCAGCTCGTACTGCGTGGGTGAGATCATCGGCTACAGCTCGAGCTCGAGCGCCGCGGGCAGCGTCTTCAGCGCCTGGATGCGGAGCCCGGGCCACCGCAGCGTCATCCTCACGCGCAGTTTCCGCGAGGTCGGCGTCGGAGCCGCCAAGGGCTCGTTCTGCGGCAGGAGCGGGGTCACGATGTTCACGGTCGATTTCGGCCATCGCGTGCGGTAGGGCTCTCCGAGCCCGACGCGGCGGCACGCCGAAGGGCGAGGGAGGCGGGCAGCGGCCCGCCTCCCTCGCCCTTCGCACATCGGCCCGCCTTGTCCTTTGGCGCACCCGGCTGATCGTCACCCCAGTGGGCCGCCGCAGCGCTGTCACAGGCCGCCACAGCGGGGTATACTGCGAACATATGTTCGCATCGTCGCCGGCCATCATCCACATCGACATGGACGCCTTCTTCGCCTCGGTCGAGCAGGCGCGCCGTCCGGAGCTGCGCGGCCGTCCCGTCGTGGTCGGCGGGCGCGCCGAGCGCCGCAGCGTCGTGGCCACCTCGTCCTACGAGGCGCGCGCGTGCGGGGTGCGCACGGCCATGCCGGTCGCCCAGGCCCGGCGCCTGTGCCCGCAGGCGGTCTTCCTGCCGGTCGACATGCAGGCCTACTCGGCCGTGCACCGCAAGCTGCTCGAGCTCTTCGGGCGCTTCACCGACCTGGTCGAGCCGGTGTCGATCGACGAAGCCGTGCTCGACGTCGCCGGCAGCCGCCGGCTCTGCGGGCCACCGCGGGCCATCGCCGGCCGCATCCAGGAGCTCGTCTACGACGAGCAGGGCATCACCTGCACGCTCGGCCTGGCCCCCAACAAGCTGCTCGCCAAGCTGGCCGCCAACCTCAACAAACCGGCCGGCATCGGCGTGCTCACAGAGGCCGACGTCCACGGCCGGCTGCGGGCGCTGCCGGTCGGCGATCTGTACGGCGTCGGTCCGGTCACCGAAGAGCGCCTGCACGCCCTCGGCCTGACCACCGTCGGCATGCTGCAAGACGTCCCGCTGCCGTTCCTCGCGGCGGCGTTCGGTCGTTCCGCGCGGCCGCTCAAGCAGCTCGCCTTCGGCCGCTCGGCGTCGCCCGTGCGGCCGGCTGTGGCGGCGCCCTCGTCCATGGGCCACGAGACGACGTTTCCCGTCGACACCGCCGAGCCGCTCGCCCTGCGCGCCGCCCTTCTCGCGCTGGCCGACGAGCTCATGACCCGGCTGCGCGGCCAGCACTACGCGGCGCGCACGGTAGCCCTCAAGGTCCGCGACGGCAGCTTCCACACCTTCGAGCGTCACCGTACGCTGGCGCGCGCCACCACGAGCACGCGCACCGTCTATGCCGCGGCGGCCGGCCTGCTCGACGCCGTCGAGCTCGGCCCGCGCCGCGTCCGCCTGCTGGGCATCACCGTGAGCGGCCTGGTGAGCGGCGCCTACCAGCTCACCTTCGACGACGGCTGGAAAGACCTCGCCCTAGACGAAGCCGTCGACACCCTGCGCGCTCGCTACGGGCGCCACGTCATACGCCCGGCGGCCACCTGCGCCAACGGCGCGAGCTTGTGCTAGACTCCACCGGTTGCCAAGCACAAGCCCCCGAGGCCGGCGTCCGACCGCTTCTCCACTTTCGCCCGCAGCGACGGCGAGCAGCGGGTCCGGGCGCCTGTCGGTCGCGGGGCTCGTGACGTCACGTCAGCCAAGGACGTACGGACCATGACGCAGAGTCGACCGACCCGGAGGTACGCCGCCCACGGCGGCCCGGTCGGCTGCCATCAGGCCCGCACATCGCCGCGCGCGACGCCGTCCGTCGCGCGCGTTTGCGTTGTGCGACCGGGTCCGCACGAAAGCGACCCGAGGAGACCAGCATGAACGAACCGGGCAAGATCAGGAACGTCGCCCTCGTCGGACACCGCGGCACCGGCAAGACGTCCCTCCTCGAGGCGCTCCTGTTTCGCGCCGGTGCGATCAATCGCCTGGGCAAGATCGAAGACGGCGGCACGGTGGGCGACTGGGACGACGACGAGAAGCGCCGCCAGCTCAGCCTGGCCTCGTCGCTCGCGCACGTCGAACACGATGGCCTCACCTTCAACTTCATCGACACCCCCGGCGATCCCAGCTTCCAGGCCGACACCATCGGCGCGCTGCGCGTCGTCGAGACGGCGCTCGTCGTGGTCAACACGGTGATGGGCGTCGAGGTCCAGACCGAGCGCCTCTGGGGCCGCGCCGCCGACGCCGGCCTCGCCCGCGTCCTGTTCTGCAACATGCTCGATCGCGAGCGCGCCGACTTCGACCGCTGCCTCGCCGGCCTGCGCGAGGCGTTCGGCCACGAGGTCGTGGCAGTGCAGCTGCCGATCGGCTCCGAGCACGAGTTCTCCGGCGTGGTCGACCTGCTCGGCATGAAGGCCTACACGCTCGACGGCCAGAAGATCGTCGAGTCCGCAGTGCCCGCCGACCTCGCCGACCGCGCCAAGGAGCTGCGCGACGCGCTCACCGAAGTCGTCGCCGAATCCAGCGACGAGCTCACCGAGAAGTTCCTCATGGAAGAAGAGATCACCGAAGCCGAGCTGCAGCAGGGCTTCGCCGAGGCCGTGCGCGACGCCCGCATCTTCCCGGTGGCGGTGGGCGCGGCCACGCGCCTGCTCGGCGTCGACCTGTTGCTCGACCTGCTGGGCCAGGCGCCCTCGCCGGCGGCGGCGCGGCCCGTCACGGCGCTCGCCGCCGACGGCGCCGAGGTCGAGTTCGCAAGCGATCCCGACAAGCCAGCCGCGGCCTTCGTCTTCAAGACGGTCGCCGATCCCTTCAGCGGACGCATCAACATCTTCCGCGTCTTCCAGGGCACGGTCGCCTCCGACAGCAACCTCACGGTCTCCCGCGACGGCCACAAGGAACGTCTCGGCGCCCTTCTCAAGCAGCAGGGCAAAGAGACCAAGCCCACCGACAAGCTGATCGCCGGCGATATCGGCGCCGTCGCCAAGCTCAAAGACGTCGTGACCGGCGACACGCTCTCGGCCGACGGCGCGGCTGCCTTCGCGCCCATCGGCTACCCGGCGCCGCTCATGTCGTTCGCCGTCAAGGCCAAGGCCAAGGGCGACGAAGACAAGGTCATCTCCGCCCTGCGACGCCTCGCCGAAGAAGACCCCATGATGCACGTCCAGCGCGACGCGCAGACCGGCGAGATGATCGTCTCGGGCATGAGCCAGGTGCACGTCGAGGTCACCGTCGAGCGCATGAAGCGCCGTTTCAACGTCGACGTCGAGCTCAAGCCGCCGCGCGTGCCCTACCGCGAGACCATCCGCGGCACGGCCAAGGCGCAGGGCAAGCACAAGAAGCAGACCGGCGGCCGCGGGCAGTTCGCCGACACCTGGATGGAGGTCGCGCCCCTGTCGGGCGACGACGATTTCGCCTTCGTCGACAAGATCGTCGGCGGCGCCATCCCGCGCAACTTCATCCCGGCCGTCGAGAAGGGCGTGCGAGCGGCCATGGGCGACGGTTTCCTCGCCGGCTATCCCATGGTGGGCGTGCAGGTCACGCTCTACGACGGCAAGTACCACCCCGTCGACTCCTCGGACATGGCCTTCCAGATCGCCGGCTCGATCGGCTTCAAGGCGGCCGTCGAGAAGGCCCAGCCCGTGTTGCTCGAGCCCATCATGAACGTCGAGGTCACCGTGCCCGAAGAGAACGTGGGCGACATCATCGGCGACATGAACTCGCGGCGCGGCCGGGTGCTGGGCACCACGCCGCGCGGTCACAGCAGCGTGATCGCGGTCGAGGTACCGCTCGCCGAGATGGTGAGCTACGCGCCCGACCTCACCTCCATGACGGGCGGGCGGGGCGACTACCACATGGAGTTCCTGCGCTACGAAGAGGTGCCGGCGCACATGGCCCAGAAGGTCATCGACGAGGCGCGCAAGGCTCGCGAGGAGGCCCAGAAGAGCTGACGCGGCCGGGCCTTCGCCGCCGGCGGCGACGAGGGCGCCAGCGCTCGCCCTTCCATCACCGACGGGCGGGCGGGGCGGCATGCCGCTTTGCCGCAGTTTGCGGGTATTTTGTTCACGAGACCGTTGGAAGCCGATTCGGCCCTACGGTAGAATCGACTTCGAGAGCGACATGACGGAGGTATCCCGTGAGTGACATCGGGACGATGCGGGTGAAGAGCGGCCTCGCCGACATGCTCAAGGGCGGCGTGATCATGGACGTCACCAACGCCGAGCAGGCGCGGATCGCCGAAGAGGCGGGAGCCTGTGCCGTCATGGCGCTCGAGCGAGTACCGGCCGATATCCGCCGCGACGGCGGGGTGGCGCGCATGGCCGATCCCCTCAAGGTCAAAGAGATCCAGGCGGCCGTCAGCATCCCCGTCATGGCCAAGGCGCGCATCGGTCACTTCGTCGAGGCGCAGATCCTCGAAGCCCTCGAGGTCGACTACATCGACGAGTCCGAGGTCCTCACGCCGGCCGACGAGGCCAACCACATCGACAAGTTCAAGTTCACCGTGCCGTTCGTCTGCGGCGCCATCGACCTCGGCCAGGCCCTGCGCCGCGTGAACGAAGGCGCGGCCATGATCCGCACCAAGGGCGAGGCCGGCACCGGCGACGTCGTCGAGGCTGTGCGCCACATGCGCACGATCATGGGCCAGATCCGCCACCTGACCACGCTCGACGAAGACGAGCTCTTCAACGCGGCCGCCAAAGAGCTGCGGGCGCCCTACGAGCTCGTGCGCTGGGTGGCCGAGCACGGCAAGCTGCCGGTCGTCAACTTCTCGGCGGGCGGCATCGCCACGCCGGCCGACGCCGCGCTCATGATGCAGCTCGGCGCCGAGGGCGTGTTCGTGGGCTCGGGCATCTTCAAGAGCGCCGACCCGGCGAGCCGCGCCGTGGCCATCGTACGGGCGACCACCAACTACAACGATCCGGCCGTGCTCGCCGAGGTGTCGGTCGGTCTGGGCGACGCCATGGAGGGCATCGAGGCCGCCAAGATGACGGTCGACCAGAAGATCCAGTTTCGCGGTTGACCGAGATCCCTGCCACGAGCGGCGTCGTCGCCGCGCCGTCGCAGCGCCGCGACGCCATCCTGTCGCCCGACTTCGGGGCCGCGGAGCGTGGGGCAGAGGCCGCCCTGCGCGTCGGCGTCTTGGCGCTGCAGGGCGACTTTCGCGAGCACCGCGCCATGTTCGCCCGCCTCGGCGCGATCACCAGCGAGGTGCGCAACCCGGCCGATCTCGAGACCGTCGACGCCCTGGCCATCCCGGGCGGCGAGAGCACGACGATCGGCAAGCTCATGCGGCATTTCGACCTCGTCGCGCCCATCAGGGCGCGGGCGGCCGCCGGCATGCCGGTGCTGGGCACCTGCGCGGGTCTCATCACGCTGGCCACCGGCATCGCCGAGGGCGATCAGCCGGTCCTCGGCCTCATCGACATCGTGGCGCGACGCAACGCGTTCGGCCGTCAGGTGCACAGCTTCGAGGCCGACGTCGACATGCCGGTCGTGGGTCCGCCGCCGGTGCGGGCGGTGTTCATCCGCGCCCCCTGGATCGACAGCGCCGGCCCCGGCGTCGAGATCCTGGCGAGCTACCAGGGGCACGCCGTGGCCGCGCGCGAGGGCCGCGTGCTGGTCACGGCCTTCCACCCGGAGCTGACCGGTGATACAAGGGTGCATGACGCGTTCCTTGCCATGGTGCGCGTCGCATCGAGCAGGGCGGAGGCGACCGGCCCAAGCGCCGGGACGCCGGCCCAGGAGGTGGTCTCGTAGTGTCCGGGCACTCGAAGTGGTCGACGATCAAGCACAAGAAGGGCGCGGCCGACGCCAAGCGGGGTCAGCTCTTCTCCAAGCTGGCGCGCGCCATCATGGTGGCCGCCAAAGAAGGCGGGGCCGATCCGGGCGCCAACAACGCGCTGGCGGCGGCCATCGAAAAGGCGCGCTCCTACAGCATGCCCAAAGACAACATCGACCGCGCCATCGAACGCGGCGCCGGCAAGGATGGTGGCGCCAACTTCGAAGCCATCCTCTACGAGGGCTACGGCCCCAGCGGCGTCGCCGTGATCGTCGAGGTGCTCACCGACAACAAGAACCGCTCGGCGGCCGAGGTGCGCAACATCTTCACCAAGCACAACGGCAGCCTGGGCGGCCCCGGCTCGGTCGCCTGGATCTTCGAGCGGCGCGGCTCGGTCACGGTCGACGCCGGCCGCTTCAGCGAAGACGACGTCATGGAGGCGGCCATCGAAGGCGGCGCCGACGACGTCACGGTCGAGGGCGACACCATCGAGGTCGTCACCGAGCCGGCCGCCCTGTCGGCCGTGCGCCAGGCGCTCGAGGCCGCCGGCATCGAGTGCGAGCAGGTCGAGCTCGCCATGATCCCCAAGACCACGGTCAAGCTCGACGAGGCCGACGCCCGCAAGACGTTGCGCCTGATCGACGCGCTCGAAAGCAGCGACGACGTGCAAGAGGTCTACGCCAACTTCGACATCTCCGACGAGGTCCTCGAGGCCGTCGCCGGGTAGCAGAGCAGGAAAGAGGCGCGTAGCAGCCGCGCGAGGTCCGGGGCCGCCGTCCGTCGGCGCGACCGGAGAGTCCGAGGGGAGCGACCATGCCTGAGCAGCGGCACGACGGAGGACCCATGATCGTGCTGGGGATCGACCCCGGCACGGCGAGCACAGGCTGGGGCGTGATCGAGCAGCAGGGCAACAAGATCCGCTCGCTCGGCCACGGCTGTATCGTGACCTCCGCCCGTACCGAGACGCCGCAGCGGCTGCGTCAGATCCACGACGAGACGCTCAACCTGATCGACCGCTTCCATCCGGCCGTCGTCGCTCTCGAGGAGCTCTTCGTGAACGTCAACGTCAAGACCGCGCTGGCCGTCGGTCACGCCCGCGGCGCCATCATCCTCGCCGCCGGCGAGCGCGACCTGCCCTGCGTCGACTACACGCCGCTGGCCATCAAGCAGGCGGTGACCGGCTACGGTCGGGCCAACAAGGTGCAGGTCCAGGAGATGACCAAGGTGCTGCTCGCGCTGCCGCGCATCGTGCAGCCCGACCACGCCTCCGACGCCCTCGCCGTGGCCATCACCCACGTGCACGCGAGCGCCCTCCTGCGAACGCTGGGCGCCCGGTGACGCGAGACTTTCGGGACGGCCGGGCGGCGTCGCCGTCGCCCGGGGCGGCATGATCGTCTCACTGCGCGGCCGGCTTACCGAGGTCGCCGCCGACCGCGTGGTGCTCGAGACCGGCGGGGTGGGCTACGGCCTGCTCGTGCCCGGCCGTCTGGCGGCCGGGCTCTCGCGCCGGGTCGGCGACGAGATCTTCCTGCTCACCTACCTGCACGTGCGCGACGACGGCCTGCAGCTCTTCGGCTTCGACGGGTCCCGCGAGCGCCGCTTCTTCCTCTGGCTGATCGGCATCAGCGGGGTGGGGCCCAAGGTCGCCCTGGCCATCCTGTCGGCCTACTCGGCGGCCGATCTCGAGACCGCCGTGGTACGCGGCGACGACAAGAAGTTCGAGTCGATCACCGGCATCGGCAAGAAGCTGGCCCAGCGCCTCCTGATCGAGCTCAAGGACAAGGTCGGCGCCGATCTCGACAGCGCGCCGGCCGCGGCAGCCGGCGCCGATGCGGCCGGCGCTCCGGCCGACCACTTCCTCGAAGCCCGGGTCGCGCTGCAGAACCTCGGCCTGTCGCTGCGCGAGGCAGAGGCCGCGCTGCAGGGCGCACCCGACGAGGCCACGCTCGAGGAGCTCGTGCGCTACGCCCTGACCCGTAAGGACGAGGTGGGTACGTGACCGACGACGACCGCCGCATCGCAGATCCGGCCGAGCTGCCCGAAGAGCGCGACTTCGACAAGTCGTTGCGGCCCAAGCAGTTCGCCGACTTCGTCGGCCAGACCAGCGTCAAGGAGCAGCTCGAGATCTTCGTGCAGGCGGCCCGCAACCGCGGCGAGACGCTCGATCACGTGCTGCTCGCCGGGCCGCCCGGGCTGGGCAAGACGACTCTCGCCGGCATCATCGCGACCGAGCTTCAGGTCAGCGTCCACACCACCTCGGGGCCGGCGCTCGAGCGCAAGGTCGACGTCGCCGGCATCCTCACCAACCTGCAGCAGGGCGACGTGCTGTTCGTCGACGAGATCCACCGCCTGAACTCGGCCATCGAAGAGGTCCTCTACCCGGCCATGGAGGACTTCGAGATCGACATCATGATCGGCGAAGGCCCGGCGGCGCGCAGCATCCGCCTCTCGGTGCCGCCCTTCACGCTGATCGGCGCCACCACGCGCACCGGCCTGCTCACCACGCCGCTGCGCGACCGGTTCGGCGTGTGGCAACGACTCGAGTACTACACCGAGCCCGAGCTCGCCGCCATCGTGACGCGCTCGGCCGGCATCCTCTCGGTGACCATCGACGCGGAGTCGGCCGGTGAGATCGCGGCGCGCTCGCGGGGCACGCCGCGGGTCGCCAACCGCCTCCTGCGCCGGGTCCGCGACTTCGCCGAGGTGCGCCACCAGGGCGTCATCACGCGCGACATCTGCCTGGGCGCGCTCGACCTCTTCCAGGTCGACCATGAGGGCCTCGACAAGCTCGACCGCGACATCCTGCTCGCCATCTGCGACAAGTTCGACGGCGGGCCGGTCGGGCTCGACACGCTGGCCGTGGCGCTGGGCGAGGAATCCGACACGATCATGGACGTCTACGAGCCCTACCTCATCATGCGCGGCTTCCTGCAGCGCACACCGCGCGGCCGCATGGTCACCAAGGCCGGCTACCGTCACTGCGGCATCAAGCCGCCCGGGGGCTCGAGTACGCTCTTCGACTGAAGGGGCGACGGGCGGCCGTCGTCTCCGGCCGGGCTTGAGCGCGTATACTCGACACCATGGAGACGATCCTGCTGCACACCTGCTGCGGGCCGTGCAGCACGGTCGCGGTCCCGCACTTTCGCGCCGAGGGCCTCGAGCCTCTCGCCTTCTTCGCCAACCCCAACGTGCAGCCGCCCGACGAGCACGAGCGGCGTCTCGGCGCCATGCGCCGCTACGCCGCCGCAGCCGAGCTCGAGCTCGTGGTCGACAATCGCGCCGGCGTGCGCGAGTGGGCGGCGGGGGCGGGCAGAGCTGCGGCTCGGCTCGCACCGGCCGCCGGCGCCGACCCGCGGGC
>Ga0335071_10004881_pt1 | contig 14007 bp, 12 predicted proteins | sample Lox_Sample_15_FD_206724 | JGI IMG/M metagenome (GOLD analysis project Ga0335071, IMG submission 206724) | Soil microbial communities from Loxahatchee National Wildlife Refuge, Florida, United States - Lox_Sample_1.5 | ecosystem: Environmental > Terrestrial > Soil > Wetlands | place: USA... | reverse complement strand
CGTTGTTCGCAGCGTGGCGCTGGGCGGTGACCTCGGCAGCGGCCGACGAGCTGCGTACCGAGACGATGCACTGAGGCTCGACCCCGCGGGGTCTGCGCGGCCCGGAAGCGGCGCCGGTCCGTCGATCGCGGATCGAGAGGCGCTGCGGCCGCGCAGGCTCGATGGCACGTCGCCGGGCCTGAGCGCGGCGTCCGGTGCGGCAACCGCCGTGGGCCGCCCGGCACCTTGCCGCGTCGCTCTGCCGCGAGGCTCCCGCCGACCGCTGCATGGACACCCGCGGTCCCGCTCGCTAGATTGTCGGCGCCGTCCGTCGCCACCACCGGGATCCTCGCGTGAACCGAATTCGCCGTCGCCGCGTGCTCGCCGTGTTCCTCCTCGCCGGCTGCGCGGCGCCCGTTCTCGCGGGCACTGCTGCCGATCCGCCCGCCCAGGCGGCGCCGGTCGCCGCCAAGGACCCGAAGGACAGCGTCGTCAAGGTATTCGCGACCGTGCGGCGGCCGGACCCGGCGCGCCCGTGGACGAAGCAGGCGCCCGCGGAGGTCACCGGCAGCGGTGCGGTCATCGACGGCAATCGCATCCTCACCAACGCGCACGTCGTCCAATACGCAAGCCAGGTGCAGATCCAGGCGAACCAGGCCGGCGACAAGCTGCTGGCCACGGTCGTCGCGATGGCGCCGGGGATCGATCTCGCGGTATTGACGGTCGATGATCCGACGTTCTTCGCCGAGCACGCCGCGCTCGCACGGGCGAGCGGCCTGCCGGACATCAAGGAGGCGGTGCTGGCGTATGGATTCCCGACCGGTGGCACTGCCCTGTCGATCACCAAGGGCATCGTGTCGCGGATCGAGTTCATGGAGTACAACGCGCTGGTGTCGGGGCTGCGCATCCAGATCGACGCCGCAATCAACCCCGGCAACAGCGGCGGTCCGGTGCTGGCCGAGGACCGGATGATCGGGCTCGCGTTCGCCACGCTCGGCAACAACATCGGCTACATCATTCCCAACGAGGAGATCGCGCTGTTCCTCGAGGACATCGCCGACGGCCGCTACGACGGCAAGCCGGCGATGCACGACGTGCTGCAGACGCTGGAGAACGCCGACCTGCGCCGGTTCCTCGCGCTCGACAAGTCGGTGCACGGCATCGTCGTGCACCGGCCCTACCGGAAGGACGCCGCCTACCCGCTCAAGGAGTGGGACGTGATCACGGCGATCGGCACCACGCCGATCGACGACCAGGGAATGATCACGATCGGCTCGCAGCTTCGCGTGCACTTCCAGTACCTCGTGCAGAAGCTCGCGCGCAACGGCACGGTGCCGCTCACGGTGGTGCGCGCCGGCAAGTCCCTCGCCGTGGAGCTGCCGGTCAGCAACCACCGGCCGTTCATGGTGTCGGAGCTCGGCGGCACGTATCCGGAGTACTTCATCTATGGCCCGCTGGTCTTCTCGCGAGGCTCGCTCGAGCACCTGCAGATCGTGGGCAACGCCGCGTCGAGCCGCGGCATGAGCGGGATGCTGAGCACGCTGCAGTCGCCGCTGATCCGGCAGGTGGGTCTGCCGCCGACGCCGGAGCGCGATGAGCTGGTGATCGTCTCCTCGCCGTTCTTCCCGCACAAGCTGACCGCGGGCTACGACAATCCCGCGGGCGCCGTGCTCGCGCGGGTCAACGGCAAGCCGGTCCGCGACCTGCGGCAGCTGGTGGCGCTGCTGCGCGACCTGAACGACGAGTTCGTGAGCTTCGAATTCGAGCAGACCGACCGCGAAACGCTGGTGTTCTCGCGCGCGCAGCTGGTCGCGGCCACGGAAGGCATTCTCGCCGACAACGACGTGCGCGCGCAGGGCTCGCCGGACCTGCTCGAGGTCTGGCGCGCCCGCCCCGCCAAGTGACGCCGCGCGCGCCGGCGCGGTCCCGCTAGCCGAGCGTCGCGGGATAGAGGGCCCGCCAGAACCGGCACTGGTGCGCGCGGGCGGCATCGAACGTGCCGACGCGGCCGGGCTCGAGCCGCAGCACGTCGCGCGAAGTCCGATAGCGGGGCCAGGCCGGCTGCCCGGGCGGCGACGGCCGGCCGCTGCGCGCGAACTCGCTCCAGTAGGCCACCATCTGCCGCGACAGCGGCTGCGAGCCCGGCGCGAGGTCGGGGCCGTCGATGAACCGGTTGAAGGAGACGTGCGGAAAGAAGTACGCGAGCTCGGCCGAGTGCACCGGGCCCTTCTCGGGAGCGGGCTTCGGCAGCACCGATGGCGCGTCGGGATCCGCGAACTCGTACTGGTACACCGCGACGTAGCGCGCGGCGTGCCGGGCGGTTTCGAGGAACAGGCAGTTCGTGAGCGGACTGCCGGGCATGAAGTCCGATTCCAGCCGGCCGAGGGCGCCCGCGACGGCCGCGTCGTCCGGCGGCGGGTATCGCCGCGCGACGTCGGCGGCGTGGTCCCCGTACAGCGTCCGCAGCCGCTCGAGGTAGTTGCCGCGCGTGTAGCGGGCGCCCGCGCGGACCTCGTAGGTGACGTAGAGACCCATCTCCTCGCGGTTGCCGCCGTTGAGAAGCGGCACGCGCACGAACTGGCCGGTCGCAAAGGCCTCGCGGCCCTGGCGCGGGACGCTGATCGAGCCCACCGGCGGTGCGAAGGCGCGGACGTTCGAGCCGCCGACCGTGACCTGGGCGTCGAGCAGCTCGCGGACGGATTTGCCGCGCAGGCAGGTGACCGCGGTCGCGCGGTCGCCGCAGCCGACGAGCGCGGCCAGCTCGGTTCCGGTGGCGTCGGCCGCGTCCATCGCCCGCAGCTCGATGGTGCAGCCAAGGCTCTGGACGATCGCCTTGGCGAACAGTCCCGCGGCCTCGCCGGGAGCGATCAGCTGCATGCAGACGCTGGCCGCGCCCGCGGATTCGCCGGCGACGGTGACGTTGCCGGGGTCGCCGCCGAATGCGCCGATGTTGCGCCGGACCCAGCGCAGTGCCGCGCGCTGGTCCTCGAGACCGAGGCTGCCATCGTGGGCGCGGTCGAACGCCGGGTGCGCCAGGAAGCCGAAGACGCCGAGGCGGTAGTTGATCGAGACCAGGATGACGTCGCCGAGTCGCGCGAAATAGTCGAGCGGGTAGATGTCCGCGGAACCGCCGACGTAGGCGCCGCCATGGATCCAGACGATGACGGGCTTCGGCGCGTGCCCGGCGGACGCCGCCGCGGCGTCCGTGGGCACCGTCACGTTGAGGTAGAGGCAGTCCTCGTCATCGCTCGCATCGGTCTGGCCGTAGCGCTCGACCTGCGGACAGGGGCTGCGGTACGCCGTCGCGTCCCTGACGCCGGGCCAGGGGTCCGCTGGTCGCGGCGGCGCGAAGCGCAGCACGCCAAGCGGCGGCGCCGCGAACGGAATGCCCTTGAACTCGAGGACACCCGGACCCCGGGCGCCGCGCAGCACGCCGTTGTCGGTGCGCACCTCGGGAGGATCGGATCGCTCCGCCGCCGCCGACGCGGCAGCGGGCGCGAGCCACGCGAGCGCACCGAGCACTGCGATCACCCGGCAGATCGCGCCACGCCCGCTGTCCTGCACGGTACCTCGTCGCACGGCTCGAACGGCTTCGGGTCGCGGGGGCCTGGCGGCGACCGGCCCGCATGGCGGCGGCCGGCGCACCCGCCGCCGAGCAGCGCCCGACGTCAGCTGCCGTCCTTCGCGACCAGCCACGTGACGAGCTCGATCAGCTGCGGATAGCCGCCGGCCGAGCGGGCGTCGGTACGGTACTTGCGGTTCACGACGATGGTCGGCGTGAGCAGCACCTGGTAGCTGTGCACGAATGCGTCGGCGTCCTTCATCTTCATCTCGATCGTGAACGAGTTCGCCACGGCGACGAAGTCCGCGACCTTGACGCCGGTCTGGCGGCTGTAGAAGCGCGCGGCAGTCTCGATGGTCGGCAGCGGGTCCTTCAGCCGGCCGCTGGCGGGATCCATGATCGCGAGCTCCCCGCCCTTCCAGACCGCGTCGAACATGGCGTCGTGGGTCTTCTCGGCGATGCCGAGCTGCTGCGCGGCGAAGAACGCGCGCTGGAACATCGGCCAGTCCTCGGGCGGGTTGAACGACGCCGGGATGTACGTGAACCGCACGCCCTTCGGCAGGGTCTGCTGCAGCTGGCGAGCGATCGGGTTGAACTGCGCGCACGCCGGGCAGCCGTACGAGAACACCTCGACCACTTCCTTCTGTCCCGCGGGCAGCGGCTGGCCGCCGAGCGGCACCACCGCGACGTAGTGCTTGCCTTCGACCCATGCCGCGGCGGCCTGCGCGCCATGCGCGCCGAGCAACGCGAGCATCACCACGATCGTCGTCGCCTGCCGTTTCACATCACACTCCTTCAGCGCGCCGCCCGCCTTGCCGGCCGGGCATACCGAGGGCAGTCCCTGCAGCCACCACAGGACGTGGCGCCACCGCAAGCCCGGCGGCCGTGCCGACGTCGCCCTCAGGCCTTGCCGGTTCTCGGCCCGACGAAGAACCAGAGCAGGAAACCGAGCACCGGCAGCAGGATCACGACGGCCACCCAGAGCACCTTCTTCGTCGTGTCGACCGCGCTCTGGAGAATGTTGACGATGGCCCAGATGTCCGCGATCAGGACCAGGACGCCCCACAGACTGTTTCGGTACATCAGCCGGACTCCTTGCGAACGCGCGATCGGAACCGACACCGCGACGGGGCGCCGCTGCGACCGGGACCGCGGGCCGCAGCGGACGGCCCGAGAGAGCTTACGACGTCGCGCCGCGCGGTGACAGTCGGGGGGTGGCGCCGGCGAATCCCGCGGCGTCGGGCGCCGGTCGGCCCACGGCGGCCGGCGCGTGCGGCGAATCCCGCGGTCTAGGCCGCCCGGGTCTCGCGCAACCGGGAGTCCACCAACGCCTCGGCGGCGAGCCAGTCCTCCATCTCGTGACCGGCGGCGAAGCCGCGGCGCTCGGCGATGAAGTACGCCTCCGCCGCCACCATCTCCCGCCGGAGTGCGTCGTCGACGTCCGGGGGGCTCGCCGCGGCGTCGCCGGTCGACTCCAGGATCACGAGCACCGCGCTCTCGGTGAGCGCTGGTGCCGGCGCCTTGGCCTTCGCGGGCCGCTTGCGGGGGATCGCTCGTTTCGCAGTCATCGTGACGCCTCCACACAGGCTCTGAGGTGACAGCAGGACCTGGATCCACCCCCTCCCTGATCCTGTCCCGACTATACGATGCCGGTCGCGGGATTTCATCCTCGTCGCGGCGCGGCCTGGCATCGCCGGTCGCGCAGGTCACGTCGGGCGTCGCTCCCGGCGCCGCGCGCGGTGCGACGGCGGCCGCCGTGCCCCGGTGGCTGCGCGCGGGAACGTGGCGCGTTCACGAAGGCGTAGCAATCGACGTGCCTAATCCCGACCGTCGACGGCGGTGACGCGCCGGCGGCGCGGGACAGCTGATCGACGCAGACGAGGACCGATGCCGCGGAGCACTCCGTATTCCATGTCGGCCGGCACCCGGAACTGGGCGCAGCGCTGTCTCATTCGGTCGATCGAGCGGCTGTCCGGCCAGCAGGCCCTGCAGGACACCTACGAGGCCTTTCGCGCGCAGCGCGGCGCGGCCGGCACCTTCTGGAGCGACGCGGTGCACGGCCTCGGCGTCCGTGCCGACGTCGATGCGCGCGCGCTCGATTCCGTTCCGCGGCTGGGACCGCTGCTGGTCGTCGCCAATCACCCCTTCGGCCTGGTCGACGGACTGCTCCTGTGCTGGCTTGTCAGCCAGGTGCGGCAGGACTTCAGGATCATGCTCGACACCGGCCGCTACATTCCCGAGATGGGCCACCACGCGATCGCGATCGACCCGTCCGGCGGCCGCCAATCGCAGCGCCTCAACGCCGCCGCCCGGGCCGACGCGCGGCGCGCGCTGGAGCAGGGTGGCGTACTGATCATCTTCCCGGCCGGCGGCATCTCGACCTCGCCGGACCGCTGGGGCCGGATGCCGGCGATGGACGTCACGTGGCATCCCTTCGCGGCGCAGCTGCTGACGCGCGCGCGATGCCCGGTGCTGCCGGTGTGGTTCGGCGGCCAGCACGGCCGTCTGTTCCAGGTCGTGAGTCACTTCAGCCGGACGCTGCGCTGGGGCCTGCTGATCGGCGAGAACATGCGCCGCCTGCGGGATCCGGTTCGAATGGTCGTCGGCCGGCCGGTGGCGTACGAGGAGCTGCCGACGCACCTCGACCGGGCGGCGATTTCTCTCGAGCTCTGCTACCGCACGTATGCGCTCGGCGGCGTCGACGCGTCGGCCCCGGGGATGATCCGCGGCTGGCCGCCCGCGCTGGGGTTCTCGCCGCCGTCCGCAACGACGCCGGCCGCGGCCCGCGTCGGCGCCTTCCGGATGCTCGGGCGTCAGCGCGCCTGACGAGCGGCAGGCGCGCCGGTTGCCGGAACACCCGGTCAGCCGTCCTGCATGTCCGCGATCAGATCGAAGTGGCCGGACGGCACCAGATCGAGGCGGCCGGTGCGCCAGCTGCCGCGCGCGTCGCGTACCAGCGGCGCCGCGCCGCGGCGGTATCGGCGGACGATTTCGCCGGCCTGTACCGGCGCGCCCAGCAGCCCGGCCCACCGGGCATCCCGCAGGGTGTGCGGCTGCGGGCCGCCCGGCTCGTCGGCTGCGACCCGCACCCGCGCCGCGATCCGGCCAGCGGCGCCGGTGTCATCGTCGACGACGTGCAGTCCCGCCTCGCGGCTGAGTATCGCGTGCGCGCCGAATCCCGCGACCACCAGCACCCGCTGGCCGAGCACACGCTGCTCCGTCACGTGCATGTTGCGATTCGCCGCCCATCGGACGTACATGGCATCCGGGTCCGCCACAGCCGTCGCGCGACGACCCCGATCGCGATTCCCCCCAGCACGATCAGAACCATGTCCACGGGCGAGCACATCCGGGTGCAGGGGCAGCGCCTGCCTCATGGCTGCGGAACTCGAGCAATGCGGCGGATGCCGACCGCCGTCGCGCACGAGAGTGGGCGCGGCGCCCCGACTGGCGCCGGGCCCGGACGGGCGGACGATCCCCGGTCGGGCCGCGGCCCGTGCCCGGGATGGGTGCGCGCGGCGTCGCCGTGGTCGGCGCCGTCAGCCTCGCTTGTAGACGATCTTCTTCGTGCCGCCTTCGCAGCTGCCGACCACCTTCTGGTCGGCAACCTGGTCCGCGGCGACGACGTCGAGCGTGTAGCCCTGCACGCCCTTGGCGTCGAGCTTGGCGGCGATCTCGCTCTTCACCTGTTCGCACGGCGTCCCGGCGAGCGCGGCGACCGGGCCGGCAAGCAGCGTGATGCCGAACGCGATGGATACGATCTTCATCGATGAGCCTCCAGCGTGACTGCGCGCAATTATACGAGTCCGCCGCGCCGAAGGTGACATTCCGCCCTGCCCTGACCTGCCCGCCCCCGCCGCCACCGCTCGCTCAATGCCCGGTCGCCGCCGCGGCTGCCACCGCCCCATCATCGGCGCCGGCGCGATTCGTGAACGTGGCCCGCACGCGCCGCGACCGCAGCATGTACCAAGTCCAGATCAGCGCGCTGAAGATCACCTGGACCATCGACCGTCCGAGCGCGGCGACTGCCTCCGCATCGGCATTCGGCAGCGTGTTCAGGATCGCGAAGGCGAGCAACCCGAGCAGCCCGAACGACCAGATCAGCAGCACGTAGACGTCAGGGAACGATACTCTGCGATGCCAAAGCAGCGCGACCAGTGCCAGTGCCGGGCCGAAGCGCAACGCCGTGAGACCGATCAGCGCCGCCACCGCCGGCAGGTGCCAGCCGCTGAGCGAGCGGACGAAGGACGACGCGAAGAACGGGCTCCATGCGTAGAGCTCGTAGCCGGCCAGCACGGGCATCAGGAACGTGTGCAGCGCCGGCAGCAACAGCCAGCCGCGAACGCCGCTCGGCCCGTCGATGCCTTCGCTGCGGTCGCTGCCGAGGAGGTCGCGGCGCCACAGCGCAACCGCCAGCACCGCGCCGAGCGCGAGGCCGGCAGCCGCAACGCCGAGCATTGACGCGCTGCGTTGCGGCTGGTGGCGGCTGGACCGGCCGCCGAACGGCAGGCTGTAGAACGCGTCCTGACGCGCCTGTTCGCGCTTCTTCAGGTGCTCGGCGAGTTCGGCGACCGCGACGTGGTCGCTCAGGGTCCGGTACCGGTACTCGAGCGCGACGTCGTTGCCGACGCGTGCCACGCTCGAGGAGAAGGCGAAGCCCGGCGCGTCCACCTTGACGGCATCGTCATCGACGTCGGGCTTCACCGGCAGCAGCAGCCGGATCCGCTCGACGATGTGCGTCGGAAACGGCAGCGCCAGCGGCGTCGTGCGCACCTTGGTCTCCGGTGCCTTGAGGCGCTCGGCGATCAGGTCAGCGCTCACCTCGAAAGTTCGGTCGCCTTCGGCGTCGGTCTCGATCGCGTGCTCGATCCGGTAGGCCTCTTTGACGGCGACCTCGTTCTTCGTCAGATCGTCCCGGACCTGCGGCGCGGCGGCGCTTCGAACGCCGTCGAACAGGCCCTTGTAGTAGTTCAGGTACTGGCTGCCGAGCTCCTGCACCGTGGTCGACCGCAGGTGCCGCCGCATGCGATCCGCCTCGAGGCCGCGGTAGACGGTCGCCACCTCGAGCACCGCCTCGCGATCCAGACCCTGCCGGAAGTCGACGGTCGAGGTCGCCGTGATCTGCGGCTCGTCGTATTCGCGGCGCGGCATCGGCGTCACCTCGGCGACGCCCGGCGCGATCACCAGCGCCGCGCCGAAGTCGGCCTGCGCGAAATCCGCCAAGGTCCCGCCCTGGCCCGTCTGCGTCACGTCGAACCAGTACTCCTGTCCGTCGATGCGGGCGCGCACGATCGCGTGGTTCATGACGCCGGGGCTCGGCAGTCGCGCCGCGAGCTGGCCACGCCAGCGCGTGCTGACGAGCGCGGGCGATGCCTCGATGCCGAGGCCGCGCAGCATCGTCACGGCGAGCAGCGCCTTGTCCTTGCAGTCCCCGAAGCGGCGCTTCAGCACCTCGTCCGGCGCCGCTGGCCGGAACGCCCCGTCGCCGAGCTCGATGCCCGTGTAGCGGATGTTCTCCTGCACGAAGCGGACGACGGCGAGCGCGCGGTCCGCGTCACTGCCGGGCGCCGCGCGCCACTGCGCGGCCAGCGTTGCGAGCGCCGCCGTCGGCTTCGGCGGCACCTGAAACATCGGCTCCGCCGCCTGCACGACCTCCGCCCAGGTCCGAAACTGCGAGAACTCGATCGCCGGATACTGGTCGTACCATGCGGGCCGCTCGGCCTCGCCGAGCAGCGGCGCGAGGTCCTGCCAGCGCCACTCCTGCACCTCCCAGCCTGCCTCGGTGCGCACGCTCGGCTCGGCGCTGTCCGAGCTCTGCACGCGCAGCGGCGTGCCGGCGCGATGCAGCACGCGCAGCCGGGAGTCGTGCACGCGGGTACCCCAGCGCGTCGGCCGGCGGCCGAAGAAGCGGTTGCCCCACTCCGGGTCGCGGTGCTCGATCGTGTAGCTGTAGTCGAGCGTGTCGCCGACCCGCACGTCGTTCATCAGCAGGTGGAACGTCAGCGAGCCGTCGAGCAGACCCTGCTCGAGCGAGCTCTCGCGCTGCAGCACCTGGATGCGGCCGCTGCGCAACGCGTCGAAGCGCTCCTCCCCCCGGCGCAGCGTGACATCGTGCAGCTGCAGTCGATCCTTCTGCGGGTCGAAATTGATCGTGATCTGGGACTGGTCCTCGACGCCCGACTGGTTGTCGAGGCGGACGACGAAGTGCAGGTACTCGGCGGAGCCGTCGTCGATGCGGATCTGCCGGTCGACCAGCAGGAAGTCGGCGCCGCCGGCCTGCCCGTCGCCGGTCGCGGCAGCCGCGGCGCGCGGCGGCATGATCTCCACCCAGCGGGGCGGCGGCGCGAGCTGGTACTGCGCCGCGCCAGCATCCGGAGCGAGGAAGCTCTGGAGCGACAGCAGCATTGCACCCGTTCGTGTGGCGAGCCCCGCTCGGTTCATCATGCTTCCCTGATCGCTCGATCGATCGCACGGCCGCGGCCGCGGTCGGGGCGTAGCGGGTCCTGCTGAGCCCGATGCAGTGACGATAGCGCAGATGCCGGCGGTGCCGACAGCGAGCCGCACGCGGCGCTGTCCAGGCGCGCGCATCGTTCTCCCGGACCCGCGCCGTTGCCGCCGGCCCGCGGTTCCCGCCCCAAGTCATTGTTTGTGCTTGCGGAGGCCCATCCCCGACGGCGACGCCCGACGACGACGTCGCTCTGCGTCCGGCGCCTGGGCGCAACGGGTCGACCACTCCTTATATAGAGCGGGCCCGTCGACTCGGGCGACCCAGACTGCGCGCGGAAGGCGGCGGCGAATCGCGACGACCCGCCCGCGCCCCGCGGTGCGGCGACGGCCACCAGCGGTGCGCGGCGCGGCCCGGGCGCATGCCGACCGGTACCGGCATGGATGCGATATATTCCGCGTCGATCCGATCAGCGATCCGGACGCAGCGTCGGCGGACCGAGGCGTGCTCGAGCGCCCACGCGACAGTCCGGGCAACGCCCGCCATGGCCCGAAACTGCGACAAGATTCCTGACCCGCCAGCCAGGCGAGCTGGCGTGCACCGCGCGTCAGCCTGCCGGCGTGCAAGAGCCAGCACCGGTGGCGGCCGTTAGCCGTTACGCGATGTTCGAGACGGCGATCGGCACGTGCGCCATCGCCTTCACGGCGCGCGGGATCTCGATGTTCGGGCTGCCGGAGGCGAACCGCGCCGCGCTCGCCGGGCGCTTCGATCGGCACGCCGATCGCGCGCCCGAGCCCCTGCCCGCCGAGGTCCAGCGGGCGGTGCTCGCCGTGGTGAAGCACCTCGGTGGCGAGCTTGAGGATCTCGCCCGGCTGCCGCTCGACCTCGGGCGAATGCCGGACTTCGACCGGCGCGTCTACGAGCTCGCGCTCGCGATTCCGCCCGGCCGCACCCGGAGCTACGGCGAGCTCGCGGCGGACCTCGGCGACCCGGCGTTGTCGCGCGCCGTCGGTCAGTCGCTCGGGCGCAACCCGGTGCCGTTGATCATTCCGTGCCATCGCGTCGTTCGTGCCGGTGGCGACGCCGGAGGGTTCTCCGCTGCGGGCGGTCCGGCGCTCAAGCTGCGCCTGCTGAAGATAGAGGGAGCCGGCGGTCCTCAGCTCGGCATGGATTTCGACTGAGGAAGGGCGCCCGGCGCTCGCGGGCGCCGCGGCGGATCGAAGCCGCCGTTGGCGGCGCGTGCTCGCGAATCGCGGCTCGGGCGACGATCCTCCGCCATCCGGGAAACACGTTGGCCGGTGCCGCAGGCACGCGGAATCGTCCGCGCTGGGGCGTCCCGTCCTGAGATCGGGGCAGGCCCGGGGGCCCGATTCCCCGCGGTCCGTTGCAGCGGCGCGCCGTCCCCGGTGCGCCGGCCTGCGGGCTGCCGCAGGCCCGATGCGCCGGCACCTCGCGGCGAACCGAATGGGACGCTGCGCCCACGCCCGGGACCGTCCCTGGGTACTCGGGCTGCCATCGCGACGTGTGCGGAGCCGCGCACCGGCCGGGGACGAAGGCGCGCGTGCTCGGTTCAGCGTCCGGCTGGCGATCGGGCAGCGGCTCAACCTACGGCCGTGACGGTAAGCCCGATGGCGGGGCGCCTTCGCCGGTTGCTACGATCCATCCGCCGGAGGATGCAATGAAACGCCGATCTCTGACGCCGGACCGCGTCCACCTGCTGCGCGTGCTCACGGCGACCCTCAGGGCGGCCGTCGGCCATCCGTCGACCTCCGGCGGACTGGCGCGCACGCCGCTCGCGATGCCGCTGCTGGTCGCGCTGACGGAGTCCGACGGCGAGGAGGTCTGCGGCACCGATCTGCAGCGGCGGCTGGACCTGTCCCAGGCGGCCACCTCCCGCGCCATCGCCCGCTGGGTCGAGCTCGGCGTGCTCAGCACCTACCGGCCCGCCGACGGACGCAAGAGCGCCGTCAGGTTGACCGCCGACGGCCGGGCGATGGTCGCCGAGATCCTGAGCGCGATGCGCACGGCGATGGCCGGCCGGTCGCCGCGGCGATCGGCGGCGCGGACGTAGCGCATCCGGGCCCGGGTGCATCCGGGAGGCGCGAGAGCGCGTGCTCATCGCAATTGCCGCAGCGCTCGCGTGCGATCCGCGCGTCGGGCGGCGGCGGCGCGCGGCAGGTCGCAGGCCGACGCTCGCCTGCTCGCGCCGGCTAGTCCTTCCCGCGTCCGTATTTTGCGACCAGCACGAACTTCTGGATCTTGCCGGTCGCCGTGCGCGGCAGCGCCTCCGTCTGGAAGAGCCAGGTCTTGGGGGTCTTGAAGCCGGCGAGCCGTTCGCGGCAGTAGCCGCGCAGTGCCTCTGCATCCACCGCGGCGCCAGGCGCGCGCACGATGACCGCCGCGACCTGTTCGCCCCACAACGCGTCGGGCAGGCCGATCACCGCGCACTCGGCCACGCCGTCGTGGTGCAGCAGCGTCTCCTCGACCTCGGCGGCGTGGACGTTCTGGCCACCGCTGATGATCAGGTCCTTCTTGCGGCCACGGATGAAGAGAAAGCCCTCGGCATCGAAGCTGCCGAGGTCCCCCGTGTGCACCCAGCCGTCGCGGAACGTCTCGGCGGACCTGAGCGGATCCTGGAAGTAGGATGTCGCCGTGGCCGGCGTGCGCGCCACGATTTCGCCGAGCTCCCCCGCCGGCAGCGGCTGCCCGTGCGCATCGACGACCTTCACCTCGGCGAACAGCGTCGCGCGGCCGACGGAATCCGGTCGCATGGCGCGATCCTCCGGCGTGCTGTGCACCACGATGCCGGTCTCCTGCATGCCGTAGTACTCGTAGATCGCCGGGCACAACCGCGCCGCGGCCTGCTGGCGGATCGGCGCGGGCAGTACGGCGCCGGCGAACACGATCGCGCGCAGGCTCGACAGGTCGCTGGCCGGCAGCCGCTCCGAGGCGAGCAGCATCGCGGCCATCGTCGGCACGACGTTGAAGATCGTCACGCCCTCCTGCTCGATGAGCCTCAGCGTCTCGGCCGGCTCGAAGTTGGCGAGCACGTTCGGGATGCCGTGGACCGCCGACAGCAGCATCCACGCGACGCCGATGCGGCCGAAGGCCGGCAGCGCCGTCAGCACGACGTCGTGCCGCGTCAGGTCGAAGGTCGTGCCGCCGGCGGCGACCATGCTGTTGTTGAACTGGGTCAGCAGGTACGACTTCGGCAGTCCGGTCGTGCCCGAGGTGAGGTTGAAGTAGTAGCCGTCGGAATCGCCGACGGCGACCTCTGGCGGCGCCGCGCTCGCCGCCGCCAGCAGCGACTCGTAGTCGGCATCGCGCGCGGGCGCCGTGGCACCGATCACGACGTACTGACGGACGCCGGCCAGGTGCTCGCGCACGTACTCGGCGCAGGACGCGAAGCGCGCCTCGTAGACGAGGGCCTGCGCGCCCATCGCGCGCATCAGTTCGGCGACCTCGGCCGGCGCCAGCCGGTAGTTGAGCGGAATGCCGATGATCCCGCTCTTGGCGAGCGCGAAGTAGATCTCGGCGATCTCCGCGCGGTTGCTGCACAGGAACGCAAGCACGTCGCCGCGCGCCAGCCCGAGTCCGGCGAGCCCGTTGGCGAGCTGGTTGCTGCGCGCGTTGGTCTCGCGAAACGTCAGCCTGCGCTTCGTGGCGGCGCAGACGTACGCGAGCTTCTCGGGCGCCCGCGTCGCGGCCGTCTCGATGATGTTGCCCACCAGCATCTGGCCGAGTGCGCGTTCGCCCATTTACGTTCCCTGCGGTGACGGGGCCGTTCCGCCCGGGATTCTAGACCGCCGCGAGCCGAACCCGCGACGGCGCCTGCCGCGGCCCGCGCCGCCGCGCGATCGTGCACCGCCGGACGACAGCGGTGCGCTGCAACGCAGCAGCGTCGGCCGGCGATATCCGGCGGCGGGACATCCGGACTCACGCGTTCGGCGAAGTCGCGACCGATCTTCCGGACATCGCGCGAACTCGTTGTCAGCGCTCTGCGCTTGCGCTTACAGTCGGG
>Ga0335071_10004880_pt1 | contig 14007 bp, 12 predicted proteins | sample Lox_Sample_15_FD_206724 | JGI IMG/M metagenome (GOLD analysis project Ga0335071, IMG submission 206724) | Soil microbial communities from Loxahatchee National Wildlife Refuge, Florida, United States - Lox_Sample_1.5 | ecosystem: Environmental > Terrestrial > Soil > Wetlands | place: USA... | reverse complement strand
CACCGGCCGCTCCAGATTGGCCGCCGCCAGGATCACGCGCCGCACACCGGCTTGCAAGGCGATCTCCGCCGCCATCAACTTGCGCTTCATGCGCCCCTGGGCGAGCGGCATGTGCTCCGTCAACGCCTTCCCCGCAATGTGCGCAACCAGCGACGTGGGATCCGCGACGTCCCGAAGCAATCCCGGAACATTCGACAACATGATGAACGTCTCGGCATGGATGGCGGCGGCGAGCATGGCCGACGCGGTATCGCCGTCCACGTTGACCGCCTCGCCGTCGTAGCTCGCGGCGGGCGGGCACAGGACAGGTAAGTATCCGTGATCGAGGAGCAGCGTGACCAGTCCCGCGTTCACCCGCTCGACCTTCCCCGTGTAGTCGCCCCGCAGGACCTTGCGCTTGCCACCCTCCAGGATGGTAAGCGTATCCTTGCGCTTGCCCTCGAAGATCCGGCCGTCCAAGCCAGACAAACCCACTGCGTTCATCCCGCGCCGCTGGAAGGCTTCGACGATAGCCTTATTGTTTTTCCCACAATAGGCCATCTCGAAAATTTCCAGGGTCTCGCGATCGGTATAGCGGCTTTCAAGACCCGATACCGATGTGACAAAGCGTGGCGGTTTGCCCAGCCGTTCGGCGAGCGTATTCGTGTCCCCCGAGGCGCCATGAACCAGCACCATCCGCTGGCCCGCGCGGATCAGGTCGGCGCAGTCCGCGATCGTGGGATCGATCGCCGTACCCGCGCCTCCACCCAACTTGACGATGAGCATGAGGACTCCGTGATCAGAGCCGAGAGCGGCGCACCGAGTGCCTAGTGCCGAGAGCTGCGCACCGAGTGACGAGGATTCGCGACCCATTGGCCCACGACGATGAGCCATGAGCGATCAGCAAATTAAACCGGGTGCAGGCCGGAGAATTCGAGGCCCAGCGTCTCAGGCATGCCGTAGGCGACGTTCATCGCCTGAATCCCGTTGCCCGCGGCGCCCTTGACCAGATTATCTATGGCGGACATGACGACCAGGCGCGCACCGCGCGGATCCTTCTCGAAGCCGACGTCGCAGAAGTTCGACCCGGCCAGGATCTTCGGCTCGGGGTATCGGTAGGTGCCCTGGCGCTCTTTGACAATCCGCATGAACGGCTCGGCAGCGTATTCGGCCCGGTACGCCTTCCAGACGTCTTTTTCTTCGACGCCGTCCTTCAGGAAGACGTGGCAGGTCGCCAGGATGCCGCGCACCGCTTCAATGGCGGTGCCGCTGAAATGAATCATCGGCGTCGATCCGAAGGCGAGCTCCTGGATGATCTCTGCCGTGTGCCGATGGCCGGTCGGTTGAAACGAGCGCACCGAGCCACTGCGCTCGGGGTGGTGGGTCGAGAGGCTCGGGGTGTCGCCGGCCGCCGACGAGCCGACCTTCGCCTCGATGAACGCTTCTCGCCGGCTCAGCAGGTCATGCTTGAACAGGGGCATCAGGCCGAGGATGGACGCCGTGGCCAGACAACCTGCGCCGGTGATGAATCGGGCCCCTTTGATGGCGTCGCGATGCAGTTCCGGGATGCCGTAGACGAACCGGTCTAGGTACTGTGGCGCTTCGTGCGGGTGGCCGTACCAGGTCGGGTAGTCCGCCGCCTTTCTGAGCCGGAAATCCGCGCTCAAGTCAATGACAGTCTTAGCCAACGGCTCGAGTTGGGGGAGACGGCGCATGGCACTTCCGTGCGGCAGGCAAAGGAAGATCACGTCGCAGGGATCGAGTTCGCTGATGGGAGTGAATTTGAGCTGGCACTGCTTCCGCAGATTCGGATGAACGGAATATACGTAATGGCCGGCGTTGGATTCAGAGGTGGCCTGCTGCAGTGCGACTTCGGGATGGCGGAGCAGGAGACGGAGGGCTTCACCCCCCGTATAGCCGGACGCCCCGACGATACTCGCGGTGATCATCGCTTGGCCACCTCGATCACGTACTCTACAACCTTCTCGGGAATGTTCACGCCGGTGGTGTCAATGCTGTTGCGGAACTCCATCGTGTAGTTCACTTCATTCACCATCAGGCCGTTGGAGGTCTCGAACAGGTCAATGGCGACGATCCCGCCGCCCACCGCCTTCGCCGCGCGGAACGAGATGTCATGCAGTTCGGGAGTGATGGGGCAATTCGTGGCCACTCCGCCGCGGGCCGTGTTGGTGATCCAATGCGGCGACGTGCGGTAGATGGCGCAGATCGTTTCGTCCCCCACCACGAAGGAGCGAATGTCCCGGCCGTGCTTTTCCATGTACTCCTGAACGTAGAAGATGCTGTGGTGATACGAGCCGAGCGTTTCCTTGTGCTCCAGGATGGCTTCGGCGGCGTCCCGGTCGTTCACTTTCGACAACAGCCGTCCCCACGAGCCCACCGCGGGCTTCAGAACGACCGGATAGCCGAGTTGCTCGATCGCCTGCAGCGCCGCTTCGGGCGTGTGGGCGATCAGCACGCGCGGGGTGGGCACGCCATCCCGGATCAGCGCGAGCGTCGTCAGGAGCTTGTCGCCGCAAGTATTGGCCACTTCGTATGTGTTGACGGTCTTGACACCGCAGTCGTTGAGATACTTCAGCGTGTGGAGTGCGCGGGAATGGTTGATGCACCGCTCGAGAATGACGTCGAAATCCCAGCGCCGCTGGTGGAGGTCCAGGATGATCTCCCGATCGTCCAGCCGGAGGTACTCGATCCCGCGCGTGCGGAACGCGTCAAACAGGAGCTTCTCTTCCTTACGTACCAGGGAGCAAAGAATGCCGATTTTCATTCGCCCCAGTCCTCCTCTTCCTCGGGGGCCGGTGCGACCTCGGGCGGGTCGAGGCTGATGACCTCGAGATCCAGGCCGCAGTCGGGGCACTGGATGATCTCTCCGACCTCGGTCGAAGTTTCGAGCGCGATCTCGGCTTCACATTCGGTGCACAAAGTCATGACAGTCACCTCCTTCAAGCAATGATCAACCGCAGCAGGATAACACGCGCGTTTCCGAGGTTTCAAGGGAAACGCCAGCCCAAGACAGGGTTTGTCACGTCGGCCGCCTCCATCAAGGAGCCCGCAGGGGCGGTGGGATGGACTTTTCATGGCCGGTTCCCGCGCTCTTGCAGCCGTGAATTGCTTGTCAGCAATACCCCTGTATGTTAGGGTGAATTCGAATGTATCGGAGGCCAGGAGATGGAAAGCCAAACCAGCATTGGCGAGACGCTCCGCCAAAAAAGAAATGAACGCGGCCTCAGCGTCGAGCAGGCGGCATTTCAGGGCAAGGTGCCGCTCAGACTCGTTCAGGCGCTCGAATCCGACGATTACCACCTCTTCCCTGACCCCCGGTACTTAATTCGGCACCTGCATGACTATGCCGTGTTTCTGGGCGTAGATCCCGAGGTGCTGGAAACGGAATTCCGCGAGGTGTTGCGGCGGCCGCAACCCGCCCTGGTGCCGCCCCCGGCACCCCGCCCGCCGATCGTGATCGCCTGGCGGCAGGTCCTTTGGACAGTGGCGATTCTAATTGTGGCGACGCCGGCGGTGTTTATCGCCTTGTCCCTGGCGACAAAGCGTGCGGCAGACCGGCAGCCCGAGCCGTCGCAGGCGCGGGTAGAGGAGCCATCGACGACAGACGGGTCCACGCTCTTACCGGACCGCGTCCTGCGCGAGGATGCCGTCGCCTCCGCCGCAGTCGAGCGCCCGCCTTCCACAGCGTCCGCCTTCTCGGAGACGCCAAGCGGTTCCGCGGTCGCGCCGACCCCCCCTCCGCCTCCCGCACCGGTTCCTGCTGCGGAGCCTGGCAAACAGGTACTGGTGGTCCGCGCTCAGGAAAAGACCTGGATGTCGGTGCAGGCCGATCGGGGCGAGCGAAAACAGGTCCTCTTACAACCCGGGCAAGTTACCGAGTTCCGGGCGGAGGAGCGGCTGCACCTCATCGTCGGTAACGCGGGAGGCGTGACGCTGACGTTGAACGGCACCGTGCTGCCGGCATTAGGACCTTCTGGCGCAGTGGTGCGGGACATCATCTTGCCGCGGCGCACGGGAGATCCGGACGTTACTCCGGTACGGGCGCCTGCTCAGCGCTAGCTGGACCATCGGGAGTGGGGGAGTCGTGACAGGCGAGCGGACCGGCCTTTCGCCCGCACAGCGGGGGTGGATGTGGTCCCGGCCGCTGATCGTGGGTGGGCTTATCGCCGCGATCACGGTCGGCCATGCGCTGGTCCCCGTCTCGCGCCAGGCACTCCATGATTTGTTCATCCGCCTCTATTACGTGCCGATTGCACTCGGCGGGGTCTGGTTCGGCCTGCGCGGCGGCTTGGGTGCTGCCGCAGTGGTGCTCCTGGTCTATCTGCCCCATATCCTGCTCGTGGATCACGGGCGGCTGACCTTTGGGTATCTGCTGGAAACCCCGGTATTCCTCGGGGTCGGCATCCTGACGGGGCTGATCGTCGATCGCCAGATGCAGTTCCGTCGCGGCCTCGAAGCGCAGGCCGAAACGTTGGCCCGATCGCACCGGGACCTGCAGGAGCAAACCAAGCTGCTGCTCGAAAAGGAGGCGCAGCTCCGGCGCGCCGATCGCCTGTCGGCCCTCGGGCAGCTCTCGGCTGGATTGGCGCACGAAATCCGTAACCCTCTGGGCGCGATCAAGGGTGCCGTGGAAATTCTGGAGGAGGATTATCCGCGGGGACATCCCAAGGCTGAGTTCTACGACATCATTCTCAAAGAAGTGAAGCGCTTGAATGATGTGGTGACCAACTTTCTGAACTTCGCTCGCCCGGTGTCCCGGCGTTTCGACTCAGTGGATGTGCGCGAGGTGGTGGCCGGCCTCGAGGGGTTGATTTCCGGTCAGGCGCGGGCGCATCAGGTCCAGATCTTCACCAGCTTTCATAACGGGCCGACCCGGGTGATGGCTGACGAAGCCTTGCTCAAGCAGGCGTTCCTGAACATCATGCTGAACGCCCTGGAAGCCATGCCGGAGGGGGGCGACCTGACGGTCGCTATGCGATTGGCCGATCCGAAAACCTCCGTGTTGCCCGACGGCGCCGAGCAGGGCGCCTGGCTCGAGGTCGTCTTCGACGACACCGGCTGCGGGATTTCGGACGAATGGGTCGGCCGGATTTTCGATCCCTTTTTCACGACCAAGAAGGAAGGGACCGGGTTGGGATTGGCGATCACCTACCGTATTTTGGAGAACCACGGGGGTACGATCCGCGTGACCAGTCAGCCGGGGCGGGGGACCACCTTCGTCGTCGCACTCCCACTCGAAAAGGCGCCCAATCATGAAGCGCAGTAAGATCCTGGTCATCGATGACGACGAGAGCCTACGCCGCGTTTTGGAGTACAACCTGGCCCAGGAGGGCTACGCCGTGCTGACGGCAGCCAGCGGCGAACAGGGGCTGGACCTTCTCCGCAAAGAAGGGGCGGACCTTGTGCTCACGGATGTCCGCATGGCCGGCATGGATGGCTTGCAGGTGATGGAGGCGGTCCGCAAGTCCGATCCCAACGTGCAGGTGATCATCATCACCGCGTTCGGAACGATCGAGATGGCGGTAGAGGCGATGAAGGCCGGCGCCTTTCACTACATCAGCAAACCGTTCAATCGCGACGAACTGAAGCTGACGATCCGAAAGGCGCTGGAACTGAAGGCCCTGCAGCGGGAAAACACGGTCTTGCGCCAGGCGCTGAAAACGGGGAGCGAGCTGGACAACCTGGTGGCGGAGAGTCCGCCGATGCGGCAGATCGTGGACCTCATTCAGCGGGTCGCGCCGACCGAGACCACGGTCCTGATCCTGGGGGAGAGCGGTACCGGTAAAGAGCTGGTGGCGCGAGCGATTCACGGCCTGTCGTCCCGAAGCGGCGGCCCGTTTGTGGCCGTCAATTGTGCCGCCATTCCGGAGAACCTGCTGGAGAGCGAGCTGTTCGGCCATGTCCGCGGCGCATTCACCGGCGCCGTACGCGACCGCATCGGAAAGTTCGAGTCGGCGGAGGGCGGCAGCATTTTTCTCGACGAGATCGGCGAGATGCGCCCCGAGCTGCAGGTGAAGATGCTCCGCTGCCTGGAAGAGCGGGCTGTGGAGCGGGTCGGCGACAATCGCCCGATCCGCGTGGACGTGCGCGTCGTGGCGGCCACCAACAAAGATCTGGGGAAAGCGATCCAGGCGGGGGAGTTTCGCGAAGACCTCTACTATCGGCTGAACGTGGTGCCGATCGCGATCCCGCCCCTGCGGGAACGCCGCGAGGACGTGCGCCCCCTGGTCCAGCACTTCCTCCGCAATCTGGACGCCTCGCCGCGGATGACCGTGACGCCGGACGCATTCCGTGCGTTGGAAACCTATGACTGGCCAGGCAACGTGCGCGAGCTGGAAAATGCCCTGGAGCGTGCGCTGATCTTCCAGCGCGGCGAGGCGATCACGCTGGCCGATTTGCCCGAGACCATTCGGACGCCCCGGAACAAAGAATCCGTCGGCCTCCCGGTGAGCCTGCCGGAAACCGGGTTGTCGCTCGAAGAGGTGGAAAAGGAATTGATTCTGCGCGCCCTCCGCAAACACGACTGGAATCAATCGCGCGCAGCCCGCTACCTGGGGATCACGCGGCACACGCTGCTCTATCGTATCGAGAAGCATGGCATCACCAAGCCTGGGCCCCGCGGGGAAGACGATGAGCGGCGACCTCAACCCGACCTCCAGACGGGTTCCTGATCCTGTGAGTTCCACGAGAATCGTCCACGAACCCACGTGTTGCCCCAGTCACTTCCTTCCTGAGTACGGAGCCCCAGCACGTGTCTGATCTGACCTGGGGAATCGCGGGCGGCCTGGGGACCGGAATCGTCTGGGCCACCATCAGCACACTCGTCCGATCCCTCTCGGGCACCCTCTCTCCTGTGCAAATCACGGCGCTGCGCTCTACGGTCGGTGGCGTGGTGCTCTTGTTCGTGACTATCCTGGTCGGGGAGACACGCACGCTGCTCGACAGCCCGCTCTGGGCGGTTCTGCTCCTCTGGATGTCGATCCTGATTGCGATGGGTGTGGGCGACAGCGCATTTTTCGCCAGCATGGACTACCTCGGCGTCACGCGGGCACTCACGCTCGGCATGGCGAATCCGCTGCTCACCACGCTGGTCGGCATCCTGTTGCTTGGGGAGACGATGACTATCCCGCGGGCCTCGGGTATTTTCCTGGTTGTTGGGGGCATCGCCCTGATCGTGTCAGGGAGAGACGACCAGGTTGCGAACCTTCGGACGCCGAGCCGCCGCGGCCTGCGGCTCGTGTTCCTGGCCGCAACTGCTTGGGCCCTGTCGGCGATCATGATCAAGGCTCCGCTCCAGGTCATGCCCGCCGTGGCCGCGACGACCTTGCGCTTTCCCGCGGTGGCAGTGGTGCTCTGGTGTTCCCCCTGGACCCGCGGCACCACGCAAGTGCTCGCCGCGATGACACGGGCCGACAAGACAGCGCTCGCGGCGGTCTGCCTCCTGAGCGGATTCGGATCGCTCTTGTTCATGATCGGGATCAAGTACGGCGGAGTGGCGATCGGGAATGTGCTGTCATCGACGTCGCCGTTATTCACACTTCCCTATGAACTCTGGGTCTTGAAGCAGCCGATTTCGCGGCGTAGCATCGTTGGAGCGTTGGCCTCCGTCCTGGGCATCGGTCTGATGCACTTTTGACGTGGTCTGCTTTTCGATTTCCCGCTTCGTCGAATCTTTGTTTCCTCGAAAATTCATGCTACGCTGATGCGCCATACACTGCCGGATTGGGGAGGTCATGAGCATAGGCGGCATACTCCTCGTAGATGGCGACCCGGAGGCCCTCAGGACATTGTCCGCAGATTTGGGCGCGCTCGGCTATCAGGTCACCAGCGCTGCCGACGGACGGCAGGCGCTCTTGGCCGCGCAACGCACACAGCCTTTCCTGATCGTTCTCGATGTGGTCCTTCCCGACGCGACCGGGTTGGAAGTGCTGCGCCAACTGCGCACCCTCCCCAGCACCAGCGGTATCCCGGTGATCGCCACGGCGGCCGGACTCGACCCCACACTGCCGATGCGTGTCCAGGACCTAGGGGCGAGCGCGTTTCTCCTGAAGCCATTCGAGGCCGAGGACCTTGCCCGCACGGCTGACCGGATCCTGCGGGAACACGGCGCGCCATTGCGGAGCGGCCCCGAGCATCCGCAATCCGCCAAGCCAACGGCCCCGCCCGATGCGTCAACCCGTGGATCCGTTTCGTCTGCGGCCGCGATCTGGGCGCAATTTGCCGGCGTCCTGTTTGAGAGGCTGGCCACTATCGAGGCAGGCGTCGCCGCGTTCGATCGCGGGGCTTTGACGGCCGACCTGCGCCAGCGGGTGATCCAGGAATCGCATCGGCTGGCCGGATCGCTGGGTATGCTCGGACTCCGCGACGGTACGCGCGTCGCGCGGGAGATCGAACGACTCTTGACGGGAGAAATTCCCTTCGGCCCCGACCCGTCTCGGCAACTTGCAGAGCTCGCCGGTCAACTGCGCCAGATCCTGGAAAAGGGGGTTGATTAGATTTTCCCGTTCGTGTTCTAATATGCTGACCCGGCGCGCACAGAGCATGGGGCACAGATGCTACGGGCCTTGGTGGTAGACGACGAAGCCAGCGTGACTGCAGCCTTGGAATGCTTCCTGCGCATCGAAGGCTGCGCGGTGCGCACGGCCAGCGACGGCTCCAGCGCGCTGGCGGCGGTCAGGGCGGAACGACCGGACTTCATCGTCCTCGATCTCCGCATGCCCGACATGGATGGCCTGGAGGTTCTGCGCCGGATCCGCCAATCAGACCCCTCGATCGTCGTGATCCTGTTTTCGGCGTACCTGGATCGTTCGGTGACACAACAGGCCCTGGCGCTGGGTGTGCGGGCCTGCCTGCAAAAACCGCTCAACCTGCCCGACCTCCGCGCCTGCCTCAGGCAGACCCTCACCGGGCCGGTTTTTCCGTCCGCATCGTTAGGGCAGCCTGTTTCGGAACCCCGCTAGCCCGGCGATCCGATTTTCCAGGGAGCGAGGCACTCGGGGAAAGTGGTACGGCGAGGAAGCATGCATTTCTGATCTTATTTCATATTGCTGATAAGTCTGCAGGGCTGCTTGACGGGACGGATACTTTTCTGCAGGAGAGACACGCGAACTACAGGGGGGGGACCATGCGGAAGAACGCCTGCCAGTTTACCCGCCGGACGCTGCTGAAGGGGGCCGCCGCCGGCCTCGCGTTCACGGTGCCGGTTCTTGCGGATACTGCCAAGCTCGGCCTTGCAGTCGCCACCCCCGATCTCGCCGTCGTCTCCGGTGACCCCGGGGCGGCCGCGCGGAAAGCGGTCGAAGCGCTGGGCGGCATGTCGCGCTTCGTTCAGAAGGGACAGCGGGTCGTTCTCAAGCCCAACATGTCGTTCGCCAGTGGTCCGGAGCGCGCCTCGAATACCCATCCGGCGATGGTCGCGGCGGTGGCGCAGATGTGCCTCGAGGCTGGAGCGGAGCAGGTGATGGTGGTCGACAACCCGCTCCAGTCCGCCGAACTCTGCCTGCGGCGTGCCGGCGTGGTCGAGGCGTGCAAACCGCTCAAAAACGTCTATGTCCAGATGTTCACGGACCACAAATTCTATCGGGAAATCAAGGTACCCCAGGGGAAAGTGCTCGATAAAGTCGAAGTGCTGAAAGAGGTGATCGAGAGCCCGGTACTGATCTGTTTGCCGCAGGCGAAATCCCATTCCAACACCGGGGTCAGTATGGGATTGAAGGGCCTGATGGGGCTGATCTGGGATCGCTGGAGCTTTCACAGCAAGTACAACATCAATGAGGCGATCGCCGACCTCGCCACCGTGATTCGCCCCAAGCTGACGATCCTGGATGCCACGCGCGCCCTGACGACGGGCGGTCCCGGCGGCCCGGGAGAGATCGTCAAGCCGAATCTAGTGATCGCGGGTACCGACCCGGTGGCTGTGGATGCCTTCGGGGTCAGCGTCGCGCCGTGGTACGGCCAGCAGTTCAAGGGGCGACAGGTCGAGCATCTGGCCGCAGCCAGCCAGCGCGGGCTCGGCAAGATTGATCTCGAGCAGCTGAACATTCTGAAGGTCGCCGCATGAGGACAGCCGTTCAGGTGTTTTCGCTGCTGCTCTTCACCGTCTTTTTCGGGCTGGCCAATTACCGGTTGCCGGACTGGCTTCCCGCCGACGTCTATCTCCGCCTGGACCCGCTCCTTGGATTCAACGCGATCATTGCCGGCCGGGCCTGGGTCGATCGTGCACTCTGGGGCATCGGGCTGCTCGTGGCGACGGTGTGTGTTGGCCGGTTCTTCTGCTCGTACGTGTGCCCCCTCGGGGCCATATTGGATTTTCTGGACCCGGTGTTGTTTCGGCGCGCGAGGCGGCGGCCGCTCGAAGCCGATCAGAACCTCCGCCGGGTCAAGTACGTCGTGTTGATTGTTTTCTTCGCGGCGGCCATCGTGGGCTCCTCGCTGGTGTACCTGCTGGACCCCATTTCCCTCCTGACCCGCACGTACACGTTCGGCCTGTTTCCGCCGTTTGTTGGGATGGTCAATATCCTCCTCGACGCGTTTCGTCCCCTCGCGGCAGGCTTCCGCTGGATGAATGTGGCCTCGCTGTCGTACACGCAGCCTGTGTTCTATTTCTCCATGCTGACTCTCCTCATCTTCGCGGCTATTCTCGGCCTGAGTCGAGTGGTCCCCCGGTTCTGGTGCCGATATCTGTGCCCGCTTGGGGCGCTATTGAGTCTGGCCTCACCACTGGGCCGGTGGCGGCGGACGGTGGGCCCAGAGTGCAACGCCTGTGGCGTGTGCCAGACGGCCTGTCCGATGGGAGCAGCGGAAGACGAGGGGGGCACACAGGTTGGCGAGTGCATCCAATGCCGAACCTGTGTGGCCGCCTGCCCGCAGGACCTTATTACATTCCCCACCGCCCCGAAGTTCTTGCCGCCGGTCTCCTCAGTGCCCGATCTTTCGCGACGGGTGTTTTTGTCCTCGGTCGCCGGAGGCCTCGGCACAGGATTTTTGGTGCAACAGTCTCCTTTTGCCCTCCTGGAATCGAAAGTCCAACTGATTCGGCCGCCGGGCGCATTGCCAGAGAGCGAGTTTCTCACGACCTGTATCCGTTGCGGTGAATGCATGAAGTCGTGTCTGACCAACACCCTACAGCCGAGTCTTTGGGAGGGCGGACTGGCGGGACTCTGGACGCCGAAGCTCGAGGTTCGTTTCGCCGCCTGCGAGCAGGAGTGCAACGTGTGCGGCAAGGTCTGCCCCACGCAGGCCATCCGCTCGGTCTCCCTTGAAGAAAAGACGCACGCGAAGTTGGGAACGGCCGTGCTGCGCAAGGAGATGTGCCTGGTCTGGGCCCAGGATAAGCTGTGCCTGATCTGCGATGAGATCTGCCCCTACCACGCCATCGTATTTCGCACCGTCGACGGCTACCGGCGCCCCTTTGTGGTGGCCTCCCATTGCAACGGCTGCGGCTACTGCGAGCAGCGCTGTCCGGTGGAGGGGGATTCTGCGATCGTGGTTATGCCGATTGATCAGATTCGGCTCCGGACCGGATCGTACGTAGCCGAGGCCAAGAAGCTGCAGCTCGATTTTAAGCCGAATCCGAGCGACGACGTGTTCATCCTGAAGACGGAAGGGTTGCGGGTGGCGCCGGAACCATCGAAAAACTCCAAGCCAGAATCGAATGTCCAGCCGCCGGCGCAGCGGCCCAAAGGCTTTCTCCCGTGAGTGAATGGACGAACCCCCCGATACTGTACTGATTCCGACAGGAGGGCTCGAGAGATGACAGATCAGATGAAGATGGGGCGGCGCGATTTTCTGAAGACCACGGCGACCGGCCTGGGCGGATTCGCCTATCTGAACGCGAATCTGACCCGTCCGCCGGACGCGCCGGAGAAATTCGAAGGTACGCGCGTTCTCGGCCGGACCGGCATCCGCGTTCCGATCATCTCTATGGGTGTCATGAACACCGACAACCCGCAGCTGGTCCGAGCCGCGCTCGATGCGGGCTATGTGTTCTTCGATACCGCGCAGGGCTACCAGCGCGGAACGAACGAGACCATGCTCGGCGAGATCTTCAAGGGGCGCCCCCGCAGCTCGTTTTTCCTCGAGACGAAAGCGAGCATGCCGAAGGACCAGCAGACCGGCAACTATGGCGTGGACGTCACGGAAGAGACATACACCAAGAAAATTGACACGAGCTTGAAGAGCCTGCAACTAGACTACATCGACATCTACTATCACCACGGCACCTGGACAAAAGAGGCGACGCTCTACGAGCCGATCGTATCCGCTCTTCAGAAAGCCAGGCGGGCTGGTAAGATCCGCTGGATCGGAGTCAGCACGCATCGGAACGAGCCGGAGGTAATCAACGCGGCGGTGGACTCGAAAGTCTACGATGTCGTACTGCCCGCCTACAACTTCCGCCAGCAGCATGCGGCAGACGTTCAGCAGGCCATCGCGCGCGCTGCTGCGGCCGGCCTGGGCATCGTTGGAATGAAGTCCATGGGTGGGAATCGCGGTGGGGCATATCATTCCGCACAGATCGATGCAAAAGCTGCGATCAAATGGGTGCTGCAAGACCCGAACGTTGCGACCGTGATCTGCGGGTTCACGACCTTCGATCAAATGGCCCTGGACATGTCGGTCATGAAGGAGTTGACGCTGACCGCATCGGAGCGCGAGCATTTGCGGAAGGCGTCCCTGCAGGCGGGACTGTACTGCCAGGGCTGTGGCGTGTGCGTCGGTCAATGCGTCAGTCAGCTTCCGGTCCCTGACCTGATGCGGGCGCACATGTACGTGTACGGCCACCGGAATCTTGTGGCCGCTCAGGACCTGGTGCTCTCGCTCGTGTTGCCGGCCGATGCCTGCGCGCAGTGCGGCACCTGCTCCGTGACGTGCACAAACGGCTGGGCGGTCAAAGATCGCGTCCGGGACATTGTCCGGCTTCGGGATGTGCCGCCCAGTTTCGTCGCGTAGCGGAAACCTATTTAAGGCTGCACGGACCGAGTGCCGCCCCCGGACCTATGTAGGAGAGCTTGAGCGATGGCAGGCCGCCTCAAGATGGATCGCCGCGATTTCCTGAAGACGGGCGCCACCGGCCTCGGCGGATTTGCGGTTCTGCATGCGAATGTCACCCGCCCGCCCGACGCGCCGGAGAAATTCGAAAGTACACGCATCCTGGGTCGGAGCGGTATTCGCGTTCCGATCGTGTCCATGGGCGTCATGAATACCGATAATCCGCAGCTGGTCCGAGCCGCGCTCGATGCTGGGTACGTGTTCTTCGACACGGCACAATTCTATCAGCGGGGCACGAACGAGAGCATGCTCGGCGAGGTGTTCAAGGGGCGACCGCGGAATTCGTTTATCATCGAAAGCAAAGCACTCATGACCAAAGACCAGCAGACCGGAAACTACGGTCCGGACGTCACGGAAGAGGCATTTACAAAGAAGATTGACGCCAGCTTGAAAAGCCTACAATTGGATTACATCGACATCTACTATCATCAGCACGCCTGGACGAAGGAGGCGACGCTCTACGAACCGATCCTGTCCGCCCTCCAGAAAGCCAAGCAGGCGGGGAAAATCCGCTGGAGTGGGGTGAGCACCCACCGGAATGAGCCGCAGGTGATCAACGCGGCGGTGGACTCGAAAGTCTATGATGTCGTAATGCCCGCGTACAATTTTCGCCAGCAGCATACGGCTGAGGTCCAGCAGGCGATCGCGCGTGCCGCGGCCTCCGGCCTCGGGATCGTCGCGATGAAGTCCATGGGCGGGAATCGCGGCGGGGCGTACCACTCGGCGCAGATTGATGCCAAGGCGGCCATCAAATGGGTGCTGCAGGACACCAACGTCTCAACCGTGATCTGCGGGTTCACGACCTTTGACCAGATGACCCTAGGCTTGTCCATCATGAAGGAGTTGACCCTGACGGCTTCGGAGCGTGAATACTTGCGAGACACCTCGCTTGAGGCCGGCTTGTATTGTCAAGGGTGCGGCGTGTGCATCGGCCAGTGTGTGAGTCGGCTACCGATTCCC
>Ga0335071_10004878_pt1 | contig 14008 bp, 12 predicted proteins | sample Lox_Sample_15_FD_206724 | JGI IMG/M metagenome (GOLD analysis project Ga0335071, IMG submission 206724) | Soil microbial communities from Loxahatchee National Wildlife Refuge, Florida, United States - Lox_Sample_1.5 | ecosystem: Environmental > Terrestrial > Soil > Wetlands | place: USA... | reverse complement strand
ATTGCAGCTCATGGCCAGAGGGAAGAGATCCTGAAGACCTTGGGCGTGCAGATCGAATCGGTCGGCGCCGAGCTGATCGAGGAAGACGTCTCCATGCTCCAAGACCTTGCTGGTGCACTGTCCAGCATGTACGAGCTGAAGACGAAACTCGAGACCTACGTGCAGAAGAGGATGGAGGAGATCGCGCCGAACATGACCGCGCTGCTGTCTGCGAATCTGGGCGCCAGGGTGATCTCGCTTGCAGGCGGGCTAAAGAGGCTAGCGACACTTCCCTCATCGACAATCCAGCTGCTCGGCGCGGAGAAGGCGATGTTCATGCATCTGCGAGCGGGCAAGGCCCCGCCAAAGCACGGCATCATTTTCCAGCATCCCGCAGTGCACCGAGCGCCATATTGGCAGCGGGGCAAGGTCGCGAGGACCCTGGCGTCCAAGGCAACCATCGCCGCCAAGGTCGACTACTTCAAGGGCGAGTACATCGGCGACAAGCTCACGGCCGACTTCGAGAAGCGCGTTGAGGAGATCAAGCAGAAGTACCCCGAGGCGCCGGTGAGGCCGAGAGGGAACCGAACTTCGGCAAAGGGGCGAGTGGCGCACTATCGCAAGCGCGAGGGCTGAGCTCGAGGTGGACGACCTGGCCTACAAGAAGAAGACCTGGCAGCAGAAGCTGGTGGACCGCCCGGGATACCCAAAGGTGCTGAAGCTGGAGGAGGGCTTCCCCTGCTACAAGGCCTTGCACGCAATGGGGGTCGAGGCGGGCGAGGACGTCGTGATCGTGAACCATGGTGAGATCGTCGAGCTGATGCGCCAAGTGCCCGAAGGGAAGGTCACCACCATCATTCAGATCTGCCAGGAGATCGCTCGCCGCCACAAGGTACAGGGTTGTTGCACCCTCGTTGGCGGGATCAGCATCACCACGGCAGGGAACGCTGTCGAGGAAGCGGCCTCGGAAGGGAAGGACCTCGACATACCCTACTGGCGAACGTTGAAGGTCAACGGCATCCTGAACGAGAAGTTTCCAGATGGAGAGCTGGCGCAGAAGGAGAGGCTGGAAGAGGAAGGCCACGTGCTCGTCAAGAGAGGTAAGCATTTCGCGATCAAGGACCTGTCTGGCGTGCTCTTCAGTTGGTAATTGCGGACGCAATCCGAGGACGAGACTGGCCTGGTAAAGGTATTTAACCCCCTGCTGTTTTTCCCCAGTAGGTATACCTATGGCATGGTCACAGGCAGAGGTCCGAGAGCTCAAGGAAGGGCGATACGTCAACGTCGAAGAGGAGCCCTGCAAGATCCTTTCGATTCAGATGTCCAAGCCCGGGAAACACGGCGAAGCGAAGGCCCGCATCGACTGTGTCGGACTGTTCGACGAGAAGAAGCGCTCCATCGTCCACCCTGTGACGCACAAGGTCCAAGTCCCCATGATCGACAAGCGCAAGGCCCAGATCCTCGCTTTGACCAATGAAGAGGTACAGCTCATGGACCTAGAGAACTTCGAGAACTTCTCTCTCGCCGTCCCCGAGGAGTTCAAGGGGCAGCTCCATCCGGGCGAGGAGATCATGTATATGGTCGCCATGGGCCGCAGGAAGATCACGAAAGTGTAAGAGGTCCGCAATGGTACTCCGCGGGGTCAACTTCGCGTTCGCTACCGCGAGCTTCGAGAAGGCCGAGTTCGTCATCCTGGGCGTGCCATTCGACCGCACCACTTCGTTCCGTTCTGGCGCACGCGCGGGGCCGAACGCGATCCGCGAGGCATCGTACAACTTCGAGCCCTACGTCTTCGAGCACGACGTGCTCCTGACGGACATCCCGGTGCACGACGCGGGCAACATCGAGGACCTGGGTTCGGTCGAGGACATGGTGTCCGAGACGAAGGAGATCGTGAGCTCGATCGTGAAGGCGGGCAAATTCCCGATCCTGATCGGAGGCGAGCATTCCATCACAATCCCCGCGGTGCGCGCTTTCCACGACATCGGGGTCATAACCATCGACGCCCACCTGGACTTCCGCGAGGAGTACATGAACAACAGGCTCAGCCACGCCTGCGTCCTAAGGAGGAACGCCGACCACGTCGGCATCGAGAACGTGCTCGCGTTCGGGGTGCGCTCCATCTCGATCGACGAGAAGCGCTCCTCGATGCCCGAGTACATCGACGCCTACGCCATCCACGACGAAGGCGTGGAGAAGGCGTTCAAGCGCGCCCTGAACATGATCCGCAAGGAGAAAGTGTACTTCTCACTGGACATCGACGGCATCGATCCCGCTTACGCTCCTGGTACAGGAACTCCAGAGCCGTTCGGCCTCCGCCCTATCGACGTCAAGAAGTGCATCCACATGCTCGCACCTCGCCTCGTCGGATTCGACGTCAACGAGGTCAGCCCGCCCTACGATAAGGGCAATACCGCAGCGCTAGCGGCGAGAATGATAATCGAGGTCGTCTCGGTCGTGCACAAGCACCGCGAGATGCAGAAGGCCTAGTCCTCGAGCAGCTCCTTCACGACTTTCTCGCAGCGGTCGGCGATCTTCTTCGCCTGCTCCTCGCTCCTCGCCTCGGTGTAGATGCGGAAGATCGGCTCGGTGCCGGATGGGCGAATGAGCGTCCAGCCCTCGTCAAAGTAGATCTTGATGCCATCGGTCTGGTCCACCCTCTGCTCCGCGTATGCCTCGCAGACCTCGCGCAGCAGCCGTTCCTTGCGCTCCTCCGCGCAGTGGACCTTGCGCTTGTCCAGCTGGTAGGTGGGAATCTTCTTCAGGAGCTCGGACAGCGGCCCTTCCGTCGTGACGATCTCAATCATCTTGGCGGCGGTCATCGCGCCATCCCGGCAGAACTGCATCTCCGGGAAGATCAGCCCGCCGTTCTCCTCCCCGCCGAACACCGCTCCCGTCTCGATCATCTTCCTGGCGACGATCGGCGCTCCCACGCGGGTATAGGCGACCTCGCCGCCAGCCTCCCTCACCGCGTCCTCGACGCAGGATGAGGTGCTCACCGGGGTCACTACCAGCCCTCCCCCTCGGTCCTTGACGACCGCGGACGCAACCACTGCCAGGCTCTTGTCCCCATACACGTAGCGTCCCTTCTCGTCCACGAATATGGTGCGGTCCCCGTCCCCGTCGTGCGCGATGCCCAAGTCCGCGCCTGTCTCCTTGACCAGAGATTTGAGGTCCTCGAGATGGTCCTCGGTAGGTTCAGAGGGATGCCCGGGGAACGTGCCCAGGGGATTGCAGTTGAGCGTGACCGTCCGAACGCCAAGCCTCTCGAGGATTCGGGGCGTGCTGAGCGAGCCCGCCCCGTTCGCGCAGTCGAGCACGACCTTCAGCTTCGCCTTCGCGATCGACTCGACGTCCACGTTTCCAAGGATCGCGTTGTGGTACGACAGGATCGCCTCGTTCGATTTCTGAACGTGCCCGACGCCCCTCCAGTCGCGTTGCGCAAAGGACCTGGAGGAGTAGATCGATTCAATCGCCTCCTCCTTCGATCTCGGCATCTCCGTTCCGTCCGCGTCCACCGCCTTGATGCCATTGAACTCCGGAGGATTGTGCGAGGCGGTGATCATCACGCCGCCGGCTATGCCATTGGTCTTGACGAAGTACTGCAGAGCGGGCGTTGGGAGCATGCCCAGGTCGACGACCTCGGCTCCCGAGGACATCAGGCCAGCGAGCACCGCTGACTTGACCATGTCCGCCGAGGTGCGGGTGTCGCTGCCGATCGCCACCCGGCCCTTCATGTGCGTGCCGATCGCCCTGCCCACATCCAGAGCGAGCTCGGGCGTGAGCTCCTCGTTAACCACGCCGCGTATCCCGTTCGTTCCGAAGAGCCGCTCGACCATTCGCTTACCTGGCCTTGTGCCGTTGCGCGATCACAAGGATGTGGATGATGTCCGCTGCGTCCTTACACTTGTCGGCTGAGTTCTCGATGCCGTGAAGGATGTCGCGCAGGATGTAGATCGCCTTCGGGTCCACGTCGGCGAAGAATATCTCCTTCTTGGTGGTGAAGTACATCTCGTCCAGGATGTGCTCCTGCACCTCCACAGCGCGCTCCGACTTGATCACGAGGTCCTCGTCGACCCCGAGGCTGTCGATGGTGACCTTGAGGAATTTCGCCGCCTTCTCCAACTCCCCTGCCATGTTGCAGTACCTGTTCCAGAGGGTGACCGGGACGTTCACGTTCGCCTCGAGGATGAGGTTCAAGTTCATCCCCGCCTCCTTGGCCCAGTCGGCGACGTAGTCCATGCGACGGATGAGGTGCATCAGGTCTTCGCGTTCCTTCGATTCCAGATCGCCCTTCGAGAGCTCCTCGGTGATCATGTTCTCGAGGTTGTCCGCTTCCTTCTCCGAGAACAGCACCCTCTGGTAGGCGTCGAGCGCCCTCGCCTTGTCCTCTTTGCAGAGCGCGACCAGCATGCGGTTCAGCTCCGTGGTCGTGTCCTGCACCTTCTGGGCGTGGTCCCGGATCTCCGTCATCACGACCGATTCGCGCCGCTTTCCAAAGTATTCGAGCAACGATGTCTTCTCACTCAAGTTTTGTCGCCTCCGCTATGCCCTCTCTCGGCCTGGGGTACACCACGGCCGCCTTCCGGTTGACCATTAGATAGACCTCCTGACCATTCTGGTATAAGTTACCTTCGTGCGCCGGGACGTCAAACTCGACCTCGTCCTCGCTCACCGACTGCGCGCGCACCCGCCAGTATGTGCCCATGTAGACGATGTCGTGAACGTGGGAGTGAAGTCCTTCCGTGAACGGGAATACGAACTCTGGGCGGACGGAGACGACGATGCCCTCGCCGACCTCGCGGTCGCAAATGGCGACCTCGATCGAGGAGCCGTCGCGCAGCTCGATCACCGACTTGCCCTCCTTCCGCTCCCTCACCCAGCCTTCAAGCAGGTTCGTCTCACCGACGAAGTTCGCGGTGAAGATGTCCTTCGGCCGGGTGTAGAGCTGCTCGGGAGAGCCGCTCTCTACGACGCCGCCGGCGCGCATCACCACGATTCGGTCGGAGACGGACATTGCCTCCTCCTGGTCGTGCGTCACGTGGACGGTGGTTAGGCCGAGAGATTTCACGATGCGACGCAGTTCGTATCGCAGGTCCACGCGGACCCTCGCGTCCAGCGCGGACAGCGGCTCATCTAGGAGGAGGAGCTTCGCTCCAGTCGCGAGCGCCCTGGCCAGCGACACCTTCTGCTGTTCACCGCCGCACAGTTCCGACGGGAACATCTCCATCTTGTCCAGCAGCTTGACGAGCTCGAGGTATTTGCGCGCGATCTTCTGCTGCTCTTCTTTCGCCTTGTCCTTGACCCTCGGACCGAAAGACACGTTGTCCTCCGTATCCAGATGAGGGAAGAGCGCGATGTTCTGGAAGACGTAGCCGAGGTCCCGGTCCTCGATCTCGACCCCTTTCATGTCCTTGCCGTCGATGCAGACCCTGCCCTCCGTCGGCTCGAGGATCCCCGCGATAATGCGAATGAGCGTTGTCTTGCCGCAGCCCGAGGGCCCAAGGATCGTGACGTATTCGCCGTCCGCGATGGTGAGGCTCACCTCGTCGACGGCGGTCACGTCGCCGAAGCGCATCGACACGTTAGTCAGCTTGACCTCTGGCATTATTCCACCCTCAGCTCCTCCTTCAGCCCGATGTCGGGCATGGGGAACACGTTCGCCTTGTCCGCGGACCAACGGATCTGCACCGTGTCCCCGACGTTCAGCTTGCCCAGCCTCCAGGACGGCACCTTGGCGGAGAACGGACCCATCGGCCCTGCATCCAGGTCAAGGTAGATGTTGCGACCTTCGAAGAGCACGCGTTCGATGCGGCCCGCGAAGAACCCCTCCCCCTCCCTGATGATCTCAGTGTTGCCGACCTTGACGCCGACCACCACCTCCTGCCCTTCGTGGCAGTCGCAGCCGCGCGCCTGGATCACCATGTCGTTCTCGCAGCGCACCTCGGAGAACGCGCCCTTCTTGACCAGCCTTCCGACCACGAAGTTCGATTGCCCGACGAAGTTCGCGACGAACGGCGAGATCGGCTCGTCGAACACCTCGCCCGGCGTGCCGACCTGCAGAACCGAGCCGTTGCGGATCACCGCGATGCGGTCGGCCATGACCAGCGCCTCATCCTGATCATGAGTGACGTGGATGGTCGTGATGTTGAGCGATTTGGCGAGAGAACGCAGCTCGTGCCTGAGCGAGATGCGCAACCTCGCATCCAGGGCACGCAGCGGCTCGTCAAGCAGCAGCACGTCCGCTCCCGAGGCGAGCGCCCTCGCCAATGCGGTGCGCTGCTGCATTCCGCCGCTGAGCTCACGGGGCAATGCATCGGGCCGCTTCGTCAGTCTGACCAGGTCGAGCATGTCCGCGAGGAGCCGTTCCTTCGCTTCCTCGCTCGCCCCTTTGATGTCCGGTCCGAAGAGGATGTTCTCGGCGACCGTGAGCTGCGGGAAGAGGGAATAGGTCTGAGAGAGCAGCACCGCCTTGCGTTCCTCCGGCTCTAGTCTCGTGACGTCCCTGCCGTTGAGGAACACCTTTCCGGAATCGGGGCGGATGAGGCCGGACACCAGGCGGAGGGCGGTGGTCTTGCCGGCGCCGGTCGGACCGAGCAGGCAGAGGTATTCTCCGTCCCTCACGTCCAAGCTCAGATTGTCCGCGGCCTTGATGCTGCCGTAGTGCTTGCTGAGCCCCCTCAGGCTGACGTCCGGCATCTAAGCCGCCCTCCTCTTCCTAGTGACGAAGCGCAGGGCCAGCATGAAGATGTACGAGACGAAGATGAGCACTATGCATGCGACCGCGGCGGTGTAGTAATCGAATGGCGGATTCTTGATCAAGTTCACGATGTACACCGGGGCAGTGTTCACGTTCGCCACCGCGAGGGTCGCGCCCGTCTCGCCCAACGAGCGCGTGAACGCCATGATCGAGCCAGCGAGTATCGAGCTCTTGATCATCGGGTAGAGGACGCGGCGGAAAGCCTGCACCGGTTTCGCCCCCAGGGTGCGCGCGGTCTCCTCGAAGGCCGGGTCGATCTCCTCCACCGCGCCCGCAACGTTCCTGACGACGAGCGGGTAGGTGAAAGCGATATGGGCGAAAATGACGAGCACAAGCGCGATCCCGCCCGTCGCAGGCTTGGGTCCGACCCAGAAGAACCCGAGGGAGAAGCCGAGCGCTGCCGTGGGCACGATGAGCGGAACATTGACGAGGACGTCGAGGGCGGCCGGAATGCGTGCCTTCCCGCCCCGGGCGATGTAGAGCGCGAGCGGGATCCCGAGCAGGAGGTCTACGACCGTCACGACCCCGGCGACCAGGAATGAAATCCCCAGGCTCTCGTAGAACAAGTTCCAGCTGCCCGCACCTCCCGAGGTGGCCGTGAATACGTAAGTGAAGATGAAGAACGCTGGAAGGAGCACGAATATCACAAGGAACGCGATCGAGATCCCATCCTTGCTCTTCGGCACCCAGCCGCGTGACAGGATGCGCTCCCATTTGGGCCACACCTTGCCCGCGGGCAGCCGGACCTTCATGACCACGACCTTCAGCACGACGAGCAAGACCAGCGCAGCAATGATCAGAAGGATGCTGACGAACGCCAGAGCGGGCAAAGCGTTCGCATCGCCGCTCCCATACTGTCCCTTCAAGAAATTGATGAGAGTAGGGCCGGTGTTGAAGCCGTTCGCGCTGCGCATAGAGGCGAGCGCGATGACCGTCCCCCCGGTCTCGCTGAGCGAGCGCGCGAAGCAGAGGATGATGCCGGTTACTAGCCCGGCGCGGAACAGCGGCAAAGTAATCGTGCGTGCGGCCGTGAACCTGGCCGCGCCGAGCGTGCGCCCAGCGGTCTCGTAGGTGACGTCGATCTGCTCCAGGATGGCGGAGAGCGAGCGCACCATGTAGGGATACGAGAAGACGACGTGGAGAAGGATGATGAGCAGGAAGGGCGAGCTGACGAGCCCCAGACCCAAGGGCGAAGTCAGCCCGGGTTTGGTCACCGCGAAGAAGATTGCCGACGAGAATCCCAACGCGGCCGTGGGCACCGCCAGCGGCATGTCGATCAGGGTGTCGATGTACCGCTTCCCGGGGAACTCCTTGCGCACCATGATCCAGGCCATCGGCAGGCCAACCAGGAAATCGATGACCGTCACGATGCCCGCGATCTCGAAGGACGCGACGATCGAATCGACGATCTGCCCGGTCAGCACCGAATCGCTCAGCACCTTCGTCTGGATGCCGCTCCAGTCGGTGAAGATGTAGGTGAGGATGAAAACCGTGGGGATCACGACGAAACCGAGGAAGAAGAGGATGATGAAGCCAGTCCAGCCGCGACGGAAGCCCCTGCGGCTGATGGCGGAAATGAACCGGTCGACGCCACTCGGCAGGTTTTCGCTCTCCTTTGTTACTGAATACAAACAGCGTAAATAACACTTTCAGGTACTTTCGGAGAAGTGCCCGTACGTAGGTCTCAATAGCGTTCGGCGAGCACGACCTCGACCGCCTTCTCGCCTTCGACCAGTTGCTTGCCTGGTCCGATGATAGAATCGCGCACGACCGCGCCCTTTCCGATGATCGCCCCTCGCATCAGAAGAGCGTTCGAGACCGCTGCTCCGTCCAGGACTTGAACCCCTTCCTCGGCCACCACGTTCGGTCCGAGGTTGCAGGATCCGACCTTGCACCCTCTTAGCAGATCTGGGGGCGATATGGAAGCGCTCGGGTCGACCGTGCACCCAGACACTTTGTGCCCTTCGTGCGCGAGCATGATGCCCTGCGCCTTGAGAAGGCTCTCGCGCGTTCCACAGTCGACCCAGTAGCCCTCGAATCGATGCCCAAGAAGCCCGTACTCGAGGACCCTAGGGAACACCTCCCGCTCCAGCGAGACCACTCCCTTCCCGATGAAATCAAGGATCTCCGGCTCGAAGACGTAGACCCCCGCATTGATGAGGTTCGAACGCGCCTCCTCCCGCTTCGGCTTCTCTTGGAAGGAGAAGATGCGATTCGATGCGTCCATTTCCACCACGCCGAACGCGCTCGGGTCATCGACCTTCCAGAGCGCGACCGTGCCGATGCCGCCGTTCTCTCGGTGAGCACGCACCATCTGCTTGAGATCCAGCGAGGAAAGGCAGTCCCCGTTGAGCGCGATGAAGCTTTCGTCCAAGTGCTCCCGCACGTTCTTAAGCGCGCCGCCGGTCCCCAGGGGCGATGTCTCGTTGACGAGCACGACCTTTCGCCCCGGCGGGTTTGTGACGAAGTAGTCCTCGAGCGCGTCTCGCATGTAGCTGACCGCGAGCACTACTGTGTCCACGCTCGCCGGCAGAGAATCGATGATCCGTGTCACGAGGGGCTTGCCAGCGACCGGCACCAGTGACTTCGGAATCGTATACGTGAGGGGGCGCAGCCGGGTCCCCAGCCCGCCCGCGAGGATTACTGCCTTCATGCCCTCTTCGACTCGTTTCTTCCTAGTTCAGCGGAGAAATGCTGACGACGTTGTTGCCGCGCAGCACGACGACGCCCAGGCGCCTCGTCTGCTCGGCGGTGCGCTCCTCGGTCTCTTCGAGCACCATGTTCATGTACTCGTCGTAGCCGGTGAGCTTGCCCTCCAGAACGCGGTTGTCCTTCAGCAGGAGGGAGATCTTCTTGTTCATCGACTTCTCGAGCAGTGCGAGTGGCATCACCATCTAAATCACTGGGCTGGGGATATTTGGACGTTGACTTAAACTTTGTCCATCGGTTGCCGCGGCGTCCAGACTGCCCATGAAGTCCAGTAGCTACTTCTTCGCCTGCTCCTCCATCCACTTCTTGATGTCTTCTTTTCGCGACGAAGCGATGCCGAAGTACTCGGCGAAGTGCTTGGAGGTGGTGAGCAGGAACGTCTGCCCCTGGTGGTGCGCGGAGAGCAGCCCGGCGTCGCGGAGCAGCCTGATGTGCTCGTATACCTCCGAGCCAAGGGATTTGGCGAGGTCGCTCTGCAGGATCGGCTGGTTGTAGGCGACGTACGCCGCGGTCTTGAGCACCTCGCGAGGCAGCTCCTTCTCCGCAAACGGCATTCCGTAGGGCGCGTAGTCCTTGCGCAGTTGCATCGCATAGCGGATGCCGATCTTCACGATCTCGATCGAAGACTCGCGCTCGTCGTACTCCTTCTTCAACTTCGCGATCGCCCTGCGTATGACGTCCTCCGAGAGCTGGGTCGCCGCCACGATCTCGTTTATGCGCAGTGGCTTGGAGGAGGCGAACAGCACCGCCTCCACGGCCCTATTAGGCTCCAACTCACATCACCGCGAGCTTCTGCGGGGGCATTGGCGCCGCGGCCTTCGCATCCTCCAGGGTCGCGATGTCCCACGGGATCTTAATCTCCAGGAACACCTGTCCAAATGGCATCTGGTCTTGCCAGAGCGAGATCTTGGAGTTGCGAGCGAGGAAGAGCAGCGAGACGAACACCGTGACCCGGTCCTCCACGCCGCCTTGGTAGAGATCGTCGATCGAGACCGGACCCGGCCCGCACTTAAGGATGCGGTTCCAGACCATCTCGACGTCGCGCTCCAAGTCCTCCGCGTGATTCTTTGGGTCGAACTTCGACGGGTCGAGCTTCATGCGTTCCCGCGCCAGCGCCCTCTCCTCCTGCCGGCGGGCGTCCTCGCGCGCATCTTCCAGAGCATCGAGCAGCTCTATCAGAGAAACGGGGCGTTCGGCCTGGTGCCTTATCGCCTCTGTCAAGTCCACGCACTCAGGGACGTCGTAGACCAGAGAGCAGCGTTGATCGTGATCGTAGAACTCCTCGAGGCAGTCGAAGTCCCAGTCGGAGCAGAACAGCTCGCGCTTGTCGTCGCTTCGGGAAAGCACTTCCTCGCTCTGCAGCTTCAGAATGCTCCAAGCCATGAACACGAGCTTCCCGGCGACGATGAAGTTCACCTCGGACTGCTGCATGCGCTTCATGTACATGTCCGTGAACGAAACCAGGTCCACGTCCCAGGGGTCGTAGTTCTGCTGAAGCACGAGCTCGAAAACCAGTCCGAGCGAACGGTCCAAGGGGTCCTTGGGCGCGTACTGCTCTCCCGCGGCAGCGACCTTCGCCATGTCCAGATACCGGTCTAGCTTCTCGTGCCCGTTGTCCTCGCCGATGATCGCCTTGTGGAACATGAGATGGTTCAGGACGTTCGCCAGTGGTTCGCTCATGCCGCCCCCTCCGCCTTCTCCTCGGGTATCTGCAGCTCCTTCTGCACGTCGTTGATGTCGGCGATGTTGGGCTTCATGATGACCTGCGAGATGCCCACCTCGCCCTTTGTGACGCCGATCAGGTGATCGGCCTTGCCGAGAGTTACCTTCCTGAGCGAGATCTGCACGAACTGCGCGGTCTTCGAGGATTTCGCGACGCGCTGCGCCACCATGTCCGCGTTCACCGCATCGAGGAACATGTCGACCTCGTCGAGCAAGTAGAACGGCGAGGGCATGTACTGCTGGATGGCGAAGACGAGCGCCAACGCAGCGAGGGACTTCTCCCCGCCGCTGAGCGCGTCGAGCCTGAGCACCTTGCCGTTGCGGGGCTTGACCTTCATGATCAGGCCGCCTTCGAATGGGGAGGTGGGGTTCTCGAGAACCAACTCCGCCTCCCCGCCTCCGGAGAGCTCAGCATAGGTCGACTTGAAGTTCTCGTTGATCGCGACGAATACCTTGCCCAGCGCTTCTTTCTTCTTCTCGTTCAGCTCGTCCATGAGCTTGATGAGGTCCTTGCGCTGCTTGTCCAGGCGCCCGGCCTCCTCCTTGAGCTCGCCTTGGCGCGTCTGCTTAGCGTTGTAGTCCTCGATCGCGCGCAGGTTCACCGCGCCCATGCTCCCGAGAATGCGTTCGCACGAGGCGATCGTCTCCTTGATGTCCTCGAGCGTCGGAAGCGGCAGCGTGATCGGAACGTTGTAGGATTGGATCTCAGCGTCGAGCTCCTTCAGGCGGTCCTCCGCCGTCGCGACCTTCGTCTGCAGCCCGATCGTGAAGTCACCAGAGGTCTCGATCTTGACCTGCATTTGATCGCGTTCGCCCTCGATCTTCGTCTTCTCCTTGAAGCCGGCGTCACGCTTGTCCCGGAGGCCCTTGACCTCGTTCGACATCGATTCCTCGATCTTTTTCAATGCGTTCAGCTCGGAGGTCGCCTTCTTTTCGCGCTCCGCTGCCTCCGCGCCCAGTTTCTTCAGTTTGGCGACTTTGTTCTTCGCGTCCTTGTCGAGCGACTCGACGTCCTTGAATCTCTGCTTGAGAAGTTCCAGCTGCGCCTCCGCGGTGTCCTTCTCGGACTTCTCCCTCGAAACCGCCGCAGTAAGCTCGACGATGTCCGATTGCAGCTTCTTCAGCTTCGTGGCGAGGCCCTGCGGGGCGATCTCCGTGATCCGCTTGCGCCCGCCTTCGCGTTCGCCGTTGAGTGCCAGAGCCTCCTTCGCCAGAGTGTCGATCCTCGGACCGAGGTTCGTGATCGAGCGCTCTACCTCGGAGAGCTCGGATGACAGCTTAGTGATCTCTGCTTGAGCCTGCGACTGCCGCTCCTTCAGTTCCTTGCGGCGGGACTCGAACGCGCCCACCTTGACGGAGTTCGTCGAGCCAGAGTTGTTTGCTTCGCGCAACGCGTTCTCTATGTCCTTGAACGCCTGGCGCACCTTGACCAGCTCCTCCTGCACCTTCTCCGCCTGCTCCTTCGCACGGCGCAGCTCGTCAGCGACCTCATCCAGCTTGCCCTTGCCCGCGCCGAACTTCAGCTGCGAACCTTCGGCGGCGCCGCCCACCATCGCGCCAGAGGACTCGATGAGCTCTCCACTGAGGGTGACCAGGCGAACGCCTCCCATCAGCTTTCGCGCCTTGTCAAGAGTTTCCACGACGACTGTGTCCCCGAACACGTACCAGAACGCCGCACGGTACTTCTCGTCGAAGCGTACGAGATCGATCGCGAACCCTTCGGACTCCTTCTCTGCCAGCAGAGCCTTTCCCCTTGGCTTGCCGTCGAGCATCTTGTTGAGCGGGAGGAACGTCGCCCGTCCCAGATTCCCTCTCTTGAGGAACTGGATCGCGGTGGCCGCCACTTCGTCGTCATCCACCACGATCGACTGCATCCTGTTGCCTGCGGCGATATTGAGGGCGACCTCGTGCTTCGGGTCGACCTCTGCCAGCTGCGCAATCGTGCCATGGATGCCCTTGATCTCGCGCTTGTCCCTGGCATCCAGTAGGGAACGGACGGCGCGATTGTACCCCCTCGCTACGTTCTCCGCCGCCTCCTGTTCGGCCTTCAGCTGGCTGTACTCCCTCGTTAGGCGGATTATGGCTGCCTCCAGGTCCTCGGCCTGGTGGCTCAACTTCCCTTCCAGGTTCCTCTTCTGGAAGAGCTCCTCCTGCAGCGCCTTCAGGTCGTTAGTGGAAGTCTTGTCGGCGCTCTTCAGCTCCTTGATCTGGAATTCCGTGTCGGAGAGCTCGAAATCGAGCGTTTTCTTGCCCTCCTCGAGATTCGCCAGCTCGGTGCTCAGGCGCTCGCGGCGGTCATCCGCACGTTCCTTCTCGAGCACGAGGGCGTGCCTCTCCTCCTCCTTCTTCTTGATGTTCGCGTCGAGCTCTTCGACGCGCTTGCCCAGCGTGCCCACCTCGGAATCGGAGTCGCTGACCTCCTTGTTCGTCTCGTCGAGGTCGTGCTTGCGCGTCTCGAGCTCGTTCAGGTCCTTCAGGTACTGTTGCTCTAGCTCTCCCTGCTTCTTCTTCAGGTCGGCGAGCTGCTTCTCGAGCTCCGAGCGCTCCTGAACCTTGCCCTGCATCGCCTCGTCGATCTCCTCGATGCCGGTCTTGGATTGGGATGATTGCTCCTGCGCGCGGGCGATCTCGATCTTCGCCGCGTCCATTTTCTGCTTCAGCTCGGCGAACTCGCCGCCTCCCTTCGCCTCGATGTCCTTCTCGAGCTGGGCAATGCGCGACTCGACCTCCTTGATCTTGTCGGACGCCTGCTGCTTCTTGAGCTTGAGGGACTCGATCTGCTTGGCGTACTCGTCCATCTGCTTCTTCGTCTGGGTTATCTCGGTGAGCGTCGCTTCC
>Ga0335071_10004877_pt1 | contig 14010 bp, 11 predicted proteins | sample Lox_Sample_15_FD_206724 | JGI IMG/M metagenome (GOLD analysis project Ga0335071, IMG submission 206724) | Soil microbial communities from Loxahatchee National Wildlife Refuge, Florida, United States - Lox_Sample_1.5 | ecosystem: Environmental > Terrestrial > Soil > Wetlands | place: USA... | reverse complement strand
TTTGCCCGGCGTCGCCTCCGTCAGCCTCTCGTCTTCGATGCCGCTGTCGAATTACCCCGAGGTGAGCAAATTCCTCGTCGAAGGCCGCGAGCTGCCCCAGCCCGGGCATGAACTGGCGGCCATCATAAACACCATCAGTACGCGTTACCATGAAACGCTGGGCACCCGCCTGCTCGCCGGCCGCGCGTTCAACGGCAACGACACCCTGACTTCGCCGAAGGTCTTTATCATCAGCCAGACCATGGCGACCGGACTGTTCGGCAACGAAAATCCGATCGGTCGGCACCTCGCCCTGGCCGGGACCGATTCGCCGCGATGGGGCGAGATCGTCGGCGTGGTGGCTGACGTGACGTCGGTTCAGCCCAACCCGGGACCCGTCACATACCAGTTCTACCAGTGCCTGGCCCAGGAGCCCCGGCTCCGATTCTGGATCGCCGTGCGCAGCGCCGGTGTCGCTCCCGCCACGCTCGTCGATGGCATTCGCGCGGTCATGACGCGCCTCGATCCGGACCTCCCGATTCGCAAACTCCAACCGGCCGACACCACGATTTATCGCGTCAACAATGAGCTCAGCGTGCTGCGCGACATGCTTTCGATCTTCGCGGTGCTGGGGCTCGGCCTGGCTTCCCTGGGCCTCTACGGCGTCATCGCCCGCACGACGGCCCAACGGACCGGCGAATTCGCCATCCGTCTCGCGCTGGGCGCCCGGATCTGGGACATCACCCGCCTCGTCCTGACCAACGGAGTGAAGCTGGCGCTCGCCGGCTCGGCGATCGGACTGCTCGGAGCCGTGGGCGTGTCCAGCCTCCTCGCGACCGTCTTCCCCGGGATGCACCTCGACAATATTCCCGTGTTGATCGGCGCCACGCTCCTGCTCGTCGCGGTTGCCCTGGCCGCCTGCTGGCTGCCCGCCCGCCGCGCCGGTCGGGTGGACGCAGTGCTGGCCCTGCGCGCCGAGTAAACGGCGGAGGTTTCTCGTGCGAACGGGTCTGCGCGACACTCCTGGCCTTGGCGGTTCGGTAAGGGAATGAGCCCATGGAGCGAGCCCCATTTTGGGACTGGACACGCGCCGGGGGATTTATCTTAGTCCGCCTTCCTTCGCTAAGATCATGCTCAGGTGGTGGAATTGGTAGACACACACGTTTGAGGGGCGTGTGCCGTAAGGCGTAAGGGTTCGAGTCCCTTCCTGAGCACCATCTCAAGCCGGAGAAACGGGGGCGGGACCGCGGCCGCCATGGGCGAAGAGACCGCGGGTTCGGATCGCCTGCGCGATATTCGGCGGCACCATTTCTTCCCACGATGGATCTCCGGCCTGGATGCGGGTGAGCGCCTCACGCGAGGAGAAATCCAGATATTCGGCGCTGTAATTCTCCAGCGGCTCGATGAAACGGTTCTGCCGGAGATGGGCGTAGAGGTGGCGGAGATGCTCGGGCAGCTGCAAATTGCGCGCGGTGATCAAACCGGGCCCATCGGTGCCGGGATCATCAGCCAGGCGCACGGCGGGCAGGTCCGGTTCGGAGGTGAAGCGGGCATGGTAGCGCGCATAGACCTCGGCCCGCATCGGATAGACATACAGGCGCACCGCGTAACGGAACAGCCGGCCCATCGCTTCAAGAACGCCGCCCTGTAGATTCTCGTAATATTTCTCGTTGAAAACCTCGACGAGGCTCCCGACGCCCATCGCCACCCCGATCATCTCCTTGGTATAGCGGCGAAAATAGGTCGTGAGGCGGTGAAACTCGGAATAGTTGGAGATCAACACCGTATAGCCGGCCAGGCCCAACAGATCGACCCGTGCCAGGAAATCCGCGGGATCGATGTCGCCGGTGGCCAGCAGGTTCTTGACGGTGATTTCCATGAGCACGACCAGCTCCTTGTCCCGCGCCAGCGGTTCCTCGTGAAGCTGCGCGGTCGCGCACTCGATCATGTCGATGTTGACCCGGGTGACCGGGCGGAAGGTGCCGCGTTCGACCAGGATGGCTTTTTTGTGGAGCACCTCGGAGGGTTGTTGCACCTCGCCGTTGGATCCGAACATCACGGCATTGGTCAGCCCAGACTGCACGAGGTGCAGCGACATCAGGCGGTTGTCGACATGGGCGAAGGCCGGACCGGTGAACTTGAGCATGTCGACCTCGATCCGGTCGGAGCCGACGTTGTCGACCAGGGATTCGATGAACCGCCGCGGATCGTCGCAGTAGTAGAAAGCGCCGTAGGTGAGATTCACACCGACGATGCCGAGGGCCTGCTGCTGCAGGACGTTTTCCTTGTCCCACATGCGTACATGCATGATGATGTCGCTCGGCGCGGCGCCGGGCTCCGCCTGAAAGCGGATGCCCAGCCACCCATGGCACTCGTTGTTGCCTGAATAGCTCTTCGCGGCGACGGTATCGGCAAAGACGAAGAAAGCGGTGCGGTCACCGCGGCCGGCCGCGAGCCGCTCGATGAGCAGGCCGTACTCATGATCGAGCATCGTAAGCAGCCGCTCGCGCGATACGTAGCGCGGAGCCTTGCCGTAGATGGCGTCGCTAAACGTCATGTCGTAGGCCGAGATCGTTTTCGCCACGGTGCCTGAAGCGCCGCCGGCCTGGAAAAACAGGCGCGCGACCTCCTGCCCGGCGCCAATTTCGGCGAAGGTGCCATAACGCGCTTCCGCGAGATTGATCGTGAGCGCCTTGCGGTTGGTGGTGAGAAGGGTGGAGGGCTCGCTCATGCGGTAATGACCTGCCGCCAAACCAAGCATCAATTCGGAGGGAAGAAAAGCCCGGGTGCGCGATTATTGCGGAGCGACGGGGCGGCGCCGCGCCGCCCCGGGTGTTTTCACTGGCTGAACGTGGGAAACTGGCTAGCGTGAACGTCGTATGCGAAACTTCTTCACGTCGATGTTCGGCACGTTGGTGGCGCTGATAATTTTTTCGGCCGGTCTGGTGTTTTGCGGCCTGATCCTGTTCGCCGTCCTCGCCGCGATCGGACAAAAAAGCGCCGTGGTGGCGGAGAACGGTTCCTACCTGGTCTTCGACCTGGAGACCAACATCACCGACGCCCCGCCGCAGTTCGATCTGGCCGAGTTTACCGGCGACAGGTCTGAAACGTTGCAGTTGCGCAGCATCACCCGCGCCCTGCGGGCCGCCGCCAAGGACGAGCGCATCGCCGGCGTATTGCTGACCGGTTCGCTCAATCCGGCGGGTTTCGGCACCGGCTATGCGGCGCTCAAGGAAGTGCGGGCCGCGTTGCAGGAGGTGCGGGCGGCCGGCAAGCCCGTGAAAGCGTACCTGTCCATGGCCACGACGCGCGACTACTACCTCGCATCGGTCGCCGACGATCTGGTCATGGATCCCTATGGCATGATCCTGATGCCGGGCCTGGCGACCCAGCCGGTTTTCTACGCCGGGTTTTTCGAGAAGTTTGGCGTTGGCATACAGGTGACGCGCGTGGGCAAATTCAAATCCGCCGTCGAACCCTATACGCGCAAGGACCTGAGCCCGGAAAACCGCGAACAGCTGACCCAACTCCTCGGCGATCTGTGGACCGATCTTCTCGCCGACATGGCGGCGGCGCGCGGCCTCCATCCGGCCGACGTGCAGGCGGTGGTCGATGCCGAGGGAGTCATCCGCCCCGAGGCGGCCAAGGCGGCCAAGCTGATCGATCGTGCGGCCTACCGCGACCAGCTCATCGACGAACTCAAGGCCCGGACTGGACGCAAAGGCTCCAAGGAATCGTTCAAGCAAATCTCGCTCGTCGATTATGCCAAGACCGCGCGCGATCCCGGCCTGCCGGCGCCCCAGCCCGGCGAGAAGACGGCCGGCCCGACGAAACCGAAGCAGCTCGGCGGGCGCGTGGCGGTCGTTTACGCCGAGGGCGAAATCGTCGACGGCGAGGGCGAACGCGGCTATGTGGGCGGCACTAAGTTTGCCCGCGAATTGCGCCGGTTGCGGCAGGACAGCGACGTCAAGGCCATCGTGCTGCGCGTCAACAGTCCGGGCGGCAGTGCGTCGGCGTCGGAAACCATCCAGCGCGAAATCCGGCTCACCCGGGAAAAGAAACCCGTGATCGTTTCGATGGGCAGCTATGCCGCCTCCGGCGGTTATTGGATCTCCACCTACGGCGACCGCATCTTTGCCGAGCCGAGCACCATCACCGGATCGATCGGCGTTTATGGCATGGTCTTCGACGTGCAGAAACTGGCCAACGGCCTCGGCTTCACCTTCGACACGGTCAAGACGGGCCGGTTTGCCGACACCCTGACCATCGCCCGGCCGAAAACCGAGGAGGAGCTGGCCATCTTCCAACGCATGGCCGATTGGGTCTACGAGGAATTTGTCACCAAGGTGGCCGACGCGCGCAAACTCGACCGCAAGGTGGTCGAGGAGATCGGGCAGGGCCGGGTATGGTCGGGTCGCGAGGCGGTGAAAAACGGTCTGGCCGATGAAATCGGGGGCCTCGACGCTGCGATCCGCTGCGCCGCGCAAAAAGCCGGGCTCGGCGATAATCCCACCGTAACCGAATATCCGCGAAAAAAAGAGCTGGCCGAGGTAATCGCGGACATGCTGCAGAAAACGTCGCCGCTCGATCTGCGCGAGCACAGTCTCGCGGGCCCGTTGACCGAACGTTTCGCCCGGGAACTGGCCACGTTGCGCGCCTTCAACGATCCGCACGGCCTTTACGCCCGATTGCCGGTGGAAATTTTAGTGCAGTAGGAGCCTGTCGGACTTGCCAATGAGCACCATATCTTCTTCGGGAATTTTCATTGCGATGGCGGTAATCTGCCTCGACAGGCTCCTTAAGCAGCGCACCACGCCAGGGTTCCTGTTCGAATTGCCGCCGCCTCGCGACGGTCCCAGGAGTTTGTCGGTCGCGGCGCTTTGCTTCGTGGCGGAGGATGCGAGTGCCCTCCACACTACGATCCAAGGTCCGACAACCTCCTAGTTTCAATCACCCCAACGTTCATGTCCACGCATATCCTGCTCCGCGATATCCCCGCCACCGCGATTCCGACCGGTGAGCCATGTACCCTGCGGTCCGGAGCCGAAGTACATATCGCCCAGACGCTGGGCGGCAATGTGACGGTGCGTCAGGATCGCGGTCTGTATCGGATCGAACGCGAGCACGCCGATGCCATCGGCGGGTACGAGGCGGGGCAAGCGATGGAAGGCCCGGCCGCCGAGTTTACCGAACAGGCCGTCTGGGCCGCGTTGAAAACGTGTTTCGATCCGGAAATCCCCGTCAACATCGTCGATCTCGGATTGGTTTACGACCTGAGCATCGAGTCGACGCCCACCGGCGGACGCGCCGTGGCGGTCAAAATGACGCTGACGGCACCCGGTTGCGGCATGGGGCAGGTGATTGCCGAGGATGCCCGCCAGAAGATCGCCGCGTTGCCCTCAGTCGAATCGGCCAAGGTGGAAATCGTCTGGGATCCGGCCTGGAGTCCGCAGATGCTTTCGTCGGACGGGCGGAAAATACTCGGGCTGGAGTGACGGTCGGCGCCGGCTGCCAACCTAAACCAGAACAATGCAGTAGGGGTAGGGCGCGTTATCCCTAACGCGCCGTGTTCCCCCGTCGAATTCGACGGCGGACTGGGGATAGTCCGCCCTACCTTTCGGTTCCCGAGCCAGCAGATGCGGCGGCTCAATCGCATGATCCCCGCTGAGGTATCAGAGCGAGCAGACCACGTCGGCGACGGAGGTTTCGCAATTGGGTCGGGCGATCACTCCGGGATAAGGCTCGGGCGAAAACTCGCGCGCCGGCTCGGCGAGCAGATGCCGGTCGCAGGCGGCGAAAAGCCCGGCTTCACTCTGCGCGGTGCGCATATCGCGCAGGAAGGCGCCCGCCGGGTCCACGCTTTGGCCCACGAAGTTGAGATACTTCTTCATTTTGTTCACATGCAGGCGCGCGGAAACACCGGGAGTCTGCGTGGCGTGGTAGAGCCGTTCCACGTACTCGCGTACGTCGCCGAGGGTCACGCGGGTGACCGGTTGCCCGGCGAAGCGCTCACGGCACTGGCGGAAGATCCAGGGATTGCGGATGGCATGGCGGCCGATCATCACGCCGGCGGCGCCTGTGGCCGCGAGAACCTGGGCGGCTTTCGCCGCGGAGGCGATTTCGCCGTTGGCCAGGACAGGGCAACGGACGGCCGCCACGGCGCGCGCGATGAAATCGTAATGAACCTCGCTGCGATACAGCTCCTTCACGGTGCGCCCGTGCACGCTGAGGAGATCGACACGGTGGCGGTTGACCAGCTCGAGGCAGCGTGCGAAATCGCCGGTGTGATCGAAGCCGAGGCGCATCTTCACCGTGAAGAGCCCGGGCACCATGGCGCGCAGGGCGCCCAGCAGCTCGTCGATTCTCCCCGGCTCGCGCAGCAGGCCGCCGCCGACATTTTTCTTGTACACCTTGGGCGCGGGACAGCCGAGGTTGAGATCGATGCCGGCGATGGGATGGCGCAGCAACGCGGCAATCGTGCGTTCGAGACAGGCGAGGTCTTCGCCGATAAGCTGGGCGAACACCGGGCGGCCGGTGTCGTTTTCGTCGATGGAACGCAGGATATGTTTCTCCGGGCGCGATTGGGCATGCACCCGGAAGAATTCGGTGAAAAAGTAATCGGGCGCGCCGTAGTGCGCGATCACCCGCATGAAGGCGAGGTCGGTCACGTCCTGCATGGGGGCCAGCGCGGTCAACGGGCCGCCGGGTTGCAGGCCGGGCGGCAGAACGGGAGAAGACGCGGCCGCCACGCTTACGGCTCCTCTTTGTCGTCCGGCTCGTCCTCGCCTTCCTCGGCCTGCTGTTTGAGCACGCGCTCGAGGATCTCGGTCATGTCTTCGACCGAATCGAAAACCTTCTGCACGACGTAAAGCGGGCGCTTTTGCTGGAGTGCGAGCACGATGGAGTCGCTGGGCCGGGCGTCGATCTCGATGATCTTTTTGCCGAGCTCGTTTTCCATCGTGAGGAGGACCCGGGCGAAAAAGGTGCCCTCGTTCACATCGTTGACCACGACATGCTCCAGGCGGGCGCCCAGGCCCAGCAGGATATGGCCGATGAGATCGTGCGTGAGGGGACGTTCCTTCTTCACTCCGCTGAGCGCCATCTCGATGGCTTTGCCAACCGAGTGATCGACGTAGATCACGAAAGTCTTGGCGTCGTTCCCCAAAAACACGGCGCATCCGTTGGCGGTGGGCATCACGCCTTTGATCATGACGGCAACGACGTCGTTTTGCATGGCGACAGGAGTTAGTCGGGCTTAGGATAAAAGTCGGGAACGAGCTCGGGATTTTGTCGCGAGGCAATCCGCCGCGACCGACCAACTCCTGAAACCGCCGCGAGGCGGCGGAAAATCCAAGGAGAGATCCGGTTTTCGCAGCGCGGAGCGCTGCTTAAGGAGCCTGTCGAGGCAGATTCCCGCCATTCCAATGGAATTTCCCGAAGAAGATATGGTGTTCATTAGCAAGTCCGACAGGCTCCTAGCTTAAGGCGAATCCGGTGGGAGCAAATGCAATTGCATCAAATATGCGGCGGGATCGGGACCGTCGCAACCCAGTTTAAGCCTGCTCAAAACCCAGCAGGCTGATGCCCCAGGAACGGGCCTGGGCGAGCACCGCGGCTTTGTCGAGGACGAGCACGCGCCCGGCCTCGAGTGCGGCGGCCGCGAGCCCGGCCTCGCGCATGGTCTCCAGGGTGCGCTGCCCGAAGCAGGGCACGTCGAAACGGTAGTCCTGGTTGGCCTTCACGGTCTTCACGAGCAGGGCCTCGTCCGTCTTGAAGGCGCCGGCGCGGCGGATCATCTCGTCGGTACCTTCGAAGGCCTCGACGGCCAGGACGGTGCCCTTGCGCACGACGCAGCCCTGGCCGATATCGAGCCGGGCGCATTCGCGGGCGAGGTGGATGCCGTGATCCACATACTCACGTTCGATCGGGAAACGGCGGCCGGTCATGCAGCCGGCGGTGGCGAGTTGGTCGTCGAGCAGCGCACGGGCATCGAGAAGGTGGACGCCGATTTGCTCGATCTCGGTGGCGAGGGCGCCGAAGATGGTGTCGGCGTTCCGCCGTTTCAGCGAAAAAAGGATGCGCGTAGCCTTGAGATCGGGATGCAGACCCTTGAAAAGCCGCCGGGGTGTGATCTGGCCCGCCATGAGCGCATAACCGGCGTCGAAACGCTCCAGTGCCTTGAGCATTTTGCCCAGTTGACCGACCAGCAGGGTGCAGCGTTCGTGCTCCGGAACCGAGGCGATGAGATCGGCGCGGGTTTCCTCCTCGAAGGCGATCAGACGCAGGGGAACCCCCGCGCGACGCACGGCCTGCGCCACCAGCATCGGATAGAGGCCCTGCCCGGCGATCAATGCCAGCGGGCGGGACGGGTCGAAATTGGCGGGGAGAAACGCGGAGAGCACCTCTGGAGCAAAGCGAGAAGGTGGAGAGCGGAAAGCGGAAAGTGCGGCCGGGCGGCGAACGGCCGCCCGGTTCATGTCTGTGCCCCGTAGTATTTTTTGTAACTACGGTAGTAGCGGTAGTTGGAATAGTACTCGATCCGGCGGGGCGAGAGACCGTTGAGGACGACGCCCAGGATCTCATTTTTCCCGCTGCGCAGCGATTTCATGTAGAGCCGGATGTGTTTCCGATAAGCGCGGTTGAAACGGCAGACGTAGATGACCTCGTCCGTCCGCTCGGCAATGAGCATGCCGTCGGTCACGGCGCCAAGCGGTGGCGAGTCGATGACCACGAGATCGTAGCAGCGTTTCAACTTCTCCACGAGCTGGCCAAAGGAGGGACTCTCCAAAATTTCGGAGGGGCCCTTGGAACGGCCACCCGAGCAAAGGATCGAAAGATTTTCGCTGACCTTGACGATGCCGAGTTGCGGGCTGCTGGGGAGGTCGGAATCAAGGTTGGCGCCGCTTTCATACCAGGAGATGATACCGGCGTTATTCGTCTGCTTGAAATGGCGGTGCAGCATCGGGCGGCGCAGATCGCAGTCGACGAGCAGGGTATTGCGACCATGGCGGGCAAAGCTGCCGGCGAGGTTGCAGGAGATGAGGGTCTTCCCCTCGCCGGGGATGGTGCTCGTGATGAGGATCGACTTGGGGAAATCCAGTTTCGAATGAATCTTCGCCGAACTGTAAACACTCAGGAACGACTCCAGCCCGGGTGTTTGCTTGTTGCTCAGCACGATCTGGTATTTCTCGTCATCCTTGATTTGCGAAAGATCGGGAATGATGCCGAGCAGATTGACGCCGATGAAGTGCTCCACGTCCCAGGCGCTCTTGATCCGATCATCGATGAAACTGAGTCCCACCGCCACGCCGATGAAAATGAGGATGCCGAGACCGCTGCAGGTTTTGATGATGCGGCTGATGTTGGGCGTAACCGGGTAACCGCTGGGGACGGCCCGGTCGAGCGGGTGCAGGGGGATCTTTTCCAGATTCTTGGTCGTCGTCGTCTGGCTCAGGCGATCCAGGATACTCATGTAACTGTTCTTCGAAACATCCGCCTTTTGCTTGCGGATGTTGTATTCGACCCGGAGATCGCGCAGGCGGTAGACCTCATTGTCCTGGGCCAGTTTTTCGCGTTCGAGGATTTTCTCGGAATCGCGGACTTTCTCGAGGCGGGTCTTGAGGTCGGCGATGGCAAGGTCGATGGATTTCTGGAGCCGTTCCTCGGTCACGCTGATCTGATTGGCGATGTCGATCATCTTCGGATGACGCTCGAGATAACGCTCGGCGAGATTCGCCTGCTCGCTTTTCTGCTGGGCCAGGAGCGTTTTCAAGGAAGGCACTTGTTCGTAGCCCGCGATGGCCGAGATCTCCAACAGATTGCGGCCCTCCTGGACATAGGTCTCAACCTGCTTGAGCTGGGATTCCAGCTCCAGGCGGGACAGGTGGGTTTCGGTCAACCGTCCCTGGACGGTCTGCAACCGCGCATTGACCAGATTGACGCTCTCGTCGAGGGAGACGAGTTTTTGCTCCTGCATGTAGCGCTGGAGGTTCATCTCGTCGGCCTCGGACTCCTTGCGCAATTCTTCCGCGCGTTGGGTCAGCCACTTGACCGCATAGACATCTTTGCCGCCCTTGGTTTCATAGACATAATCCATGAACTGATCGATGTACTTGTTGGCCACGAGAGCCGCGGCCTCGGGGTCCTCGTGAGTGGCGGTGATGGTGATGAGATAGCTGTTGCGCACCGAGCCGATGTCCGGGGTGCGGAACGCCGCACCCGGTGGGCGCGGGGCGGTGCCGGGGGGGAGGCCCTTGAGGTAGGGGCGCTGCAGGATCTTGATTTCATCGGGTGTCAGCGAATCGACGACCCGGGCGCGCAACTGATTGCTCCGGAGGATTTCGATATACGTATTGATATCGATGTCGCTCGTCACTTCGGGCCGGGTGACGCCCTCGACGGTGACGATGCGGTCCGGTTTCTCGAACTGCATCGTGGCCTTGCTTTGATACTGGGGCGTTTCGCGCGATTGGTAGTAACCGAGCCCGATCGACACCAGCAACGCAATGGGCAAGGAAATCCACAAGCGCTCGCGCAGAATGATGTAATAGTCGCGCAGCGTACGCCGCTCGATGATTTCGTCATCATCCTTCGTACGTGCCGGGGGCGGGGGCGGAGGTGGCGTGGATTTTGGCGGCAGCGCGTCGGCCATTGTTGGATCAAAAGATTCAGATTATACGTTGCGGCACAAAAACATTGTCGCCGGGTTCGAGTTCCAGCGAGTTGTCTTCCACCTTGGCGTTTTTCTTCGCCTTAAGGATGCTTTCCACGTCGACTACAAAAACCTGCTCTTTGCCATCCGGCCCCTTGCGCAGGACCCGGATCGCCGTTCCCTTGGCGGTATCCAACAAGCCGCCCGCCTTTTGCACCAGATCGACCACGGTCATGACCGTCTCGATCGGCATGACATAACGGGCCGGAGCCTTGACGTCGCCGTTGATGAAAACCTCCCGGGGGGCGTATTCCTCGACGTTGATTCTGACCTGCGGATTGCGAAGATAGCGCTGGTCCCGATAAGCGTTTTCGATGGTTTTCTCGGCTTCTTGAACGGTCAGGCCGACCAGGGGCACTTCCCCAACCAGTTTCAGATTTACGCAGCCCTTGGCGTCGACCCGACACTGCGTCAAGAGGTCGTCTTCCGGGAAAATCTCGATGCGCAATCGGTCGGCATTGGCGATCTTGTACGGTTTGGACTTCTTGGTTTTGAGAGGAGAAACCGGATCGGAGACAGTGGGCTGACCCGGCGCGATCACGCCCGCCAACCCAACCAGCAGCCAGCCCAGGCAGAATCCCCGGCGGATTATGTTGGTCGATTTGGTGTTCATCGGGCAGGGCGAGGGGGAGCAGTATTACTTACCAGCGAGAAGAGAGGCTCAGTGAGACCGAATTCCGAGAGAAATCTGCAAGGGGGGCGGTCGACCAGTTGGTGGCCACGGTTTCATTCAGCGAGGCCTTCAGGTGATCGTTCAACGAGTAGTTCAAGGCAAGGCTGGTGGAAAAAAAGGTATCGACGCGTCCATTACCGGAGGAGCCCAGAAAACGGTTGTTGCTGAATTCGACGCCACCCGAGACCGAAAATTTCGCCGAGATGGTAAATTGCGCATTCAGATCGGCCATCAACGTATCGGTGGTATCGTTGGTTGAGGTGGTGCTAAAGTCCTTGGAAAGCTGACCAGTGACACTGAAGCGCTTGGACAGACTCCAGGTGAGCGCCGCGCTGGAGGTCCAGGAGTTGTATTGATTCTCGATGATGCCGTACAGGTTGCTGGTGTGCAAAACATCCCGGGAATTGCGAATCTGGTAGCCGGCGTTTACCGTACCGTTGAGCTTCGGGAGAATTTTCCCGGAAAGACCCAGCGTGAAAGCCTGGTCGGTGTTTTTGCTGTCGGCCGACGTATTTTCCTGCCGATAGCGATAGCCGCCGAAGAGGTCGCGGTCCGAAGTATACACATAAAAAAGATCGAGATTGGCGGAATAGGTTTTCAGGTTAACCAGGGCGGCGTTGTCCAGATAGTTGTGATACGAGTAACTGGCGCCACCGGACAACGAATAACGCTCGATGACGGGGTACTTCAGGTTCAAACCGGCCGAGTACAACCACGATTGGTCGCGAATATTGGCGGCGGCGTCCGCCTGGCTTTCGCGAGCAGCCGCGAAAGCCAGCGAACCGGTGGTACGCCCGCTCTGTTTGGTGAATTCAAGATTGAAACTGGGATTCTTAAAATTCTCGGTCGTGAACCTGTTGAAATGCGACATATTGATCGCCATGCTGGCATCGACCCCGATCAGGCCGGCCTTGCGGGTGTAATCGGTGGTCAAGCCGGCGCTCATCACGAAGTCGCCGGCGCCTCCCTGGCGGTAATAGATATTCGAATCCCAGGCAAACGTAACGTCGCCGGTCACATGGATCTTGTCACGGCCATCGTTGAGGTTGACCAACGCCAGGCAGGGCAGGGCCGCCCCCAACATCAGGACTCCCGCGGTGGCCAGGCGAAATATGTGATGGGAGAACATGAACGCGGGAGATATCAGGGGGCGCGCTATTGGCCACCGATGCGCGCGGGGCTCGCCACGAATGGTACGGACAGTTCGGTTGGCACCACCACCACGGGTACGATTTCCTGCTCGGGGTTGTCAAAAGCCGTTTTGCCGGCTGTGTTGGTCTGACGATTGGCCACCTCGAAATAAACCGTATTTTTGGCCATGCAGGCCACGGTGACTTTATCTTCCAATCCGCGAATCTCCCCTTGCGGGATCGATTGGACGGCGATGCTGTTGGGTGTGCCCCTGCGGCCAGGAGTGACGATCGCCTGTTGGCCTGGTCTGAGGGTTTGCCCTCCGGAATCGTACTCGCCACCGCGCACCGTCACGTCGCCCTCCAGGAGGGAAACCTTGGTAAGCTTCTCGTTGGTTTCAATGACGACCTTGCGGCCACGGATGGCCACCGAAGCATACGGTGTCCGGTAGCTCATGGAGCTTCCCGCGACCAGCTTGCTCGTGCAAAGACCGATGACTCCGCGGGAGATATAGGATTGGGTCAGGGAGATCGAGGGCTCGACTTCCATGTCGGCACGATTGGGGGTAAAGGGCTCTTGCACGAATCGGCGCATTTCGACGCGCGTATCGTGATCGAAAAAGATCCCCGTGCCATTGGAGTAAACCAGCGCGTTGGTCGCGTCAGGCCTGGTCTCGACAATCGTCCCTTGCGCGGAATACACGGATTTCTTGGTCAATTCCTCGATCTTTTCTCCGGTGTTGACCTGCGACAGGCCTTCCACATCCGTCACGAAAAACTTGCTGGTCGGATTCTTCTTCCTGAGATCATCTGCGAGACTCGAAGAGGTCAGAAATAGGACCGTGAACAGCAAAGTACCACCGAGCGTCATCAGCCGACGTGAGCTCATGGGGAGAATCATAGAGAAATGCTGTTAAGGGTGAGAGCGCGAAAGTTATTCACCAGATAGGGTATTCACCCTATTCGGTGCAAGCCAATTAAGCCAGTAGTAGTACGTATTCACGAAACGACAAGGTTCAGGATCTTATTCGGCACAAACACGACACGATTAATCACCTTTCCAACGAGGTGCGGAGCTACCCGGGGGTGTTCTTTCGCAATCTTAATTGCCTCAGCCTCAGTGAGACCAGCGGGCACGAGTTGGTCGCCACGGAATTTGCCGTTTACCTGAAAAACCATCTTCACTCGATCGCTGGCCAATTTTGCCGGGTCGAATTGTGGCCAAGGGACTTGCTGAATCGATGGCCTCTGTCCCAGGCGTTCCCACAATTCCTCGGCCAAGTGAGGGGCAAACGGTGCCAGTATTTGTAAAAACGCCAGCATGGTGGCACGGCTCACTTGCGGTGCTTTTTGCAGCGCGTTCACGAAGATCATCATCTGAGAGATGGCGGTATTGAAGCGCAGCCCTTCGATGTCTTCGCCGACTTTCTTGATCGTTTCGTGCAGCAATTTCTCCAATTCAAGGGCTTCCGGGATCGTATCGCTGATTTTGGGATTCACCCCGCCTTCTGCCGTCA
>Ga0335071_10004876_pt1 | contig 14010 bp, 11 predicted proteins | sample Lox_Sample_15_FD_206724 | JGI IMG/M metagenome (GOLD analysis project Ga0335071, IMG submission 206724) | Soil microbial communities from Loxahatchee National Wildlife Refuge, Florida, United States - Lox_Sample_1.5 | ecosystem: Environmental > Terrestrial > Soil > Wetlands | place: USA... | reverse complement strand
CCAACGCGTGAGCGTTGGGATTGATTCCTACGATTGCGGAGTCGCCTCCGCCGGCGGCTTCGGCTTCGCCCCGCCGACCAGCACGCCGAGCTGCTCCTGGATCCGCACAAAGAACTCCGGGCTGAGATCGCCGACCGGAATCTCGTACATCTGGCGGGTGCGCATGTGCTCGTACAGGTTGCGCTCGCCGTCGGGCGTCCGGCCGCGCAGCCGCAGCAGGCGCTTGCGCTCGAGCAGGAGCGCGAGGAACTGCAGCAGCGGCGTGTTGGCCGGGGCGGGCTCGTTCGCCGGATCGGCCAGGGTGACGAAGAGATTCTCCGCGGTGAGCTTGAGCGTCCGCTCCGGGTTCTCCTCCTTCGGCTTCGGCTTGAAGACATGCACCCAGCGGCAGAGCACCGTGCCCGCGGGCCGGAAGTCCGCGTCCTCCGCGGCGAGCACGTCGTGCCGCGCGAACTCGCCGGCAACGGCGCGGACCAGGTAGCTGACGACGCGGTCGCCCTCCGCGAAGGGGCGGCGCGAGGCGCCGGAGGCCGGCGCGAGCGGTTGCAGATTCAATTCCACCGGCTTTTGTGTTTACTTGGCGGCGCGCGCGACGCTAGCAAATTCCCGACGCCAATGGCGATTGGCGCCACGGATGACACGGATGAGCACGGATATCCCGAATTCATGAACTGGCCCCATCCTCGAGCTTCGATGAGCCTTATCCGTGCAAATCCGTGTAATCCGTGGTCCAATGCCGGGGTCTGAATCATGAATGGCCGCCTGATCGCGATCGGTGACGTCCACGGCTGTCACGCCGAGCTGACCGACCTGCTGGAGCAGATCGCCCCGGCCAAGGACGACCAGCTCCTCTTCCTGGGCGACCTCCTCAACCGCGGCCCGGACAGCCTGAAGGTCCTCGAACTCGCCCGCTCGCTCAAAGCCACCACCCTGCTCGGCAACCACGAGCTGCGGCTCCTCACCTATCGGATCACCAAGGACCGCGCGGTGGCGAAGGAGGACGACCTCGTGACCTACGAGCAGCTGCGACCGGAGGACTGGGCGTATCTCGAGGCCATGCCCCTGACCCATCACGTGCCCGAATTCGAAACCGTGTTCGTGCACGGCGGCTTCGTGCCGGGCGAGCCCTGGGAGCAGCAGCCCGCCGGCGTGGTCACCCGCATCCAGGTGATCGACGCCGAGGGCAAGCCGCGCCGGCGGGCCGACTGCCCGGACGGCCGGGCGTGGGCCGACCTCTGGACCGGCCCGCCGTTCGTCGTCTACGGCCACACGCCGCGCCCGGAGATCTACGCGCTCAAATGGTCGGTCGGCATCGACACCGCCTGCGTGATGGGCGGGCACCTCACGGCCTACCTCCTGCCCGAAAAACGGTTCGTGCAGGTCAAGGCCCGCAAGGCATACTTCACCCCGTGAGCGCCCCCGCCCTCCTCCTGTGCATCGACCTGCAGCCGGCGTTTCTCCAGGTCGTGCCGGGTTCCGCGGCGCTCCTGCGCCGCTGCGCCTTCGCGCTCGAGGCCGCCCGCGGGCTGGAGCTCCCCGTCCTCTTCACCGAGCAGGTGCCGGCGAAGCTGGGCCCGACCGCACCCGAGCTGCTCGCGCTCGTCGACGCGCCCACCGCGCTGGCCAAGGACGAGTTCTCCGCCCTCGCCAACGAGCCGATCCGCGCCGCGGTCCGCGCCCGCGCCGTCCCGCAGCTCCTCCTGGGCGGCATCGAAACGCCCGTCTGCGTCTTCCAGACGGCGCGCGACGCCCTCGAGGCCGGCTGGCAGGTCACGGTGCTGACGGATTGCGTCGGCGCCCGGCGCGCCGATGACGCCGCGGCGGCGCTGAGCCAGCTCGCCCGCCTCGGCGCCCAGCTGTTGCCCGCCGAAACCGTCGGCTACTCCCTGCTGCGCTCCGCCCGCCACCCCTTCTTCCGCGCCTACACCCAGCTGGTGAAAAAATACTCCTGACCCCCTCATTCCCCTATTTATCCCATCCTCCCCTTCTCCCATTCTCCAACTCCCTCCCATGCCCGAATCCAGCTCCCACCTGACGGTCCGCGATCTCAAGGCGCTCGCGCCCACCGTCGGCCCGCAAAGCGGCCGCGCCTTCACCAGCGTGCTGCTCGTCCGGAAGGTCACGGCCCGCACCGCGAAGAACGACAGCCCCTTCCTCTCCCTTGAACTGGGTGACCGGACCGGCTCGTTCACCTGCACCTGCTTCAGCGACAGCCCGCTGTTCGAGTTCTTCAAGCACCTGCCCGAAAGCGCCGTGCTGCGCGTCGAGGGCAAGACGGACTACTATCAGGACCGGTTCTCGCCGCGCCTCCTGAAGGCGGAGGCGCTGACGCCCGAACAGCTCGCCGCCCCCGGCATGCTCGAGAATCTCGTGGAGGTGGCCCCGGAGGACCCGGAGAAACTCTGGACGGAGCTGCTGGGCTGCGTGGCCGGCATCGCCCATCCGGAGATCGCGGCCACCGTGCGCCTCGTGCTCGACGAGGTCGGCGACGCGTTCAAGTCGGGTCCCGCCGCCATCGCGATGCACCACGCCTACCGCTCCGGGCTCCTCGAGCACACGGTCCACATGGCGCGCGCCTGCCAGGCGTTGCTGCCCCTGTACCCCGAGGTCAACCCCGACCTCGCCATGGCCGGCGTGCTGCTGCACGACGTCGGCAAGACCAGCGAGTACGAAGGCACGCTCACCATTCAGCGCAGCCGCAAGGGCATTCTCCAGGGCCACGTCGTGCTCGGCTACCAGCTCGTGCGCAAGGCGGGCCTCAAGGCGAAACTCGACGCCGACCGCCTGGAGCGGCTCGAACACATCATCCTCAGCCATCAGGGCGAACTGGAATACGGCGCGGCCGTCATGGCCGCCACGCCCGAGGCGGTGTTCGTCTCCATGATCGACAACCTCGACGCCAAGATGGGCATGGTCCAGCGGACGCTGCGGCAGGCGGTCGAGGGCGAGGATTTCTCCGAGCGGATCCCCGGCCTGAATGCGCCCTTGCTCACGCGCAAGCCCGGCGCCTGACGGCCGGCGCCTCAGCCGCCGAGCAGCTGCACGATCCGCACGATCGGCAGGAAGAGCGCGATCACGATCGCGCCCACGACCAGCGCCATGGCGACGATCATCGCCGGCTCGAGCAGGCTCGTGAGCGCGGTCACCGCGTTGTCCACCTCGTCGTCGTAGAGATCGGCGAGGCGCGCGAGCATCGCGGGGAGCGTGCCCGTCTCCTCGCCGACCTCGATCATTCCCGCCACGACCGGCGGGAACACCCCGGTCGCGGCCAGCGGGCGCGCCATCCCCTCGCCCTCGCGCACGCGGCGCCGCACCCCCTCGATCGCCGCGGTCACCGCCCGCTGCCCGCAGGCGTCGCCGGCGAGCTGCAACGCGTCGAGAATCGGCACGCCACCCGCCAGCATCGTCCCCAGGGTGCGGGCGAACCGCGCGGTCGCCGCCTTCAGCAGCAGCGGCCCGGCGAGGGGCAGCCGCAGGCTCCAGCGGGCGACGGACCGCGCGACGGTTTCGGTGCGCCCGAGCCACCGCAGCGCTGCGGCCAGCGTCACGGCGGACCCGCCGAGCGCCAGCCAGTGCCGCCCCAGCCAGCGGCTGCCGCCGAGCACGGCCCGCGTCAGGACCGGCAGCGGCGCGCCCTTGAGCACGCCCGAGAAGATCGCCTCGAACCGCGGCACGACGAACACCAGCAGGGCGGCCACGATGGCGGTGGCCACCGCCATGATCACGAGGGGATACGCCGTGGCCGCCTGCAGCCGCGCCTTCGTCCGGACCGCCTTCTCCCGGTGCCGCGCCAGCCGCTCGAGCACGAGCTCCAGCGTCCCGCCGGTCTCCCCGGCGCGGACGAGGCCGACGAACATCCGGTCGAAGAGCCGGGGATGCCGCGCCAGGCCGTCGGACAGCGTGCCGCCGGCGCGGATGCCGTCCGCCAGGCCCTCGATCACCGCCCGCCAGCGCGGATGGCGCTCCTGGCGCGCCAGCAGGTCGAGCCCGCGGACCAGCGGCATGCCGGCGGTCACCAGCGCGGCCAGCTGGCGGGTGAAGATCGTCACCTCCCGGGCGCCCACGCGCCGGCGCCAGCGCGCGAGGCCGGGCGGCGAAAACGCCGGGATGGCGTCGACCGGCGCCGGGCCCGCCGCCTCCCCGCCCGGAGCGAGGGAGACCGGAAAAAGCCCGCGGACCCGCAGGGCGGCGATCGCCGCCGCCTCGTCGGCGCCGGTGATTTCGCCGCGGTGCCGCCGGCCCGTGGGGCCGTCGATGGCGACATAGCAGTAGCGGTTCATGGTGAGCGCGGAATCCGCCCGGCCCGGGTCAGGGGCAGCGGGCCACCTCCTCCAGCGAGGTGCGTCCTTCCGCCACGGCGCGCACGCCGGCCTCGCGCAGCGTCTCCATGCCGCGTTCCCGCGCCCGCTGCTTGAGCAGGGCCGCCGGGGCGCGCTGCAGCATCAATTCGCGCAACGGCTCGTCGAAGCGCAGCCACTCGAAGATCCCGCCGCGCCCGCGGCAGCCGGTCTGCCGGCAGGCCGCGCAGCCGTGGCCGCGCCCCACCTCCCGGCCGGCCAGCGCGTCCGCCTCCGGCGCCAGCTCCGCGAGCAGCGCCGCCGGCACCGGCGCAGACTCCCGGCAACCGGGGCAGACGCCGCGCACGAGGCGCTGGGCCAGCACGGCTTCGAGCGTCGCCGCCAGCAGATACGGTTCCACCCCCATGTCGATGAGGCGGGTGACCGCGCCGGGCGCGTCATTGGTGTGCAGGGTGCTCAGCACGAGATGGCCGGTCAGCGCGGCCTGGATTGCGATCTGGGCGGTCTCCAGGTCGCGAATCTCGCCGACCATCAGCACGTCCGGATCCTGGCGCAGAAACGAACGCAGCGCGGCCGCAAACGTCAGGCCGATGCCCGGATTCACCGCCAGCTGCATCACGCCCTCGATCTCGTACTCGACCGGGTCCTCCGCGGTCAGGATCTTCACCGGCGCGCGGTTCAGGAGCCGCAGACAGCTGTAGAGCGTCGTGGTCTTGCCGGAGCCGGTCGGACCGGTGACGAGGATGATTCCGTTGGGCCGGGCCAGCGCCGCCCGCACCCCGGACTCGACGGCCGCGCCCAGCCCGAGTTCGCCCAACTCGAGCGGCACCGCGGCCGGGTCGAGCACCCGCAGCACCACGCTCTCGCCCGCCTGGGTGGGCAGGGTCGCGACGCGCAGATCCACGCTCCGGCCGTCGGCGGCCACGCGCAGGCGGCCGTCCTGCGGCACCCGGCGCTCGGCGATGTTCAGCCCGGCCAGGACCTTGAGGCGCGACACGACGGCCGGCGCCAGGCCGGGCGGCGGCGCCGCCAGCTCGCGGAGCGTGCCGTCGACGCGCCCACGCACCTTGAACTCGCCCTCGAAGGGTTCGAAATGCACGTCGCTCGCCCGGTCGCGCACCGCCTGCGCGAGCACCTGATCGACAAAGCGCACCACCGGCGCCGCGTCGGCGGCCTGCGCGAGGTCCGCCGCGCCCGCGCCCTCCGCGGCCCCCGCTTCCGGCGCGCCATAATACCGGTGGAGCAGGCGCGCCACCGCGTCCGGATCGGCGACCGCCAGGCGCACCTCCCGCCCGAGCGCGAAGGCGAGGTCGCCCGCCGGGCCTGCCGCGAACGGGTCCGCCGCCGCCAGCTCGAGCCAGCGCCCGCCCGCCCGCACCGGCACCACGCCGTACCGCCGGGCGATCCCGCCCGGCACGAGCTCGACGAGTCCGGGCGGCAGCTCCTCCGGCGCCGTCGCCGCGGGCAGGCCGAGGTGCGCGGCCAACGCCGCCACGAAAGCCTCCCGCCCCACCCAGCCCTGCCCGACCACCGCGGCGGCGAGCGGCCGCCCCGTGGCGGCGCATTCGGTGCGCAGCGCCGCCAGCGTCTCCGCCGGCAGGAGATGGCGCGCGCGCAAAAGCGCGGCGACGGCCTGGTCGTGGCCCGCGAGCATAGGGGATGAAACTGGAAAGTCGCCGGCGAAGCCGGAGCGCGGCGGCGCGCCGCCGCGTCGCCTACAATTGCCGGAGCTTGTAGCCCATCTGGGTGAGCTTCTCGCGCATGACGATCGGATCCTGCGCCTTCTCGAGGGCCTCGTCCGCGCCCACCAGCTCGCGGTTGACAAGGCTCATCAGGTGCGTGTCGAGCGTGATCATGCCGAGGGAAGCCCCGGTCTGGATGTCGGAATTGATGCGGAAGGTCTTGTTCTCGCGGATGAGCGAGGCGATCGACGTCGTGTTGATCATGATCTCGTAGGCCGCGATGCGGCCGCCGCCGATCTTCTTGCACAGCGCCTGGGAGATGACCGCCTGGATCGAGCTGGAGAGCTGGGTGCGGATCATGTCCTTCATGTTCGACGGGAAGGCGTCGACGATGCGGTCGATGGTCTTGGCCGCGCCGTTGGTGTGCAGGGTGCCAAAGACGAGGTGGCCGGTCTCGGCCGCGCTGATCGCCGCCTCGATCGTCTCGAGGTCGCGCATTTCACCCACGAGGATGACGTCCGGGTCCTGGCGCAGGGCGCGGCGGATGGCCTCGGAGAAGTTCGGCACATCCACGCCGATCTCGCGCTGGGTGACGATGCAGCGCTTGTGGTTGTGGTAATATTCGATCGGGTCCTCGATCGTGATGATGTGGCCGTCGCGGTTCTCGTTGATGTAATTGATCATCGAGGCGAGCGTGGTGCTCTTGCCCGAGCCGGTGGGGCCGGTGACGACGATCAGGCCGCGCGGGCGGAAGAGGAGTTCCTTGACCTTGTCGGGGATGCCGATTTCCCGCAGGCCGAACATCTTGTTGGGGATCTGCCGCAGGACCAGGCCGTAGTTGCCCTTCGCCTTGAGCACGCTGACGCGGAACCGCGCCTTCTCGCCGAAGGCGAAACCGAAGTCGCTCCCGCCGTTGAGCTTCACGTTTTGCACGTGGTTGTCCGGCGTGATCGAGAGCATGAGGTTCTCCGTGTCCTTCGGCGTGAGGTTCGGGCCGTCGACGGGGGTCATGCTGCCCGAGAGGCGCAAGGTGGGCGGCTGGCCGACCTGGAGATGGAGATCGGAGGCGTTCTGCTCCACCACGATCTCGAGCAGGTCGTTCATTTCGTAGCTCATGGGAAATCTCCGGTTGAAGAGGAGGTCTGGGGCGCGGGCTCCACCGTAGCGAGGATTCGCCCCACGTCATTCAAAAAACATCGCGCCGCCGGTTTCACGTTCCGTTCGCATCGCCGACCGTGGCCGCCAGCACCTCCCCGGCCGACGTCCGGCCGGCGCGCGCCTTGCGCCAGCCGTCCTCGCGCAGGGTGCGCCACCCGCGGGCCCGGGCGTGCGCCCGCAGCCGGCCGGCGCCGGCCCCGGCATGGATCAGCTGCTGGAGCCCGTCGTCCACCGGCAGCACTTCGAACAGGCCGAGGCAGCCGCGGTAGCCGGTGCGCTCGCAGGCGGGGCAGCCCGCGCCGCGGCGGAAATCGTCGCCCGCGGCCGGCGCCAGCTCCGCCGGCGGCGCGGCCGCGCGGCCGCATTGCGGGCAGATCCGCCGCACCAGGCGCTGCGCCACGACCGCCCGCAGGGCCGAGGCCACGAGGAAGGGTTTCACGCCGAGGTCCACCAGCCGGGTCACCGCGCCGGCCGCGTCGTTGGTGTGCAGCGTGCTGAACACGAGGTGCCCGGTGAGCGCGGCGTGAATCGCGATCTCGGCCGTCTCCCGGTCGCGGATTTCCCCCACCAGGATGACGTTGGGCGACTGCCGCAGCATCGCGCGCAGCGCGGCGGCAAACGTGAGGCCCAGCTCGGGCCGCACCGGCACCTGGTTGACGCCGGCCAGCTGGTACTCCACCGGGTCCTCGACCGTGATGATCTTGCGATCCGGGCGGTTCAGGGTCTGCAGGCAGGCGTAAAGCGTCGTGGTCTTGCCCGAGCCGGTGGGCCCGGTCACCAGCACCAGCCCGTCCGGCAGGGCGAGGAGGCGGTCGAGCACGCGCCGGTCGTCCGGCTCCAGGCCGAGCTCCTCCAGCCCGAGGCGCAGCCGGCCCGAATCCAGCACGCGGATCACCACGCTCTCGCCGTGGAGGGTGGGCAGGGCGGAGACCCGGAGGTCGAGCTCCCGGCCGGCGCCGGCGAGGCGCGCACGCCCGTCCTGCGGCCGGCGTTTTTCCGCGAGGCTCATCCCGGCCATGAGCTTGAGGCGGGACACCACCGCGCGCTCGAGCGAGCGCGGCGGTTCCCCGGCCTCGTGCAGGACCCCGTCAATGCGGAGCCGGACGCGAAACCGGCTGGCCAGCGGCTCGAAGTGCAGGTCGGAGGCCCGCCGGTCGACGGCTTGGCGCAGTTGCTCCTCGATCCAGCGGATGACCGGGGCCTCGTCTTCCGCCACCGCGGTGGCGGACGGGCCGGCCGCCGGCGCCGCGGGCGTGGGCGCGGCGGCCCCGTAGTGCCGGGCGATCGACCGGCGGAGGTCGTCAAGCGGCGCGAGCTCCGCGTCGAGCGCCAGGCCCGCGGCGTGACTGGCGGCATCCAACCCCTCGAAATCGAAGGGATCGCCCACGGCGACCCGGAGCATCGCCCCGTTCCGCGCCAGCGGCAGGAGGTCGTGCCGCTCCGCCAGCGCGGGGGGCAGCGCCGCGAGCGCGTCGGGCGCCGGCGCGACGGCCAGGTCCGCGAGCGGCAGCCGGAGGCGCCGCGCCAGCAGGCGGGCCGCGCGACCGCCGTCGAGCACGCGTTCCGCCACGAGGAAGGCGAGCAGCCGGGGCCGGGCCACGGCCGCGCCGGCGGCCGCTTCGTAACGCAGCAGCGCCGCGGCCAGTTCGGCCGGACTCAGCAGGCCCTCGGCGAGGGCAATTTGGACGGCGGGGTCTTCGGCGGTGTTCACGGGGGATGTGACGTGAACGACCGGAGGCGGGCGGCGCGCAGGGCGCGCCCGCTAGCGGTTGAGACTCAGGAGAAATTCGGCGTTGGAACGGGTCTTCTTCAGTCGGGAAATCACCATCTCCATCGCTTCCACCGGGGGAATGCCCTGCATGGCGCGGCGCAGCGAATAGATCCGGAGCAGCTCGTCCGGATGGTAGATCAGTTCCTCCTTGCGCGTGCCGCTGCGCTCCATGTTCAACGAGGGGAAGATGCGCTTGTTGACGAGGTCGCGGTCGAGGTGGAGCTCCATGTTGCCGGTGCCCTTGAACTCCTCGAAGATCACCTCGTCCATCTTGCTGCCGGTGTCGATCAGCGCGGTGCCCATGATGGTCAGGCTGCCGCCGCCCTCGATGTTACGGGCGGAGCCGAAGAAGCGCTTCGGCTTCTGCAGGGCCGTGGCCTCCATGCCGCCGGTCATGATCTTGCCGCTGTTGGAGGCGAGCGCGTTGTAGGCGCGGGCCAGGCGGGTGATGGAATCGAGCAGGATGACGACGTGCTGGCCGATTTCGACGAGGCGGCGCGCCTTCTCGATCACCATCTCGGCGGCGTGGGTGTGGCTCTCCGGCGTCTCGTCGAACGTCGAGCTCACCACCTCGCCCTTGGTGTGGCGGCGGAAGTCGGTGACCTCCTCGGGGCGCTCGTCGACCAGCAGGATGATGAGCTTCACCTCGGGGCTGTTGGTCGAGATCGAGTTGGCCATGTTGTGCAGCAGGACGGTCTTGCCGGTGCGCGGCGGCGCCACAATCAGGCCGCGCTGGCCGAAGCCGACGGGCGTGAGGATGTCGACCGCGCGCATCGAGACGTCCTTCTGCTCGGGCACCTCGAGCAGGATGCGCTGCAGCGGGTAGTACGGGATCAGCTCCTCGAACGGCGGGATTTTCGAAACCGCCTCGGGCGCCATGCCCATGACCCGATTGATCTTCACCACCGACGGGCAGCGCTCCGCCCCCTCGGGCGCGCGCACCTGCACCTCCACCTCGTGGCCGCGTTTGAGGCCGTAACGCTTGACCAGGCTCTCCGGCACGTAGGCGTCCTCCGGATAGAGCCGGTAGTTGACGCCGGAGTGCGTGACAAAGCCGTGGCCCCGCTCGGTGAGGTCGAGCCAGCCGTGGTCCACGATCGGGCGCTTCGCCTCGCTGGCCGACTTGAAGATCAGCGCGAGCAGCTCCTTGCGGTTCGGCGCGCCCTCGAACGTCATGCCCAGCTTCCTCGCCGCCGCCGTCAGCTCGGCCAGGGCCAGGCCGTAGAGCTCCTCGAGGTTGATCGGCTTGCCCTCGCCCGAGGCTGCCTCCTTGGCCAGGGCGTCGAGCGCCGCCAGGTCGGCGAAACGCGCGGCGTCCGGCAGGTCGCCGAAGACCGGCGCGAAGTTGGGGGGCGGCGGCTGCGGCGGATACTGGTTGCCGCCGCCGGGTCCGCCGGGCCAGTGCTTGCCGCGCTTCCGTTTGTGGCGCTTGCCCTTCTTGAAATAGTAACCGCCGTCGTAGCCCCCGCCGCCGCCTCCCCCGCCGCCTTGGTAGTGGTTGCCGCCGCCCTGGTGTTCCTCCTCGCGTCCGCCCCCGGACTCGGCGGACTCGGCCGGCGCCTCGCCACCGCGCTCCTCCGCCGCCGGCGGCACGGGCGCCGCGGGCGCCGCGGGCGCCGGACGTTCGGCGTCGTCGCGTTCCGCCGGGGGCGCCTTGGGCGCGGAGTCGGCGGCGGTCTCGGCCCCGGGCGGCTTGGGGCGATAGTAACGCGAACGGTGGCGCATGGGTTTGCGCGAGCCGGAAGACTCGGTCGCGGGGCGGTCAGCCGCGCCGCCACCCGATTCCTCGGGCAGAGACTCGTCGCCGGACTGGGAATTAGAAGCCATGGGTGCGAAAAGTAGGGACCCGCAGGTCGCGGGAGGGTGCCTCGACGCCGAAGCGAAGGCAGAAATCAACGGATGGCCAGTTGGCCAACCACCCGCGCCACCTGTTCGCGCAGAAAATCGAGCGAACCATCGTTCAATAAGACAAAGTCAGCTAGCTCAATCTTCTGCGCCAAAGGCAGTTGCTGGGAAATTCGTTGCCGGGCGAGCGGCGGGGGGAGGCCGCGCTGCTCAAGCCGCGCCAATTGCAGGGCGGCATCAGAGGCGACCCCGATGGTGAAATCAAACCAATTCTGGAGGCTTTTTTCGAAAAGCAGCGGCACTTCCACCACCCAGGATTGGCCCGGCGCCGCCGCGAATCTCGTTCGCCAGTGGGCAAATACGCGCGGATGCACGAGCGCCTCCAGCCAGCGCAACTCCTTCGGATCCCCGAACGCCCGCCGCGCCACCTGGCGGCGGTCCACCTCGCCCCCCGCCGTCACCGTCTCCGCGCCGAAATGCTCGCGCAGCGCCCCGGCCACCGCCGGCTCTTTCAACACCACGTCGCGCACGATCGCATCCGAGTCCAAGGCCGCAAAGCCGTGGGTCGCGAACATCCTGGCAGCCGTGCTCTTGCCACAGCCCAACCCGCCTGTGAGCCCGAGGATCATCGCGTTGAGTATTAGGGCTTGTCTGGCAGTTGAAAAGCGCGGAGATTCAGCTTGCAGGTATTCGCCCCGAAACCTTAGCTCGCGCCATTGCCGTTCGTTGGCAATAACCGCACGCCTAGCTCCTCCGGATGTTTCCCCAAGTCGACACGAAGACTCCCTCCTCGGTCGCCGCCGTGGCCCGGGCCACCTTCCTGCATCATCATCCAGGGGCGGACACCAACGTGCTCGACGCCCTGTTTCGCGACGTGGAGGACATGTTCGCCGGGCGGTACCTCGACTACCTGCCGCTCGACATGCGGTACCACGACCAGGAGCACACCCTGCAGGCGGTCCTCTGCCTCGTCCAGCTGTTGGAGGGCCGTTACCGCGCCAAGGCCGTGCCGCCCCTCACCGCGCGGCATTTCGAGATCGCGGTGGCCTCGGCGCTCCTGCACGACACCGGCTACCTGAAGCTGCGATCCGACCGCGAGGGCACGGGCGCCAAGTACACCCTCGTCCACGTCACCCGCAGCTGCGCGTTCGCCGCCAGCTATCTGCCGGTCCTGGGTTTCAACGCCGACGAGGTGGACACGGTCGTCACCGCCATCCGCTGCACCGGGCCGCGCAGCAACATCGCGCACCAGCAGTTTTCGGGCGAGGTCGAGCACTTCATCGGCTGCGCGCTCGCCACCGCCGACTACCTCGGCCAGATGGCGGCGCCCGACTACGTCGACGAGATCGCGTTCCTGTACGCCGAGTTCGAGGAATCGGACAACTTTTTCAACATCCCGCGGGAGGCCCGGCTGTACCGCAGCGTGCGCGACCTGATCGCCAAGACGCCGGTGTTCTGGGAGAAATTCGTGCTGCCGAAGATCAACAGCGACTTCCTCGGCGTCTACCGGTTTCTCGCCGATCCCTACCCCGGCGGCCCCAACCCCTACGTGTCCGCGATCGAGCAGAACATGACCCGGGCCATCACCCTCGCCTACGCGCCCGAGATCTCGCTCGACCCCTTCCCCAAGCCGCCCCTCGGCCGCGATTCCCGCTCGCCGGGCTTGCCAAAGTCCTGAACGGGTATTTTCCTTTTTCCGGAAATCCTCCGGAAAAATGCTGGCGACCGTCCACTCCGCCGCGTTGCAGGGCATCGACGCCGAGGCCGTCCTGGTCGAGGTCAACACCGGCGAGGCCGGCATCCCCGAGCTGATCCTCGTCGGCCTGCCCGACGCCGCGGTCAAGGAATCGGAGGACCGCGTCTTCTCCGCCCTGAGCAACACCGGCCTGCACATGCCGCGCAACCGGACGACGATCAACCTCGCCCCGGGCGACCTGCGCAAGGAGGGCCCCTGCTACGACCTGCCGATCGCGCTCGGCCTGCTCCGCGCCACCGACCAGCTCGCCGCCGACCACCTCGCCGATTACCTCATCGCCGGCGAGCTCAGCCTCTCCGGCGCGACCCGGCCCATCCGCGGCGCCCTCGCGATCGCGCTCCTCGCCAAGCGCCTCGGCAAGCGCGGCGTGCTCCTGCCCCCGCGGTCGGCCGAGGAGGCCGCGCTGGTCGAGGGCGTGGCGGTCTACCCCGTGCGCTCGCTCGACGAGGCGTACCGCTTCCTGGCCGGCGACGCGCGCCTTGCGCCCCTGCCGGGCGGACTGGCCGCGCGGCTGGCCGCGCCCCCCGCCGCCGGGGAGCCGGGCGCCGATTTCTCCGAGGTCAAGGGCCAGCAGGCTCTCCGCCGCGCGGTCGAGATCGCGGTCGCCGGCGCGCACAACCTGCTCATGATCGGCCCGCCGGGCGCGGGCAAGTCGATGGTCGCCGCGCGCATCCCCACGATCATGCCGCGGCCCACCCTCGACGAGTTCCTCGAGGTGCTGAGCATCCACTCGGCCGCCGGCCGCACCCTCGCCGGCGACCTGCCGTTTCTCTCGCGGCCCTACCGCGCGCCCCATCACACGATCTCCGACGTCGGCCTGCTCGGCGGCGGCGTGATCCCCGGCCCGGGCGAGATTTCCCTCGCCCATCACGGCGTGCTCTTCCTCGACGAGCTGCCCGAGTTCAAGCGTTCCGCGCTCGAGGTCATGCGCCAGCCGCTGGAGGACGGCCACGTCACGATCTCCCGCAGCGCGGGCAAGGTCACCCTGCCCTGCAGCTTCATGCTCGTCGCCGCCATGAACCCGTGCGCCTGCGGCTATCTGGGCGATCCGCGCCACGAGTGCCGCTGCTCGCCCGCGCAGGTGCAGCGCTACCGGGCGCGCATCAGCGGCCCGCTGCTCGACCGCATCGACCTGCACGTCGAGGCGCCGCCGCTCAGCGTCGAGGAGCTGCGGCAGGAGCGCCCGGCCGAGCCCTCGGCGGCGATCCGCGAGCGGATCGAGGCCGCGCGGTTCCGCCAGCGCGCGCGCTTCGGCGGCACGCGCACCGCGACCAACGCGCGCATGACCCAGGCCCAGATCCGCCAGCACTGCGGCCCGGATGCCGCCCTCGGCCGGCTGCTCCAGCAGGCGATGGAGCAGCTGCACCTCTCCGCCCGGGCCTACGACCGCATCCTCAAGGTCGCGCGCACCATCGCCGATCTCGCCGGCGCCGACGCCGTCGCCGCCCCGCACCTGCTCGAGGCCATCCAGTACCGCAGCCTCGACCGGAACCTGTTCTA
>Ga0335071_10004875_pt1 | contig 14011 bp, 9 predicted proteins | sample Lox_Sample_15_FD_206724 | JGI IMG/M metagenome (GOLD analysis project Ga0335071, IMG submission 206724) | Soil microbial communities from Loxahatchee National Wildlife Refuge, Florida, United States - Lox_Sample_1.5 | ecosystem: Environmental > Terrestrial > Soil > Wetlands | place: USA: Florida... | reverse complement strand
ACGGGCTTCGCAGTCCGGAATCTGATTGAGTGGAGGTTCCCGGGAGAATGGAAGCCGGGCGGGCAGGAGCATTTGATTCTTGACTTCTCTCCCTTTGATCGCTGGGTTAGCCTGTGCCTTCGCGCCGGGATTTCCGACCACATCGAGTGCTGGTCGCCGCTGGTCCAGCCTGGCTCTGACCATTCCTTCATTATCTACACCGACACTCAGAATGGGCAGCGCCGTAAACTTCGTCTGCCGGCGGGTTCGGACGAATACAAGGCGGTGTGGGGCGAATTTGCAAAGGCTTTTCAGGAACACCTGCGTGAGAGAGGATGGTTGGGCAAAACCTACCTGGCGTTCGATGAAATCGCGACGGCAGTGCTCGATGGTGTCGTTCCTTTTTTCCACCAGGTTGCGCCTGACCTAAAATTGATGGTCAGCGGCGGCGATGAAAAGGGTCGTTACTCTGCTGAGTCGCGCGAGCTTGCCTTCCATTATGGTTATTACAGCCCCGGCTCAGGAATTGAATTGCCCGATATCCCCGCCCGCCGAAAGGCCGGCAAACGGACGCTCATGTATACCGCTGTAACTCCAATCTATCCCAATACCTTTATATTCTCCCAACCGCTGGAATCGCGCTACCTCGGCTGGATTATTTGGAAATGGGATTTCGACGGCTACATTCGCTGGGCGTGGGACTTCTGGTGGCCGGAGAATTTTTGGGACCAACCTCTTTACAAGTGGCATTCAGGCGACATGTGGTTCGTGTATCCGGGTGGCGAGGGACCCGTAGACAGCATCCAGTGGGAAATGCTGCGCAAGGGGATCGAGGACTATGAATGCCTCTGGCTGGCACGGCAAGGCCTTGAGACGGCACGGGGCCGAGCGGAGTCTAGTGGCCTTGTCAACCGAGGTCAGAAAGAACTGGGGCGCGCCGTGGATCTGGCTACCCAGCAATTTGACCGCACCAAGATCCCTCATGATCCGATACCGGCGCGAATGGATGAAGCCCGTCAAATCGTCAATACTTTGCTCAAGGAGCTGGCCCTTGGGGGTCTGTTACCAAGATGAAAAAATTGCGGATACTAATCGGAATGAATGACCCTCTCTGGACCGGTTCGATGTTCGGCCGCAATGGCCTGATTCTCACTCTGTGGTTGTGTTGCGTCGGTACTATTCTCGTCAATCCAGCCTTAGGCATGAAGATTTGGGTTGTCGGAGATTCCACGCGCATCGACCCTACGAGAAACGCGGCCTTCGAAGACAATCCGCTGTTGTTTCCGGACTGCCTGACTGGCGACTATCAGGAATCCAACTTGATCTGGGATGGAAGACAAAAGCGCATCAATCTGAGAGGGGCGCGCAATGAGACGATTGCGTTCCAGATTATTGTTGAGCGGAATGGCACAGAGAAACTCTCTAATGTCAAGGTCGAGTTGGGAGATCTCTCAGGACCGAGCGGGAAGAAAATACCAGCCCAAAATATAGACATATACAAGGAATGGTACGTTCATGTGACAAAGTCCTCCCGACAGACCTATACGCTGGGGACCGGCTACTATCCGGATGCCCTTCTGCCCTGTCTCCGATGGAAGGGCAACCTGTATCCGCACAGCTATGTGATGCCCTTCGATGTCCCGGACCCAATGACCGACATCGGCGACGACCAGAAAAACCAGGCGCTCTGGGTCGATGTCTATGTGCCCCGTGCGCGGCAGGAGGCACCTCCTGGGGCCTACACAACTGCGGTGACGGTGATTTCCGATAGCGGGAGGGTCGATCTGAACCTTCAGCTTCAACTTTGGGACTTCGCTTTACCCGAGGAAAGCCACATCAAGGGTAACATCCATACAGACACAGAGATCAACACATTCTCCGAAGAGATGGAACTCCGCTACTATCAACTTATGCGCAAACACCGGCTGGCCATGGGAGTATTAGGTTACGCCCCGGGCTTAAAGGTCCAGGGAACGGATGTGCGGATCGACTGGACGAAATATGATGACCGCCTCTCGAAATACCTCGACGGCAGTGCATTCACGGAAAAGCACGGATATAGGGGTCCTGGTTATGGCATCCCCATCGAACTACTGGTGCTCCCGTTCGACGCGTTCCCCGTCAACCTCTACAAAATGTCCATCGGGATTCGGATTGGGAAAGAGTTCAAATTTTACAGCCCCTGGCCGGTGCCTTTACCCAAAGGAGGACGGACTCCGGCATATGACGAGATCTGGAAGAACACCTTCCGACAATTTGAGGCTCACTTCGACGAACATCCGCAGTGGAACAAGACTCGCCTTATAGTTTATCTGCTGAGCTTGGACGAAGCGTACGACGACGTGGCGCGGGAACGGATGTTCTACTACGGCCAGCTCCTGAAGGATTCCGGAGCCCAACGGCTGGAGTATCGTGTGGACGGGTGGTATCCGCGCGAGACCATGGGTCGTCTCGCCAAGATCCTCAAAATTGCCATTCTCGGGCTGGGCGGGTGGGATCCCCAACTGGTGGAAGAGATCCGAAAGCAGGGAGTCGATCCCTGGTTCTACGATGCAGCCGGCATCCTGGACGGAGACGGCCTCCAGGGTAGGGCGTTGAGCTGGGTTGCCTGGAAATATCGAGCAGGCTCCTGGACACTCTGGGAACTCGATTTTAACTCCCTCCGGGCGTACCTGTATCCCGAGACATATCCAGATCTCAATGGTCACGGAATGCTGGTGTATCGCGGTGAGACGATGGGGCTCGACGAGCCAGTTGCGAGCATGCGGTTGAAAATAATGCGGCGTGGTACCCAGGATTACGAGTATTTCTGGCTCCTCTCCCAGAAAAGCAATGGTCGTCAGCAAGCCGACGAGGCCGTCGACTCAATAGTGAATGACTTCGTGCGGGTCGGCGCAGATCGGGCGTCGCTGGGTTCGCCAGGTCATTGGAAGCATAATTCGGAGGATTGGGAGCGTGCGCGGATTCGTCTCGGAGATCTTATAGAGGAATCACCGAAGTAGTGGTTCCCCGCGTTTTCTCTCGAGAATTTGGCAGGCTGGCGCCCTGTTTTATCTTTTGGCTGGAGACGAGCGAAGCGTGGAATCCCAGACTCCCATGTCCCCGCAGGGGACGAACACAAATAGCCCTGGGTCGTGCGGCCCCTGGGTGACAGAAGTCACACGCCGCACCACCCGGGGTGGGAAGCAACCAGCAGGAACCGACCCTGAAGGGTTCGAACAAAATCGAGACGGGGAAAGGGCTTCCTGCAACAGTTCAACCCTTTCATTTCAGGGTTGAGATTGCTTTCTGCTTGCCCTCCCGTGGGTACCGCTGTGCTCAACCCGCGGCTATTCAAATGAATCCCCTCCGAGGATTGGAACATTGCAGAATTCCAAACAGCGGGGCAGAACTTCAAATAGGTCATGTGGTGTCCTTTCCTGGAGTTGTTTGTCCAGGGCGCACTTTCTATGAGGTGATTCGAATGTACAAAGTCGCTTGGTTGTTTCTTCTTCCCTTGAACCTAAGCGCAGCAGAGATCACTGCAACAGCATCTCAGCCAGTCTCTGTACAGAGGTCCCAGGCAACAAAAGTCAACAATACGGCTATATCGAAAGGCACGATCCTACTGAATGGGCAGCCATTTCCTATGGTTTTGGATGCTGGGACCGATTGTTTTACCCCTCAAGATTATGATCTGGTCATGAGCAGCAAGGACGCATTTGGCGCTAATACCTGGTGGCTTCAGTACGCCATGCGCAATATGAAGTCGGAATCAAAGGGAGATTTCTCGGGCCTGGTGCGAGCGCTGGATTTCTTTGAGAAGACCGGGATGTGGGTCAATCTCTATCTGCGGGCGGAATATCGAGACCTCCCGGAGTGGTTTTATCAAAACAACCACGACTATCAGATGTTGGATCCTGCCGGCAAGCCGGTAGGCCGACAGATTTGTCTGCAGCATGAGGGGTTTCGCCGTTTAGTCGATCAGTATCTCCGCCAAGCAGTGCGGGTGGCTCGGACCAAGTCAAGCTTGCTTATGTATTCCATCTATGACGAGTTTTGTATCCGAGGGTGGGGGTGCTTCTGTCCTCGTTGCATCGGCAATTATCGCATCTATCTCCAATCAAAGTACCACAGTCTTCAGAAGCTCAACGAATCCTGGAACTCGAATTATGCTTCCTGGGAACAGATCGACGCACCGCGCACTCAGTCGTTTGACCCAAACTACAATGATTGGCAACACTATCGTCTAAAGGTCCTTGAGGAATTTGGCCTGCTTTACTATCGGGCGGTTAAGGAAGAGGACCCTGATCACCTGGTCTGGATCGACATTAATATGGACCTTTACGGCTATACCTGGCAGCGGCTCTGTGTTTGGTGGAAGTTGACAGGCATCTTTGACGCCTTTAATTTGGGGCCTGACTCGGTGGCCGACGCCGGCGCTGTCAGGACTGCCATGAACCGCGCTATTCGGGACAACTATGCTAAAGCAGCGACCTGGCACCTGGGAATATCGAACAAGGAATTCATCGATCGATCAGAACTGTATTCGCTTCTCTTTGAATCCAACCACGGAGGTTTGGTGTGGTGGTACTCTTTCTGGGATACCCTCCGATCCGATCAAGCCTGGGGAGTCGGTAACGACGTACTTACGCCAGTCCAAACCAATTGGTTTGCAGCTCGTGAATTGAACCACCTGGTGCAGTATCTGGATGATCTCTACACCAATAGCAAACCGATTCGGGGAGAGGTAGGTATTTTTGTCAATGGTTTGACGGACATGATGCGAAGCCTCACGGCTCGGCAGGTTCTACAGAACGAAGACCCGCTGAATATGGGTGGGCTGTGTCAAATGCTGAGAGACTTGAATATTCCATACGAAGCCATCGGCGAGGATCAGCTAAATCAACTGGGCTCGTTCAAAGCGATTCTGCTCGGTCAATTTTCGATGTGTGGCGACGAAAGCACAATCGAGGCATTCCGGCAATACGTACGCAATGGGGGGATGCTAATAGTCACCAATTATGCCTTCAGTGCCGATGTCAATGGCCGTGAACTTTCCAATCCTGCATTCGGAATGGACGAAGTATGGGGAAGTTCGGGTCAGATTAACGATCAGACCGCAGATGGTCGAATCATGCCCTCCTCCGCACCGGATAATCTACTTACAACGAAGATTTCGGGGTTGCGATTCCCGACCTTGGGAGGAGTGGCACGGCGAACCATGGGAAAAGCCCAAATCGTCGGCCGGCTCCAAGATGGCACCCCAGCCATTACTTTGAACCTCTATGGAAATGGTTTGGTCCTTTTCATTGGCACCAATGCAGGTGAAGCATACAATGCCGGGCATTTTCTGGAGATGGGAAGCTTCCCGCCCGGAGGGGGAATTCGCCTTGATATCCAGACTTACAACCGGCTGGTTCGGCAATTGGAAGGATGGCAGAACTACGCAATCCTATTGAGGGAGGCTTTGGGCTTAGTGGGAGTCCATAGCCCATTGAAGCTGATTGCGGCGAATCAGACCGATCTGCTGGGCAAGGCTCGGGTTAGCCTGCAAGAAGAGCGAAGCCCGGCCAATGATCCAGGTTACCATCTGCTAGTAGTTACCCTTGAGCCAATCCATAACCCGATTGCTATGGTCCAAAAAAATCAGAATGACTTCTTGGGACCTGAAAAGCGCGTCCTGAAACATCTATGGGTGTCAGCCAATATCCCTCACCCGGAAGGAGTAAAAGCAGTCTACCGCATCCCGCCTATCGGATATGAAATGGGCAAGATCCAGGCTCTGCCAGAGAAAATTCCGTTTGAAGTCGATCATGGAGAGATCAGGATGACAATTCCGGAGATCTCTGAGGTTGCGTGCCTGCTGGTGGCGCGCGATGCCCGGCCCTTGGTCGGAGTGAAGTCGGAGAGTATTAGTGCCGAGGAAGGCCGCCCAACTCGCGTGCTCGTGACTGTCGACAATGCAACAAATGAGCCGCTCTCCGGAGAGATCATCTTCCCATCGGGATTTGTCGCAGTGCCTGTCGGAGAGAAACCGCCGCGCTTTCAGGGGTTGGAGCCGGGTGGAAGTTGCCAGCGAGAGTTCGATGTTACTTCTCCTTCTCCCGTTGAAAGAAACAGGACCTTTCGGGCAATTTTGAATTACCTTCGCAACGATGGGCGGACCGGGGTATCCAAGTCTTATCCCGTGACCAGCAGGACGGACGAGAGAATCGCTTGGGGTTGGGTGAGGCGAGTGGAAACCGGAATGGCCGAAGCAGCCCAACCACCAACCCCATATGGAGACCTCTACGAGCAGGCACTGCAGCTACGGGAACGGGTTTACGCGGCTTATAACAACGGAGCCTATGCCGATACCATTCGACTGGCCCGGGAGCACGTCCGCCTGTGTGCCCGAATCAAAGAACAAAGGAGACAGCAACTGCCAATCCCTGAAGAATAGACTGATTACTCTAGTGATTTTTCTCTGCGTCTTCGCGTCTCTGCGTTTGCTTTTTGACCGCCTCACAGGCAGCATAAGATCTTTACACCCTGTAAGCGAGAAACAGGTTGGCCGCATCCTTGTGAAATTCGAATCCTGCGGGAACTCACCTCTCTATGATAGATTGAGTCTATGCTTCGCCTGTTTGTCGTCCTGCTTTGCGCCGGCCTGAGCCAGGCATATCCCCAAGAAAGATCCCTTAAAGCTGAGGACTTCTTCTTTGGGGCGCGACAGCACTTCGAAAACCAAGAATGGGATAAGGCCCGGATCGCGGCTTCCAAGGCCCTGGAACTCAACCCCGGGCTGGTAGATGCTGAGGTGATGTTGGGGCTGATCGATACGGTTCAAGCCCAGTTCAGCAGCGCCGAACAGCACTTTCTGCGCGCGGTTTCGCTTCAACCTCAAAACGATCAGGCCCTGGGTTACCTGGCTTCCACCTACCTCCAAGAGAAACGCTACCGAGAGGCGGCTAGCACCTTCCAAAGAGTACTGCGCTTGAACCCCCACAGTCAGGCGGCGAACTACAATCTCGGCCTGATAGCCCTCGTACGACAAGAACCTGCTGAGGCGTTGACTTATTTCGAACGGGTCGAGCGGATAAATTCTGGAGATGTGCCGGCACTGACTGGAATGCTCGAATGCCAGCTCATCCTCAAGCATCCGGCCGAAAGCCAACAGTTGACACTGAAGCTCCGAGGCCTGTTACAGCCCCAAGATCCAAGATTATTCCAGATTGCGACAATGCTGGCGCTCCACCAGCAGTATGAAACGGCTATTGCCATTCTCGAACAGGTCCGACAAGTATATCCCCAATCCTATGATGTGAATTACAACCTCGCCCTGGCTTATCTTCGATCGGATAAATACTCACAAGCGGTTCAGACCTTAGAGCCACTGCTGGGCCAAGCCAAGGCTGCTGAGGCGTACAACCTTCTGGCACAGGCAAGGGAGAAATTGCAACTTCGGGATCAGGCAATTCTCGCTTATCAGAAGGCCGCTGAACTAGAACCGGGAAATGAGGATTACTGCTACGATCATGCCTATGCATTGCTGCAGTATGTTTCTTACGACGCGGCCATGACTGCTTTTTCGGCAGGCGCTCGCGACTTTCCAAAGTCATGGAGAATGCGCGTGGGATTGGGTTCCGCTTATTTCCTAGCCGGGGAGTATACACAGGCGATCCAGGTCCTGCTGGAGGCCGCCAAACTTGAACCCACTGCGAAGGTAACCTATTACTTGTTGGGGAAGGCTTACGAATCGGCAGTGGAGTGGCAAACCGCCATCCGCGAAGCTTTCAAAGCGTATCTGATGAACAAACCCCAGGACCCGTGGGCCTACTACCACTACGGCAACATGCTCTATCTTGAGGCCCAGGCGGAATCGACGCGGGACTACCAAGGCGCAAAGGCCTATTTGAAAACGGCATTGTCTTTGAATCCCGATTTTGCGGAAGCCTACCTTCAGATGGGGATTATTGAACAGACAGAAGGTCGGTTGACAGAGAGTGTCCAGTCCTTCGAGAAGGCGATTCGGGCCAATCCCAACTTACCTGCTCCCCACTACCGCCTGGGCCTGGTTTATCAGCGACTGGGAAACAAGGAAAAATCCAAGTCCGAATTTGATTTGTTTGAGAAGCTGAAATCGGAGAGTAGTGGTGCTCAAGAAAAGCAAACTGTAGTCCAATCGCTGGGCGAACAGAAGAAGTAGGTAGGGCTCCTCCACACCTCCTCTGAGAATCCCGCCAATGGAATGACGGGCACCCAGTCCGGGGTACCCCCTAGTGTACTAGCTATGCGTTCTAATCACCGGTAGTATCGTCCGCCGTTGGCGGACTCTGGAGTCTGGTGGAGGGTCCCGTGAGCGACTGCTTTCACCCGTCGCGACCTCGGACCCGACGGGGCGGGGCCCTCCATCATTTTCATCGACCGTGTTGACTTGAAAAGGTCTTGGGCTACTCTCAAGGTGAACCTACACCTTCAATCCGTTAAGGTAGGGAACACTCGCCTTCATCAAGTCCTTGTCCATTTCGACAAAGTAGTTTCTTACACCACCTGCCTTCGCCGCGACGAAAAGCTTCTTCCAATCGATAACACCTTGGCCTACGGGGACCATTTTCTTCTCTTTTGATGACCAGTCTGCGACGTGCAGAGAACAAAAGCGACCTGGATATTTCGAAAGATAAGTCACGGGGTCATAGCCGATACTGACTACGGCGCATTGAAACTGCATCTTGATTAGCTTCGCATCAAACTGCTTCATCAATTCGTCGTAAATCAGTACGCCATTGAGTTCTTTGAATTCCATGTCGTGATTGTGATAGCCAAGCTGGATTCCCGCCTGTTTCGTCTTCTCTCCTGCCTTGTTCAAATCGTTGGCAGCTCGCTTCCAGTCATCGAGTGTGGCATCCCGCTTGAGGCCGAAGCTCGAAAGAATCATGTACTTCAGCCCAAGTTCCTTCGCATAATTGACCCTGTCCTCCAGACTGGTCTTGAGTTCCTCAGGGGTGTAATGGCAGCTTTCGCAGTGCAAGCCGACGGTCTTTAGAGTTTGGCGAACTTCGGGAGCTTTCATTTTTGCCAGAGGGCTGAAATCATCGTAACCGGAAAAAGAGCACAGTTCGATTGCCCGGTAGCCTGCCGCAGCCATTTCCTGGAGCGTACCTTTAAAATCTTTCACAGACTTTTCTCTGACCGGGTAAATTTGAAACCCGATGGGAATACCAAGCGGATCGGCACCAAGCGACGAAGTTCCCGCGGACAAACACCCGGCAACTGCGACGCCCATTGCGCTTCTTTCGAGAAACTCTCTTCTTGAAATCTTCTGCATTGACGTTCTCCTTTACAGTTTCCATCCTTGTCGGTATTCGCGATACAGGAATTGGTTCGCTTCGGCCAAATTGGTAAATTTCATATCTTGAGCGTCCCACTCCAATGGCGGAGTGGTCTGGCCTTCACGGAAGTTTCTTCTACTAAATCGTATTACAGCGCCCGCCAGGGAAATGGTTTCCGAGCACGCTGCTGCGTTTAGGAAATTGCCTGGGGAAGGTTTCCCACCTTTAAAGGCAATTATCCAATCATTGTCTCTGGGTCCGCCACGTCTGCGCTCTTGCTGCGAAATCGCCTTTCCCCCCTGATATTCACTCATCCTCTTCTCGGGTATGAGCCGACCGTCGAGAATTGTTCCCTTATCACCGACAAACATTGTGCCAGTCGCAGGCATGGCCTTCTTGTCGATTTCCAGTTCTTCAGGAGTAAATGGCCTCATTCCCCCGTCATACCAATATAAGCTCAAGGGAGGTCTGTTTCCTTGTGCCGGAAACTTAAAGCGAACTCTGCAGGCATTCGGGAAAGAAAAGTCATTCATCTTAACGGCGCTTATTTGATCTACTATTTCAACGTAAGAACTAGGAGTTGCCTCGATGCTGCTTGGGACTGGCAAGTCCAGCGCCATAAAGATCGGCCACAGACTGTAATTACCCATGTCTGCTATAGACCCACCTCCAAAGTCGTACCAGCCGCGAAATACGGCATGTGTGTAATTAGGGTGGTAGGGACGATCGAGTTCAGGCCCCAGCCACAGATTCCAATCAAAGCTGGCAGGAACCGGCGGCCGGTCCGTGGGAAGGCTTTGAAATTGAGGCCAAAAGGGTCTGTCTGTCCAGTTATGTACTTCCCGAAGCGTGCCAATGGCGCCATCCTTGATCATATCCCTCACGCTGTCAATCGAGTGTCCCCATGCAGATAAGTGTGTGGCAACTCCGGTCTTACGAGCGGTTTCAACCACCAACCTGACTTCAGATACCCTATTCGCCAGTGGTTTATGCATGACGACATGTTTCCCCTTCTTCATGGCCGCAATGGAAATCGTCGCATGCAGATGGTCCGGGGTCATTATCTTGACTGCGTCCAAATCCTTTTCTTTTTCCAATAATTCCCGGAAATCAGCGTAAGTGGAGCATCCCTTATACTTTTCTGAGGATCTCTTTTTGGCGTAGTACGTTTCTACAACCTCTTTCCCAACCTCTCTACCTGCCCGGATCCCTTTAACTCCCTCACCCCACGTGGGATTCTCTAAGAGTTCCCTGACGCTGTCTCGAATGTCATTCGGGGACCAGTCCACGTAATTGGTATTGTCTTTTTCGGGATCGCAGACAGCAACTATTTGGACTTCAGGATTTGCGACTACTCGCATCATTTCCCTTAATCCCTGGGTGCCACAACCGATGTAAGCCAAGGCGATCTTATCGCTCGGAGCGACGTATCCGGGCCCTCCCAAAACATGCCTGGGCACAATTGAAACGGCCAGCGTCGTAGCTGCTGAGCCCAGGAACTCACGGCGGTTAAAACATTTCTTGGGTATCATTGCTTGCCTCCTTTTTTGTGAAAAGCCGGCTTTCAATGTGGGAGCCGACCTCGGGCAGCGACTCCGGCGGTCGTTCATCCCAGCAGCAAATCGCCGCACGGAGTGCGGCTCCCACATTCATCGATAAGACTGCAACTCTTCCATCCGCAGTAGTGAACTTGAAAGGGTCATGGGCCATCTTTGCGAGTGTTTGCCAACAATGTGGAGAAGGACGTGAACCTTGTTCGGGAGGTTACCGAACCTACCAAGAAGCAACTGCTGCAAAACCTACGGGCGAGTTTGACCGAAGTCATCCACTTTTGCAAATACCAAACGGGAACATTGCTGGATCTTCCACGTTAAGCACTGGGTTCCTGACAGAGTCCCCAATTATGACTTGTCACGACCCACTAACTCTTTACTCGACTAAGATGAGTGCCAGGCGATGCCACAAACCGGATTGAAAGTGTTGGAAAGGAGACGAACGGGAGAGGGAAAAGCAGTGAACCAGGCCTTCATTCATATCTGAGTGCTTCAACCGGATTCAGGCGGGCAGCTTTCAGAGCCGGCCAGAGTCCGGACAACAAGCCGATTATGGAGAGAGTGCCAAAAGAAACGATGAAAGAATGGCTATCGACTAAAAGGTATATATCCCCCTGACGACTTTTGTCTTCGAATACTTCGCTCAAGAAGGGAATGGCCCCGACAACATAGGCAATTCCGCCTGCCACAAAATAGCCGACAATTCCGCCAATGATGGTCATGGCCAACGCCTCACCCAAAAATTGAAGCTTGATGTGCCATCGATGAGCCCCCAGGGCCTTCAACAAGCCGATCTCTCGAGTCCGTTCCTGGACACAAAACAGCATGATGTTCATAATGCCGACACCGGCCACGGCAAGAGTGAAGAACCCGACAATAATCATGAGAACCTTGACCGCGGTGTTGAGACCGTTGATGATCCCAAAAACCATGCTGAAACGTTGTGGAAACAGGGCCTTCTCGTCCTTGGGGTTGAATTTATGAATTTCACCCATGACAGTCATCACTTGTCGGACCGCCTTTTCCTCCATGGGACCACTGACGGGCTGAAACACTAAGACACTGTTGTATCGGATGTCCCTCATGGTCCCCATAACGTTGATGGGAATCATGCCGCACATATCATCCTGGGTGAAATAGTTGGAGATGGCAATTTTCTTCTTCAAGATTCCGATGACCGCAAACCGAACCCCTGCGATGGAGACGTCTTCTCCCAGTGCGGGGGAGCGGCTGAAGAGTTTTTGTTTGAGATCATAGCCGAGGACGACCACTCGGCGCATATTAGCCAGATCATCCGCGTTCAGGAAACGGCCTTCGCTGATGAACATGCCTCGGATCACTCCATATTCCTGATTGACAGCGCGCACCCCGGCACTGGCCATCCGATCTCCCCATCGAAACTGCATATAATCGAAGTTTTCGGGACTGACTCGTTTCACCAAAGTGGCTCGCTGGCGGATAGCCTCCACGTCGCCGGGGGTCGTTTGCACTGGTCGCCCGGCCTTGGCCCCCCCGGCCTGCATGGAGGTTTGCCCGTTCCAGAGCACGACCACGTTGTCGCCAAAATAACTTAACCCCAGCATCATGGCCCGACTAAATCCATCCCCATAAGCCACCAACAGAATAAACGAGGCAATCCCCCATGTAATACCCAGGATGGTCATCACGGATCGCTTCCTATACGCGACGAGATTCAAGAATGCTCTTTTGGAGACTTCCCAAATCATCACTCGTACCTCAAGGCCTCAATAGGATTGATCAGAGATGCCATAAAAGCCGGGTAAATCCCCGACAGAACCCCCACCAATATCAGGAACCCGAAAGCCATCAGCCCAATTTCAGGCGTTACGATCAATCCCGCAAAAAAGTCGATCTTGGGTAGAAGGTTAAACAAGGCGCAGATCCCCCAGCCTACACCGATCCCCACCAAGCCGGCGCTGAAAGTTAGAGTCATGGCCTCGGCAAAGAATTGCAGCAAAATGTCCCGGCTGGTCGCTCCGATGGATTTGCGAACTCCTATTTCACGTGTTCTTTCCTGGACCGTCAGTAGCATGATGTTCATGATGCCGATGCCTCCCAAAATAAGAGTGACGACGGCAACGGTCCCCAGGAAGACTCTCATAGAGGAAAATAGTTTATGGATAAATTTTGCCCCGGTAATCGTGTTCCAGATGGGTAGAGCGTCTTTATCTAGATAATCGAAATCCTTATACTTCGCCAATATGGCTCGCACCTGCAATTCAGCTGCTTCCCCCAGACTTTCGCTTTTGGGTTGGAGAATCAAATTGCTGATCTGAAACTTCCCCTCCGAAGCATCTGGAATCGGAAAGTCCTTGGCCACCGAGTAAAAGGGGACATAAATCATCTGCGCATCGGGGCCGCTGTAATTGCTGTTTTGATCCTTGTGCACCAGCTCGCCAATGACAAGGTACGGAAATCCGCCAATGCTGATGGTTTGACCGACCGGGTTTGTTTTGTCAAACAGCTGGGTTTTGACTTCATCGCCCAAAATACAGACACGTTGTGCATTAGAATTGTCCCCTTCATGGATAACTCTCCCATCCGGGTGCACTTCAATCGTTCGCATCTGCATGTAATCGGGGAAAATTCCATGAATGCTAAAACTGCCGTTGTTAAGACTTGATCGGACCGGCAAGTAACGTTCAATCTCGGGACTCAACCGCTGAAGGTAAGAGGCTTCACTTTTCAACGTGAAATAATCTTCCAAAGTTAGGCGGATGTTGCGCCCCGCCCGAACCCCTTCGCCACCTTTGCTCGTCATTCCGCCCCAGACAATCATGATATTCTGCCCAAGGCTCGCAGCTTTCCGTTTTTGGGCGACCCACATGCCTTCCCCAATGGCGGTCATGAGGATCAGGCAAATCAACCCCCAAGCAATCCCGAACATGGTCAGGAAGCTGCGAGTCTTGTTGGCCTTCAAGGTCATCCAGGTCTGTCGAATCAAATCCATCTACCAGGCTCCTTAAAACCCTCTCATGAGGATGCGTTCTTGTCGGCCCGCTCTGCCGGGGCCATTCGCGACGGGTAACAGCAGTCACCCACGCGACCCTTCAGTATTCCCTGACTCGTTTGCCTTACTGTAATACCACTTGATCACCCAGTTTCAGACCGTCCAGAACTTCCGCGCGACTCCCGTTCCCCAATCCAATCTTGACAGGGATCTGG
>Ga0335071_10004874_pt1 | contig 14011 bp, 11 predicted proteins | sample Lox_Sample_15_FD_206724 | JGI IMG/M metagenome (GOLD analysis project Ga0335071, IMG submission 206724) | Soil microbial communities from Loxahatchee National Wildlife Refuge, Florida, United States - Lox_Sample_1.5 | ecosystem: Environmental > Terrestrial > Soil > Wetlands | place: USA... | reverse complement strand
TCGAAGCCGGTCCGATTCCGCCATTCGACGAAATACGTGCGTGCGGGAGTCGTTCCGGTAGTCGGGATCTTGACGGCGTACGTCGACTGGCTCGTCGCCTCGAGGGCGCCCAGCGTGTACGTCGCGGATCCCCCGGCGTGCACCTTCACCGTGCCCGCGGGAAGCCAGCCGAACGTGTCCTTGAACTGCGCGTTGAAGTGCCCGGCGCGCGAGTTGCCCATGACGTCGAACCGGTCACCGTACTCGCTGCGCGTGCAGCCGGACGGCGCGATCGGGACGCCCGGGCACGCGTACGAGTGGGCGTGGAGGACGCCGAAGTTGTGGCCCAGCTCGTGGGCTGCCACGAGGAGACTCATCGATCCCGAGCCGTTGATCCAGTTCCCGCCCCCTCCCACGTAGCCGAGTCCGTTCCACCCGCACGAGCCGATGGAAGGGAAGATCCAGACGGGGAACTGGTAGTTCGAGGGGTTGTATCCCGCGGCCAGGGCCCGCGCGTTCGCCTGCGACTGGATCGTGCCTGTGTCGCACGTCGTCGGTTTGGCGACGGTCGCCGTCACGAGGACGACGTCGCCGGTCATCGTCGCGAGGCCGTAAGACGCCTCCGCGTAATAACGGGCCACCGAAGAACCGGTCCCGAAGTAGAGGTTCTGGGCGTTCGTGACGGTCGTTGCCGTGAACGACGAGTCGTTCGTGAAGTTCAGCAGGACGACGAGGACGCGCTTGGCACCCGTCGTCCACGAGCTCAGGGCGGTGCGCCCGAGCGGGCTCCGTCCAAGAGTCTGGATGAGGTCGACTTCGAAGGCGAGGCGGCCCGGCCAGCCCGTCACAGAGACCCGGTCGCCGGTCCGCGCGTCCGGAGGGGCCGGGAACGACAGAGGGAGAACCTCGCCTTCGTCCGTCTCGAGCTCGTAGAGGAGACCCGACCGGCCTGCCCCGAAGTCGTCCGAGACGAGGGAACGGAACGTGCCCGTGCGGGTGAACTGCGTGTCGTGCGGTTCCTCCGCGATCCCAGGACACGGGAGCGCGAGAAGGACGCCTATGAAGGCGGCGGCGAGCAGTCCGGCGCGCGGCATCGGGACCTCCGGTCGGGTACGCCGAGGGATTCGGGATTTCTGGCGAGAAATGTTACTCCACATCTGAGCGGGCGACCAAATCTCAGCCCTTCTGGTCGAGTTGGCTTTTGATGCAACTGAATCAAGGTCATGGGGATAGGAGTTTCCCTACCCTACGTCACTGATGAAACAGGCTCCTCAAGACGCGCTTACCGAACTCACGTTCGTCAACGTTTTCATACTTTCCCGGCAAGGAGGCTGACAATGTCCATGGTTTCCCGCACGGCCCTCACGATGCTGGCCGGTCTGGTCGCGGTCCCGCTCACACCGGTGACGCGGACGGGCTCGACCGCCACGCCACAACAGCCGGCCTCGCCGACGGCATACGCCTCGACGCAGATGGAGGCGTACCTCGCCCCCGAGGCCCTCGCGTACATCCATCCGGGCCTGAACGTGAAGATTGCGTCGATCACGAACGTGGCCCCGAACCAGAAGCCGGTCGTCGAGGTCTACCTGACCGACGATCTCGGCGGGGCGCTCGACCGCACGGGCATCCAGACGGTCGGCGTCGTCACGCCGCGCTTCATCATCGGAATGTGGAACCCGAACACGCGCCGGTACATCAACGTCGTCGGGACCTCCGGGAGCGGCAATGAGAAGGGGACCGGCGTCTTCCAGGACCTCGAGGTCGGCCACTTCAAGTACACGTTCCTGAACGCGCTCGCCGCGAACTACGACCCGACGCAGGCCACGACGCTCGTCGCCTTCGGCTCGCGCGACACGACGGCCGCCGTCGGAAAGATCTACTACGCGACGCCCCAGTACCAGGACTGGGTCCCGTCCACCGGCAAGGCCGCCACGACGTTCAATGCGATGGGCGTCGGGCGCTGCAACCAGTGCCACGATCCGATCGCGCCGCACGGCGGGAACTACCGCGACATCCGGCAGTGTGTGCTCTGCCACAACCCGAACCGCATGACCGGTGCGGCCGCCCCGTTCGACGGCCAGGTCTTCTTCCACCAGCTCCACCAGGGCAAGAACGCGACGGTCGGCGCGGTCACGTACCCGCAGGACATCCGCTTCTGCACGACGTGCCACGACCCGGCGGCCGCCGGCGGCGCGAACTGGTACACGTATCCGTCCGTTGCGGCCTGCGGCTCCTGCCACAACGACGTGAACTTCACGACGGGCGCGAACCACCCGGCCGGCCCCGCGGCCGACGGAACGTGCGCCAGCTGCCACCAGCCGCAGGGCAGCGTCGAGTGGGATGCGGGCATCAAGAACGCCCACATCGTTCCGATCGTGTCCTCGCAGCTCAAGGGCTACACGGCCCAGATTCTCTCCGTCGCGAACGCCGGACCCGGCAAGAAGATCACGGTCACCTTCAAGCTCCAGAACGGCGACGGCTCGTTCGTCGACCCGGGCGTCTACAAGGTGGCTGCGAACGGCTCGATCAGCATCAAGCTCGGCGGGCCGACGACCGACTACCTGAACGCCGGCATGAACGCCGCAGCCCAGCCGATCAGCGAGAACGTCGCGACGGCCTCGTACAACGCCGTGACGGGCATCGCGACCTACACGTTCACGAACGCCATCCCGGCGGCCGCCACGGGGACGTACGTCGTCTCGATCGAGACCCGCCGCACGATCACGCTCAATCCGGCGCCGAGCAAGGGCCCGACGACGCAGAACGAGGGCGCCGTGAACCAGCCGTTCTACTTCGCGGTCACGGGCACGACGGTCACGCCGCGGCGGCAGCTCGTCGACCTCGCGAAGTGCAACGTCTGCCACGCGAGGCTCGACAACCTCTTCTCGCACGGCAACCAGCGCATCGCGACCCAGCACTGCCCCATCTGCCACAACCCGAACGCCGACGACTCGCCGATCCGGCTCGCGACGGACTCCCAGCCGGCCGAGTCGATCAGCTTCGCGCGGATGATCCACCGGATCCACTCTGGCGAGAACCTCGACCAGGACTACACGATCTTCGGATTCGGCCACAACGCGAGCAACTTCAACGACGTGACCTACCCCGGCGACCGGCGGAACTGCGTCGCGTGCCACTCGTCTCAGACCGTCGTCGAGCTCCCGCTCCCGATCACGAACCAGCCCGTCATCACGATGCGCGACTTCTTCTCGCCGCGCGGCTCGGCCACGTCGGCCTGCACGGGCTGCCACGACAGCCGCGACGTCGCGGCGCACGCCTACATCAACACGGCGTACTTCCCGAACACGCCGAACATCCCGTCCGAGGCCTGCGGCACGTGCCACGCGGCCGGGGCGGACTACGACGTCGCCAAGGTCCACGCGCGTTAACAGAGGAAGGCCTGTGAAACACCTCTCGCTCGGAGTCGCCGCCGCCGCCCTCGCCGTTCTCACGGCGGGGTCGGCGGCGGCCCAGGCGCCGGCCAAGCCGGCGGCCGCGAAGGTGGAGGCCGGGCCCGCGTGCGCCGACTGCCACGACGAGGCCAATATCTTCGCGAGTAACCCCCACGCCGCTGCCTACCGCGCCTCCCACAACGGCGCGGCGGGCAACGCGGTCTGCGAAACGTGCCACGGCGACGGGACGAAGCACATGGAGGCCGGCGGCGACAAGTCGCTCATCAGGACCCTCCATGGCCGGACCGGCGCCGACACGTGCCAGACCTGCCACAAGCAGTCCGCGGAGCGCTCGTCCTACTGGAACAGCGTGCACGCGTCGTCCGAGGCGGTGAATTGCCTCTCCTGCCATTCCATCCACAAGCCGGGCTTCAAGCAGAAATCCCTCCTGAAGTCCGACCCCAACCCGCTCTGCGCGAGCTGTCACGCGGACGTCAAGGCCTCGTTCACGGCCGAGCCGAATGCGCACCGTCTCAAGGACGGCGTCATGTCGTGCGTGAGCTGCCACGACCCGCACGGGCGCGCCGCGAACCACGCCGTGCGCCAGACCCGCTCGGGCGAGCCGGGCTGCGTCAACTGCCACGCGGAGAAGCGCGGTCCGTTCGTCTATCCCCACGTCACCGGCGTCGCCGGCGACTGCATGTCGTGCCACCGCCCGCACGGGTCGCCGTATCCCCATCAGTTGACCCGAGCGACGGTCTACACCCAGTGTCTCGAGTGCCATTCGACGCTCTCGACGGGCACGCTGGGCTCGCAGCCGCCTTCGTTCCACAACATCTCGCTGCCGCGCTACCAGAACTGCACGACGTGCCATACGGCCGTCCACGGTTCCCAGCGCAATCCGCAGCTCCTGAAGTAAGGACAGGCCGATGCGAACTCTCCGCTCCGCCTTCCTCACGGCCGCACTCGCTACGACGCTCGCCTCCGGCGTTGCCCGCGCCCAGGCGATTCCCTTCGACATCGAGGCCGGCTATCGCTTCGTCTCGGTGACCGGCAACGAGGAGATGTACCGCTCGCAGATCAACGACCGCGAGGGCTTCCTCATCCGGTCCCTCCACATCGGAACCGACGAGAAGTACGCGGGCTTTCCGCTCGTGGACAAGGTCCGCATCGACGGCGCCGACCTCGGCGCCGGCGGCGCGGGCTTCCTGCGCATGGAAGCGGGTCTCTCGGGGGCTTACAAGCTCCAGTTCTCGTACCGCAACACGCAGTTCTTCAACGCCCTTCCGGGCTTCGCGAACCCGCTCGGTCTCTCGGTCGGGCAGCAGACGTGGGACCGGACGCGCCAGCAGTACAACGTCGACCTCGAGATCCTGCCGGGCAAGGTGATCACGCCGATCGTCGGCTACACCTCGAACACGCTGTCGGGCCCCGGGTACACGACGTACCACTTCGGCGAGGACGAGTTCCAGCTCTCGCAGAACCTCCGGAGCAACGACCAGGAGTTCCGCGTGGGCGCGGCCTTCAACGCCGGAGTCGTCTCGGGCGAGGTCATCCAGGGCTGGCGCAAGTACCACGAGATCGAGAACGACACGCTCGTGCCGTTCGGCGGCCCCGGCAACAACGCGGCCCCGGTCCTCGGCAAGAACATCTCGGCGAACACCCTCACGACCTCGAGCGTCACGGACGTGAACACGCCCGTCACGTCCGCGTTCGTCCGGGGCTTCGCCCTCCCGAACCTCCAGATTTCCGGCTTCTACGTGCGTTCGAACTCCACGGGAGACGACAACGCGGCGGAAGGGGCCTCCGGCAGCTTCGCGTCCTTCGCGATCTCCCGGTTCTTCACGGGCCTCTCGGGCACGTCGTCGACGGCTCCGACCAGCCTCTCGTGGCGGGCCGGCGGCCGCGCGGAGTGGCACGTCATGAGCGGCCTCGACGTCTCGGCCGGCTACACGGAGCGGGACCAGACGTGGGACAACCACGCCCTGCTCTCGGAGCTCTACACCGGCACCTCGACGTTCACGGGCTTCTCGCTGGCCGACTTCCAGGCCCTCACGACGACGCAGACGAACCTCGAGAACCGCGAGAAGATCGCCGACGTCCAGGTGTCCGCGAAGGCGCTCGGGCCCTTCGGCATCCGCGTCGGCTACTCCCGCATCAACCAGGACCTGACCGTCGCCGAGGATCCGGCGGAGATCGTCGTTCCCGGCGGCCAGGGCGGCACGTACAGCCGCAGCATCAATCGCTACGAAGGCGCGCTCACGTTCTCGATGTACGGCTTCAACCTCATGGGCGAAGCGGCGTACGACGACGCGGACGCGGCCATCACGCGGGTCGATTACCTCAAGCGCAACCGCGAGCGCGTCCGCCTGACCTGGAAGGGCCTCAACTGGCTCACGTTCGGCGCCTCCGCGTTCTTCCTCGATCAGAAGAACGAGGACGCCGGCCCGCTCAACGTCTACACGGCGAGCGCGCGGAACTACACCGCGGATCTCACCGTCAACCCCACGAAGTGGCTGCACGTGAGCGGCGGCTACGCGAAGCTCAAGTCCGACAGCTCGATTCCGGTCCGGGTGCCGCAGAATTTCACGACCTTCGAGTCCGTGAACGCGGAAGACGGCGAGCTCTGGCAGGCCGGCGCCGGCTTCACGTGGAAGGAGTTCGCGGTCGACGGGTTCTGGAGCCGCTTCAACAACGACGGAACGTACCTGTTCCGGATGTATCGCGGCGGCTTCCGCGCCGACTGGACCGCCACGGCGCACGCCGGCCTCGCGGTCGAGTGGAGCGTGGACAACTACCAGGACTTCATGATGGCGTCCCAGAGCTACCGCGGGGACCGCCTTGGTGTCTATCTGAAGTGGCGGCCCTGAAACAGGGCCGCCCCTTTTTTCGATGAAGGGACGTGAAATGAAGAAGTCCAGACTGGGCGCCGTCGCCCTGGCCGCGGCCGTCGCGCTCGTCGCGGGGACCGCGCTCGCCACGATGGATCTCCAGAAGCAGTTCCTGGCGAAGTATCCCGACTCCAAGATGAAGTGCGGCACCTGCCACACGAAGGCGATGCCCAAGAAGGACGACGCCGGCGTGAACAAGTTCGGCGCCGACATGAACAAGGTCAAGGGCAAGGACGGCAAGTACGACTTTGCCGCGCTCGAGAAGATGGACAGCGACGGCGACGGCGTCTCCAACGGCGACGAGCTCAAGAAGGGGACGAACCCCGGCGATCCTGCGTCCAAGTAACATAGTCGGATGAGGGTCGGAGCCGTTCTCGCCGCTTTGCTGTTCGCGGCGTCCACGCTGCGAGCCGCGGCCCCGGCCCCGAAGCCCCCGTCCAACGACGACTGCCTCACCTGCCACGAGGACCCGGCCGCCAAGAGAGCGGACGGGTCCTCTCTTTTCGTCGACAAGAAGGTCTTCGAGGCCTCCGTTCACGGCGTCGCGGGCGCCTCGTGCGTCGACTGCCACACGGACCTCGCGAAGACGACGGACTTCCCGCACCCCGAGAAGCTCGCGAAGCCCGACTGCTCCGCGTGCCACGCGCAGCAGGTCGAGGACTACGGCAAGAGCTGGCACGCGGCCGCCCGGGCGAAAGACCCGCTGAGCAAGGCCGCCTGGTGCTCGGACTGCCACGGGAAGCACGACATCAGGCCGTCGAGCGATCCGACGTCCCGGACGAACCACTTCAATCTGCCGGCGACGTGCATGCGCTGCCACGGCGATCCGAAGATCTTCCCGCGCGCGGGCGGCGCCGACGGCAGCGAGCCGATCAGCTTCCACGACTCCATCCACGGCAAGGCTCTCGAAAAGTCGGGTCTCAAGGTCGCGCCGAACTGCGCGACGTGCCACGGCTACCACGAGATCCGGAGCCCGCGGCGCGACCCGAAGAGCACGGTCGCGCGCGCGCACGTGCCTTCGACCTGCGGCTCGTGCCATTCGAAGATCCTCGAGGAGTACTCGGAATCGATCCACGGCGAGCAGCTCGCGAAGGGCAACGAGAGCGTCCCGGTCTGCTCCGACTGCCACTCGGCCCACGCGATCTCCGGAACGCCCGAGGTGCGAAGGCTCACGATCCTCGCGCAGTGCGGGAGCTGCCACGATTCGTCCCTCAAGAGCTACCGCGACACGTACCACGGCCAGGTCTCCGAGCTCGGGTTCGCGGCCGTCGCGACGTGCGCGGACTGCCACACGGCCCACGACATCCATCCTGCGGGCGACGCCCGGTCGTCGGTCGGGCCCGCGAAGCGGCTCGCGACCTGCCAGAAGTGCCACGCGGGCGCCGGGCCGAAATTCGCGAAGTACGACCCGCATGCGAACCCGCACGACCGGGGCCGCAGCGGAGTCCTCTGGTTCACGGCCCTCTTCATGAAATACCTCCTGATCGGCGTCTTCGCCTTCTTCGGGGTCCACACGGCGCTGTGGTTCCCGAGGTCGGTCAAGGCGCGACGCGAGGCGCAGCGCCGCGGCGGCGACGGAGACGCGGAATGAACGACAACGGGACCGCCGCTCCGGCCGGCGCCACGTACGTCCGGCGGTTCGACGAGCTCGACCGCCGGCTGCACATCTTCCTGATGACGAGCTTTCTCGGGCTCGCGTTCACCGGGCTGCCGCTCCTGTTCTCGGAGCGCAAGTGGGCCCGGGTGCTCTCGAACCTCGTCGGGGGATTCCGGGCCGCCGGCGTCCTCCACCGCTCCTTCGCGATCGTCATGGTTCTCGTGTTCCTCGTGCATCTGTCGCGGATCATGAAGAGACTGTTCCTCGACAAGGAGACGACGATCCTCTGGGGCCCCGGCTCGATGGTCCCGCAGCCGCGCGACCTCGCCGACATGCTCGGCCACATCAAGTGGTTCGTCGGTCTCGGCCCGCGCCCGCAGTTCGACCGTTTCACGTACTGGGAGAAATTCGACTACTGGGCGGTCTTCTGGGGCATGGGGATCATCGGCGGCTCGGGGTTCGTCCTCTGGTTTCCGAAGTTCTGGTCCCGGTTCCTGCCGGGCGACTGGTTCAACGTCGCGCTCCTCGTCCACGGCGAGGAAGCCCTGCTCGCGACCGTCTTCATCTTCACGATCCACTTCTTCAACGGGCATCTGAGACCCGAGAAGTTCCCGATGGACACGGTGATCTTCACGGGCGTCCTGCCGCTCGACGAGGTGAAGCACGAGCGCCCGGCCGAGTACGAGCGCCTGGTCGCCGAGGACGGGGTCGCCGGTATCGCCGCGCCGGCGCCGACGCCCGCCGAGCTCCGGCGCGGTCGGACGATCGGGACGATCGCCGTTTGCGTGGGCCTCCTGCTTGTATCATTGACGATCTACGCTCTCCTGAGCTGATTTCGGGATCCCGAGGAGGACGCCCATGCCCCCAGAGACCACCGGCCTCGCGGCCCGGTGGATCCGGCCGATCATGTTTCTCGGCCGGAACCGCCTGTCCATTTTCGGCGCCGTCCTGACGACGGGCTCCGCGCTGTCCCTCGTGGGATTCTGGATCATCGAGGCGACCGCCTCGAAGCCGTTGCACCCGTACGCGGGCATCATCTTCATCCTCGTCCTGCCGTTCTTCTTCCTGCTCGGACTCCTCCTGATCCCGGCCGGCATCTGGGGCGAGCGGCGCCGCCTGAAGGCGCTCGGGACACTGCCCTCGGTCTACCCGATGGTCGACCTCACGGACCCGAACCTCCGGCGGTTCGGCTTCCTCGTCGCCCTCCTGTCGGCGCTCAACGTGATCATCCTGACGTTCTCGGCCTACATGGGCGCCGAGTACATGGAGTCCTCGCGCTTCTGCGGCCTCACGTGTCACAAGGTCATGGCCCCCGAGTACGGGGCGTACCTCAACTCGCCGCACTCGCGCGTCGCGTGCACGAGCTGCCACATCGGTCCCGGCGCCTCGTGGGCCGTCAAGGCGAAGATCGACGGCGTCCGGCAGGTCGTCGCGGTCGTCTTCGGGACGTACTCGCGCCCGATCCCGTCGCCGGTCCACACGCTGCGTCCCGCGCGCGCGACCTGCGAGCAGTGCCACTGGCCGCAGAAGTTCTCGGGCGACAAGCTCCGGATCATCACGAAGTACGCCGAGGACGAGACGAACACGCCCAGCAAGACGGTCCTCCTTCTGAAGCTCGGGGGAACCCGCGCCTCGGGCGCCGTCGGCATCCACGGACGCCACCTCGCCGACCAGGACCGCGTCTCGTACGTCACCGGGGACGGCCGCCGCGAGATCATCCCGATCGTGAGGTACCTCGATGACGACGGAAAGTCGGTCGTCTTCGAGTCGACGGAGATCAAGCTGACGGAAGCCCAAAGGGCGAAGGCGGAGACCCGGGTGATGGACTGCATCGACTGCCACAACCGGCCGACCCACGCCTACCAGCTTCCGGAGCGGGCCGTGAACGAGGCGATGGCGGCCGGCGCGTTCAGCACGGACCTGCCGTACATCCGCAAGAAGTCGGTCGAGGTCCTCAAGGTCGACTATCCGACGCGCGAGGCCGCCTTCGACCGCATCGCGAAGGACCTCACGGAGTTCTACAGGACGAAGTACCCCGACGTGTACCAGGCCCGCCGCGCCTCCGTCGAAACCGCCGTGCGCGAGGTCCAGCGGATCTACGGTCGGAACGTCTTCCCCGAGATGCGGCTGACGTGGGGCACGCACCCGAACCACCTCGGCCACGAGGACTTCCTCGGCTGTTTCCGCTGCCACGACGGCAGCCACAAGACGGCGAGCGGCCGCGTGATCTCCCAGGAATGCGACGCGTGCCACGAGATCCTCGCGCAGGACGAGACGAACCCGAAGGTCCTCGCGGATCTGGGCATCAAGTAACGGTTCTTTCGGGGACCGGGAGGCGCCTGAAACCTCTGCATCATGGCGTCCCCCGGCGCTCGCGCTACCTTCGAAGCAGTGGATCTCTCGTCGACCTACCTCGGCCTGCGTCTCGCGGGCCCCGTCATCCCCGGCGCGTCTCCGCTCACGGGGGACCTCGATTCGATCCGGCGGCTCGAGGACGCCGGCGCGCCCGCCGTCGTCCTTTCCTCGCTCTTCGAGGAGCAGGTCGCGGCCGAGGCGCTCGGCCACGAGGGCGTGCCGACCCACCCGGACCGCTACCTCCAGCAGGTGCGGGCGGTCAAGGATGCGGTCGGGATCCCCGTCATCGCGTCGCTGAACGGCACGACCGACGAAGGCTGGATGTCGTTCGCGCGGCTCATCGAGCAGGCGGGCGCGGACGCCCTCGAGCTGAACCTCTTCCACATCTCGACGAACCTCTGGGCGAGCGGCGCCACGGCCGAGAGGCGCGTTCTCGAAAGCGTCGCCGCGGCGCGGCGGAGCGTCTCGTTCCCGATCGCGGTCAAGATCTTCCCGTACTTCTCCTCGATCGCGTCGCTGGCGCGGCAGCTCGAGGAGGTGGGCGCAAGCGGACTCGTCCTGTTCAACCGGCTCTACCAGCCCGACGTCCCCCTCGAGGGCGGGGAGCCGAAGCCGGACCCGCGCCTCTCGAGCTCGTCCGAGCTCCTCTCGCGCCTTCACTGGATCGCGCTGCTCGCGGGCCGCGTGGACGTCTCTCTCGCGGCGTCCGGCGGCGTCCACACCGCGGCGGACGTCCTGAAGTGCATCCTGGCGGGCGCGGACGCGACGCAGATGGTCTCGGCCCTCATGCTCCACGGGGCCTCGCACCTGACGGAGGTGAACGCCGGCGTCGCGCGCTGGCTCGAGGAGCACGGGCACGGATCCCTCGACGAGATTCGCGGCGTCATGAGCCTCGAGCGCCGGGCGGACCCACGCGCGTTCCCGCGCGCCGGGTACCTGCAGGTGCTCCAGGGCTGGAAGACGGCCGAGCGCCAGGGCTGAGGGCGGGCGCGGCGCCCGGAGGTTCAGGTCTCGGCGGCGCCGGACTCGGTGACGACGAGCGTCTCGCCAAGCACCTCGGCGCAGAAGCGTTCGAGGTCGGCGTTCGAGAACGCGTCCCAGCCCCGGCAGGTCCCGTGCTCCTTGGTCTGAACGTCGCACGCGAGCGGCGAGCCGTGCACGATCTGCCGGCCGAGCTGCCACTTGTTCGCGAGCTCCTCGAAGGCGACGCGCGGGAGGCCCGGGCGGCGCGCCTCCAGCGTCGAAAAGCGCTTGCGCAGGTCCTGGTCCGACCAGGCGCGGAAGCCGCCGCAGAAGATCCCGTCGCGCGACGCCACGTCGCACATCGAGTGCTCCTGGTCCGTCCGTGCGAGGAAGGCGTCCCGAAGCATCCGGATCGCGGAGGCCCGGGAGACGACGCGACTCACGGCTCTTCCGCCGGCGCCGTCAAATCCAGCCGCGGCGGAACGAGAGCGCGACCGCCTCGACCTGGCTGTGCACGTCGAGCTTGCGGAGGACGTTCTGGATGTGGTTTCGCACCGTGGCGTGCGAGAGGTTCAGCTTCGCGGCGATGTTCAGGGCCGCGTAGCCGTTCGACAGGAGGAGGACGATCTCGCGCTCCCGCGCCGTGAGCGGCGAGACGGAGATGGCCGGCTCTGGGGCCGCCATGGGTCCGGGCCGGGCGGCGCCGGCCTCGGGGGGCTCCGCGACGGACTCCCGGAGCGCCTTGAGGAGCCCCTCGGAGGAGTCGCCCTCGGCCTCGATGAAGTGCATGAGGCACGAGAACCGCGGGCCGGTCTCGGGGAGCGCGACCGTCCGAACGACGATCTTCACGGTGCCGACGCCCTTCTTGCGGACGTCGAGGATGAAGGGGTTCGGGTTCTCGCCGTCCTCGGCCGTCTTGACGGCGCCGCAATCGTGGGCGCAATAGACGTTCCCGAAGACGTCGCGGCCCGCGAGGACGTCGTAGCAGGCCTTGCCGAGGACCTCGTCTGGCTTCCACCCGAGGATCTTCTCGGCTCCGACGTTCCAGTAGACGATCCGGTCGTTTCGGTCCATGCCGTACGCCGGGAGGTTGGACTCGGCAATGAGCTCGAGAGGATCTTCGGCGGGTACAGCGGCGATTCTCATTCGATAAGGCCCCGATTCTGACAGAAAGCTTTCGACATGAGCGTCGGCTCCGGGGAGCCTTCCGCAATTGAGTCTCGGAAGGGGTCCGGGGAGCCGGGGGAGTCTACACCTCCTCGGGCCGCCACCCGGTACACTCGCCCCATGCCTCGCCTGACCCTCGTGACCGCCGGGGAGTCCCACGGCCCGCTCCTGACCGGGATCGTGTCGGGGCTGCCCGCCGGCCTCAAAATCAATCCCTCCGATGTAAATCTCGACCTTTCGCGTCGCCAGCACGGTTACGGGCGGGGCGGACGGATGAAGATCGAGCGGGACGAGGCCCGGTTCACGGGAGGCCTCCGGGGCGGCGAGACGCTCGGCGGGCCGGTCGCCTTCACGATCGGAAACCGCGACCACGGCGTCTGGGACAAGGTCATGGGTCCCCTCGAGGTCGACCCCGAGGCCGCAGGGAAGCGGCGCCTCTCGTCGCCCCGGCCGGGCCACGCGGACCTCGCCGGGGGTCTCAAGTACGGCCGGCGGGACCTGCGGGACATCCTCGAGCGGGCGAGCGCCCGGGAGACCGCGGCCCGCGTCGCCGCCGGCGCTCTCTGCCGCCAGCTCCTCGCGGCCTTCGGCGTGAAGATCCGGAGCGGCGTGCTCTCGCTCGGCGCGGTCTCGGTCCCTCCGGGGCCGCGCGGGTTCTCCGACCTCGAGCGGGTCGACGAGTCCTCCCCGTTCCGCTGCGTGGAGGGCGGACTCGAGGCCGCGATGACGGCTGCCGTGGACGCGGCCGCGAAGGCGGGCGACACGCTGGGGGGGACGATCCTCGTGGGAGCGACCGGCGTCCCGACGGGCCTCGGCTCGCACGTCTCCTGGGACACGAAGCTCGACGGACGCATCGCCCGCGCGATGATGTCCATCCCGTCGGTCAAGGCCGTCTCGCTCGGCGAGGGCGTCGCGAACGCCGGCCGCCCCGGCTCGGAGTCGCACGACGCGATCGGCTGGGAGACGGGACGCGGCTTCTTCCGCGCGACGAACCGCGCGGGCGGCCTCGAGGGCGGGATGACGAACGGGGAAGACGTCCTCGTCACGCTTTACCAGAAGCCGATCTCGACGCTGCGGGAAGGCCTCCCGTCCGTGGACGTGGACACGAAGCAGCCTCACCGCGCGCAGTACGAGCGCTCGGACGTGACGGCGGTCCCCGCCTGCGGCGTCATCGGCGAGGCCATGCTCGCGTTCGTCCTCGCGGACGCGCTGCTCGAGAAGACGGGCGGGGACTCGATGGACGAGGTGAAGCGGAACTTCGAAGGGTTCGTGAACGCCCAGAGGAATTATTGAGGGGAACGAAGAGAGAAGATCTTCTTAGAAGTTTGAGTGGGGCAGGAACGGTGCGTGACGGCGCCGCGGTTCCTCGAGCCGCGTGCGCCCCATTCACCTTCGAAGAAAAGCCACCGATTCGTCCTGTTCCTCGATGACCGGCGAAGAAATGGACTTCGACCTCGAATTCCCCTCTAAGAGATCTTCCATCCAGTTCAACCACGCGGCCGTTTGCCCGCTGCCGGCGCGGGCCGCGGACGCGATCCGGGCGTACGCGGACAATCTCTCCCTCCGCGGCGCGCTCGACTGGAAGGACTGGATCCGCAAGGCCGACGAGGTGCGCGCCCTCGCGGCGCGGCTGATCGGCGCGTCGGACACCGCCGGCGGCGCCTCGT
>Ga0335071_10004873_pt1 | contig 14013 bp, 12 predicted proteins | sample Lox_Sample_15_FD_206724 | JGI IMG/M metagenome (GOLD analysis project Ga0335071, IMG submission 206724) | Soil microbial communities from Loxahatchee National Wildlife Refuge, Florida, United States - Lox_Sample_1.5 | ecosystem: Environmental > Terrestrial > Soil > Wetlands | place: USA... | reverse complement strand
GACTGCGCCGCCGCGGCTAGCAGCTCATCGGCGACGGAGGCGTCCGCGTCGGACAAGATGCTGGTGCGGTCTTCGATGATCCTGACGTGGCCCGCGTCGATCTTTCCCGCGGCCAGCGCCGCGAAGGTCATCGGGAGCCGCTGGGCTACGGTGCGGGCGTACTCGATATCTCCCGCGGCGGACAGCCAGCTCAGCCGGAACGCGGCGGCCACCTCGTCGGCGGCGAAGTCCCGGCGCCGCGGCCGGGACGCGAACTCGGTCAGCGCCGCCATCTGCGCCCAGGTCATCCGCGATGCCATCCGCCGGGCCCCGGACAGGAACCCGATCAGCTGGTCATCGGACAGCCCCGCCAGCCCTTCGCCGTCTTGCCCGGCGACCGTGTCCAGGATCATGGCCAGCAGCGGCCCCGGCGCCATGGTGTCCGCCCGGCCGTCCTGGGCGAACCCCTCCAGGGTCAGCTCCTCCGCCGGCGCGGTGACGTACAGGCCCTGGGGAATGCCTTCTTCGCCGTCCCAGCCGTCCCCCGAGCAGCCCGGAGCCATCCGGCTCCTCGGGCCCGGGGGACAGCGCAGCAGACATGGCTCACCTGGCCGGCTAAGGGAAAAGGGGTTCTGCGGACTTCCGCTAGGGAATAATTTATCACGTTACAAGATCAACAACCAGTAGATATCGAACAAAACTTCAAGATCTTTAGTCGATCTCGACGAGCGGTCGGGTTCACCACGAGCAGAGGGTTGGAAATGAACCGAGGGCAGCTTCCGTCATCCCTCCGGCGGTCAGTCGGGCAGCCCGGCCTGCGGCGGCCGGTGCATCAGCTCGACGAGGTTCCCTTCCGGATCGGCGACCCACGCCATCCGGACCCCGCGTTCCGGTGACGGGCCTGGCGGCATGACCGGACGCCCCCCGCGGGCCACGGCCCGGTCATAGGCGGCGTTCAGGTCGGTCACGTCGAACGCGATGTGCCCGTACCCCTCCTGTAGCGCGGCCTCGCCCGGATGCACGGGCTTCGCGAAACCGGCCGCGGTACCAGGCCGGTGCAGCAGCTCCAGCCGGTAGCGGTGCTCCGGGTGGATGAGCATCTCGATGTCCAGGTCCAGCGCGTCGACCCGCAGCGTCAGCTCCGGCTCCAGCCCGAACAGCTCGCAGTACCACGAGCGGGCCGCGGCCAGATCGGCGACTGCCAGCCCGGCGTGGTCCAGCCGGAACCCGATGTCAGCCATGCACGTTCAGTCCCTCGGCGTCGGACGTCAGGTACGGCGCGAACCGGCCGGACGGGTCTCGCTCGGCCCGGATCTCCGCCAGCCGCCGGTACGCCGTATCGGACAGGAACCGGTCGTTGCGCCGGGTGAAGTCGGTGTCTCCCAGGTACACCCCGGCGCCGTGCACGGCCAGCTCGGCTGTCCGGCGGTGGACCCATCCGGAGTACCGCGCGTCGTCGGCCGGATCGGCATAGATCACGTAGGTCGCGATGTACACCTCCGCCTCCACCGAGAACGCCATGTCCGGCAGGTCCCGCCGCGGCGACCACCCGTACCAGATCGAGAACGAGTGCTCGGTGTCCAGCTCGCCCCACATCGCCTGCAGCAGCGGGGCCAGGACGCGAGCCGGGGCGTCAGTCCAGGTGCAGTCGACCGCGTACCGGTGACCCTCGGGGTTCTGCGCCGCCTGGGCCAGGTTCTCCTCGGCGATGGTGGTCCGGCCCTGGACGTGCCCGAGCTCCCGGCCGGCCAGCGCGCCGTCCTGGAGCGGCGCGAGCGCGGCCAGCGCGTCGGGATCCGAATCGGCCATCACCGTGGTGTGCAGGAGCAGCACGGTCCCGTCCGGCCGGGTGGCGCCATCGTGCAGCGGGACGTCCGGCAGCCTGGTCGCGGCCACCACCGGCTCGACGCGCCGGTCCAGCCGGGGGAGCAGGTCGTGCAGCCAGGTGAGCAACTCCACCGCGTCATCCATGCGGATCGTCCACGTGTCGTGCCACATCACGGTCGGCGCCTCATAGGTCTGCAAGTAGAACCGCGTGACCACCGCGGGATAACCGGGGCCGGCCCCGCGTGCCGCCCACAGCAGGTCGGGGTTCTCGTCCGCGTCAGCATGGACGAGCGTGCCGTCGGCCGTCACCACATCGAGCCCCACCACGCTCTGGCAGGCCCAGCCGCGGAAACGGCCGTTCCAGCCCTGCCCGCCCTGCAGCAGGAAGCCGCCGACACCGACCGACGGGCAGTGCCCCCCGGGGAACGCCCGGCCCCGCTCGGCCAGGAACGGCGCGAACTCCTCGCCCCCCTTCACGGCCGGCCGTACCGACGCCACGCCAGTGGCCGGATCAAACGAGATGTCGCGCATCCCGCCCAGGTCAATCAGCAGCGCGTCGTCGCGCAGGCTCCACGCCGCCCAGGAGTGCCCGCCGGAGCGCACGCTGACCGGCCATCCGCGCTCGGCGGCCAGCCGCACGCCCTCGATCACGTCCTCGTCGCTCTCGGCCAGCAGCACCGCCGCGGGGAACCGGTCCGGCCGGCGCGCGTTGAAGATCCGCCCGGTGCGGGCCTGCTCGTACCGCGGGTCGCCGCGCGCGATCAGGCGCCCGGCGAGCCGATCGGGCACCGGGCCCGTCATCCGACTACCGCCGCGCCGCCGTCGACGGGAATGTTCGCGCCGCTGACGTGACGGGCCTCGTCCGAGGCCAGGAACAGGATGGCCTGGGCCACGTCCTCCGGCTGTCCCCACCGGCCCAGCGGCACCCGTGCGGCGATGCTCGCGGCCGGCCCCTCCGGGTCTTGCAGCAGCGGCGATGTGTGCGGCGTCTCGGTCATGGCCGGGCTGACCGCGTTGACCCGGATGCCGTGCGGGCCGCCCTCGATGACCAGCTGGTACGTCAGGGCCAGGACCCCGCCCTTGGCCGCGCCGTGCGCGTTCTGCGGCATGAAGAACGCCCCGCGCGAGGCCGAGATGGACGCGACGTTGACGACCGACCCGCCGCCGGCCGCGACCAGGTGCGGCCAAGCGGCCTGCGTGCACAGGAAGACGATGTCCAGCTCGTGCCGGATGGTGAACGACCAGTCGGCGAACGAGAGCGTGTCGATGGGGCCGAACCGGATCGCCGACGCGTTGTTGACCAGGATGTCGACCCCGCCGGCCAGGCCTGCCGCGGCATCCGCCCACCGCCGGGCGCCCTCCTCGGTGGCCAGGTCGACCGGCGCGACGGCATCCATCCGGCCGCCGCCGTCCCGCGCGAGCCTAACCGTCTCCTCCGAGGTCTCCCGGTTCAGGTCGCAGCCCACCACGTGGGCGCCCTCATGCGCGAAGAGCAGCGCCACGGCCCGGCCGATTCCGCCGCCGGTGCCTGAGACGAGTGCCCGCTTGCCGTCCAGCCGACCCATACACCGTCCTCCGATCACGAAGCGCTGTTTCCATTAGATGAAAGTCATTATCTCGAAATGAGAGTATTGGACAGGCGGTGCCGCCCCGGCCCGATGCCGCGCGGTTCCTCCCCGGGCAGGACCACCGTCGCGGTGGTGCCGGGCGGTACCAGCACGTCCAGCTCCATCGACCCGTCCCGGACGGTCCAGGCCGCATCGATAGGGCCGAACGGACTGATGTGACGCGTCGTGGCCCAGGTGATCCCGCCCCCCGGACGCGGGCGCACCTCGAAGGCGCGGTACCCCGGCGCGACTGGGCGCAGGCCGGTCACGTAGCGGTGCAGGAACGCCGCCACCGCGCCCTTGCTGTGGTGGTTGAGCGATGCGTGCGGCACGCCGCGCTCGTCTACGCCTTCCCAGTCCTCCCACATCGTGGTCGCGCCCCGATCGATCATCGTCAGCCACGACGGCGGCGTGTCCTGCCGCAGGAGCTGGTACGCCGTGTCGAGATGCCCGCTGTCGGCCAGCACGGGCAGCAGGTACGCCGTGGACAAGAACCCGGTGGCCAGGTGCCCGTCTGCTTCGCCGATGAGCTCCACCAGCCGCCTCGCCACCGGCTCCCGGAACTCGCCCGGCACCAGGCCGAACGCCAGCGCCCGCACGTGCGAGGCCTGGGTCTGCGGCGCGAGCGTCCCGTCCGGCCGGACGAACTCGCGCCGCCAGGCGTCCAGCGCGCCGTCGGCGATTACCTCGTATTGCTGCCGTTGCTCCGCCGGAAGGCCGAGCACCTCGGCGATCCGCGTCAGGGTCGCCGCGGACCGGTGCAGGTAGGCCGTCGCCACCTCGGACTTGTCCGCCCGTGCGAACGCGGTGAAGTCGTCGATGACGGTCCCCGGCTCGAGCCACTCGCCCCAGTGGAATCCGGTGTCCCACAGGTACCGCTCGTGCGGGGCCGGCTCCGGCCGGGCCGCGGCCCGGTCCGGGTGCCGGCCGCCCGCCGCCGCGCCCGCGGCGAACCGGACCCAGGCCGTCATGGCATCCCACGTCTCCCGCAGCAGCGAGGCGTCCCCGTACGCCTCGTAGAGGTCCCATGGCGCGGACACGACGACGTCGCCCCAGCCGGCCGACCCGTTCAGCCCGCCGAGCGGCCCGTCGAAGCCCTCGGCCGGCGGGCACGGGGACACGTTCGCCACGCACCCGTCGGCCCGCTGGTCGAGCGAGACGTCGGCCAGCCATTTGCGGGTGAAGGCGAGCACGTCGTACAGGTAGGCGGCGGTCGGCGCGAAGATCTGCCAGTCACCCGTCCAGCCCGCGCGCTCGCGCTGCGGGCAGTCGGTCGGGACGTCGCAGATGTTCGATCGCAGCGACCACACCACGGCCTCGTGCAGCCGGCTGACCCGGTCGTCGCTGCAGCTGAACCAGCCGAGGCGGCGCAGGTCCGAATGCGCGACCACGCCGGTGATGTCGGCGGCCTCCACCGGCCCCGGGTGGCCCTCGACCCGGACGTACCGGAAGCCGTGGGTGGTGAACCGCGGCTCGAACACGTCGCCTCCGCCGGCCGAGACGAGTTCGTCCACCTGGCCGAGCGGGAGCGTTTCGGGCAGGATCGGGAAATCGACGTCCAGGTGGGTGGTGGTCAGGTCGCCCTCGGGGTCGAGCGACTCACCGTGCGACAGCGTCAGCCGGGTCCCCGTCGGCCCGGGGCGTTCCAGCCGGGCCCACCCGCTGAAGTTCTGCCCGAAGTCGGCCACGTACGCTTTCCCGTCACGCACCGGTCGCACCGCGACCGGGCGGAGTTGCCCGACCCGACGGACCGGCGGCGCGATCGAGCGGACCACGACGACGTCAACGTCACGGGGCACCGCCCCCGGCCACGACCCGTCGTCGAACGACACGTCATGCACGGCCGGATCGAGCCGCCGGTGGTCTTCGTGCTGACCGCCGATGAGGTCCGCCGCCGTGATGTGGGACGGCGCCACCCGCCAGCCGGGATCGCTCACCGCCGCCACCTGCCAGCCCTGGCCGGCTTGTACCTCGAGCTGAGCGCGCAGCGCCACGTCCGTGCCGAACTGGTCCGCCGTCCGCGGCGCGCCTACCTGCCCCCGGTACCAGCCGTCGGCCAGCAGGACGGCCAGCACGTGCCGTCCCGGCCGCAGCGATGGCGTGACGTCGTACGCCTGGTACTGGACCCGCTTCAGGTACTGGGTGAACCCCGGCGTGAGTTCGGCGTCGCCGACGCGCCGTCCGTCGAGGAACGCCTCGTACAGGCCCAGGGCCGTGACGTACAGCCGCGCCTGGCGGAACGGCGGGACCTCGAAGACCGTCCTGAGCCAGTACGCCGGCCGGAACGCCTTCGGCGGCCGCTCGTCCTCGCCGACGCCGATCCAGCGGGCCTGCCAGTCCGCCTCCTCCAGCAGGCCGGAGTCCAGCCGGACCGGCTCGCTCCAGTCGCTCTCGCCCCGGTCGGTCCACACCTTGACCTGGACCTCGGCCGAGCGCCGGGAACGGTCGAAGACCGGAACCCGGACGAAGGACTGGACCGCACTGTCCACTCGGCCGGTATCGAAGCCGTCGTCGGTGCGGACCTGGTAGGCGTGCTGCGCCGAGGTCTCATCTGGTAGCCACCAGGACAGGGCGGGCTCGTGCCCGCGTCCCAGGGCATCCCCTCCGAGGACCTCGGCCCAGACCCGGGCGGGCCTCACGCTGCGAACATGGACGGCCGGGCCCCGGTGATCCAGCCGACGAGCTGGTCGGTGTCGGCCTTGGCCGTGGCGACGTCGGCGTACTTCCGGCCGCGGTTCAGCACGACGATGCGGGTGGACACCTCCATGGCCAGGGGCAGGTTGTGCGTGACCAGCACGCAGGCGATGCCCTGGCGGGCCATGCGCACGATCAGCGCCTCGACCTGCTTGGTCTGCTGGTAGCCGAGCGCGGCCGTGGGCTCGTCCAGCAGCAGGACGCCGTTGCGCTCACCGGATACCCGGGTCGCGCTCCGCGCCAGGGCCACGACCTGGCGCTGGCCGCCGGAGAGCATCTCGGCCGGCCGGGTCATCGCCGCGGTCCGCACGCCGAGCCGGTCCAGTTCGGCCTGCGACCGCTTGCGCTGCGCCTTCTTGTCCACGATGCCGAGCCAGCCCAGCGGCGGCTTGCGGAGGATCTCGCGGCCGAGCGTCAGGTTGGTCGCGATGTCCTGGGCGTCGACCAGGGCCAGGTCCTGGTACACCATCTGGATCCCGGCGTGGGTGGAGTCTGTCGGCGAGTGGAATTCGACCTCGCGGCCGTGCACCGTGATGGTGCCGGCGGTGGGCCGGTGGGCTCCGGACATCACCTTGAGCAGCGTGGACTTCCCGGCGCCGTTGTCGCCGAGAAGGGCCACAACCTCGCCGTTCATGACGTGGAAGTCGATACCGTCGAGGGCGCGGACGTAGCCGTAGTGCATGTCGACGCCGGTCAGCTCGAGCGCGGGTGCTGCGTCAGTACTCATCGGGTTCACTTCTTCCCGCTGTGGACGGAGGCCTGGGCCGCGCTCATGAGGCGCCGTTCCACTGATGTCTCGATACCCTTCTCCAGGCCCAGCGAGGCCAGCAGCAGCAGGCCGGTGACGACGGTGCCCCAGTACGGCTGGATGCCCTTGATGGTCAGGGCGTTGGAGATGGTGGCCAGGATCAGCGCGCCGACCAGGACCCGGGGCAGGCTTCCCCGGCCCCCGGCCAGCGCGACGCCGGCCAGCGCGACCGCGGTCAGCGCGGTGAAGATGATGCCCGGATCGGCGGTCGGCGAAGCCGAGGTGATCACGGCCGTGGAGATGAGGCCGCCGAGCGCGGCGCAAAAGCCGCTGATGACGAAGCCGACCACCCGGTAGCGGTTGCTGTTGATGCCGGAGCGGCGCACCGCCTCGGGGTTCCCCCCGACGGCCATCAGCCGGATGCCGTCCCGGGTCTGGGTCAGGAACACGGTGAGGACGATGAACAGCACGGCCACGATCCATACCGGGGCCGGGATGCCGGCGTAATGCCGGGTTCCCATGAAGGTGAGCTGGGTCAGGCCGGGGATGGTATACCCGCCGGCGACGACCGCGGCCAGGCCGGACGTGACCGACAGCGTGCCGATCGTCACGATGATCGGGTTGAACCCGCGCAACGTGACCAGGCCGTTGATAACCCCGACGACCACCCCGATCAGCAGGGCGACGACGAGGCCGGCCCAGACGGGGTCGTGCAGGGTCAGCAGTTTGCCGCAGGTTACCCCGGCCAGGGCCGCGGTCCCGGGGATCGAGATGTCCAGGGAGCCGGACATGACACCGACGGCCACGCCGGCCGCGAACGTCGCGGTCAGCGCCGCGGCGTTCGCGATCAGCACGGCGTTGGCCCACTTGGCGAAGAACGGGCTGGCCCAGGCGGAGAACGCGATGATCAGCACGATCCACAGCACGATGAGGCCGCGGTCGCGGGTGAAGATGAGCGCCCGGATCCCGAGGGAGTCCTTGGTGTGCTCATCGGGCGCGGCGCCCGCGGTGTCCTCGGGGGCCAGGGACACCGCGCCCGGGGGGTTGGCTGGGACTGTCATAATCTGCTCACTGGCCTGCGATCAGGATCTTCTGGGGGACGTGCAGCTGCGGGCCGACTTTCTTCGGGTCCGCCTGCATGGCGGCCAGGGTGTTGAAGGACTGCACCATATCCGCGGCGAACTGCAGCTGGACGACGGCGTAGATCGAGCCGCTCTTCACGCCCGACAGGACCTGGGGGTTCCCGCCGCCGAATCCGGTCAGGCAGGGCAGGGTCTTGCCCGCCGCGGCGAAGGCGCCCTGAGCGCCGAGCGTGCCCTCGTCGTTGGTGGCCATCACCGCGTTGATGCCGGGGTGACCCTGCAGCGCGTTGCCGACATCGGTCTGGGCGGTGGCCTGGGCGCTCTCGTCGAGGTTGGAGACGATCGTGGCCTTGGGTGCCGTGGCCTTCAGGGCGGCCACCGCGCTGTCCTCGATGTCCGCCTTGCCGGCCGTGCCGACCGGGGACCGGGCGAACAGGACCTGGGCGTTGCCGCCGAGCTTGGAGTTGATGCAGGCGCCGAGCTGGTGGCCCAGGGCCGTGCCCGCCGCCTTGTAGTCGATGACGTCGAAGGCGATCCCGGGCTGCAGGCCGCTGAAGCCGTAGTCCGCGGGCACGCCGTTGGTCAGTGCGGGGATGCCCTTGCCCTGCGCCGTCTTGAGGGTCGAGCCGAGAGATGACGGGTTCACCGCGATGATCCACAGTGCCCCGGCGACGCCGGAGTTGATCACGGTGTTCAGGTCGGTCTGCTGGGTATTCGCGTTGTAGGCCGGGTCCTGGAGCTGGATCGTCCAGCCCTTGACCTTGCCGTACGCCTGCACGCCCGTGGCCAGGCCCTTCAGGGCCGGTATCTGGAGCGACAGCGGCGAGAAGACGAGCGTCTTGGGCAGCGTCCCTGAGCTGCTTCCGGTGGTACTTCCCGCGGTACTTCCCGCGGTGCTGCCGCCCGCGGCGGAGGAGCCGGAGGAACTGCACGCGGCGAGCAGCAGCCCGGTCGCGGTGGCCGCGGCCAGGGCGATGGAGGCGCGTCTGTAGCGCCGGCGACGGATGTTCACGAATGCTTCTCCTCAATGACGAAGGCCTCGGAGCGACTCTCACATGATGAAAGCTACTTTCATTTCGGTCAGATTACGTGATCCGGCCGCCGCTGTCTACGGTTTCCGGGTCACGAATTCGCGGCGCACCGCCGCAGGCCGGGCCGCGCCCGGCGCGGCTAAGCCAGCCAGGACCGCTCGAGGCCCCTGATCAGGGCCACCATGCAGTCGTGCAGCGGTGTGGGCACCCCGGCCCGCTGCCCCTCCGCGGCAATGCCGCCGTTGAGGACGCCGATCTCGGTCGCCCGCCGCGCCAGGACGTCTTGCAGCATGCTCGGCCGGTGGTGATACGCGCCCGTGATGGCCTCGTCCACGGCCTCTAGCGGCGGCCGTTCCAGGACGATCCCGGCCCGGTCGCAGACCGCCACCGCCTCGGCGATCAGCTGCTCGACCTGGCGACGGAGCCCGTCGTCGGTGCAGACGCCTCCCACCGGGAGCCCGGTCAGCGCGGCGAGCGGGCTCGTGGCCGCGTTGAAAATGACTTTCGTCCATTGCGGGCCCCGGGCGTCTTGGAGCGCATGGGTGCGCAGTCCGCCCTCGGTGAGCAGCCGCGCCAGCTCGGCGACCTCGCTCATGGCCGCCGGCCGGGGCTCGAACGGTCCGAACCACGAGTCCCCGGGCGCGTCGTACCGCACCACGCCGGGGGCGATGACGGTGCCGGCCGTCACGATGCTCCCGCGGATGACGCGCGGCACCAGCCCGGCGATGACGTCCTCGTTGCCGAGCCCGTTCTGCACGCTGACCACGGCGGCGTCCGCCAGCGCCGCCGCCGCCCCGGCTACGGCCGCCCGGGTGTGGCCCGCCTTGGTGGCGACCACGCCGAAGTCGCAGGGAGGTACGTCACGGCCGTCGGTCCGCGCGTGCACCCCGGCGGTGAAGTCCGCCTGCCCGGTGACCCGCAAGCCACGGGACCTGATCGCGTCCACGTGCTCGGCCCACGGGTCGACCGCCCAGACCTCCACGCCGGGCACGCGTGCCAGGTGCCCGGCGTACAGGCTCCCGATCGCGCCGCAGCCGATGACCGCGACCCGCACCACGGCGGCCCCGCCGGCCGGGGTCACGACGCGGCCAGGGCGGCGCGGGCGATGTCGGCGCACAGGGCGGGACCGGCCCCGCCGACGCCGAGCCCGGCCACGACGTCGTCGCCGTCGCGGACCGGCAGGCCGCCGGGGACACCCAGGACCGGCGGCACGACCAGCGGCGCGACGGCATCCGCCGAGCCGAACCGGTCGCCGAGCTCGCCGCTGTCGCAGCCGAACAGCGCCGCGGCGCCCGCCACCGCCTGCGCGACCGCCACCCCGCCCGCCGGGGCGCCGTCCATCAGGTCCTGCTGGATCGGGTCGCCGCCGCGGTCCACCACCGCGACCGCTACCCGGACGCCGTGCCGGGCTGCCGCGGCCATGGCGGCGTCGCATCGCGCCCGGGCCCAGCCGAGCTGGGCCTGACGGCTGGCCGGCGGCGCCGGGGCCAGGCCGAGGCTGTCGGCCGGGTCCACCACGAGGTCGCCGAACCGGTGTGCCCAGCGCTCCTGGTCGTCCCCGTGCTGCCCGGCGTACGGGACGCCGAGGGCGTAGGCGATCAGCAGGTCCTCGGGGTTGGCCGGCCTGCCGCCGGCGCTCACCGCGCGCGGGTCGGCGTCGTCCGGGAAGAACGGGCTCACCGTCGCGCCCGAGGCCGCGATGCCCGCCACCACGACGTCCCCGGCGCGGACCGGCATCCCGCCCGCGCCGGGGAACAGCGCCTCCGCAGACGCCACCGCGAAGCCGGCCGCCACCGGCGGGGCGATCGTCGTCATCCGGTGCAGGTGCTCGGCGCTCGGGATCTGCTGGGTGGCCGAGATCCACGCCTTGGACCGGGCCCTGGCCATTCCGCCGGGGCCCCCGGCGTCCATCCGCGACGCGGTCACCAGCGTCCCGGACGCGCCCACCACCGCGACCGCCCCGCGCAGGCCGAGCTGTTCGGCCTTGTCGACCGCGCGCTCCACCAGCGCCCGGGCCGCAGCCAGGCCGAGGTCGCGCGGATGGACCCCGCCCACGGTCAGGCGCCGACCATGTTGTAACCGCCGTCAGCGACCATGTACCCCCCGGTCATGTGCGAGGCGTCGTCGGTGGCCAGGAACAGGGCCGCGCCCGCGTACTCGGCGGGGCCCGGTATCCGTCCCATCGGCGTCATGGAGCGCAGCTGGTCTCCCCGGCCGGACTGCCAGTCCTTGCGGCCCAGGGTGGCCTCGGTCTCGATGAACCCGGGGGCGAAGACGTTGACCCGGACCGTGGGCGCGAACGCGTGCGCGTACGACTTGGTCACCCCCAGCAGCCCGTACTTGGCCGCGGCGTACTGCGGTGCCCGCGCGCTGCCCCGGACGATGACGGTCGACCCGATGTTCACGATGGCCCCGTGGCCCTGATCCAGCATCCGCGCGCCGAACTCGTGCACGCACAGCATCGTGCCCTTGATGTCCACGGCGAGGATGTGGTCGATCGAGGCTTCGGTGATGTCCCGCCACGACATCTGCTCGCGGGCCACGTCTCCCACGTTGTTCACCAGGACGTCCACGCCGCCCAGCCGCTCGAACGCGGCGTCGGCCATCGCCTTGATCTGCTCCCAGTCGACGATGTCGGCCTGGAGCAGGACGGGCGTGCTGCCCTCGGCCGCCACCTGGTCGGCCGTCCGCTTCGCGCCCTCTACGGAACTGCGATAATGGACGCCGACGGCGCGCGCGCCCTCCTGGGCGGCGCGCACGGCGATCGCGGCGCCGAAGCCGGTGCCGGCACCGGTGACGACAACCGACCGGCCCTCGAAGCGGCGCGGTACGGGAACAGGGGCTGCAGGCACGGGATGTCCTTTCCGAAGGGTCGTGGGTTACGAGGATGACGGGCCGGCGGCGGTCAGACCAGGACGCGGCCGCCGTCGATGTACAGGACCTGGCCGGTGATGAAGCGGGCCCGGTCCGAGGCGAGGAACGTGACCGCGTCGGCCACCTCCTCCGGACGGCCCAGCCGTTCCGCCGGGACCAGCGATTCCAGGCCCTCCCGGTGGTTATCGCGGTCCAGATAGGCCCGGGTCAGGTCGGTCTCGATGTAGCCCGGCGCGACGGCGTTGACGGTGACGCCGTAGCTGGCCCACTCGCGCGCCATGACCCGGAGCATCTGGTTCATCCCGCCCTTGGTCGCCGCGTACGGCGCGTGGTGCGCGTGGGCCAGCATTCCGGAGACCGACGACACGAAGACCATCCGGCCGTACCGCTCCCGGACCATCAGCCGTCCGACGGCCTGGCCCAGCCACCACGCCGACGACAGGTTCAGGGTGAGCGTGTCCTCCCAGTCGGCGTCGTCCAGGTCCAGCACCGGCTTGCGGATGTTGCGGCCCACCGCATGCAGGAACACCTGCGGCGTGCCCACCAGCTCGACGGCGTCCCGGACGGCCGCGCGGCAGCCGTCCGCCGTCCTGAAGTCGGCCACCAGCGCCTTGACCTCGCCGCCAGCCTCCTTGGCCGCCCGTACCACCGCGTCGAGGTTTTCCTGGCTGGCGTCGAGGAGGGCGACATGAGCACCCTGGCCGGCCAGGCTCAGCGCGCTGGCCCCGCCGAGCCCCCCGGCGCCGAAGACCAGCGCCGACCGCCGGTCCAGCATGAGCCAGTCTTGCATAAGGGTCTATCCCTTTCCCTAGAGTTCTCGTACAATGAAAGTCACTTTCTACATACGGTAGCCGACTCGCCGCACGGCTGTCCAGGGTCAGTCCCCCTGGCCGTACGCTGATTGCGGTTCGCACCCCCCGAGGAGGGAAGGCCCTCATGCCCCGTCGCGTTGCCAGCTCGTCATCAGCGGCGCTCCGCCCCGCCGAGCCCGCCGCGCAGGAGCTAGCCCCGGACCGCGCGGAAACCCATGAACGCCCGGAATACCGCGTGGAGGCCTTGGCCAAGGGGCTGCGCATCCTGTCCTTGTTCAACGAACAGCGCCCGTCCTGGCGAGTGAGCGACCTGGCCGCCGCGGCGGGCCTGCCGATGCCGACCGTCTACCGCGTGGTCATGACGCTGGCCTCCGAGGGCTACCTCGATCATCTTCCCAGTGGCGACTACCGTCCGGGCGTGCGGACGCTCACCCTCGGTACGGCCGCACTGCGCAGCCTGGACCTGGTCGGCATCGCGACGCCCAAGCTCACCGAGCTCGGCCAGCGCACCGGGGAGACGGTGAACCTGGCCGTGCTCACCGGCGACCGCGTGCTCTACCTGGTCCGCCTGCGCAACTCGGACCTGGTGACCGCGAATATCCAGGTGGGCTCCACGCTGCCCGCCGTGCACACCTCCATCGGCAAGCTGCTGCTCGCCCAGCTCGGCCCGGCCGACCTGGAATCCCGTGTCACCGATGCCTCGTTCTCCGCGAACTCCGGGCCCAATGCCAAGGTCTCGCTGGACGAACTGCGCGAGGAACTGAGCACGATACGCGACCAGGGCTGGGCCATGCAGGACGAGGAACTGGCGTACGGGCTCAGGTCGGTCGCCGCCCCGATCACCGGACCGGACGGCCGGGTGGTCGCGGGCGTCAACCTGGCCGTCCAGGCTCGCGATTGGTCCACGCAGCGGATCATCCGCGAGCTCAAGCCCCTCGTGCTGGAGACCTGCGCGGAAATTTCCGCGCTGCTGTCCGACACCAACCTCGGCCTTCGATGACCTCGGGCGCACGCATCCCGAAGCTGCCGCCGGCTTCCCTCGATGAGGAGCAGCGCGCCCTCTACCAGGCGATCGCCGGGGGGCGGCGGGCCCAGGGCCGTCAGCTGTTCCGGCTCGTCGACGATCAGGGCCGGCTGGAGGGCCCGTTCAACGCCTTCCTGCTCCAGCCCCGGCTGGGGACGGCCCTGCAGGCGCTCGGCTCGTCGGTGCGCTACGACACGGGGCTCGACGACCGGTGCCGGGAGCTTGCCATCCTCGTCGTCGCCGCGTACTGGCGGTCCGACTTCGAGTGGTATGCCCACGAGGCGGTCGGCCGCTCGGCCGGGCTCGGCGACGCCGAACTGGACGCCGTGCGCGAA